>Ga0335075_10001502_pt1 | contig 38330 bp, 39 predicted proteins | sample Lox_Sample_24_FD_206723 | JGI IMG/M metagenome (GOLD analysis project Ga0335075, IMG submission 206723) | Soil microbial communities from Loxahatchee National Wildlife Refuge, Florida, United States - Lox_Sample_2.4 | ecosystem: Environmental > Terrestrial > Soil > Wetlands | place: USA... | reverse complement strand
CCCACAATCCGAACTTCCATGGCTTCACCCTTTCCCATGTCCACCCGATCCATGCTGGGTGAAAGGGGCGGGCCATTCCATAAAGGGGGGAGCAGAAACAGGCGATTGGCCGCTCACGCGGAGGGCGAAATACGAAGATCCATGCACTCTCAGATGCTAAAGGCCGTCTTCTTTCCATCCTCGTAACCGGCGGCCAAGCGCATGATCGCCCGCTAGCCGAACGCCTGATCCGCCGAGCCAAGCCGGCGAAAAAGCTGCTCGGAGATAAGGCTTACGACAGCGCAGAGCTGCGTCAATGGCTCGCAGACCGAGGGACGAAAGCCGTTATCCCCAGCCTATCCAACCGCAAAAACCCGTTCAGCTACGATAAGCGGTCCTACAAGCAACGCCACCGCGTCGAAAACGCCATCTGCCGGCTCAAAGACTTCAGGCGCATCGCCACCCGCTACGACAGGTTGGCACGAAACTTCCTGGCAGCGGTCTGCCTGGTCGCTGCTATCGTCTGGTGGATTTTATGAGTCTGGACCCTAATAAGGTGCCGGAGGTCGAGCAGGTCGAGCAGAGTGCTGCCGAGCAGGACGCCTCCGAGGAAGACGACGAAGACAGCGGGCAGGACGACGAAGCCGCGGACACCAACGAAGCCGAAGACGACGAAGAGGAAGCCGCTACTCCCGTGGCGCGCCTCAAACAGGAAGTCGCTCGCCTCGAACAGGAACTCACTGCGGCCAATAAGAAACTCAAGGATAAGGAGTATGTCGACCAGGAGCTTGCGCAGGTCCCTCAGAAGCTCGACGCGGTTGACCATCTGAACAAAAGGCTTGCTAAGCGAGCCGAGCATTTGGAGCGCAACCACATCAAGGCGGGAATGACTCGGGTGGAGATCGCCGACGCTTTCTTTCGGCAACTTGCGGAGAATGCACCAGAGGAAGCCGAGGGGGCGCTCGCAGAGGTCGCGAGTCGCGTTCAGGCGAAGGCAGCAGCTCCCGAGCAACCTGCTCCCGAACCGACCGCGGAAGCCCCTGCCGAGCAGCAAGCTGCTGTCGAGCAGCCTGCCGCCGAGCAAACCGCTGCCGAGCAAACTGATCTCCTCGACATCCCCGCCTTCCTGCGGCGCCAAGCGAAAACTGCCGAACCGACCGAGGAAGCCCCTGCCGAGCAAGTTGCTGTTGAGCCGGAGCCGCCGGGCGCTTCTGATGCACGGCTTTCTCGTTCCTCACAAGAGGAACCGCTTGTTCCTTCGTCACAAGGCGAGGCGCCGCCACAAACGTATTGGCCGTCGAAGCCGAAACGCAGGCCCGCGATCCATACTCACAGGTTCGCCGGTAGGTATGAGACTCTCAAAGACGGCGAAATCTACTGCGAACCCAGCGATGCCCACGCCGAGGATTGGGTCATCTTGCGTTACGATCGTCTCCAAGAGGGCGGCAAAACCCAGTGGCTGCCTGTCAAGAAATACTCCAGCCGCGAAGAGGCCAAAGCTGATTGGGCCGCATTTATTGCCCGTATGAAATCCTCCGTCATGGCAGAGGAGCTTGCCGCCGAGGAACCGGAGCTGGTCAGTTCTTGAGGTGTTGTGGGGCCGCTTGAGCGGGTTGGTCAGCGGACGTTGCGGCGGCTCCGAAATGGCCTGCGGCAGGGTTTCGTTCTGGAGGGTCATCTTAGATGCCCTCTGGCGGTTCCTGACCGACACGCACGTTCAGCGGCACCGTGCCGAGGTTGGGTGTCAGGCCGGTGCCGCTGGTGGTCGATGTCGTGGTCGACGCCGGTTGCGTTGACCATCTGCTGTAGTTGCCGGCGTTGGTGATCGAGCCGACGCCGGTGACGACGCCGGAGCTGTTGCTGATGACGCTCGCCGTTGCCGCCGTCGTAAATGTGCCGCCGCTGAGCGTTACGCCAAACGTGGAGCTAGCGGGTCTACGCGCTCTAGGCCCGCTCTCGAAGTGACCCTTGGTCTACTTCTGTCCTACCGGCACCAGCATCCGGCAACGCGATCACCTTTGCATTGGAGGCCTGCGCTTCCAGCAGAAACGAGGAAAAATCAGCCGTGTTGATGGGGTGGCGGATTTCACCGAGTACTTTGCCTCCTTCGGCTGTCACGCTGCTCCCAGTGTCACGGGCAAGTGCGTGTCCGAGAGCGTAGTCGGAGGCGAGAAAGAACCACGTATCATAACCCTGCTTCAACAGCACCTTCGCCGTGCCCGCCCCCAGCGCAAAGGTGTCGTACGTCCATTGGACGGTGTTCGGCGAACAGAATTTTCCCGTCAGATCCGATGCTGCCGCCGAAGACGCAATAAAGGCGGCATGCGTGCCGCGCAGAACCTCGTTCACCGCGAGTGCCACCCCGGAATTGGGGACGTCGACGATCGCATTCACCTTGTCCACGTCCAACCACCGGCGCGCGGTGGCAGCGCCGACATCCGGCTTGTTCAGATGGTCGCCCGACAGTATTTCGATCTTTGGACCATCCTTATGAAGCGCTGCGAAATCCTCCGCGGCCACCCGCGTCGCGAGCACCGACCCCTCGCCCGCGTTGTCGGCATAGAGACTCGACATGTCCGTCAGGACGCCAATCTTGATGGTCGCGACTGCAGTTCCGGCGTACGCGACACCGCTGCACAGAAATGTCATGAACGCCACACCTGCCGCGATAACGTACCGTCTTTCCATTGCGCTCTCCCCTCTATCGATTTTGTTGCATTTTGTGGCTGCCGCAGCGGTGACGGGGTTCTTCAGACCCGCTCACGCCGAAGAAGCGAAAAGGGCTCGCACGGCGCCGATGCCGCCGATGCGTGCTTCGAAGGCGTCGCCCGAGCTGGCGGGCACCATCGGGCCGAGGGCGCCGGACAGTACGATGTCCCCTTCGGTCAATGGACGACCCCGCTCGCGCATGATGCGTGCAAGCCAAGCCACGGCATTGAGCGGATTCCCGAGACAAGCGGCGCCGGTGCCCAAGGAGAGGATTTCCCCGCGCCGGGCGAGCGTCATGCCGCAGAGTTCGAGGTCGATCGAATTGAGAAGCTTTGGCGTGGTCCCGAGCACGAACAGTCCCGACGATGCGTTGTCTGCGATCGTGTCGACGATGTTGATGTCCCAGTTCTCGATTCGGCTCCCTACCACTTCGATCGCTGGCAGCACGTATTCGGTAGCGCGGATGACGTCGACTATGGATATCCGCTCAGCGTTGAGTGATTGGCCCATCACGAAGGCGACTTCCGCTTCGAGCCGCGGCTGCAGGACGCGCGATGAAGCGATCTCTTCGCCATCCATGACGACCATGTCGGCGAAGAGCATCCCGTAGTCGGGCCGGTCGACGCCGAGCTGGCGCTGGACAGCCTTTGCCGTAAGGCCGATCTTACGCCCCACGGGTCTGCGGCCCTCCCTCAGCCAAATTTGCGTATTCGAATCTTGCACGGCATACGCCGCGTCGACATCGTTACCAGGGAGGTCGTGACGTAGCGGTGCGCAAGGACGACCGGTTTTAATAGCTAGGCGGAGCTTCTCTGCTGCGGTCTCTATGGCGGCGCGGTGCGACCGGTCAATCCGCATGCCTCCATCCTCCCGAGAGATCCCGCTTGCCGTCATCGTCTGGCGGCTCCGCGAGCCCCAGCAGCCTGCGGGCGTTGGTGCTGGCGATGGCTTGGACGGCCGAGTCGGCGAGGCCGGCCGCCTCTAGCGCTCTGAGCGGCTGTTCTTCGGCGATGGCGAATGGGTAGTCGGAGCCAAGCACCAATCGGTCCGCTCCGAAGCGCTCGACCAGAAACCGGAGGGTTGGCGTGTCATAGACAAGAGTGTCGAAGCTCAGGCGCTGGGCATATGCGTTGGGGGGGTGCGGCATCGTCGCGCGCACCGCGGCAATGACCGACCAGGCGTGCTGCAGTCTCGGAAGCGTCAGCGCAAAACCGCCCCCGCCGTGGCTGAAGACCAGCTTCAGGCGCGGGTGCCGCTCGAGCATGCCTCCGGTCATGAGCGAAGCGATCGCTAACGACGTCTCGCAAGGAAAGGCGATGACCTGTTCGAGTGTCGGAGGCCCGATCAGACGCTCCTTGCCGATGGCGCGCAGTGGATGAACGAAGATTGCGGCGCCGAATTCTTCCGCGGCGGCGAAGAAAGGTTCGAACGATGCATCTCCGATCGGCCGCCCTCCGACGTGCGTAGCGATTTCGACACCTTGCAGGGTGTAGTCATGCATGACTCGCTCGAGCTGCCGCGCGGCCAGCTCGGGCGCCTGAAGCGTCACCGCCCCCAGGCCGAAGAACCTGCCGGGGGCGTCGCGCATCATGCGCGCGATCTCCGTGTTGAGGTGCTCGCAGAGCTGCGCTGCCTCGCTTGGCGGTAGCCAATAAGAGAGAAGCTCCGGCATGGGCGAAAGCACCTGCGCCGAGACGCCGTTTTTGGCCATCGCGTCGAGACGCCGTGAGATCGTCCAGCAGCCGTCCTCTACGGTGCGATATACTTTTCCTGCAATGATAACGTCCGCTTGGCATCCTCGGTGGCGCATGCTCGGCCAGGGCAAGTCGCCGCCCAGATGGGGCGGAAAATTTGCCGGCACCACATGCGTGTGCAGATCGATGCAACCTTCCGTCATGGCATCGCGCTGCCGCCGTTGATGCTCACTTCCTGACCGGTGATGAAGCCCGCGTCCTCCTGCGCCAGGAAACATACCAGCGCCGCGATTTCTTCCATTTCTGCCGCGCGTCCCTTGGGAACGACTCCTTCGAAATGCGCCGCCAGCGATGGATTGCTTTGCTTGAGCGCACGAAACCGCGGAGTATTGACGACGCAAGGCGCGACAGTATTGATGGTGATGTCGTAAGCCGAGAATTCGCGAGCCAGGCCGGTCATGAGGCCGTTCACGCCGCCCTTTGCTGCGTTGTAGCCGGCGTGATCAGCGATCCCGGTACGCAAACTGTCCGCTCCTATATTGACGATGCGGCCGTAGTTCTGACGCACCATATGCGGGAGCACTTTGTGGCAGCACCAGATGGTCGACCACAAATTCCGCGCCAGAGTTTCCGTCAGGCTTTCGGCATCGTGCTCGAGGAAGGGACGGATGATCCCGCCGCCGGCGTTGTTGATGAGGATATCGACCCGTCCCCAGCGCTTGATCGTTCCTTCAACCATCGCGGCGACCATCAGCTCGGCAGCAAGCGAGCCAGCATGGCTTGCGGCCTCCGCCCCTTCGGCGCGCAGCTCCTCCGCGGATTCCGCGACCTTGGGATCGATGTCCGCCAACATGACCTTGGCGCCGCCGCGGGCGAGTCGTAGCGCGATCGTGCGACCGATGCCGCCCGTCCCCTTCCCGGCCCCCGTGACAATCGCAACCCGCTGCTCGAACGGACGCAGCGTCATTGCGCGGCGCGGGCCGACTCGACCAAGCTCTCGATTGCGCCCACTGCCGACTTTCGCGGGTCGATCGGGCAGTCCCAGAAATCGAACGATGCTTGGATCGGCTCCATCAGTCGGGGCTTTCGCGCCCCCTCGGCTGGAAAGGTCTCCATCCCGAAACTGTATTCGACGGTCAGGCCATCGGGATCGAGGAAATAGAGAAAGATGCTGCCTGAAGGTGGATGGCGGCCCGGCCCGTGGACGATCGTCACCTGGTTCTTGTTGAACCGGGTGATCGCCTTGCCGATATCGTCGATCTCGCTGACCATGAAGTTGACGTGGTGCAGCCCGGGTTCTCGCGCCGCCCCGATTGCCAGCGTGTGATGGAACGGATTGGGAAAGCACCGTAGGAAGCACACCTTTCCATCGATCTCGTCCGACACACGAAAATTGAGTTCGGTCGTCAGGAACTTCCGCGTCTCGGCATAATGGGCGGTCTTCAGCACCACATGTCCCAGGCGCTGGATCTTCGTGTGCGTCGGCTGGTAGGGCTGGCCGCTGAATTCGCGAATCGTGCTGTAGAATTCGTACACGGCTCCGGTCGTCGGCTCGACCAACCGGAAGCTGGGCCCTTGATGCAGAGCTGCGCACTCTGCCGGATCGACTTCCCACACCTGGCGTCCGGAGCGTGCCAACCGTTCAAAGAGCCGATCGCGTTCGTCGTCGTTCTCCAGCTCCCATCCGATACGCTTCAGCCCCGGTGCCACGGCCGGATAGAGGAGGAGATTGTGATGGTCATGGCTGCAGCGCAGAGCGATGGATCCGTCCGCGCCCGTATCGGCCCATTGAAGACCCAGCAGGCTCTCGTAAAAGGCGCGGGCGCGAGCGAGATCGGTTACGTTCAAAGCGACGTATCCGAGCTTCACATAGCGTGTCATAGCCTCCTCCCTATTAGAGAATGATGCTCAGCTTGCCGTGCGGGCGCAGGACTTCCAGGTCCAGCACGGATTTCTTGAGCCGTATGCGGAAGCCGTTTTGCGCAGCAACCAGCTCATAGTCGCTGCGACCGGGAAACACATCCGTCACTTCACGCTTGCAGCGATAGACCACGAAATTGCAGCAGACCTTCAGCACTTCGCCGTCGCGCTGAAGAATGCGGGGATTCGAGATCGTGTGTCGGGTGCGGGAATGAGGGAACTCGGCGTGCGCCGCCTTATTCAGCAGTCGCCGCGCGCGCTCCCCTAGGCGATGGCGATCGTCGTAGATGAGGTAAAGAGAAGCATCCGGGGCGCCGTCCGGCTTCGACGTTGACGGCACGAGATATTGCCCGTCCTCCGTGAAGAGCTCAGCCCATTCCTTCAGCCTCCATGAGTCGAGGAGATCGGCCTCGTGAAAGAGGAAGTCCTCGATTGCCGCGCGAGTGAATTCACCCATGTCAGCGCTCCGTCATCAGCTGGTGCCAACGACGCCAGAAGGTGCGCATCTGAAGTTCGTCCTGCTTGGCCGGAGCTGGTCCGTCCTCTGAGAGCACCCCGCGCGACAGGTCGTTCCACTCGACGGCATCGCAGGTCGCATAGCCTTGCTGACACAGCTCCAGCATCTCTACGTCGTCTGGCGTTGCGAAGCCGGCGGGTCCGAGGAACTCAAGAAAGCTCCGAAGACGCATCCCGCGCATGAAGGCGGATTCTTCTCGCGGGGCCAGAGCCCAGGCCTCGACTTCGAAGCGATCCGGGGCCGTTGGATAGTAAGTGCGAACCGTGACGGCCATGATGTCGTTGACGACCAGATTGGGGAAGATCAGAAGGTTGCGATCTCCTCGGCAGATGATCTCAGCGCGTTTTTCGCCCACCCGCGCCGCGACACGTCGATAGATCGCGTCGCACTCCTCCTTTCCCTGCTCGCCCCATGGCGGGATCCAGCGCGCGACGGGGCGTCCCCAGGGCGTCTCTCCAAGCGACTCAGAGACGGCGTGACCGTTTCCGAGATCGCGGACGCGGCCGAAGCCGCCCTTGACATAGTTGTTGAGAACTGCCCCATCCCGCGCCCTGATGTAGTTGAAGTAGGTGGCGTGAGTCGTGACGGCATGATAGCCGTCTGCGCTGTTCTCTTGCAGAAGCTTCCAATTCGCCTGGGCGCCATAGGACTGACGACCGGGGACGATCTGCATCCCTTCGTCGCCGTGCTGCGACACGATCTCCAGGTACTCGCACGCGCCCGCCAGATAATTTTCGAGGCTCTCAGCGCCGCTATCGTAATTGACGAAAACGAAGCCGCGAAACTCGGCGAGCTTCGGCACTTCCTTCAGATTGACGCACGGGTCGTCCTTGAAACCGGGAGCATAAGATTCGTCCAGCGGCGCGCCGATGAGCTTGCCGTCGGCGCCGAAGGACCAGCCGTGATAGGGGCAGGTAAACGCCAGGGCCCGCCCTTCCGGCTCGCGGCAAAGCATCGCCCCGCGATGAGCGCAGGAGTTAAAAAAGGCATGCAGTTTACCTTGGCGATCGCGGTTGAAGATCACGGGTCGGCCACCGACTCGGCGGGACACGAAACGTCCGGGCTCCTCGACTTCCGAGACGTGACCCAAATAGAGCCAGCACCGGTCAAAAATGCGCCGGCGTTCAAGCTCGAACACCTCGCGATGGACAAAAACCTTGCGGTTCACGCGGAAGACACCACGCCTCTTGTCGTCGACGATCGAGCTGCGCAGCCAATCGGGACGGTTTCGGTCACTCATCGAAGCCTCCCTGCTAGCTCGCCAGGAAATCGAGATGGAAGCGATTGAACGCGTCAGGTTCCTCCCACTGAGGCCAGTGGGCACTCTTCTCGAGCACGATCATGCGCGCATCCGGAATCTTGTCTTTGCCGAGCCGCGCACGCTCCGGGGTAAGACCGGGGTTGTGGCGCGACCATATGACCAGCGTGGGGCAGCGGAGCTCACGCATGCGCTCCGAATTCGACCACTGTTCCGTCCACGCGTCGTCCAGCAGCCCGCCGAAGACATGAGCGCTGATCCGGCCGAGCACGGCGGCGCGGCCGGGCTGCGTGTAGATGCGGTAACGCGTCTCGACCAGCTCTTCAGTAACGCTCTTCTCGGGGTCGGCCATCAGCCAGGCGAGGCGGGCGTGGACGGCGTCTCGGGTGAGCTGACCAGAGGCGCGTTTCGAGCGCTCCATGGCGTCCCGAAGCTGCGCGCGGCCGGCGGCATCGCGCTCCATCAGCATACCGGTGTTGAGGACGAGCTTGCGCACCCGCGACGGGTTTCGGATCGCATACCAAGTGGCGACCATCGCGCCCAGCGACTCGCCCGAAAGGCACACGCGATCGGCGCCCAGCACGTCGATCAGGTCGCCGAGGTGAGAGGCGTATGTGCCTATGTCGTACCCGACTTCGGGCGCATCGCTAAAGCCGTGGCCCACCATGTCCACGGCCAGGACCCGGAAGCGCGCCGCATGGGCCACGATGTTGCGCGTATAGGCCTCGGCGTGTCCGCCAGTGCCGTGCAGGAAGATCAGCGGCTCGCCGCGCCCGGCCTCGATGACCCGCGTCCGGACGCCATTCACGTCGTAATATTTCTGGCTGATCTCGTGCCCGAGCAGGTCCGTCCAGATGGTCATCCGCTCCCTCCCGAGGTGGTCCCACCAGTTTGGTAGAACCATACTGCCAACGGAGAACGGCTTGCAAGGGGAATTCCAAAATTGGCCCTACCACTTTGCCGGCGCGTCCAGTAGCATGCCGTTCGACATGGATGATGGCACCGCCAAGCCCCTCGTCGCGAAGCTCATGGAGTTCGTCGCGGAGCGCCGGCTGCAGCCGGGTGACCGATTACCCTCCGAGCGCGAGCTGGCCGAGCGACTCGGCAGTGGCCGGAACGCGGTCCGCGAGGCTATCGCGACGCTGACCTCGCTGCGCGTTGTGGAATCGCGACCGCAATCAGGTATCTACTTGAAGGAAGTCCGCCAACGCTCGAGCTTCGAAGCGTTGGTACTCCTATCCCAATTGGGGCTGCCGCCGACGGCAAGCGAGGTCACCGAGACTATGGAAGTGCGGGCGTCGCTCGAACGCACCGCGATCGAGCTTGCCTGCGCACGGCGGGATCAAAAGGACTTGGCCGAGCTCGAGCGCGTTCTCCGCCAGACCGAGACGGTTCTCAGGGAAAAGGGCAACATCGCCGAAGAGGACAACGCATTTCATCTTGCGCTGGTCGGTGCCGCGCACAATGCGATTTTGGTGCGCGTGCTCAACGCATTCTACGAACTCACGCTCCCGCGCCGCCGTCTCTATTTCGCACGACTGCAGCGCGGCAGAGCCTCGCACCGGCAGCATGAAGAAATCGTCGATGCCGTGGGAAGCCGCGATGCGGCGCGCGGGATCGAACTCATGCATCTGCACATGGAAACCGCACGCTCCTATTGGCGGTCCGAACTGTCCGCTCGATAATCGGGCCGATGTGGGGGGCAACATACCGGAGAAAAGAGACCCGATGAGCCTGGATGAAGCAAAGCAGAGCCTCTACGCTCCGGTGGAGCGCGAGGAGACCGCGTACCACCTATGGCAGCAGTTCGATGCCGTTCTCGCGAAGAAGCTTTCCGAATTCTTCGTCGGCGGTCTGTACCAGCGCGAAATATTGCCGCAGCGCGAGCGGGAACTGTGCGCCGTTGCAGCTCTCACGGTCCTTCGCTGCCAGGACGAACTGAGGCTTCACATTCATGCGGCTCGGAACAAAGGCGCCACCAGGGAGGAAATCACCGAAGTGATCTTTCAAATGCTCAGCTATGGCGGGGCACCATCCCTCGTGCAGGGGCTGAAGACGGCAAAGGCCGCCTTTATCGAACGCCATGAATGGGACGGGCCTAAATAGTAAGTAGAGAGTCGAGGCCGGCAGGACGGCCGCTCAACTCTCTCGGCCAGGCCGACTTCAACAATCATCTCGGCAATTGAAGTCCGCGCTGGGCGATCAGGCTGCGCTGAATCTCGTTGGTGCCGATGCTGATCACCCACATCAGCGAATGCCGCAAGCCCTGCTCGAAACGGCCGTTATCCGTGGCGCCCGGCGTCTGTTCGGAAAGCGCCGCACGCATGCCGAGGATATCGAGTGCGGCCTCTCCAAATCGCTCCATCAGCTCGCTTGAGAACACCTTGCTGATGGCGCCGTATTCGGGTGGCGTAATGCCGTCTGCCGCGAGCTCAGCACAGTGCATCATCAACCGCCGCCCGACTTCTATTTCGGCTGCGAGCGCAGCGATGCGATCGCGCACGTTCGGGTCGTCGCACAATCGCGGCCCATCGTCTGCCGCAGCCCTTACATGCGCGCATAGTCGCTCAAAAGCGTGCGCAACCTTCAATACAATGCCGCCCCCCACCAGCCCGCGCTCGAAGGCCAATGCGCCGATCAATACCTTCCACCCGCCATTGACCTCGCCGACCAAGGCATCGACAGGCACGCGCACATCGTCGTAGAAGATATTGGCAAAGGTCCCGTCATACATGGTTTCCGCGGGTCTGACGGTGATGCCGGGGGAATTCATTGGGACGATGAACATGCTGATCCCGGCATGGCTCGGCCGGGCGTCGGGGTCGGTCCGCGCGGCGAGGAACATGTATTTCCCCCACCACGTGGTCGTCCATATCTTTTGACCATTGATCACCCACGCGTCGCCATCCCGCCTCGCCGTCGTCCGCAACGCGGCGAGATCCGAACCAGCGTTCGGCTCGCTATAGCCCATTCCGTGCATGGCCTCGCCGCTCAGGATCTCCGGCAGGTATTTGCGCTGCTGCTCGGGTGTGCCGAAGATCATCAGGGCATTCGACTGGATCGACGCGCCAATCCTTGGCGCTTCTGCCCTCTCCATCGTTTCGATGAAGGCGAGCTGCTCTTGCGGGGAACGTCCCTGACCGCCGAACTTCGTCGGCCAACCCAACCCGATCCATCCGGTCGTGCCGATGTCTCTCGCAAATTCGGAGTCGAATTCCCGCTTGGCGAAGGATTGCGCTTCGAATTTAGCCTTGCGATCACCGCCCCAATGCGTTTCCAACCAGGCGCGCACCTGCCGGCGAAACTCGTTGCCGGCTGCTCCGAGGTCGTATTCTGGAAGGCGTGCGCCAGCTCCATCCAGCAGCAAGGACGCAAGTCTGCTTCGTGCAAGCGGAGCGCCGCCAAGGGCGATCGAATCGAGATGGACGCGCTTGAAATGCCGGGGCGCTTCATGCTCCTCGGCGTAACCGATGGCGCCGAAAGTGTGGTGGGTTTCGAGCGAGGTTTGCCGGAGCGCAGGTCCGGCGAAAGCCAAGGCAGCATTGGCGAAATAGCGCCAATTTGGGTCACGCCGGTCATAGCATGCTGCGGCATGGTCGAGCGTCAACCGCACGCCTTCGAGGGCAATGAAGCAGTTTGCCAGTTTGTGCTGGATCGCCTGAAAGCGGCCGATAGGTTGGCCAAACTGGTGGCGCTCCTTTGCGTAGTCGACAGCGAGTTCGAAAGACCGCCGCGCCGCCCCATGCGCGCGCGCCATCGCGGCGAGCTTTCCGGCGAGCAGGAGGTCTTCGAGGGCCGCAGGCGTGAGACCGATCAGCCGCACCGGGACCGCGTCGAGCTTAATCTGGCAATATCCGCAGGCCCCCATGGCGCGCGTTGGCAAGACATCGACGCCGGACGCTGCGAGCTCGACAACGCCGAGCATCGGTCCTTGCTCAATGGCCACAAGGACGTGGGTGCAGCTCTGCGCGACCTCGACGAAACGAAGGAGGCCCGTCGCCCGACCAGAAGCGATCGTGACGACTCCTGCGCTGCGATCGGGGTCGCAGCCACCGAAGGAAAAGGCGACGCGCGCGGAGCCGCTATGCAGCGCCCGCAACAGCTCCGCGGCCGAATTGACTTCTCCGGCAACCGGGGAAAGCGAGAGATTGGCCATTGCAGCCGACCACATCGGCGCCGGACAGGAAGCTCGCCCGAGCTCCTCCATCACGATGGCAATTTCTCGTAGCCCACCTTCGCCGACATCGGTGCCAAGCGAGGCGACGCCCTGGGGAACGAACTGCTCCCACAACGCAATGATCTCGCTCGGTACCTCCGTTCTTTTCACCGCACCTTGCGGAGGCCAGTGCTGACCAAGAAAGCCGCGCAACGAGTCCCGCAGCATGGTGCGAATTTCGTCATTGGGCGGTTCGATGCTAGCCATGTCCGATCCTGATCACGAGACGCGAATGACGCCGCTTTGAACCAGGCAATCCAATTCGTCGTCGGATTTGCCGAGGATTTGCTTCAGCACGTCTCTGGTATCGCCTCCTAGATTCGGCAGCTTTCTTCGCGCGACGATCCTTCTCCGGGAGAGCTGATAGGGCGCATTGGCCACCTTGAAGGCGTTCCCGTCGTTGGAAAGCTCGGCCAGGAGGTCGCGCGCCTCGATATGGGGGTCCTGCATCACGTCGCCCACGGCCCGATATCTCGCGCACGGCACTCCGGCCTTCATGAGAATTCGTTCGCACTCAGCGCCGCTACGCTGCGACGTCCAGGCCTCAATGATGTCCAGCAGAACATCCCAATTGGCCTCTTTCGAGCGGACGTCGGCAAAGCGCGGATCGGTCTTGCCTTGCGGGTAGCCGATGACATCAAAGAGGACTTCGAGATTTCTGGGCGTGACCGCCGCTACCATCACATAGCCATCGGCGGAGCGAACCGGCTGATAGACCTGCCGCCGGCCTTCGGGCGGAAATTGCGCCGCCTGCATTTCGTAGACGAGCATGCCCACCATGCAATCTAGCAGAGAAACGTCGATGTGCTGGCCGCAACCGGTGCGCTCGCGGTCGAACAGGGCGAGCTGGATGGCGCTCGCCGCATGCGCAGCACCAAGGACGTCGGCGATGAAGATCCCGTTGTTGGATGGCCGTCCGCCCGTGTGCTGGTACTCCGCATGGGCCACCTCGTAGCCAGACCAGGCGTGAATCACCGGTGCGTAGGCGGGCGCGGAGGCCATCGGACCGTGTTGGCCGAAGCCAGAGATGGAGCAGTAGATCAGACGCTCGTTGGTGCGCGACAAGCTATCGTAATCGAGACCCAGCCGCGTCATCACCCCGGGGCGAAAATTCTCGACGACGATATCAACGTGTTGGGCCAGCTCCCGCGCAAGGCGCTTCCCCTCCTCCATCTGGAGATCGATAACTGTACTCCGTTTGCCGCAGTTCATGGCAGCAAAATAAGTGCTGAATCCGCCACGGTGAGGCGCGCGCGCGCGCACGACGTCGCCTACCGGGGCTTCGACCTTGATGACATCTGCGCCGGCGTCCGCTAATGCGCGCGTGCACATCGGTCCCGACATCACGATGGTGAAGTCGAGCACACGTATGCCCGCAAGCGGATCGCGAAGCGAATCGGGCCCACTTTCACCTTTTGACAGCATTGAGGCGCGCTCCATAGGTTTCGACGGCTGGGATCAACGCTGACCGAACTTCGGTCGTCGTTTCTCCTTGAAAGCCTTCGTCGCCTCGCGATGATCGGCCGTTTCGAAGGTAACCTGCTCGAGCGCCATCGACGCCTCCAGGAGCAGATTGACCCGCTGCTTGACGATCTGGTTGATGGAGAGCTTGGTCCAACGAATTGCCCAGGCGGGGCCGTTGGCGAGCTCGGCAGCGATCGCGCGTGCTTTGGCGAGGACCTCCGGTCGCGGCGCTATGTGATTGACGAGGCCAATGCGCTCGGCCTCCTTGCCGCTCAGCAAGGTGCCGCGCATGAGGAATTCTTTCGCCTTCGATATACCGACGAGCAGAGGCCAGATGACCGTTCCGCCGTCGCCAGCAACAAGCCCGACCCGCGACACGTGTGTGTCGCCGAGGCGTGCGTCATCGGCCATGACTGTGATATCGCACAACAGTGCTATTGTCGCGGCAAGGCCGATTGCATCGCCGTTGATCGCGCACACGATCGGCTTGTCGAGCTCGAGCAGCCGGTTCACCAGACGGCGGCTGATCATCGGATCGTGAACCTCTCCCTCTTCGAGCACATCGCCACCGGGCCGCTCCGACATCGCCTTCACGTCGCCCCCGACGCTAAAATATTCGCCGGCGCCGGTCACAAGCACAGCGTTGACCCCATAATCGTCCGCGAGATCGTCCCAAATGGTCCGGAGCTCGCGGATCAGCTGCTGGTTGATGGCGTTGCGTGCTTCAGGACGGTTCAGGACTACCGTGGCGACCCGGTCCGAGATCTCGATTGTGAGGCACTTATATCTCGCGTATCTGGACAAGTGTTCCTCCCTGCTTGACGTCATTCCGAACAGCAATGGCGCGGTCGAGACCGCCTTGTTGAGACCTAATCGGGCAGACAGGCAGACAGTCTCAGTCGACCCACCTCAACACGTCCTCGGTCGATGCGCGCGTCGTTCGGAAGCGGTTCGCTGGATGGGCGGAATCCTCATATCCGAACGAGATTCCACAAACGATCAGCCGGTCTCCGCCGAGTGACAGGCGCTTGCGCCAGAACTCCGGATAGGCCGCGAGCGCGGCCTGTGCTATGGAAGCGACGCCGTTAGCCTGCGCCGCTAGCATGAAATTGGCGACATAGGCTCCGCAGTCGATCGCGCCGTAGATTCCAAGAAGCCGATCGGTCGTCACGATGGCGACATGCGGCGCGCCGAAAAAGCGAAAATTCTGTAGTCGCTGACGTCCGCCGGCTTCGCGGTCCCCGCGCTTAACGCCGGTGGCGGCGTAAAGTTGCAGCCCGCATTCGCGTCGCCGTTCGAGATAGATGCCCTCATATGCATTTGGCCAGTCGAGATCCGGGGTCGGCTCGTGCACGCGGGCATGCTCCGGCATTTCTTGTCGAGCACGCTCGAGCGCACCACCGCCGATGATGTGCATCTGCCAGGGTTGTGCGTTGCACCACGAGGCCGTGCGCTGCGCGATGCCGGCGATGCGCTCGATGATGGAGCGCGGCACAGGATCGGGCCGATAGCCGCGGCAACTGAACCTGCGACTGACGAGCCCGACCAGGATCTCTTCGTCGCTCGCCGCGTCGCCGACAGCGTTCATCGCCGTCCCTCGCCGATGACCCCGGCGTCGATCAGGCACTGCACCTCTTCGGAGCAGATTCCGGCCACATCGGACAGGATGGCGCGCGTATGCTGGCCGATCCCCGGCACGTCGGGGCGAACATCGGTTGCTGCATCCGACATCTTCCACGGCGGGTTAATCCCTTTGAACTCGCCGGCGCTGTCTTTCAAAGTGGAGAACAGGCCCCGCTCCAACAAGTGGGGATCGGCGAACGCATCGCCGGGGTCGCGATACTCGGAGCACGGGACCCCCGCGCGTTCGAACGCCTCCAGACATTGAGCAACGGTGCGTGTGCGGGTCCATTGTTCGACAATTTGCATCATCGCCGACCAGTTTGCATTTCGCGCCGGAAGCGAGGTGAAACGCGTATCGCTGCTCAGCGCAGAAAGCTGGGTCACCTCGCAGAGGGCGGAGAAGTTCCGCGGCGTAATCGGAGCGATCAGTATGTCGCCATCGAGTGCGCAAACCGGGCCGTACGTAGGCCGTGGCATCGCCGCCGAGAATTGCGCTTCCTGCAGCTCATAGACGAGGAGGTTCAGCATGCAATCCATCAGCGCGATGTCGATATACTGGCCAACTCCGGTGCGCGAGCGCTGGAAGAGCGCCGTCTGAATGGCCGAATGCGCGTAGACCGCCCCAAGCACGTCGGCGACGAACACCGCGCTGCTGGCCGGCCGCTCGCGGTCGCCGGCGTAGCGCATCAATGTGCGATCAAAGCCGCTGCCGGCGTGAACGATCATGGCGTAGGCCGGGCGCTGTGCAGCCGGTCCAGTTTGGCCATACCCGGATATGGAGCAGTAGATCAGCCTCGGATTGATCGCGCTTAGCGCCTCATAGCCGAGCCCCAGTCGCGCCATCACCCTCGGTCGGAAATTCTCCAGAACGATGTCGGTCTGTTTGACAAGGCGACGAAGCAAATCGACAGCCTCCTCTCGCTTGAGATCAAGGGCGAGACTTCGCTTGCCTGCATTCAGTTGGCCGAAATAAGCGCTCTGGCCATCTCGCAACGGGGCCCGTAGCCGCATGTCGTCGCCGTCGAGCGGCTCCACCTTGATGACGTCCGCGCCGAAATCCGCGAGCAGGCGGCCGCAAAAGGGGCCCGCCATCATGATGGAAAAATCGAGTACGCGAACGCCTTCGAGCGCCGAGCGCCTTTGGACCTGGGGAGTGTACATTCGATGCCTCTTGGACCTCCGGGTCGGTTGACGTTTCTCCGTGCCGGCGGCGCCGGCGTCGATGTAGCGTTGGGGTCGCCGCGCCCTTGACTCGGGGTCAGGGCTCCGCTCAAATGGTTCAACCATTCAACCAGCTTTTGGACGGATTGGCAACTCCGTCAGGATTGGGATTGGGCACCATGAGCTTCACCGAGGAGCAGGTCGCGTTCCGGGAGAGTATCCGCAGGATGGTGGCGAAGCATGTCGCCCCGATCGCCGCCGAGATCGACGAAACCGATCGGTTTCCGCTGGAGCTTGTGAAGCTTTTCGGCGAAATGGGTCTGATGCAACTCTGGGTTCCCGAGCGCTATGGCGGCCCCAACGGGGATTTGACGATGGTCTGCATCGCCCGCGAGGAGATCTCGCGGGTTTCTCCGGCATGCGGCTCGATTGCGGGCCTCAATTCGATGTTCATCATGCCGCTGCTTCATTTCGGCTCGGAGGAGCAACGGCAGATGTACCTGCCGATCGTCGCTAAAGGGGGCGTCGTGACGGCGATAGCCATCTCCGAGCCGCAGGCCGGCTCGGATGTGAGCGCTATGACGACGCGTGCGGTGAGAGAGGGCGATTGCTACGTCCTTAACGGCCGCAAGCAATGGTGCAGCTATGGCTGCGTGGCCGACTACATCGTCGTCATGGCGCGCACAAGCAGCAGCCCGGGCGCCGAGGGCATCAGCGCATTCATCGTCGAACCGAAGACGATGAAGGGCATTTCATTCGGCCGGCACGAGCGCAAGATGGGCTGGCGGGGTGCGCCGAATACGCCGATATTCTTCGACAATGTGCGTGTCCCGGCGGAGAACCTGGTCGGCGCAGAGGGCAGAGGGTTCAAGGCATCGATGCGTGCCCTCGATCTCAATCGCCCGACCATCGGCGCGCAAGCGGTCGGCCTCGCCCAAGGCGCGCTCGACGCCGCCGTCGCCTACGCTAAGGAGCGCAGGCAGTTCAATCGCAGCATCGCGGAGTTTCAAGGTGTGCAATTCATGCTCGCCGACATGGCCATCCAGATCGAGGCGGCCCGCGCGCTCGTCTATGAATGCGCTCGCGCCGGGGACGGCGGCGACTGGCACCGCCTCAATATCTTGGCCAGCATGGCCAAGTGCTTCAGCAGCGACATGGCGATGCGCGTGACAACCGACGCCGTGCAGATCTTCGGCGGCTACGGCTATATGATGGACTACCCGGTTGAGCGCATGATGCGCGACGCGAAGCTTACCCAAATCTTCGAGGGGACAAATCAGATCCAGCGAGTCGTCGTCGCACGCGAGCTGCTGAAGTAGGGGTGTCACTGATCTGGACGGCCCAACTCGCCCAGACGCGCGAGATAGTTGCGATTGACCCGTCGCAGATGCCGTTCCATCTCCTGGACGGCCGCCTCGGCGTTCCGTTCTTCCATGTGCTTCAAAAACCGTCGACGGGACGGCAACACGTACTCCCTGATCACCTGCGGCCCGATCCTCTGTATGAACTGCCGCATCACGCTGATGAGGGCTTCCATCACCGTTTCCATGATCGGATTGCGCGTAATCTTCGCCAGCAATAGGTGAAATTCGAGATGGATTTCCGCGCGCGCGCCGAAGTCCTTGCGTTCCGTCGCCTCGGCTGCAGCCTCGAGATTGGCACGGAGGTCCGCCAGATCGGCGGCGGTATATCGTTCGCAGGCGGCACGTACGACCGCCGACTCGATCCATATTCTCGCTTCGGTAATCTCCTCAGGGGTCACAGCACCGAGAACCAACATATCGCGAATCCCGGTGACGACCGTTGCGCCGCTGCTGCCCTGCACGAAGGCACCGCCCGCCGCTCCCTTACGCAAGGTGATGAGGCCGGAAATCTCCAGCGAGCGCAAAGCCTCGCGCAAAGTATTTCGAGAGACGCCGAATTGAACTGCCAGCTCGCGCTCGGGCGGCAGGCGATCCCCCGCCGCCAAGCGGCCCGTGGACAGCTCTTCCCGTATCTGTCCGGCAATTTCCTCGAAGGCGCGCGCAACCTGTACGCGACGAAATCCGACGGCAGAGCTCGGTCTCGAGCGGCCCAATTTGGGCGCTTCGTTACGCGACGCTGTCGGGTTGTGCTTCACAGTGGGATCTCCTGACCGATCAGTTCGACCGTTGAAACGCATCTGGACCTTCGGTTCCTTCACCTTCCAGCGTCACCCAACCCAGAATATGCAATGGTTAGGTCGTCCCAGCAATCCGCCGGGGCCTATGCATGCGCGCGGGCAGAAGCGTCCTCTTCCTGCGGCCTTGTCTCTCCTTGGCGGAGCGATTTGCCGTCATTCAGAATGAAATCGGCGGCTCGCTCGCCGATCATCATGGATGGAGCGCTCGTGTTCCCGCCAGTGATATTCGGCATGATCGAAGCGTCGGCCACTCTAAGGCCGCGGACGCCGTGCACGCGCAGGCGACTATCTACGACGGCAAGGCGATCGCGCTCGGGTCCCATCTTGCATGTTCCGACCGGATGATACGTAGTCGAAACATGCGCCCGGATGAATCTTTCAAGTTGATCGTCCGAGCGGATGTCGGGACCCGGAAAGACCTCCTCGCCCGAATAGCGTGCGATCGCGGGCATCGACAGGAGGCGACGAGCTTCTCTCAGGCCGCGAATCAACGTTCGTAGGTCCTGAGGGTCTTCGAGAAAGCGCGGATACATGAGGGGCCGCTCTTTCGGGTCGCTGGAGGCGAGTTCAAGCCACCCGCGTGTCGCGGGCCTGAGGACAGCCACGTGGAGGACGAATCCGTGCCTTCGTGGGAGCGTTCGGGCACTGTCCTTCATGCCAACCATGAAGGTGAACTGCACGTCGGGCCGGGATAGGTTGGGGAGGCTGCGCAGGAAGCCGCCGGCTTCGGCCGCATTCGACGCGAGCATCCCACCATGGCTGACCAAGTAACGCAGCGGCGCGAGCGCGATTCGTGGCGCCGTTCGCCACGAAAAAGCATATGATTCCGCAGTCGGATTGCGTTTGGCGATCGAAACCGTCGGGTGATCCTGCAGATTTTCACCGACGCCAGGCAAATCATGGACGACGCGAATGCCGTGCTTCGCCAATTTGGCGGAAGGGCCGATGCCGGACAACATGAGGAGCTGGGGCGAATTGACCGTCCCCGCGGCGAGCACCACCTCTGTCGACGCTCGCAGGTCGGGCCGACGACCGTCCTGCCACACCCTTATGCCTGTGGCGCGCGCGCCCTCGAAGTTCACCCGTTCGACAAGCGTGTCGCTGACGACCTTCAGATTCGGCCGATCCAGAACGGGATGCAGAAACGCTCGCGAGCTGCTGAGCCGAACACCTACGCGCTGATTGAGCTCGAAAATTCCGAAGCCGTCCTGAGCCTCGCCGTTGAAATCGTCATTGCACGAATGTCCAGCTTCCACGGCCGCGGAGACAAACGCGTGGGCGAGCGGATTGCTCTCGGCGGGCCGCTCGACAGTGAGTTCGCCTCCCGACCCGTGCCACTCAGAGGGTACTCCGCGCCGATGCTCCTGTCGCCTGAAGTACGGGAGCACGTCGTCATAGCTCCACCCGTCGTTTCCCAAAGCGGCCCAATCGTCGTAATCGCTTCGATGTCCGCGGATGTAAACCGTCCCGTTCACCGAGGTGCAGCCACCGAGCAGCTTGCCTCGAGGACACGGAATCTGCCGATTGTCGACCCCGGGCCCGCCGCAATAGGCGTGCTGCCAGTTGTAGCGCTCATGAGGCAGAAGGAAGATATTGCCGATCGGCATCATGGTCTTCAGATTGACCGGAAAGCGCCGATCGGACGGTCCAGCCTCGACGAGCGCGACCCGCACAGAGGGATCGGCCGAAAGCCTATTGGCGAGCACGCAACCCGCCGCGCCGGCGCCGACGACCACGTAATCAAAATGGTCGTCGCTCTTTGACTTCATCATTCTGTCCCTCCCCTGCCTCGTCGCCTTGCGCGTGTCCGTACTCTGAGCTCCGACCTCGGACGTCTCCGTGCGAGGACAGGGCTTGCCTTTCTTGTCAATGGTTGTACCATTGGTTCGGAACGGTGTCCACTCCGGGTCGCCGCGGGCGGACGCGCTGACGACAAACCGCGTGAGACAGAATGGGAGGAAGGCGATTTCTCGAGGGTCGGACATCGCGAGCCCGCAAAGCGGCGCTCGTCGCCAAATACGCCCGCGCCGCGAGACATCGCCACGCGCTCTCCCCGACGACAGCAGCATCGCCGAATGCCGCAGACAGGAAGCCGATACCGTCTTTTCTCTCAGAAACTGCCACAGTTTGCGAACGAAGGGCACCCATGTCGGACCAAAATGATTTCAGTGGCGTTATCGGCCGCACCATCGAGGCTTCGAAAGAATCCTGGGGAGAAGAGCCTCGGCAGACGCCCAAGGGGGCTCCCGACATCATTTTCGTCTTGCTCGACGACGTCGGATTTTCGGACCTTGGCTGCTACGGTTCTGAAATCGACACGCCGCACATGGACCGCTTGGCACAGGGCGGCGTACGACACACGAACTTCCATGTCATGTCGATGTGTTCGCCCACCCGCGCGTGCCTTCTGACCGGGCGCAACTCGCATTCCGTCGGCATGGGCAATATCTCAGAATGGGCCGCCGGGTTTCCGGGCTATCGCGGCGTCGTAAGCCATCGCGCGGCGACGATTGCCGAGATCCTGCGCGAGCATGGCTATGGAACGATTGCAGTCGGCAAGTGGCATTTGACGCCGATGAAGGAAGTCAACGCCGCGGGGCCTTATGCGAACTGGCCGATCGGGCGGGGTTTCGATCGCTGGTACGGATTTCAGGGTCCGCTTACCGATCAATGGAATCCGGATCTCTACCAAGACAATCAGCCCATCGAAACGCCGATGCGCGACAACTACCATCTCAGCGAAGACCTCGTCGATCGCGCCATACATTACATCGACAATTACAAAGTCGCCGCACCCGAGCGCCCTTACTTCCTCTATTTGGCGTTCGGAGCCTGCCACTGGCCTCATCATGTTCCCGCCGACCTAATCGCCAAGTACAAAGGCCGCTATTCCGAAGGATGGGACGTTGTCCGCAAGCATCGGTACGAGAAACAGAAGGCGCTGGGGATTTTTGCTCCCGACACGATCCTGCCCGAGCGAAATCCGGGCGTCCCCGCCTGGCCGGAGCTCAGCGATGACGAGCGTCGCTTTTGCGAACGGTCGCAGGAAGTCTATGCCGCGTTCGTCGACCACACGGACCAGCAGATCGGACGCCTGCTGACCTTTCTTGAAGCGCGAGGCCGTATGGAGAATACGTTGATTGTCCTTCTCTCAGATAACGGCGCCAGTCCGGAGGGGGGGCCGGTCGGTGCGGTCGCACTCAATCCGCGCAAGCACCTGTACCACGGTCCCGAATCCGCGGAGGAGCGAACCGCCGCGCTCGACATTTTGGGCAGCGAAAACACCTTCCCTCATTACGCCTTCGGTTGGGCGCAGGTGAGCAATACGCCACTGAAATGGTACAAGATGAACACGTATGGCGGCGGCGTGCGCAGCCCCTTCATCATGCACTGGCCCGCCGTCATCGCGGCCGGGGCGCTGCAGAGGCAATATCATCACGTTATCGACGTTGTGCCGACCGTTCTCGACCTCCTCGGCATCGAGGCGCCAAACTTGTATCGCGGCCTTCCCCAGATGCCGATGCATGGCACGAGCATGAAATACACCTTCAATGCTCCGGATGAGCCGACGAGGAAGGTGACGCAATTTTTTGAGCTGGCTGGCGATCGCGCCATCTGGCATCGCGGCTGGAAGGCGGTTACTCGGCACAATTCGGGCGCGGATTTCGAGACCGAAAAGTGGGCCCTCTACAATCTGGATGAAGATTTTTCGGAATGCCAAGACCTGGCGAATAGCTATCCGGACAGGCTGAAAGAACTCATCGGGCTCTGGTGGTCAGAGGCCGAAGCGCTCGGCGCCCTGCCCGTCGACGACAAATGGCCAGCACGAGCTGGCGTCAGTCGCGGCGCGCCGCCTCGCAACGCCTATGTGCTCTACCCGGGACTGGACAGTATCGATCGGATCGTCGCGCCGGATATTTACAGGCGATCCTATACGATCAAGGCAGATGTCGAGATTCCTGGCACCGGTGCGGAAGGCGTTCTTCTCGCGTTCGGCAGTGCGTTGGCCGGATACGTGCTCTATGTTCAAGACGCGCGGCTGATCTACGAATTCGTATTCTCGCCTCGCGTCAAGCACGTCATTCGTTCCTCATTCCCGGTGAAACCGGGCCGAAGCTCGTTCCGTTTTGATTTTGCCGCCGGGCGCAATGGTGGCGGTCATGGCTTGCTGTACATCGATGACGCGCCCGTCGGCAAAACTAAGATCCCTCGTACATGGCCGTTAAGGGCGGCCCAGGCGGGACTCACCTGCGGACGCGACAAGGGCTTGGCAGTGAGCGCCGCCTATCAGTCTCCATTCCCGTTCAGGGGCACGATCCATTCGGTCACGGTCAAACTCGGGGACGAGGTGAAGTCGGAGGCTCAGCCTGCAATGGCCGTCTGGCCACCACCGCTGTCGCGGTGAGCGCCGATGGTGCTGGCGCAAGCGACAGCCGGAGTGGCCCGTTGAGCCCGCCTTCGTTTCATCTCCTGGCAAAACCCACGGGGTCCGCCTGCAATCTGGACTGCAAGTACTGCTTTTTTCTCAGCAAGGAGACTTTGTATCCGGGCAGCAAGTTCCGCATGACGGACGACGTCCTCGAGTCCTACATCAGGCAATTGCTCGGCGCCCAACCGGGGCCAGATGCGTATATCTCGTGGCAAGGCGGCGAGCCCACGCTCATGGGAATCGCCTTCTTCGAACGATCGGTCTCTCTCGCGTCGAAATATCGAAAGCCGGGACAGCGCATCGTCCACACGATCCAGACGAACGGCATTCTCATCGACGACGAGTGGGCGAGATTTCTCGCGCGAAACCGGTTCTTGGTTGGACTGAGCCTCGATGGGCCGAAGGAGATGCATGACGCCTATCGAGTCGCCAAGGGTGGACGGGGCACGTTTGATCCGGTCATGCGCGCCTGGGAATGCCTGCGGCGACATGACGTGGACGTGAACATCCTTTGTACTGTTCACGCGGCAAATCAGCACCACGGGCGGCAGGTCTATACGTTCTTTCGCGACGAAATGCGCGCAAGCCACCTTCAGTTCATTCCGATCGTCGAGCGCGTCACACCGGATCTGATCCGCCACGCCAATCTGGGATGGAGCGAAAAGGCGGGAGGGCGACGCCCCTTCTATCGGCAGGAAGGCAATCTGGTCACCGAGCGCTCTGTAGCCGCCGAAGCCTATGGAGACTTCCTCATCGCGGTGTTCGACGAATGGGTCGGGCGCGATGTTGGGAAAGTCTTCGTTCAGGCCTTCGATTCAGCGTTGGCGAGTTGGCTCGGGCATTCCACGCTGTGCATTTTTTCACCTACTTGCGGGAATGCGCTCGCGCTCGAGCATAACGGCGACCTCTACGCCTGCGATCACTATGTTGAGCCCGAATTCCTCCTGGGCAACATAAAGTTCCAGCCGATGCTCGACTTGATGGAGTCGCCCAGGCAGCGCCAGTTCGGGAGCAGCAAATTCGAGTCCTTGCCGAATCAGTGTCGCAGTTGCGACGTGCTCTTCGCCTGTTACGGTGAGTGCCCGCGCAATCGCTTCTTGAAGACGCCCGACGGAGAACCAGGACTTAACTACCTATGCGCCGGCTACCAGAAGTTCTTCAGGCATATAGATAAGCCGATGCAGCGCATGGCCTCGCTGCTGCGAAGCGGACGCTTCGCCGACGAGATCATGGGCTCTCGGTGAAAATCGGGCCGGCGGTTCTCTTTTCCATTGTCCTACCCCGCAATAGATCGCGCGCTCGAGCGCATCGACGGTTAATTTGACCGCCGCGTCGGTTGGACTCGCATCTATCCAATGGTTGATCCATTCATTAGATGTTGGTAGGGTGACGTACGCATTCAGCGTGCCCGGGAGTTTGCTCATCGCTCCCCAAGAGGCCTCGCCATCAAGGGCCAACCGCTCAGAAGAGTTAGGGAGGATAGAGAAGATGGATCTGGCCACAGCCTCCGTTGCCGAAGCAGATGCCCAGTCGTTCTTTCGGCGCTGCGGCCGCATCTTGATCAATGGGGACTTCGTCCCGCCGAGGAACGATCAGTTCATTCCGGCGATCGATCCGGCCACCGAGCAGGTGATCGCACATGTCCCTGCCGCCGGCAGAGCTGATGTCGATACGGCCGTCGCCGCCGCGCGCAACGCGTTCGAGCACGGGCCATGGTCGCGAATGAACCCGTCCGAGAGAGCCCGCCTGATGTACCGCTTGGCGGATGCGGTCGAGCGCAACATGGACGAGCTCGCCCTTCTTGAAACGCTCGACAACGGCAAGCCGCTCAAGGCATCGCGCAGCATTGATGTCATGGGGTCGGCGGAGAAGCTCCGCTATTTCGCGGGATGGGTCACAAAGATCGGAGGCGAAACAGCCTCCTTATCAGCTCCCGGGGATTGGCACGCCTACACTTTGAGGGAGCCGGTCGGGGTGGCGGCGCTGATCGTCCCCTGGAATTTTCCACTGATGATGGCCGTCACCAAAATGGCGCCGGCTCTCGCCGCCGGATGTACTGTCATTCTGAAGCCCGCCGAACAAACGTCGCTGACGGCGCTCCGCTTGGGAGAATTGGTTCAGGAGGTCGGCTTTCCCGCCGGTGTCGTCAACATCGTAACTGGATACGGCGAGATTGCTGGGGCCGCTCTCGCAGAGCACCCGGGTGTAGACAAGATTTCCTTCACTGGGTCGACCGAGGTTGGAAAGTTGATCTTGAGGGCCGCAGCAGGAAACCTAAAGCGCGTAACACTTGAGCTGGGCGGAAAGTCGCCGGTCCTCGTCTTTCCCGATGCCGATATCGAAGCGGCAGTGGCAGGAGTAAGCCGCTTCATCTTCAGCAACTCAGGCCAAGTTTGTGCAGCCGGATCTCGGCTATACGCTCATCGAAAGATCTTCGATGCGTTGGTGTCCGGGATCGCGGAAAAGGCGAAGTCGCTAAAGGTTGGGCCCGGAGTCGACGCATCGGCGGAGATGGGTCCGCTCGTATCCGAGGAACAACTCGACCGGGTCCTTGGTTATATGCGTTCAGGGATCGAGGCCGGCGCGTCGCTGGTCGCCGGCGGAAGTCGACTTGATCGTCGCGGCTATTTCGTCGCCCCGACGATCTTCACCGGCACGACGTGCCAAATGGCCGTCCAAAGAGAAGAGGTCTTTGGCCCCGTTTTGTGCGCCGCTTACTTTGACGAAGACGGCCTCGACGCCATCGCGGCCGAAGCCAACAACACGGACTATGGTCTTTCCGCCTATATCTGGACCCGAGATCTCGGTGTCGCCCACAAACTTGCTCGCAAACTCAAAGCGGGCTTCGTGCGAGTGAATGGCGGCCCGCTCGACAATGCGCTTCCGTTCGGCGGCTACAAGCAATCCGGTTGGGGTCGCGAGAACGCGAAGGCCGGGATCGACGCCTACACGGAGGTGAAGGCTGTTGCGATCGCGCTCTGAGTCGGCTGTTAAGCCGCGTTGGTGTGAGCTGTCTGGATAATAAAAACCAAAGAGGAGGAAGGTCATGGGGCAAAACATGAGGGATAGTACGCGCGCCTGGATCGTGCTCTCGATGTTGTTTCTGTTCATGTTGATCAACTTCGCTGATAAAGCGGTAATTGGCCTTGCGGCCTTGCCGATCATGAAAGAGCTCCATCTGACCCATGCGGAGTTTGGCACGGTTGGGAGCGCATTCTTTTTCCTGTTTTCACTCTCGGCGATTCTTGTCGGATTTCTTGCGAACCATGTTTCGTCGAAAATTGTGATAGCCGTGATGGGGCTTATATGGGCGCTAGCGCAATTCCCCATGATCGGTGCCGTATCGTTGTCGGTCTTGATGGCAAGCCGTATTGTTCTCGGAGCTGGGGAGGGGCCGGCGTTTCCCGTGTCGATTCACGCTGCGTATAAGTGGTTTCCGAATGATCGACGGCCGCTTCCGACCGGCATCGTGACGACGGGAGCTGCCATTGGGCTTGGCGTTGTCGCGCCGATGATCACCTGGATTATTTTAAGCTTCGGCTGGCACGCGGCTTTCGGCGCTCTCGGCATCGTTGGGTTGATCTGGGTATTGATCTGGATGGTTGTCAGCAAAGAAGGACCGCTTGACGCACGTCAGATTGAGGGCGGTGGCGGCGGTATGGCCCGCGTGCCTTATTTCGATCTTCTCACCGCGCCGACGGTGGTTGGGGTGCTGGTCGGCGAATTTGTCGCGTACTATGCGCTTGCCTTGTGGATAGTATGGCTCCCGGCCTTTCTCGTAAAAGTGGGTGGCTTTACTCCAACTCAAGTCGGCTGGATCATCGTGCTGCCGGCCGCGCTGCAGGTAGTCCTGTTCCCTGGAGCAGGGATTGTTTCACAAAGATTGTGCAGCCGTGGGGCGTCAAGCCGAGTGGCACGGGGCCTCCTTGGCGGGGGTTGTGTGGCATTTGCGGGCGTTGCGATGATGCTTCTATCGAAATCATCGGGCGCGTTTGAGCAGATTTTGCTTGTGACAGTGGCTTTTTCGGTTGGGGCTGTCTTCTACATTACCGGTACATCGCTTATCGGTGAGATCAGCCCGATCCGCCAGCGCGGTGCAATGCTGGGGATCTGCAACGCAGTCTATTCGGCTGCGGGAATCATCGCACCATGGATCATGGGGCACATTATTGATGTCGGAACCAATCCCGCTGCAGGATACCGAAACGGTTTCCTTCTCGGCGGCGGGATCGTTGTGGTTGGCGGAATAGTGGCCACGATTCTAATTAATCCGGAGAGCGATCTGGCACGTTTCAGGAAGCATGACCTCGCTTCCCGCGGAGGCTCTGTGCCATCCAAGGGATCGATGTTATCGAAGTAACGATAGTATGCAAGAACACTGATGCCGCTGAGGGCTCCAGATGAAATTAAGGACGTATCCACCCTCATTAGCACGTCGCGTCGAAGCGCGAAATGGTCTTCGCGCCGTGGATCTGGTACCGGATCTGCCGTGCCATGTGTTCTCTCGGCAATGACCGCCGCCGAGAGGCTACGGTTCTGAAGAATTCACTACGGTCCACTTCGATCGCCAGGGGCGGCGCCACAACTGTTTGCCATCGATTTGCCTATGGTGAGATTTTGGAGCTGACATTTGACGTGATCAAAGGCTCGGCGCGCGTCCTCAATCGATCGGCCGAACTGCCGGCGCTCTTTGGCGTAGCCGATGGCAGCGTCCAGTGCACCCTGGGCGAGGCCGACCGACACCGCGCCGATCGTGGGCCGGTTCAAGTCGAGAATGCGCATGCAGATCCTGAAGCCGTCGCCCTCTTCGCCGACGCGGTTCTCGACCGGCAGTCCGGCCGGCTTCGACAACGCGATCACCAACGCCGCGACGCGCGGACTGACGCCGGATCCCCTCCGTCTAGTCGGCACGGCGATCCGGGCGAAACGCGGCGCGGAGAGCACCTGCTTCACGCTGCTGTCCCCTGGACGTACGCCGTGATCATACACGACGAGAACGACAACGGACGTCTCGACGAGAACCCTTTCGGGATGCCGACCGAGGGTCACGGCTTCAGCAACAACGCCGAGGGCTTCCTGAGCCTCGGCGCCCCGTCCTTCGCTGCGGCCGCGATCATCGTCGCCCGCGCGGACGTGCGCGCGTCGGTCACGTTGAGATACCCCGGAGGGCCGTCAGCGGAAGACAGCTCCGCGCCCGGGCGCGGCGACGTGCCCGGGAGCGGGGGCTCCCGCCCCACGCCGGGCCGATAGGCGTGAACTTGGCTTCCTGCACCTACGCGCGCGCGAGAAAGTCATGCTGGATTTGGCAGCGCGCGCTGGAGGCGGTGATTGACCGCATGCGGCAGAGCTCTCGGCGACGCGCGGTGTGTCCGAAGAGCCAATAGTCGACGCTTTGGTCATCGCGGCGCAGCCTTTCACAGTTGTAATTTTCGCGGACAGTCGTCGCGCCCCAGGATCTCCCGCCCCTTTTCTTCGCCGCGTTCCGCTTGGCCTGGCAGACCGCGCCCAGGCAAGAGAAAGCGATCGTGAGCCAAGCAACGCTCAAGTCCGACGATACTATATCGAAGTTTCGGGTCGTTCGGCGCGATGGAGCAGCCAGTGCGGCGGCCGCGGCCGTCGATCTCGCCTATGGCGCCGGCGGCGGGAGCTCGATCTATGCGGCGTGCCCGCTCGAGCGCTGCGACGTGCACACGCTGTTCCCAGCACATATCGATGCATCCCTCGAACTATGAGGTATGAGGCCGCGTGCTTCTCGGCCTGCCGCCCGACCGGCGTCGCCTCTGAGGTCGGAGCGTGCTTCAGCTGTGCCGATCGCGCCAGCCGAAGCCATGAAGCGCCTCGGCGGAGACAACGGCGCCCTCGAGCGCGACCTCCTCGTCGCGCAGAAGCGCATCGCGTTCCTGGAGGAGAAGCTGCGCGCCTCCGAAGAGCGTCTCGCGGTCGCCCGCGAGACCGGGATGCTGATCAGGACCCTGACGCCGTGGGCCACGCCGAACACATCGAGCGGATCCCAGCCGAGGTCGAGATCGCCGTCTCGCGCATCTACTCGCCGAAGCCCTGGGGCACCATCTTCGGCGGCCAAACCGCCGGGGGCAAATACGCGAAGATCAAGGCTCTTGGCCTGGTCGTTCCGCCGGCGGAAGGCGAGGTGTGGCGCGCCCGCGGCCATTGGGCCAAGGACGACTACGGTTGGCAGCTCGAAGCTGAGTTCGCCGTTCGTGTGAAGCCTTCCGGCAAGCTGCTGCTGCGCTTCCTTCAGGAGCGCATCCGCGGCATCGGCCCTGATCGGGTCGAGCGGCTTCGCCGCTCCCTCGGCGAGCGGCAGTTCGGCGCGCCGCGTGATCATCCCGCTCGTCGGCGGCGAGTTCCTGGACCCAAGCTGGGTCTACACGGCGATCACGCGGGCAGAACAGCAGGCGGTGCTTGTCGGCACTCGGGCCGAATTCGACGCGATCCTCTCGCGACCGTTCCGCCATGCGGATCGGTGCGTCTGCTACGCTCTGGAGCTTCCTGGCGGTGGGGCGGCAAGTTAGTTCGCCGGCCTTACGCCTCTTGGAACAGGAAGGATTGCGTGACGCGCTTCCACCGCACCACGCGGACGATCAGGACCGGTGTCGACTTCCGATAGATGACCGTGAACGAGCGCATCACCGTCAGGAAGAAGACCGGGCGATCCGTCAGGTCCGTCCTCGCGTGGCCCGCGTGTGGGTTCTCGGCGAGCCGTTGGAATGCGCGGTAGACCTCTTCTTCGAATTTGCGGGCGGTGTTCAGGTCATCTGCGGCAATGGTCTCGATGATATCTTCGACATCGTCCTGAGCCGCCTGGGTAAGTTCGTAGTCCTCCACGAACTATGAATGTCGCGCGAGAACCGCTCGCGCCCTCCGGCGAGATTCTTTGCCACCGATGACTTGACCGCGCTTCGCTTGCGCCAGTCCTTCATCAATCTGCCGGTTCAGCTCCTCGAGTTCCCGCTGGCGAGTTTCGTCGAAGCGCCGAAGCAACCGCAAGGCCTCGCGGATTACCTCGCTGGCCGACGTATAAAGGCCGGATTTCACCTTTTCGTTTACCATGACCTCGAGTTCGGGCGTAAGCGAGACGTTCATGGGATTCCCCTCTTGCATAACAGAATATAGCATACATTGACATTCAGTCCAGCCCGCCGCCCCGCTCGGCGCTCATCGTCGCCGTCTTGAGGCGCCGAGAACCGCTTTGCCTCTCTGTGCTAACCGGAAGGAGTTCGCTTGGACATTACGACCATGCGGGCTCAGGCGCTTAAGTGCCTAGTCGGTGGAAATCCCTGGTCTGGTGGTTGAACGCGTCGAAGCGTCCAAGTGGAAAGAAACCGCAGAAACATACACAGTTGGACGAAACCCCGGCCACATTACTCGTCGATCGCCAGCAGCTCGCGAACCTGATGGGCCGTTGACGGTTCGAGAAATTGCTCGGCGATCTCGGCGGCGATGTGGTGGCCTTCCGAGCCCTAGGCGAGCGCCGGCGCGGTGGGTGCCGATAGCAGCGCGGCGAAGCACAGCGCCGCCGCAGCCGCGCTACGCACCGACGGCCTCGATCAGCTCCGGCACATCATTCTTGGGGCTATCGACCCTGGTGCTGATCGGATAGGCCTGCATGCGCTCCGCCGAAAAATGGTTGCAGCAGCAGCTCCCTGGCGTTCCTTTGGCGGCCCGCCTCAACCAATCGATCCGTTCGCGGTGATCTGTCGGCGCGCGTTTCAGATCACCGATCTTCGCAGGAACCGCGTCCGATGTTTCTCAGGCGCTCTTGCCATTTGTTTGGTGCCTAGATCGCGCCAACTCTGATCCCGGCATTGTACGCCTGCTTGAAAGCGACGTCTGGCATCACCCGTCTCAACCTCGCCGCCTCGCGCACCTGGTCGTAGTGTAACTGCATCTTCGACCCGGCTAGCGACTTGAGATAGGACTGTGGGATCAAAATCTCCGCAGCGAAGGAGCGGCTCGCTTGCTGATCCCGCGTGACCGCATTCGTAACGAGCCGACGTGACTGCGCCTCGGACACCCAAGCCAGGTATGCTGCGCGAGCGCCGCTGAACCGACGATGAAGTACTTCTGGCTGAAGAAGCGCGACTTTTGCTTCATCGTTGGAGCGATCAATGGCTCCGGCGAGCGGAAGCTCGACATGGTCGTTTGGCACGGGGGCATGCTGACTCGGGTCGATCCCAATTTGTTCAAAGAGCCTGTCGGCACCCCGCGGGTCCTTTGCATCGATCGCGAGGTTTTCCCGCACGATCTTCGCGGCCTGCATCCCCCGACGCCAGCTCGGCGCAGCAAAGTTTTCTTGCGGCGGCTTCGTCCGCAACAGCCGTGCAAAGTCGGCGGGGCGGAGGTCATGGAGGTATTGGTTGACCGCCTCCAAGCGACCGACTGAAGCTTCGACCGTCTCCCTTGTCGCCGCCAAGCAGAAGTCCCGAGTCGCGCGGCTACCAAACACCCCGTATATGCGCTCGATAGCCTCGTAGAGTTCGTCGCTGGCATCGCCCGGCGGGACACCAAGAGAGCCGATGAGTTGGCAGAACTCCTTCTCGTCCGCGGTCAGCGATATCAAGTGGTTCCATGCCTCGGCGAGGGCGGTCCCTTCTACCCCGCAGGCAGACAAGCGCTCGACGGTCTTGCTTACGAACTCTCCAAGAACTGTCTCGACCTCATCGCGGGGAGCGTCCGCGACGGCACTCGTCATAAACTTGACGTTTGCGAATGTCGCTCCGCGTGGACGGCTGGTGAGATGAAACGCGCGACCAAATGGGACGATCGAAAGATCGGGGAGTGGGAAGCCGTGTTCGGCGGCCACGATTGAGTGTCGCCTGAGGTACTCGGAGTCATCGCTCTCCTCGTCCTTGTTAGGCTCCCAGAGCAGGACCCACCAGTTTTCCGCAATCCACTCAGCTAAATAGTAGACCGGTATTTCGAGCGCAGGCTCCCTCTTTGCGCGCGGCGCTCTGTGCTCCGTGACGTTGCTCTTGCCGATCGCGATCTGGACGCGCGCAAGGGTCGCGTCCAATTCGTCGCGAAACTCTGCGCCGGGAGGCCAAGCGACCTTGATGCTGAGAGCGCTCATTTCAACTGTCCGCGTGGCGCTTGAAATTCCTCGATGGGATAAGCATGGAAGGAGCCGGCTGGTCCCTTCGTATGCCTTGCCTCGTAAAGCACGTCGCCGTCCCTGTGCCAAACGTGACGAGGGAAGCCATCTTCCCACACTTCGGACACGTTGCCTCGTCCGATCGCGGCTCGGAGTGCGTTCGTCGCTTCCTCGTCGGTCCACCGCCTCGGACAGATCGAGGCTGGCCTCGCTCTAACCTTTGGAGGCTCCCCTTTGTTCCCGCGGCAGTGATACGGGCTGCGCTCATATATGGCGGCGCGGCTTGCTTGCGCCAGATCTGCCGTAGGCGGAGCCGGATGCACGCGTTTTGGCTTGCCACGGTTAGATAGCTTGGCGCGTGCTGGCCTGCTGACGCCCATGTAGGGCCTCCCCTACCCCTTTGGGAGGGCCACCCGGCTGTCGCAGGCCGGCAGCGGCGTTCATCAGTCGCCATCGGACTCCTCCGCGGGGTCCCCTCCAGAGGGAACCTCGATCCCGGTTAACCCGGGGTTAAAAGGCGGCTGAACTCTAGCCATTTCCCAATCCCCTGCATAGCAGGGACGCGGGGGCTGACGCGACCTGAGCCGCCGAAACGGAGGTTCCTATGGACCAGACAGCAATGCTGAAGATTCGCGACCGGCTGCAGGCGATCGAAGATGAGCTCATCGCGGCCGGCTTGGACGAGTTCATCGTCGCGTGCGATGCCGGCACGTGGACTTGGCGCACGGTCGCTCGAGCGCGGGCCGAGCATGGCGAGCAACCGCCGCCCGCCGGCTATGCATAGCGCCGGGCTTAGATCGGTGCTTTCATCGGCGCATGGCGAAGGGCGCCGGGCTCCCGGCATTTATCCGGCCGCAGCTTTCCCAGCTCGTCGAGCAACCGCCCGAGGGCGATGGCTGGGCGCATGAGGTGAAATACGATGGCTATCGGCTTCACGCGCGGCTCGCCGGACGAGATGTGAAACTGCTGACCCGCACCGGGCTTGACTGGACTGATCGATACCGAGCCACGGTGGAGGCGCTCACAAGCTTGCGGGCGCGGGGAACCTATGTCGACGGAGAGCTGTGCGCCGTACGCCCCGACGGCACGACATCCTTCGCCGAGATGCAGGCCGCGACGGATTCGCACCGCACCGGCGGCCTCATCTATTTCGCGTTCGATCTGCTCTACCTCAACGGAAGAGACATGACGCAGGCGCCGCTCCTCGATCGTAAGGGGCGCCTACAAACTCTGCTCGAGGCTGTGCCGCAGTCGATCCAGTACAGCGGGCACCATATCGGCGACGGCAAGCGCATCCTGGAAGCGGCCTGCCGCGCCAAGGCGGAGGGCATCATCTCGAAGCGCGTCGATGCGCCCTACGTGCCGGGCAATCGCGGGCTGTGGCGGAAGTCGAAGTGCTTGAACCGCGAGGAGTTCGTCATCGTCGGTTACAGCGATCCCGAAGGCTCGAGGCCCTATTTCGGGGCGCTCCTGCTCGGGTACTACGATGATGACGGTCGTCTGATCTACGCGGGGCGCGCCGGCACCGGTTTTTCCGATGCGGAGCTTCGGCGCGTCTACGACATCCTCCAACCACTCCGCGTATCGAAGATGCCGCTCGATACACCGCCGCCGCGCAAGACACGGTTCGGGTCGCCGCTCGAGCTGTCGCGCGTGCATTGGCTCCGGCCAGAGCTGGTCTGTGAGGTCACCTATCTGACCTGGACCGCAGACGGGCTGCTGCGCGCGGTCAGCTATCAAGGGCTGCGGGCCGACAAGCCAGCGAGGGAGGTTCGCCGGGAACGGCCAAGGTGAGGGGACGGCCGTCAAGTTCCGCCGCCGCAACTCCGTGATGCGGCTCGGCGCCGGGGATAGCTATGCCGATGCCGGGTATCGCACCCGGTCCCGGCCTCTAAGGTGTTTGCCCTGTCAAAACTACGGTGAGTCCCTATTCCGCGGCTCGGTAATTCTACCTACCATCCCTGACAGCGGGACTCTCGGGCACATTTTGCACCGCGACAGCACCTGCCTCCGAAATTGGGCCGTCCCGCGGGTTCGCACCTGAGTAGGTTCGTGATCGGGGAGGGGGCTGCCATGGCGGGGAGAGCAGCGACCGGGGCTGTCTTGCGGCTGGCTGCGCGGCGGCCGGCGGAGACAGAGCGACGCCGCAACATGGCACTGATCGGCCAGTTCGCTTGCGGCACCGCTCATGATCTCGGAAATCTGCTGGCTGCCATCGCCATGGCCTTGGAGGAACTGCGCGGAGGCCAGAGCACCGGCGAACTCGAGAAAGTCGTGGAGCGAGCGCTCGGAGCAGCGGAAGAGGGCATGGCGGCAACGCGGGCGCTCCTACGGACGGCGAGCAATCAAACGGGGCGCCGTGAAATCTTCGATCCGAATGCCTGCATCTTGCGCACAGCGTCCCTTCTCCGCGAGGCGGCAGGGCTTCGAGTGCATCTTCATCTTGCGCTTGAGCCGAGCGTCTGGCGGATCGCTGCAGATCAGCATTCTACCGTCCTAGCGTTGCTTAATTTGACGATGAACGCACGCGACGCAATGCCGTCGAGCGGAGACCTGCGCATCGTGAGTGCCAACGTCACGCTTCGCGGGGAGGTCGGAAGGTTGACTGGCGACTTCGTCGCGCTCAGCGCCGCCGACACAGGAACGGGGATGCCCAGCCATGTCGTCGCCCAGGCTTGTCGGCCGTTCTTCACGACCAAGGCGCCAGAGCACGGCACCGGGCTCGGCCTTGCCCAGGTCCGCGAGTTCGTGCAACGCGCCGGCGGTACGATCGCGATCAAGAGTAAGGTAGGTCGAGGCACCACGGTTACGCTGTATCTGCCCCGGGCCATTGGGCAGGACTGTCGCCGCCGCCGTAAGGTGCCGGCCGCGGTGCAGCGTTCGGCTGCGCGCCAGGCGGCGTGAGATCGGCTCCTCGTCAACAAGGAAGGACGCCTGACGATCAACTTCTATCGCGGAACGTTCAAGACTCCGTCGTTTGATGGGTGGGGACTTCGATTCCGACAGCGGCGGCGACACGGCGCGCAACGGCCGGAGCCGAGCGCGCGATCTCGGCCAACACAGCACCGACAGGATCGCGCTCGGCACCGACGAGACCGCCTGCGGCCATCTTCACCATCGCCGCTTCGATGATCTGCTGGGTGCGCCGGTTGCCGCCGCGGTGCTCGTCAGCCAGCAGAGCGACAGCGCGTGCTCTCACGCGCTCGGCGACCACGGCTTCCGCGGCCTCGATACGACGGGACAGGGCTGCGCGCTGCGCCAGTTTCATGGCTGGCGCTCCGGCGCCGGATCGCGGCGTGCCTCGTCGATGCGGTCGAGGATAGTGCGAGCCGTCGCAAGCGCCAGGATGGTCTCACGGCGCAGATCGATAACGGCATCGCGGACGGCGCGCCGGTCGACACGTACCGTTATGACGCCGTCAGAATTCATCGCGGTCACCGTGAGGGGCCGGGAGCGCGGCGGGAGCCTCGGGCTGCACGTCGATGGCGCCGGCGCGCGCCGGCTTGCCCAGCGCGGCGAGCTGGCGCTCCAAGCTGTCGATCCTAGCGACCAGCTCAGCGCCGTATTGGACCCGCTGTGTCGCCTCAATGACGGCGATCATCGTCTCGCCTTCTTCCAGGCGGAGTCGGCCGGCAGCCATTGCCGCCTTAACCTGCTCGCATTGCTGTGACGGATCTCCGGTCAGGGCGATCGGTTCCCGGATGGCTGCGCTCCGCGCTACCGGAAGGACACGATCGAGGAGTAGCCGGGCCGCATTGATGTCACCGGCGCGCGCGGCATCGATGAGCACCCGCACGATCGACGGCGCCGCGGCCTCGATCAGCCGTCGTGCCCGCGCCACCGCATCAGCGCCGGAGACCGGGCGCAATGATACCAGCCGAGGCTTAAACTGCGTCGGCATCGGGGCCCATTTCAGCGCTGTCGATCGGTAATGGACCAGCAACCCGTAGATAGACATCCGCCGCGACAGCATCGCCGGCCAGCGCACGTCCGAGCAGAGTCTCGACGACGGCACGGACCATGCGCTCGCTCACCAGCGGCTTGCCGTGCTTGCCGCGGCCGCGTTTGGTGGTCGTGTCAATCACCGTCAGGCCGCCGCGATCTGGCGGTTGTCAGCGGTCAGTCGCAAGCTGGTCAGCTCGCGGACCAATCCGGTCTGCGGCGCCCATGATGGACGGCCGCCACGACGCTTCTGGAGCGACTTCAGCTCCGCCAAGCCGGTGGTGAGGAGCTGCGCCAGGTTCTCGACGCGATCGATCAGCATGGCCTCGGTCTCGCGGTCACGCTCGACGGCAAGATCGCGTTCCGCGGCAGCGACGGCCTGGAAAACCTTCGCCGCATCGGAATCGGCGCGTTGGATGTGGGCCTTGGCATCCGCCATGAGCGGAGCCAGATCGGCAACATCGGCGTCGATCACCGCGATGCGGAGACCGGCGCTGCCATCGGCGTCCCCCGCACGCGCGGCGGCGACCAGACCAGCACGCTCGGCTTGCAAGGCATCTACGCGACCTTGAACCGCAGCGGCAGCGGCCTTCGCGGCATCGACCGCGGCTGCGGCTTCCGATTGGCAATGCTTGGCGTCGGCAACGCGGCGGGCGGCGGCTTCGATATCTACGAGCATGGTGTCCCCCAAGAGTTAGACGTGAAGAGGTTCGGGTGGCGTCAGCGCGTCGCGCAAGGCGTCAAAGGCGGAGAGGAAATCGGCGACGATGCGTTGGGTTTCGCGATCGATGGCAACGATGTCGTCACCGTGCTGGCGCTCGACCTGGCGCAGCAGCGCATTGTCGATCTCGGCGATGCGCGCGGTGAGCCCGGCGATCGTCGTCCGCTCGGAGCCGGTCTCCTGCCCGGCGAGCAAGAGATCGGTGATGCGAGCTTTCGCGGCGGCGACATGACCGACCAGGTCGGCGCGCTCGGCACGGAGGGAGGAGGGGTCCGACTTACCGGGTTTCTTCGGCATCTTGGCGATCCTTCAATTGACGGCGGATTTCGTGGAGCTTCATCTCGACGTGCAGCAGATCGGCAGGCTCGACTTCGCCGCGCTTGCAAGCCTCGCGGATCTGCTCGATCAGCGGATCGGCATCGTCGCCGAGCTTCGCCGCGCGGGCGCGGTCGAGCAGCGCCAGAGCGGCCTCGACTTTGCGGAGACGGCTGTCGTCGGCTTTGGCGAAAGTCTTCGAGGCAAGCGAGGAAAGGCCGAGCATGAGCTCGCCGCGCGCCGCGGGCGTGAGGCTGCTGTCATGGTTGAGCGCATGGAACGATTTCGTGACGACCGCGGCCGCTTCGGCCGACGGATCGTGAACTGCGATCGAGACGATGCGCGCCGGTTTCGGCTGCGGCATCGCCTTGGCGAAGGTATGGCGCCAGTCCGCGCTCATCGGCGTCCGGCGGACGGCTGCGACGCGTAGAACATCGCGCGGCTGCGGCCGATAGACCCCCGCCTTGGCGAAGGTTTCCCGCAGCTCGGTAAGGAGACATTCCCACGGGCTGGCTGCATTCGCCTTCGCGAAGCGCTCTTCCTCGAGCAGCATGTCGAGGCTGTCCTGAAAGTTGCCGTTTTGCGTGCGGATCACGTCATCCCTCCGACGGGCTCAAAAACCGCCAATTTCGATCGGTTTCGATGCGTTTCGTTCGTTATCTCGTCACGACCGACGCGGCCGTGAGCGCCGATCGTCAAGGCCGACGTTATTTTTTCAGCGGATCACCGATTGGATGCCGATCACCCCGAAAACGGGGTCCTTATTCCATGCCGAATCACAGTCAGGGCGATCTCGCTGTCCTTCTCTGGCTCGTCCTCAACGACACCGGTCTCGGCATCGAATCCGCGAAGAAATTCTCCGTACGTTTCGAAATTCTTCAGCGCGTCATCCAGCTCACCGACGGTCAGCGAAATCTGGATCGGCTTGTCGACGTTGAGCTTGTGGAAATCCGCATCCGAGAACTGCGCATTGCGGCGCGCACCGAGGCAAAGATCGATCGCATCCAGGATGGTCGACTTCCCCGTGTCTCCGGGACCGATCAGGCAATTGACGCCCCGAGACGGCAGCCACTCTAACCGCTGAATGCCGCGAAAATTCGAGATCTCGA
>Ga0335075_10001501_pt1 | contig 38339 bp, 31 predicted proteins | sample Lox_Sample_24_FD_206723 | JGI IMG/M metagenome (GOLD analysis project Ga0335075, IMG submission 206723) | Soil microbial communities from Loxahatchee National Wildlife Refuge, Florida, United States - Lox_Sample_2.4 | ecosystem: Environmental > Terrestrial > Soil > Wetlands | place: USA... | reverse complement strand
TACGTGGTCGCGCCCACGATCTTCATGCAGGAGCTTCGCCGCATTTGCGATAAATACGGGATTCTGCTGGTCGCGGATGAAGTCCAGTCCGGAGCCGGCCGCACGGGCAAGTGGTGGGCGATCGAGCATACCGGAGTGCAGCCAGACATCGTCTGTATTGCCAAAGGCATTGCTTCAGGCATGCCGCTGGGCATCTGCATGACGCGCGCGGAGATCATGGACTGGAAGCCGGGTTCGCACGCGTCGACTTTTGGCGGGAATCCAGTTTGTATTGCTGCGGCCCTGGCTACGATGAATATTCTCGAGCGCGAGGGGATCGCCAACGCGGCAAAGATGGGCGAGCTGATGTTTGACCGCCTGCGCAGCTGGCCGCAACGTTTCGGCATTGTCGGCGAGGTGCGGGGGCGGGGCCTGATGATCGGCATTGAGATCGTCAAGGATCAGCAATCGCGCGAACCGGCGGGCGCGTGGCGCGACCGTATTGTGGATCTGGCCTTTGAGCGCGGGCTGCTGATTCTGGGCTGCGGCGAGACGTCGATCCGGCTTGCACCCCCGCTTATCGTCAACCACCATGAGGCGTGCATCGCACTGGACATCCTCGAAGAGGCAGTCGCACTGGTCGAGGCCGAGCTGTTCCAGAATCAAAAAGCTACTCTCGCCGAATCCGCCGTCTAGCGGGTTGCTCAACCATCGGGTGGCGGAACGACTTCCGCCACCGATCGGCGGACAAGCACCATGGGAAAATCCCTCTCCGGCCAGCAGGTCGAGGCACCCAACCCTCCTGCACTCCCGGAAGTCCACAGCCCATCGCGGTTTTATACCGCTTTGTAACGTTCTGTCCTACGCGGCCACTATCCCAGCGTTGCCGGGGGTTTTTCCCACGAGATCCGCGGCATCGCCTCCGCGAGAAGATGGACGACGATCTCGCGGAGGCTGGTACTGGCGTTCCCCCTTACTAATTGCCATCCAGAGGACAACATGCGCGTACATGGAATGACGACTGACGACCAGGATGCCTCAATCAACTCCGGGAAAAGCGTTAAGACCTCAAATCTGCCTTCTCTCAAACGCCGCGATTCGAACGGCGTGTTTCATGCCCTGGGTCATTTCCCCGGCACAACGTTGACGGAACGGGTGGTGCAGTTTCTTGAATCATATGGTGACTCGGCCTATGGTCTTGGATAACGGCGCACCGGAAAGGACAGCCCTGGAGCGGCCGGTCCTGGAAAGGGTTCCGAACAACCGGCAGACGACAGCGCGCAAATCCATCCGTTGCAGAAGATTACCAGTCCAGACGGATGAGGTAACTCGCGCCGTGGCGGTAGGCTCCCCGGAGGAAGCTCGTTCCCGCAGTGTAAACTTGGGCACACGCTCCATTGCTTCGGGGGGACGAGGCTTGCAATTCACTGCGTTCGATGCGTCGTACCTGGACAAACTGATAGCAGCTGACGCGCGGACAGAGGAGCATTTTGTCGGCTATTTCAGCGAGCTGATCCAACTCAAGCTGCGCTCGCGATTGAACTCAAGGGAAGCGATCGAAGATGTGCGGCAGGAGACTTTCGTGCGCGTACTCTCGCAGCTGCGAGGCGGCAAAGGACTCCGGCAGGCGGACCGGCTGGGGGCGTATGTGAATTCGGTCTGCAACCACGTCCTGCTGGAGCACTATCGTTCCCGGAGCAAGGCTGAATCGCCCCTTGACGATGAAGCTGAGACGGTTTTCGTGAGCCGGGAGCCGGATGCGCTCAAAGTTGTGGAAGCCAATGAAAATGCACGGGTTGTGCAACAGATTCTGCGCGAATTGCCGCCGCGGGACCGCAACCTGCTGCGGTCGGTACTGCTGGATGAACGCGACAAAGACGAGGTCTGCCGCGAATTCGGCGTCACCCGCGGATACCTGCGGGTGCTTATCCATCGCGCCAAGCAGATGTTCAAAGTCTCGTATCTCAACCGCTTAGGCGAGAAGCGGGCAAATTAAGGGATCTATGACACGAATTCGCCGTCCCAGCACTATATGAGAAGGAGGGCCAACTATGAATCATGAAGAAGCTGCCCGGCTCTCTCTAGTAGAAAAATATCTGCTGGATGAGTTGCCCCCCGAACTGCGTGACGAGTTCGAGGAACACTACTTCGATTGCCGGGAATGCGCTGACGATCTCCGCGCCACGGCGGTGTTCCTGGACACGGCAAAAGAAGAGCTGAAGAATTTTCCCGCAGAAACGGCTGCGCCCGATCGAGTAAAGAAACCGTGGCTGGCGTGGTTATGGACGCCAGCGTTCGTGGTGCCCGCGCTTGCTGCCTGCCTGCTTGTGATCGCATACCAGAGTCTTGTGGTCTATCCACACTTCAGGAGCGAGATCGCGCAGTTGCAGGCCCCGGAGATCCTGCCGTCGGTGTCGCTGGTGGGCGACAACAGCCGCGGAGGAACGACTCCGTCGATCGCTGTGCACGAGGCGCACGCGTTTCTGGTGTCGTTCGATATTCCCACGCAGGAGCGCTTTTCGAGCTACATGTGCCTGCTGTATTCTCCTTCCGGATCATTTGTATGGCGTGTGCCGGTTTCTGCCGATGCAGCGAAAGACACTGTATCCATCCGCGTCCCAGCCGGCCAGAGAGCCGCGGGCAGCTACACGCTGGTTGTGCAGGGAAACACGGGTTCCGCTCCGGCTGAGAACGGAGTCGACCTCGCGCATTACCACTTCACGTTGAACAGCCAGAAGTAAGATACCCGCATCAGGAAGGCAGCCATGCAGACAGATGTGACGAAGGTCTTTTACTTTCACGCCGATGCCAATTCTCTCGGCGGTTATCTTGAAAACCCGTTTCGGTTTATTCCGTCGCAGGCTTCCATTTCCCTGCCGTCGGTTGGGGGTTATGCCTCCACCCGCGCGCACGATTTCAAATTTGAAGAAATCGTCAAGTGCCGATCCACGTATACCCATGTAACCGGTCGTCCCACCAAGACGAATGGCCCGTGGACGGCCCGCGTTACCGCTGTTGTCGAAGGCCTGGAGATTCTCGGGGTGCTGTCGCTGGAGCGGGGAGTGGCGCGCCTTTTCGTCGAACATCCAGCGGACGGGGGTCCGCCGAAGGTTTCTTTCGCCGGCTCGCAGTTTCACAAACTGCGCTTTCTGGGCAAAGATGTCGAGCCGACCCTGAATTCGACCCTGCTACCCGCCCATCACCGCGGTGGAGATGCTTACAATGAGGACGAATCATTTACGCCCGAAATCGAATGGCAGGCGCTCTGGGGTGTAGCCGAGACCCAGTCCGCCGCGCTCCGCGATGCTTCGGGCGTGCCCGCGTGGGCGATTGACAGGTACGGATGGCTGGCCGCGAAACAAACCCCCGGATCCGATGGCTACGCGATCTGCTCGCTGGTCGACAAGATGGAGACCGCTGCCCCGGCCCAGTCGTACGGTCATTTCCTGGAGGTCCCGGATATCGGCAGGTTCTTTCTGGGCGAGGCGATGATCATGCCTCAGTCCATCCAACTCACCATGATTCGCGCCGAGCTGGGGTGCAAGACGACGGGCCAGGCGAGCGCAGCCACAGCAAGGTCGAACGGCGCTTCGTATCCGCCGTAGCGATTGTTGCCCTAATCGCGATTGCGGCTTTGCCCGGATGCCGCCGTTTGAGACCGCATGAGGATCCCGATCGCGCAATGCGCGAGATTCGTGCAGATATGACTCGCGGGGATTTGGCTGTTGCCCGCAGCAAAGCAGATCTGGAGCGGACATATTACTCGGGCCGTAATGCGGAATGGGAGATGAAGTTTCGCCTGCTTGAAGGGGAGATACTCACTCTCGAGGGTCGAAGCGAAGATGTGATTGCCTCTCTGTGCAGGGATGACCCTCGTTTTCCCGCGGACGGAGACCCGGCAATCAAACGTATGATGCTTTGCAGCCTGGCTCACGCGCACACGGGCCAGGCCCAGCTATCCGACAATGAATTGCAGGACGCGCGGCGCTTGTCGGAATCCAGCCGCTCCGCACTCCAAGGAGAGGTGCTGCAGACGCAAGGCATTATTGAGACCCATCGAGGTCATTTTGCCGACGCTCACGGCTTCTTCAGCCAAAGCCTGGGAATTGCCCGGAAGGAGAAGGACCGGCTCCTCGAGGCGAGCGACCTTTTGAACCTGGGCTGGCTTGCATTGCATGCTGAGCATTATGACGAGGCCCTGGATCGGTCCCAGGCCTCTTCGCAGATCGCTCGCGACATTCAGGCAGGGGTAATTCTCGAGACGGACCTCGGCAACATCGGCTGGGCTTATTACAAGCTCGGCGACTACGAGAAGGCGCTTGCCAATTTTCAGCAGGCGGAAGAGCAGGCCAGGAATCTGGGAGCTCCCGCTTATCAGATAACGTGGCTGAATGCGGCTGGTTTGTCTCTGTACCAGCTCGACGATCTGAAAGGTGCCGAGGAATACTACCGCAAAGCGCTCGCAGCCGCGCAGGCCATCGACAGCAAGGAGCTGATTGCGAACACCCGCACATCGATTGCGCTTCTATTCCTGCAACAAGGTCAGATCGCTTCTGCCCGCCTGCAAACCGACGAAGCCCTCAAGGCGGCACAAGTGCTGCAGGACAAATCCGTCGAGCTCGACCCCCTGTTCCTGCAGGCGCTTCTCGCCGCCCAGACGAATGCTCCGGATGCCGAACAGATGCTGATGCACGTCCACCAAGAGTCGGCCGATGCGCCATCACTGCAATGGGGTATCGAAAATTCAATTGGCGATTTCTATATGCGCCAGCATCAGCCGCAGAAGGCGGAGATGTGGTATCGGAAATCCATCCAGACATTTGAAACCCAGCGCTCCTTAGTGAAAGACGAGGAGCTGAAGCTGCCATTCTTCGCAAACGGCGATTCACTCTACCGTGACTATGCGGATTTCCTCGTCGCTTCCGAGAAACCGACGCAGGCCTTGCAGTTGCTGGACCTAGACCGGGCAAGAACGCTCGAAGAGGGCCTGGATCCGATGAAGAAAGATCCTGCAAAGGGAGAGAAATCTGATTCTTGGAAAGAGGCGATCAATCCGCAATCGATCGCACGCCGGTTGAATGCCACGATTCTGTTCTATTCGCTCGGACCGGACAAGTCGCGCCTCTGGGCGGTAACAGGCAATGCCACGCGGCTCTTCACGCTTCCCGGGCAGGAAGAAATCGACGCTCACGTCAAGCGCTACCAGAAAGCAATCCTTCGATCGAGCGATCCGCTGCGCGAGACGAACGAAGATGGGCGAGCGTTGTACGACATTCTTGTCGCTCCCGCCGCTTCAGCGATCAGGCAAGGGTCGCGGGTTTTCGTGATCCCGGACGGCAGCCTGAACACCTTGAATTTTGAAACGCTACTCGCTCCGGGAATCGACGGCCTACATTACTGGATCGAAGACGTAACTGTAACGAACGCAAATTCCATCCGGCTGCTCTCTCATTCCGACCCGAATTCCCGTGGTGCGGCCAACAACAATCTGCTGCTGATCGGCAATCCTGTTTCCCCTTCGGCGGATTATGAAAACCTGCCGAATGCTCCGGCGGAAATCAGCGATATCGAGAGCCACTTCCCCAGGGACCGCCGCACTGTGCTCACCCAGGCGCAAGCGGTACCCTCGGCTTACGCAGCCAGCAAACCGGGCCGTTTTTCCTACATCCACTTTGTTGCGCATGGAACTGCCAGCCGGTTAAGTCCGCTGGATTCAGCGGTGGTTCTCACGGCAACGCCCGCCCGTCCGGACGATTTCAAACTGTATGCCCGGGACATTGTTCATCATCCGCTGCAAGCGAAGCTGGTGACTATCTCGGCCTGCTACGGCTCGGGCCAGCGCGCCTACGCGGGCGAGGGCCTCGTCGGGCTCTCCTGGGCATTCCTGCGCGCAGGATCGCATAACGTGATCGGCGCTCTGTGGGCGGTAAATGACTCCTCCACCCCGCTGCTGATGGACAAACTCTACGCCGCGCTCTCGGAGGGTAGCAGGCCGGACGTAGCTCTGCGCACCGCAAAACTATCGCTGGTTCACTCGCAAGGCGTCTACCGAAAGCCGCTCTACTGGGCGGCGTTTCAGCTCTATGCCGGCACATGAGGCGCCCGTTCTATTGCATCAAAGCGCGATTGGCGCGGACCGATAGCGAAAGGTACCATTCAATCGGGACCCTGTTATGGAAAGAGAAGCAGCAGTGATCGAGCAGTTTTTTCTGGGATGTCTTGCCCACGCCTCATACATGATCAGTTCGGAAGGGGTCGCCGTCGTCGTCGATCCGCAGCGCGACGTGGATATCTACCTTGAAGCCGCTGCTCAAAAAGGACTCAGGATCGAGCACATCATCGAGACGCATCTTCACGCCGATTTCGTCTCGGGACATCGTGAGCTGGCCGAGCGGACAGGGGCCTGCATCTACATGGGAGCTGCTTCCGGCGCAACCTTCCCGCATGTCGCAGTGAAAGACGGCGACTCTCTTCGCTTCGGCAACAGCAGGGTCGATTTTCTTGAAACCCCGGGACATACGGTCGAGAGCGTCTGCGCCGTGCTTTACGATACGGCTGACGCTTCGCAAGCGCGAGCCGTTTTCACCGGCGATACGCTCTTTGTGGGCGATGTCGGGCGTCCGGACCTTTCCGGAGAGCATTCTCCGCAGGAACTCGCCGCTCTGCTCTACCGAAGCCTGCATGAGAAGCTGCTGAAGCTTCCCGACGAAACGGAGATCTTTCCCGCGCATGGAGCCGGCTCGCTTTGCGGCCGGCAGATGAGCAGCGAGCGCTCTTCTACGATCGGCAAAGAGCGCCGTTTCAATTATGCGCTCCAGGCGAAGAACGAAGACGAGTTCATCCGCCTGCTTACCGACAGCCTGCCGCCAAGACCCGAGTATTTCGGGCGGGACGTAGAGCTCAACCGCCAGGGCGCGGCGGCACTCGACAAGCTCTCTCCGCCAATGCCGCTTCCGGCAACCGAGGTTCAACAGCTCCAATCCGAAGGCGCTATCGCGCTCGATACGCGGCCGCCGATGCAGTTTGCCGTAGCCCATGTGCCCGGCTCGGTGCATATAGGTTTGTCGGGTCAGTACGCTTCCTGGGCGGCACGGTTGCTGGGGCTGGATAAGCGCATCATTCTCGTAGGCGAAGATGAGGACCAGTTGCGCGAATCGCAGCTGCGCCTGGCCCGCGTCGGCATCGAGCACGCCGACGCCTATCTTAAAGACGGCATTGCGGGCTGGATCGAGGCCGGCAAAGAGCTCGACTACATCCCGCAGATCTCACCGCAGGAATTCGCGGCGCTTCTCGAACAGGAGAAAGATCAGATCACGGTGCTTGACGTGAGGGAACCGGGCGAAGTCGAAACGGGCGCAATCGAGAACTCGATCCGCATCCCGCTGGGACAGTTACCGGGGCGCACGGGAGAGCTCGACCGGAACAAGCTCATGGTTGTCCACTGCAAGGGCGGATATCGGAGCTCGATTGCCACCAGCATCCTGCGCCGGGCGGGTTTCCACGAGGTTGCGAACCTCACCGGAGGCTATGACGCCTGGCAGGCTGCCGGGCACTGATAGACGCAACCGGGCGAGATACGTTACGAAGTGGTGGCGCCGCGCACCATAAGAAGTGCCTTTCTTTCTGGTAACCAGGAAATCGCAGTGTTAACGTATGCAGCAAACGATTTCCTCCTGCCCGGAGTTCGCGCCGCTCCCCCCAGCCGGCACGGAACAGAAGAGATGGAATGGGCATGCTCCAAGGGACAGCATGGCTCGAAGGCTTTCGGTTTTCGTTTCGTCGACATCGGAGGATCTCCACACCTACCGCCAAGTGGCGCAGCAGGTCATCCTCGCGCGGGGATGGTATCCGATCATGAACGAATACTGGGGCGCTGTGCCGAATCCGGTGGTCAGCGCGTGCTGCGACAAAGTCAAGACTGCCGACCTGGTACTGCTGATTATGGCCTTTCGGCAGGGCTTCGTTCCCACAGTCGATCAGGGCGGTAATGGCATTGATTCCATCACGGGACTTGAAGTGGAGTACGCGCGAAAAAACAAGATTCCGGTGCTTGGCCTGCTGGCCAGCCCCAATACCTGGCCCGGCGGCTTGTTCGAGGATGAGCAGGCAGCGCGCGACTGGGTGAAGAAGTTCCGCGGTGAACTGAATCTGCCAGTCGAATTCTTCGATCCTGAACAGCCGAATCCGAATGCGAAAGAAACCGACCAGCTTCCGCAGTTCCGCGCCAAGGTGGGCGGAGTATTACTCAATTATCAGCAGGAGCTGATTGCGAGAGAGGGGTCTTCGTCTTCACCGGACAGCCCGGGCTATTTCGCCCGAGCCTGCAAAGGGATCGTGGATGGAACCAGCATCCCCTTCCTGGGGTCGGGCGTATACGGAGAGGGCGGTCTGAGCGCTACCTCGCTGTCAAAGGCTCTGGGCATAGACGCGGGCAACGATGAGTCTTGCCTGGCGACGGCGGCCGAGTATCGTGAACGCTACTTGGGGTCGCGCCTGGATTTTCTCGACGAGCTGCATCACCTGCTCGAAGAGCGGATGGCCCAGTTACCTGGGCCTCCACCCATCTACGAAATGCTGCTGGGCGCAAAGCGGCCACCGTTGATCGTGTCTTCCACCTGCGATCTGGTTCTCGAGCGGAGCCTGGAGAAACAAGGCAAGGACTACGTTCTGGTGTGCCACGTGGTTCGCTCGCGCGACAACATCCACGACGGCAAGATTCTGGTTTTCAACGGCGACAGACATGACTTTTGTGTGGCCGACAAGATTCCCCTCGAAGCCGATAAGTACGTCATCTATAAGCCGCTTGGCTCGCCGATGCTGCACAGCCGGCTCAATCCGGATCTCGAAATTGACACAGTGGTGATTACAGAAAGCGATCACCTTCTGCTGCTTGGCCGGCTGGAGCATGAGCTGACGCAGATTCCGACTACTTTCTGCCGGAGGCTGCAACAGCGTCCGCTGCTTTTTGCCGGTTACGGGCTCGATGTATGGCACTACCGGCTGGTGATGCAGGTCTTCCAACTGGTACAGGCGCAGGGATCGCGGCCTACGCCGGTGGTTGTGCGGCAGCCGACCTCGGCGATGGAGGAGATGGCGTGGCGGAGGCTGGGTGCGGATGTGCTCCGCGTCTCGCCGGATGAATTTGCTCAGAAGGTACTGGCAACGCTCTGCCCCGGAAAGGATGCTGCCTCCAATGCCGGCTAGCAGCGTGCAGATCGATCCCGCGATCGCGCATCTCGAAGGACCTTATATCGGATTGCGTCCGTTTGAGCGCACCGAGCAGGTGATCTTCTTCGGACGGACCCTCGATGCCGGGTTCCTCAAGGACAAGATTTTCTCAGCCCGCCTGACGCTGCTCTACGCTCCTTCCGGGGTTGGGAAGTCGTCGATCCTGCGGACGCTGGTAACGCCGGCTCTGGAGGAACAGCATGCGTGGGTCAAATATGTCGATAACTGGACTGCGGATGATCCTTGCGCGGCGATCAAGACGAGGCTGGTGAAGTTTGCGTCGGAGCTGGGCATACCTGATGCCGGAAAAGGCTCTCCCACGCTGACGGAAGTAGTTGCCCGCATCGCGAAGGTCGATGACCGCACCGCCATCCTCATCCTGGATCAGTTTGAGGAATTCCTGGTCGCGCACGGGAAGCAACTTGATCCACTGCGAAAAGAGCTGGCCGCTCTTGTTCGCGCATCTTCGCTCGACGTGCGCGTGGTACTGTCACTGCGGCAGGAATTCCTGGCTGCGCTGGAACCTTTCCGCAATGAGATTCTCAATCTGTTTCAGTCCACCTATCTGCTGGACAGCCTGAATGACCGCGGGCTGCGTGACGCGATCGAGAAGCCGGTAGAGATTTTCGGTGGAGAGTATGAGAAGGAGCTGACGAATAAGCTGGTGGCGGATCTGCGGGCCAACGAGGACCGGGAAGCGGTCGCCACCAGCATGGCTCCGGTTGATCTGCCGATGATGCAGATTGTCTGCGGACGTATATGGCAGGAAACCCTCAATCGTAGGCAGACTACGCTTACGCTCGACCTCTATAAGGAATTGGGCGGGGCGGACAAGATACTCGAAAACTACGTGCGGGCGGTCATGCCGAAGCGCTGGTCAGAACAACTGCTGACCGCAAAGCTGATGCGTCTGCTGGCGCCGGCCAGCGGGCTCAAGAAGCCTTACAGCGGTAAAGAACTGGCGGAGAATGACAACCTCGACCAGCGCCGCGTCTGCGCAGAACTGGAGAGGCTGAGCGCGCAACGGATTCTCCGCGAACGCGAATACCATGGCCAGAAGCTTTATGAGCTCCAGCATGATGCGTTTGTCCGCTTCGTCAGCCCATGGCGCGATGAGATTCTGCGGCGTGAAAAAATGCGGAGGCGGTGGGGAACGGTGGGCATAGCCGCGGGCGTTATTCTGGCCCTGGTCGGGTATTACCTGCTGACCGATTATCTCGAGCTCAGGAAAGCCACCAGACTGGTCAGCACACTCGGGAACCAGTCTCCGGAAGAGCGCCACAGAGTCGCGGAATCGCGCTTTGATTCGGCAACGACCGATCTGCTGTTTCGATGGAAGCGCCTTGCTCTGCTGAAGTACCTGCTCGAAAAAAACAAGGATTATATTCCGGATGGCTATGGCGTTGTGAACGCTCCTCCACAGAGTTCGCAGGATACCAGCAGCGTCGACAAAAGCCAGACGCCGGGGCTTAATCAGACGACGGAGAACTTGGTGTGCTCGCCGGTGTGCGTGTATTACTCGAGCCGTCGTCTCCTGGATGAGGCCTACTTTAACCAGGAGTGGCGATACCTGGCCACTTCATATTTCGCGAAGCGCGGCATACCTGTTCCGCTCGAGCTCACGCTCGTCAAGGCGCCGGCTTTCCCGGTCAAGCGGATCGATGTTGTGGGCGGCAGCCAGGCGAACCACACTCTGAAGACGCTGGCCACGATTGCGGTGCCGGCCCATGAGGACTCTGTATTCATTTCGACCGACAGCATTCGCGGACCCGCGAAGGACTTCTACGACAGATACCACCAAGACACGGGATGGACCGACGTGCCTGCATCGGAAGTGCCACCGCCTTTCGGTCCCGTCGCGGTGGTGCCGCCGTGGTCGCGTCCGGTGTGGAAGGTAGCTGGGTCTCCTGCGACAGACGGACGCGGGATGTCGGCTGTGTATCTGGCTTCCTACCTGACGAGGAATCCTGCGCCTCTCTTTGGTCCCGAGGCGATGGCGCTCCTCCTGAGTAACGCTGTGTCGACGTGTCCGCAAACGGTGACCGAAGCAGTTGCCGCTCGCAAATATGAAAACCTGCCGGCGGACTTCGCGGAACTGGTGGCACGAGGGCAGTCACTCACCGATCTCCCTGCCATTCTCGACGCACTTACGGCATATCCGGCGTCTGATCCGGCGAACACTTCGCGGGCAGTGGCGGAACGCGTTTATGCCGGCCTGCACAACGGGAAGGAGAGCTTGCCTGCTCGTCTTGGCTTGCCCTGGAAAGACAATGGTGGATTGCCTGAAAAGAAGCCCCCCATTGGCCGGAGCTATGAGCAGATGGACTCGTGGCTTCCAAGCCTGGAGCGGCCGGTCAAGGTTTACCTGGGCAGGGACCTTGAGCAGAACTGGTTTACGGGAAAGAACTCCATCCTGACACAACGCCTCAATGATTTACACGACCGGCTGATCATGCAGTACGGCATGGAATTGCGCGGGCCGCTCGTTTTCTCGACCAGCACGGAAAATCCGCTGGCGCCGCGTTCCTATCGGATCGAGGCCCTGAATCAGGGGATCCGCGAGTGTGATGTTCCCGCAGTCGCGGATGCAACGTTGGATCAGTTTGTCGACCAGCTGCGACAGTGCATCGTAGGCACGCGGACTGAATGGGTCCTGGCCGACGACGCATATCTGCAGCGGGAGGGGACGCCCCCCGGGATGCAAAAGTGGCTTGGGGCGACATATTCGCTGACCAGTCAGAAAGAGTTGATGCGAGCAGTGATAGCCGGCGGTTTGTCCAATGCGAAGATCTCGCCGGAAGATTCGCTCTGGCATGGCGACTGGTTGTTTCGATCACTTCTCTTCTGGTCGCACGTAGACGACCCAATGGACGCCGCTAAAATGGCCGACGACCTGCGAGCAACACAGCGAGCGCGGGTCAGCCAGGTTCGTGTGCCCGACTCGAACCAGCCTGCCGCAAGCCTGGTGGCTGCAGGAATACACGCTCTCGAAGCCGACCAGATCACGGCCGCCCAAGAGTCGTTTTCGCGGGCCATCGCGACCAACAAGACCGCTGCCATTCAAAGCTTCCTCGCCGCCTACCCACTTTCGTTGAAATCTATCGAGTTGAGCAATGCGGGGAAGCTCTGCGATGGAGCGACGCCGCCGTATCTGAGCGATACCGCTTACCGTGATGCGAAGCAGAGAATCGCGCTTGAAGAGGTTCTTGCGCAGTGGGGTACCAGCCTGCCCGCAGGAACCGTGCGCCGGCTTGGTCTCTGTTCTCTGCAGGCTTCGGCGTACAGCATTCACAACAAGCGGGTAGCGCTTGAGAACAGCCTGCTGATGCACGCCGATCCGGCAGGATGGGCTCCTGAGGAAGCCCGCTGGCTCGCAGAGAAGGCTCTCAGCGACTACGATCCCTACTCGGATACTCCGGAACTGCGAGAGGCCGCGTCACAGCTTCTGAAAAGCGCTGTTGTCCGCCTGCCGGCGTCCGAAAGCGAGATGGCCGTCAACTTCGTGACGGGACATTATGATGAATCCTCGCTGGAAAGCATGGACGCACCCGGTCCTAAAGCATGGCGCCTAAAGTTGCTGCGTGAACTTGTCGAGTCGCGTCCGGAGCCCAGCTACCTGGTGGACCTGGTGGTCCAGCTCTATCAGAGCGACCATCCCGAGGACCTTCAGGAGACTGTGAAGATCACCGATCATCCAGAGCAAAGCCTGCAGCGAGAACACAATCCGCAAAAACGGCAAGAGCTTCTTAACGATCTTCTTTACTACCGGGCCAATGCCCTCCAGCGACTCTCCCAGCTTGGAGCCATGAATCCTGGGTTGCATTTCAAGGATCGCCGCGCCGAAGCCTGGGCAATCCTGTCAGATCTGTCGAAGCAGAAGGGATTCGAAGAGCCGGCCCTGTCGCTGCAGATGGAGTTCCTCGTCGAACAGGGAGATTACGCGGATGCGATGAAGATGGGAAGAACCATCTTTACGCTCTATCCCGAGCCGGCGGCGAGCGACACAGTTCCCTATCTGCTGCTGCTGTTGTCGGAACTGATTACCGGGGATGAAAAAGCAGCGGTGCAAACAGCGAATATGGCTGAAACTGCGGCGAACAACAGCATCAATACCGATACCACCGCCAGCCTGATATTTACCGCTGCTCTGGGTGCGATCGTCACGCGATCGCCGTCGATGGACGACATTGGCGGCCGCTTTCTGCTCATGGATCACCCTTACGTTCCCTATATCGCCATGATGCTCTATAGCATGGCCTCGCCGCAGACGCAGCAAGATGCGCGCGGGCTGCTCGAGGAGCGCTGGAAGCAGGCAGACAGGGCACACTGGAAGGATCGCCTGCGAGGCGGCGACGAAACTGCATGGCGTGAGATGCTTCTCGGCATGTATGTCGGTGAGGTCTCGCCTCATGAGATCTTCGATCCGCTTAAGGATGAGCAGTCGTTTGCCAACTCCGATTTCCACTTCCTGCCTATGTCGCGAAACGACATGCTGTGCGAGGCGAACTTCTATTCGGCGCTGCTGGCCGAATCCAGAAAAGATATGAAGGCCCGCGACGCGGATCTGCAGAAGGTTCTGGATACCAAAGTCGTCTATTTCACCGAGTACGACCTGGCGAAGTTCATGCTTTCGCAGAAGAACCCTGCAAACTGAGCCCGGTTCGTATCGTCCCCACCTGATTTGCTTCGCTCGATCAACGTTGTTTGCCAGTTCGCCCGGCGGGCGAGAGAATCAGTGGGCTGCACAGGGAGGGTTTGTGGCGATTCGAGTTTGTTTCATGGTGATGCCGTTCGGAACAAAGGCGACTGGGGCCGAACCGGGCAAGGGGCCAGCGAAGATCGACTTCGATGCGCTGTGGGACAAGGCGCTGCGACCGGCGATCGCAGATCTGGGATTTCTGCCGGTGCGCGCGGATCGTGATGCGGGCTCGCTGATTATTCAGGCCATGATCGAACGCCTGGCGATCTCGGACATGGTGGTCGCCGACGTGACGATTCCGAATGCCAATGTGTATTACGAAGTGGGCGTGAGACATGCGGCGCAAAAGCGGGGATGCGTTTTGATTGCGGCCGAATGGTCCAAGCCGCTCTTTGATGTAGAGCAGATGCGGCGGTTGACTTATCCAATGCCGGAGGTTTCGGTCAGCGATGACGACGCCACCGCGATCCGGGAGAAGTTGAAAGAGGGGATTCGCGATGTCATGGATTTTGTTTCTCCCGTGTACCAGGCAATTCCGCAGTTCCCCGGTCCGATCGATATCAGCAAAGTACAGACGTTTCAGGATGTGGCAGCGAAGGTGGCACGGATTCAGGGCGAGGTGACGACGGCCCGGTCGCTGCCTTCCGATCAGGCTTCCGCAGCGGTTCAGAAACTGGTGGACACCTACGGTGACGATGCCGTCGCCGTTCCCAGCGTCGCGGTGGACATCCTGCTGCTGATGCGTGACACACTGCAGTGGGACGCGGTGCTGAAATTCATCGACAAGTTGCCTGATCATGTCCGCCGGCTCCCGGTCGTGCGAGAGCAGCGGGCACTGGCACTGGGGGATGGTGGCAAACCGTTAGAGGCGATTGCCGAGCTGGAAGCACTGATTCAGGTGGAAGGGGACAGCTCGGAACGCCGCGGCCTGATCGGAGGGCGGTACAAGAAACTCTACGATGCCGCTCCCGACACGCAATCGAAAATTTCTTATCTGAACAATGCCATCAGCAACTACGAACGTGGCATGATGCTCGACCTGAATCAGTACTATCCGGCGAATAATCTGCCTCGTCTTTACCGGCAGAGAAAGCGCGCGGGCGACGAGACAAAAGCGATGACTGCGGCCCGGCTTACGGTGCTCGCCTGCGACCGCGCTCTTCAGCGCAATCCGAGCGATCCGTGGATTCGGCCGACGCTGCTGGGAGCGGCATTCGATGCGGGAGACATTCCGGCTGCGAGGAAGATTCTGGACGAGTACAACCAGGCGTCGATACCACCGTTTCAGATCCGGTCGACGATCCCCGACCTGCGCAGAGCAGTGTCGTTGTTGAGCGACACGGAAGATGTCGCTGACCTGGCTGAGCTGCTGGGCGAATTTCAACGGCTGCTTGATCCAAATGGAACGACTACCGCCATGGCGGGGCGGCGCATCGACGCCCAAGGCGCTCGCGAGCGCAGATTTCCGCCGGAGAATGAAGTAGTCGTGGCGAAACGAATCCGCAATATGCTGACGGGCACGGCAAGCACGGGAGTGGCTTCATCAGCAGCGTGCGGAGCCGATATTCTGACGCTGGAATGTGCTGCGGCCCTCGGGCTGAGCCGGCGCGTGGTGCTACCCTTCCCACGAGAGCGCTTTCGGTCAACGTCGGTTGTCGATCGCGGTGAGGAGTGGGGAAGGCGCTTCGATGCCATTCTGGCCGAGTTGGGGAAAGACGACATCATCGAGTTGAATCTTGATGGGGATGAAGATGAAGCCTACGCCGCCACGAATGTCAGGATTCTCGACGAAGCTGTTCAGATGGCGGCCTCGACTGAAACGCGCCCGCTGGCAGCGATTGTCTGGAACGGACTGGTAAGAGGAGGGTCCGATCTGACGGATGCGTTCCGTCAACTTGCTGTCGGCAGAAATATGGAAACAATATCCGTGCTGACGCTGTAATCAGAGCTTGTCGCCCCGTCGCGCCTGCTTGCGAAAGAACATTCCGGCGGTGAGGAATAGTGCCGAGATCGCGGTGGCGATGAGTCCGCCGCCTAGCTGGTGGTGATGCAGGCTTAATGCAGCGTCAAGAAACCATGCCGCCGCTCCCACGAACCATATCCACACAAACCATGTTCTGAATGGATTTCTGCTGGCTCTGTCTTCTCCCGCATCCGGTTTCACCTTTTGCCACCTGAAACCATTGTGCTTTACTGCACTCGCCTTTGACTAGGATGCACCGATTTGGCGCACCATTCACCCAGGATTACTCCGCCTGGCAGATCAGGCATTTGAGATATTCGGTCTCGGGGATGCCCAACACCACAGGATGATCGACAGCGGCACCGCGTCTCTCCAGCAAACGCACCCGGCGGCGAGCGTCTCCTGCAGCGGATGCGACCACAGCATTGAAGTCAGCCAGCGAAACGTGATGCGAGCAGGAGCAGGTAACGAGAATTCCGCCGGGGCGCAGCATTCTCAGCGCGCGCAGATTCAGCTCCTTATATCCGCGCAAGGCGCCCTCGACGGCGCGTTTGGATTTCGCAAAGGCGGGCGGGTCGAGGACAATCGTGTCGTATACGGCTCCGGAGTCGCTCCAGTCGCGCAGCAGATCGAAGGCGTTCGCCTCGACCCAGTCGACTTCGGAGCCGCCAAGCGTATCGCGATTCGCGACTAGATTCTGCTCAGCAACTTCGAGGGCGGCGCGCGAAACATCAACGCCGGTCACACGCGGACAGGCTCTGGCCAGATGCAGCGCGAAGCCGCCCTGGTAGGTGCATACGTCGAGTGCTTCTCCGTGGGCGTAGCGAGCGGCGGCCTCGTAGTTTTCGCGCTGGTCAAGAAAGGCCCCTGTTTTCTGCCCGGCAGCAGCATCATAGTGAAAGCTTAGCCCGTTCAGCCTGAAGAGGGTACGCATCACCGGCTCCCCCTTTGTATAGAGCGGCGGGCCATCGAGGGGCACGCTCAACTGCTCGAGCTCGCGGATGCGGGCATCCGGCCGTTCGACGATGGTTGCAGGATCAAGCGATTCACGCAGAATCTTCGTGATTACGATCCGCACGGCTTCGTTGTCCAGGGCGCGGGTGAGCAGCTGCACGGTGACAAGATCTCCGTATTTGTCGATGATGATTCCCGGCAGCGCATCGGCCTCGCTGAATACCAGGCGGCAGGCGTTAGTATCGCCGCTGGATAAAATGCCCTGGCGCCGAGCGAGTGCGGCAAGCAGGCGCGCGGCGAGCAAATCCAGCCACTCGGCTTCGCCGGCAAGCAGATGATCTGTTGAAACGAGGCGAAGGGCTATTTCCGATACGGCGCTGTAGAGAGCCGTACCGAGCGGAATTCCGCGCTGGTCGACGACGGGGAGCAAATGAGGAGCATCATCGGGAATTTGCACCACGTCTGAGCTGTACACCCAGACGTGCCCCGCTCGAAGCCGGTCGGCGGCGCGGCGCGAAATTACGGCGACTGAAACCTCCACACTTGCGCCCGGCGCTGCCGGAGCATTCCTGATCGCCGCCACTCTTTCTCCGGGCTCGTCGCGGCGCTGTCTTTTCACATCTTTAGCAGCCATCGAGATACACTCAGCAATCTTCGCATAAGCTGAAGCGCATATAATGAGATATGGCAACCGCCCAGACGACCTCGCTGACGGCTGAGGAAAGTCCCGACCTGTTTGCTGATAAGTTCGGCAAACTGCTCGATCTGGTGCGTGCCAATCGTCCCGGCGACGACCTCGATATCATCCGCAAAGCCTGGGACTTCTGTCTTGAGCATCACAAGGGCCAGCTTCGCGCCTCGGGCGAGCCTTTTGTCCTGCATCCCCTTGAGGTTGCGCTGGTTCTCGCCGAAATGAAGCTCGATTCGACGGCGATTGCCGCCGGCCTGCTGCATGACGCGATCGAAGACACCTCCGCCGAGCGCGAAGAAATTCGGGCAAAGTTCGGCGAGCAAGTCGAGCATATCGTCGAGGGTGTCACCAAGATCGACAAGATTCAGTTTGCAAATCGCGAAGACCGGCAGGCAGAGAATGTCCGCAAGATGCTGCTGGCCATGGTCAGCGATGTGCGCGTGGTGCTGATCAAGCTGGCTGACCGACTGCACAATATGCGCACGCTCGAGCACCTGTCGCCGGAGAAGCAACAGAACATCGCGCGCGAAACGCTCGATATCTATGCGCCGCTCGCACACCGGCTGGGCATGGGCAAAGTCCGCGGCGAGCTCGAAGACCTGGCCTTCCACTATGTCGATCCCTTCATTTACGCTCAGCTGCACGAGGCAGTCGAAGCGAGACGCAAGGAGGGTGAACAGTTTCTCAACGGCGTCGAAGGACTGCTGATGGAGAAGCTGCGGGAGAATAACATCAAGGCTCGCGTCGAGTGGCGGATCAAGCGTCTTTACAGCATCAACCAGAAGCTGCAGAAGTCGAAGATCTCGGTCGATCAGGTGTACGACCTGCTTGCGCTCCGGGTCATCACCGCGAATGTTCCCGACTGTTACGCAGTCTTCGGCCTGATTCACAGCATCTGGAGGCCAGTCCCGGGCCGCATCAAGGACTTCATCGCCATGCCGCGGCCGAATTTGTATCAGTCACTGCACACTACTGTGATGGGCGAGGGCGGCCATCAATTCGAGGTGCAGATCCGCACGGAAGAAATGCACCGCATTGCCGAGGAAGGCATCGCGGCGCACTGGAAATACAAGTCCGGAGGCTCGCCGATCAGCGCGCGCGACGAGCAGCGTCTTGCGTGGGTGCGCCAGCTTGTCGAGTGGCAGCGGGAGATGACCGATCCCAACGAGTTCCTCTCGACGCTGAAGATCGATCTGTACCCCGAGGAGGTCTACACCTTTACGCCGAAGGGCAAAGTGGTCGTGCTGCCCAAGGATGCGAGTCCCGTCGATTTCGCTTACTCGATCCACACCGAGGTGGGCAATACCTGCGTCGGTGCAAAGGTCAATGGGCGGATCGTCCCGCTGCGATCGAAGTTGCGGAACGGCGACATCGTCGAAGTTGTGACGCAGAACGGGCACACGCCCAGCCGCGACTGGCTCAGCTTTGTAAAGAGCGCGCGAGCGCGCAACAAGATCAAGCACTGGCTCAACGAGCACCAGCGCGAGCGCGCAATTGAGATCGGCCGCAAGCTCCTGGAGCGCGAGGCACGCAAGTACAAGATCGCGTTGTCCAGGTTCGATGAGTCGGACTATGCGCGCATCGCTGCCGAATACAGTGTTGCCACGCCAAACGACCTGATGGCGGCTATCGGCTTTGGGAAATACTCGGCGCGGCAGGTGCTCAACCGCCTGAGCCCCGGAATCGCTACCCAGCCCGGCTCGGAGCATGAGCCGAGCGGCGACGGAGGCGTCTCCGATGCCGTAAAGCGCGTGTCGATGTCGAGCAGCAACGACTCGCTGCAGGTGGAGGGGCAGAACGAGCTGCTTGTGTATCGCGCGCGATGTTGCAATCCCATTCGCGGCGAGGAAATTATCGGCTACGTCACGCGCGGCAAGGGAGTGGCCGTGCATGCGCGCAGTTGCCCCAATGTGCAGAATCTGCTGTATGAGTCCGACCGGCGCGTCTCGGTGGAGTGGGCTCGCCCCGCGGATGAGACTACGGGACGTCCCGCCACCTACCCTGTCCGGCTGACTATCTTCTGTGACGACCGGCCCGGGATGTTGCGCGAGCTGACCGCGATCATCAGCGATGAAGGCACGAACATCCGCAATGTCGACTCTCGTCCCGGGCCCAATGCCGATGCCATTGTCGAATTCGTTGTCGAGATCGAGGATGTTCGCAAGCTGACGCGCCTGGTGCAGGGAATGCGGCGCGTTCCCGGCGTGCGCGACGTGCAGCGATCACAAAAGCTCTAGTCTCGATTTGCCTCGGCCCCCTCGCAGCACGCACAATCTCTCCATGAGCTCGTCCAAGATTGCTGTCTCCACTCCGAATGCTCCTGCCGCCATTGGGCCCTATTCCCAGGCCGTCCGCACGGGCGATTTCCTTTTCACCTCCGGACAGATTGCGCTCGACCCGGCGACCGGCCAAATCGTTTCCGGCGGAATCGCCGAACAGACCACGCAGGTGCTCGAGAATCTCAAGGCGATTCTCGAAGCCGCCGGCGCGAGCCTCTCACAAGTCCTCAAGACAGTAGTCTTTCTCAAAGATATGAACGATTTCGCCGCCATGAATGCCGTCTACGGAAAATACCTGGCGCCTGACGGAACCGTGCCTCCCGCGCGATCGACAGTCGAAGTGGCGCGACTGCCGAAGGACGTCCTGGTGGAGATTGAGGTCATCGCGCGCCTGTAACAAATTGGGCTGAAACTTCATCTAACCAGCAGAGACGAGACATGACAGAGACCAAAACAGAAAAGATCGTCAAGACTGACGAAGAATGGCGGGCGCAGCTTACGCCCGAGCAGTATTACATTACGCGGCAAAAGGGAACGGAACCGGCGTTTTCAGGCGCACTCTATCGGAATCACGACGACGGTCTTTATCGCTGCGGGGCCTGCGATGCGCCGCTTTTCCGCTCCGGCGAGAAGTTTGAGTCCGGTTCGGGATGGCCAAGCTTCTGGGAGCCGGTAACCAGTGAAGCCGTCGAGAGGCATGAAGACAACAGCTACGGCATGCGCCGCATTGAAGTCACGTGCGCCCGCTGCGGAGCCCACCTGGGGCACGTCTTTCCCGATGGACCGAAACCGACCGGCCTGCGCTATTGCATCAATTCGGGCGCGTTGAATTTCGAAAAAGCGAAGCAGTAACGCAAATGAGAGGCGGGGCAATGAGGCAGTTCGTGCGCCGCTTCGCTCTCCCAGCCGTTGCTTTGCTCCTTTTGCCCATGAAAGTTGACGCGGCTTATCCGGCCCCCTGGAACGATCCGGTCGCGAGCTCCAGAACGCTTTCCATTGGCGGAGCGTCGATTCAGCTCGACTTTGGGCCTGGCACCACGGATCTGCCCCCCGAAAGCATCGTTCACTGGGTTGAAAACGCCGCTCGATCGGTCGCGACCTACTATGGCAGATTTCCGGTGCCGCGCGACCGTATCCTGGTGGAGTTTGGCCCGGGCAGCGGGGTTGGTCACGGCACAACCTGGGGCGGTGTCGGAGGCTTTCCTGCATTCACGCGTGTCCGGCTGGGCGAGCACACCACGCGAGCCGATCTCGACACGGACTGGATGATGACCCACGAACTCATCCATACGGCTTTTCCCTCGATGGCAGATGAGCATCATTGGATCGAGGAAGGGCTGGCGGTCTATGTGGAGCCGATCGCACGGGTACAGAACGGCCTGCTGCGTCCGGAGAAGATCTGGGGCGACATGATGCACGACATGCCGCAAGGCGACCCGCAGCTCTTTGACCGCGGCCTCGACAACACGCACACCTGGGGACGAACGTACTGGGGCGGGGCGCAGTTCTGCCTGCTCGCCGACATAACCATTCGCCAGCAGACGCACAACCGAAAAGGCCTGCAGGACGCGCTACGTGCCATTGTGGCTGCCGGCGGCACGATCGATCAGGACTGGCCGATCGAGAAGGCGTTGAATGTCGGCGACCAGGCGACGGGCACGCACGTGCTGAGGGATCTTTATGCACAAATGCGTGACACGGCGAAACCCGTGGATCTCGATGCATTGTGGAAGCAGCTAGGCATTGAGCAGACACCGGATGGCGTCCACCTGGATAACAGCGCACAGCTGGCAGCGATCCGGGAGGCGATCACCCGCCCTCCCGCTGCGGCAGTCGAGGCCGCGAAAAAGCCCGGGAATGGGTCCCGGGCTCGTTGAATCTTCAGGATCAGACCGCAGCTACGCCTTGACGACTTTGCCGGCCTTGATGCAGCTGGTGCAGACATGCAGCTTCTTCGCGCCGCCCTCGACCTTGGCCTTCACCGGGCGCAGGTTGACGTTCCACCGCCGGCGGCTAACGTTATGCGCATGCGAGATATTGTTTCCGAACTGCGGACCCTTGCCGCAGATTTGACAAACCTGAGCCATGATAAAACTCCAAACCTGAATTGTTCGCGCGCACAGCCCGGCTCGTTCTCTTCTCAAAAACCTGGTCTGACCGGAGAAAAGGCGGGCGGATAGACGGTTCGAAGTCCACCCCGTCGCGGAACTTTTAGTTTAATCCATCTCCATGCCTTCCATCAACCGCTTGCCGCGGTCCATGCGCAAAATCTGCGCGGAATCGTTGACCTGAACCCGCGTTGCCCGGTACACTTATCTAGTTTGGCGATTCTGCCCGTCGCTCTCTCCTGCACCCGTTTCGTGAAATCCGGATCCGCAGGCAGGCGGGAAGCGCTGGCTCACTTCGTTGGACGTCTGAGCCTGAGCGCACCGTATCAGAGCGCGCATGTATCCGCCCAGCCTGGTTTTCAAAGATTCGCGTTCGCCACAGAACGCTGGAGGAAGTATGTACGCGGTCATTCGCACCGGTGGAAAGCAATATCGTGTCGCCCCCGGCGACGTTGTCAAAGTTGAAAAGGCCGCCGCGGGTGAAAATGGCGCCATCGAGTTCAGCGAGGTTCTGGCTGTTTCCGGCGATGCCGGCAGCGAAGTTAAGGGCCTCGCAAAGCCGGCATCGGCAAAGGTTATCGGTACGGTGCTCGGCGACGGACGCGGGGACAAGATTCTGGTCTTCCACTACAAGCGGAAGAAGCAATACAAGAAGCTGCAGGGTCACCGCCAGGATTACACCCAGGTTCGCATCGATTCGATTGAAGTCGACGGCAATACCTATACCGCCCAGAAGTAGAATTGCGGCCGGCTGCGAGCCGGCTACGAAGGATTGAAGAAATGGCACATAAAAAAGGTCTTGGAAGTTCAAAAAATGGCCGCGATTCCAATGCGCAGCGGCTCGGAGTGAAGGCATTCGGCGGCCAGCTTGTCAGTGGCGGCTCAATCATCGTGCGCCAGCGTGGGACACCGCTCAAGCCCGGTCTGAATGTTGGTCGGGGCAGCGATGACACGCTCTTCGCCAAGATCGATGGTCGCGTAAAGTTCGTTGACCGTGGCCGCGCGGGACGCTTCGTTGTCGTCGAGCCGGTAGCCGCACAGTAGCTTCCCGTTCACGCGCTGTTGCAGGGCGCATCGATGTAGCTGCACCGATGGGTAGCTGCACCGCTGGTCATCGGGTGCGAGGGAGTTCTCTTAAAGAGCCAGACAAATCAGAAAGCAAAAGCCCCGATTGAAATCGGGGCTTTATTATTTCTGATTATTCAGGAATCAGCCGTTCACGCTGATGGAGTTCTTGGTGAGCACCTTGTCGACCACCTGCTCCACATCCTTGAGGAAGGATGCGCCCGACTGTCCGACTGCGACGTGTGGCGTGCTGTGGCCCAGCGCATTGGCGATCTCGTTCCAGCGGATCAGCGGTGACGAAACCGGCAGTGTGATCGCTTCGCGTTCGGCCGACGGTTCAGGCAGAGCGAAGTAAGTGAGCCAGCTGGCCAGGACAATGGTAATAACAACCTGAAGAACGATGTTCAGATTCACATCGAGCGCGGCGCTGCGCGAGGCGGCAACGGAGACAATCAGTTCCATCGCGGCCTGCAGTCCGAAGCCAAGCGCGAGCCCAAATGCCAGACTGCGGAACGACCGACCGAGGCTATGAATAAACAGCGCAAGGAAGGCGAGCAAGCAGAGCTCGAGGATGCTGACGCACCGCATGACCTGAAAGCCGACCGACATCAGCCCTGCGCCCAGGCCCTTGAGGGGGAGTGCGGAGCTGATTGAGATGATCCCCGAGATCGCCGCGACCCAATTAAAGGCCAGCAGCCCGAAGCGACGGATGCCCGGCACCGGCTCGGTTACGTGGCAGAAGATCTCGCGGATAACGAAAAAGATCGCGATCGCGGTCAGCGTATAGAACGGCCAGTAGGTGTAGAAGTAAAGCGAATACTGCAGCGTATCGCTGATATGGGTGAAGCGATTCAGGTTGAGGATGATCTCAAGAACAACGGCCGAACCCGCCCGCAGACCGAGATACGTCATCATCGCCGGAAATTGCTTCGACTTCCCGGACTTCACGAGGAAGAGCAAAGCGATACCGATCAAGATCGGCTCGGCGAACTCGAGGACGTTCATCGACACCGCGGCTACTTGCATAGAATTCACCCAATCCAGGCATAAGAATAGCCCGATTGGATAAACATCTCAATGCAACGGTTGCTTTGCCCGTCTACAACCTTAGTGTCATTTAGCGCCGATTGCGCCTATCGCCCGTGCAGCTTGCAGGGCGTCCCGGGCTCGCATACTGGAGCGGGCATCGCTGCGTTCATGGCAAGATGACTGACGGTGAGGGTCTGCGCTTTCGCAGAGTGGCTGGAGACAATACCGGCAACGGCGCCGGTTACGGCAAGACAAAGAACGGAAACGCGCACGATGAGTTTCATAACTAGTAACTCCGGGGGAATCTATAAAATATGTCTGGTAATTCCCGACAACCTTAGAGTATAGTCATAGATGGTTGTAAGTCTAACATTTTTAACTACTATAGAGACTATTAAACAACCGCGTTACCGAGGTCACAAGAATCATTGACTGGTAATCTTTCCTCTTCGGCTTCTGCTTCGCAGCAGGCATGTTCTCGCGCCCCGCGACCACCCCTCCGGCATGCTATAATTTAACTAAGTTAAAGAGCCAAAACCCGTTCGCTTTCAAGCTTTTATTCCCTCAGAAATCGTCCGGATTCCAGAGCGTCCTCAGGGGTTTGGTTCACCGGAGTTCCATGCCACTTAAAGAGCTCGAATCTGCAGCAACACTGGCCGTTACCGAGGCCGCGCCTTCTTCCAACGGCAAATCGAACGGCAGCTATACCAGCGAAAACATCAAGGTTCTCGAAGGCCTTGAGGCAGTGCGCCTGCGTCCTGCCATGTACATTGGCTCGACGGGAGAGATGGGCCTTCATCACCTGGTGTACGAAGTTGTGGACAACTCGGTTGACGAGGCCCTTGCTGGGTACGCCACGAAAATCGAAGTCGCGATTCACGACGACAACTCCATTACGGTGGTCGACGACGGCCGCGGCATCCCGGTGGATGAGAAGACTCTCGATAACGGTGAGAGGATGCCGGCGGTACAGGTTGTGCTCACCAAGCTTCATGCCGGCGGCAAGTTCGATTCATCTACGTACAAAGTGTCCGGCGGTCTGCACGGCGTCGGCGTCTCCTGCGTGAACGCGCTCAGCGAGAGCTTCAATGTGGAGATCTGGCGTGACGATCACACGTACGAGCAGGACTATGCGCGGGGCATTCCCGTCTCGAAGCTACGCCAGACGGGGACTACGAAGCGGCGCGGCACCAAGGTTCACTTTCTGCCGGACAGAACGATCTTCACTGTCACGGAATACAACTACGACACGCTGGCGCAAAGACTGCGTGAGCTGGCCTTCCTGAACAAGGGTCTCGAGATTACGCTCATCGATGAGCGCACCACCGATCTCAAGACGGGTGGAGCGAAGCGCGCAGAATTCAAGTATGCTGGCGGCATCGCGGAGTTCATCAAGCACATCAATCGCGGCAAGCAGGTTCTGCACGATAAGCCGATCATGATGGAAGGGCTGCGCGACGGCGTGGACATGGAGATCGCGCTGCAATACAACGACAGCTACTCCGAGACCGTCTTCTGCTTCGCAAACAATATCAACACGGTCGATGGCGGCACGCATCTCTCCGGTTTCAAGACGGCGCTCACGCGCACCATCAACTGGGCCGGCCAGCAACTCGGCCTCTTCAAGGATGTGAAGGAGAATCTTTCCGGAGACGATGTCCGCGAGGGCCTGGTTGCGGTCATCAGCGTGAAGCTTTCGCAGCCGCAGTTCGAAGGCCAGACGAAGGGTAAGCTCAACTCCGATATCGCCGGCATCGTTCAGGCACTGGTCAACGAAAAGCTCGGCATGTTCCTCGAACAGAACCCGCCGGTCGCCAAGCGCATCATCAACAAAGCCATCGAGGCTGCCCGCGCCCGTGAGGCGGCCCGCAAGGCCCGTGACCTCACCCGCCGCAAAGGAGCGCTGGACGGTGGCGGCCTTCCCGGCAAACTGGCCGACTGCAGCGAGCGCCAGCCGGACCGCTGCGAACTTTACCTCGTCGAGGGCGAATCCGCAGGCGGAACTGCCAAGCAGGGCCGCGATCGCCGCTTCCAGGCGATTCTGCCGCTCAAAGGCAAGATCCTCAACGTGGAGAAAGCCCGCTACGACAAGATGCTGGGCCACGAGGAAATCCGTGCCATGATCACCGCGCTCGGCACGGGCATCGGCAAGGATGACTTTGATGCTGCGAAGCTGCGCTACGGCAAGATCATCCTGATGACCGATGCCGATGTCGACGGCTCGCATATCCGGACGCTGCTGCTGACCTTCTTCTTCCGGCACATGAATGAGCTCATCCGGCGCGGGAATGTCTACATCGCTCAGCCGCCGCTCTACAAGATCAAGAAGGGCAAGTTCGAGCAGTACATCAAGGACGACCGCGAATTCGTAAGAGTGATGATCAAGCGCGCATCGGACGGCATGATCGTTCGCTACGGTGAGAACGCGAGCAAGCTTGAGGGCGCGGCACTGACAAGGTTCATGGCCCAGCTCAACGAGTATCTCGGCTTTTTCGAAAAAGTGAACAAGCGCCTGCGCAACGAAGAAGTCACCGGCCTGATCGCACACCAGGAACTTGTCCGCAGGAGCGATTTCGAAGCGCCGAATGGTACGCCGCCTGCGAAGCTCAGCGCGCTTTACAAGGAACTGGAAAAGATCCAGAAGAAGTATCAGTTCAAGTCGCTCTCTCATCCGCTTTTCGATGAAGAGCACCAGACCTGGTCGCTCGGGTTTGCCGATGCACAGGGAGCCGAGCGCCGCATCGACTGGACGCTTGCCTCAACACCTGAGTATCGCCAGATGATGTCGAAGTATACCCAGATCAAAGACCAGCTTGAACCGCCCTATCTGATCGAGTACGCGTCAAAGAACACGCAGGCATCGGATGCGGAAGAGAGCGAAGAAGCCGGCGCAGCCGAAGCGGGTAAGGCCGCCCCGAAGCGCACCGGCCGCGCTTCGGTCGAGCCGGTAGAGAAGCTGACTCCACGAGAGCTCTTCGAGCACGTCATCGAACAGGGCCGCCGCGATTACCAGGTTCAGCGGTACAAGGGACTCGGCGAGATGACTTCGGGACAGCTCTGGGAAACGACGATGGATCCTGAGCGGCGTACCCTGCTCTCGGTGAAGCTCGAAGATATCGCCGAGACGGAGACGATCTTCACTACATTGATGGGCGAGGACGTTGAGGCCCGGCGCAACTTCATCGAAGAAAATGCGCTGGATGTCAAGAACCTGGACATATAGGCGGTTTCCAAGCAAGCTGGCCGCAATTGTTGAGCTTCTCCCGGTTTGCTTCGTCTGCTTCGCGCACCGCCCCTTCGACTCATAGCGTGCGGGTTTTTATCTACCCATTTGGCTTAGCCTGATCCGGCTAAGCTGTAGAGGCGGCTTGTTTGTCACCGCAAAAGTGTGCAGAATTTATGGTCCTGAGGCTGGGATCGCAAGTTCCGGCTCATGAGCTGCCCCCGGTTCATGGATACAGATCAGACCACGCTTCAGTCCTTCGTCTCTCATGAGGACCTGAAGACGAGGGGGACCATGAGGATTCGGAAGACTCTTGCCTTATCCCTGCTGTTGCTGACCGCAGGCGTGGCCTCCGCTCAGAAACCGACCCATTACAGTTACACAATCATCGATTATCCAGGCGCCTTCAACACGGGGGTTTTCGGCATTAACCGCGACGGGCAGATGTCCGGCACTTTCTTCGGAAATGACGGCGTGGCGCGCGCCTTTCTCTATAGCAATGGAAAGTTCAGCGTAATCAATTTCCCCAAAGCCGACCGGACATTCGGATTCGGCATCAACGACGGCGGATCGATTGTGGGCTATTACATCGATAGCGACGACCGTACGCATGGATTCCTCTACGACGGCAAGAACTTCACCACGATCGACTATCCAAACGCCAAGACTACGCACGCCAATGGCGTCAATGGATCCGGCAAGATCGTCGGCAGCTTTGTGGATGCGGCCGGAGTGACGCACGGGTTCATTCATGAAGCAGGCAAATTCACGCCTGTTGATTTTCCGGGAGCAACACGCACGGAAGCTTACGGAATCAACGACGCCGGTTGGATCGTCGGATACTATACCGACTCGAAATCGACGATCCACGGCTTTATGGATAAAGCCGGGGTTCTTACAACCGTGGATTGTGCGGGAGCCCTTCGAACAAATCTTTACGGCATCAACAAGTCCGGGCAGATATCCGGGAGCTATATCGACCGCAATAAGAACCACGGATTCGTCAATACGCCGGAAACCATGAAGCTCAACATTCCCGGAGCACTCTCCACGTTTGCATTTGCCCTCAACGACTCCGGAGAAGTGGTAGGGCAAAGCGTTGACCTGGACAGTGTCGATCACGGATTTCTGGCCGTGCCCGACAAACCGCAGACACCGCAAATCAGCGCGCGGATGGACCCCGACTGGGTCAAGGCCGGCCTGAACGGATTCAAACTCAATGTACGCGGCTTCGGCTTCGCGCCCGGCGCGGTGTTGCATTGGAATGGAGCGGCACGGCCAACAACCTTCGCTGACGATTCGAATCTGACAGCCAGCATTACGCCGGAGGATATCGCCAATCCTGGAACTGCTCTCGTAAGCGTGGTTAATCCTGACGGCGGCGCATCGAATGTCGTCGTCTTTCCCGTGCGCTCAACGCCTCCGCCATAGAGGGCGAGGGCATCAAGCATGGTTATCCTATCCCTGCTTCCACAACGTTGTCAGCGGGCCTGCGTGGCCAGTAACCGGATCGGACTCAGGAAAAGGCAGCGATGCCATGCGCAGCACCGCTTCCTCTGACGGTGCGCTGCGGCAAATATCCCAGGCTTGAGCCGGAGGGTAGGCGCCGACGACCAGGAAATCGGCGCTTGCATCGAGCCTGCAGTGCCCCGTGCCGGTCGGCAGAAGCGCGACATCGCCACCATGCACGATCACTTCATGACCGTTCTCGCCACCGAGCATCAGGCGCGCGTGGCCGGCGACAAAGCCGAGCACTTCATGCGCGGTTGAGTGGTAATGATGAAAGTCGTAGACGCCGTTGCGCCACTGTGGCGGCCAGCCGTTCTGAACGAAGATTGCTTCGAAGTGTGCGGCCGGGTCCGAGCCTGATGAAGCGACGACGTTTCGGTAAAGGAGGACGGGCAGATGCTCGTTGTTCGGCATCCAGCCATTGCGCGACAGGCGCAGTATCTCGGGGCTGCCTGTCGATGCACTTCCGGCAAACGCAGTGCCCGCCGACGCAAGACCAAGTCCGGCGAGGATGGCGTTGAATTGACGACGATCGATGCGGCTCATCGGTTTCCCCTCAAATTAGATGTGCTTATCTGGAAAGATGCATGCGCGTCCCCTTCATACTCATCTTTTCAGCAAGCAGTCTTATTCAGCGAGCGGGTTATACTGCGTCCATTCCACTCTCTTAGGAGAAGCTGACGGTCCCGGTCGTGTACTTCACCCGCGATCGAGACTCGAGGGCGACCGCTGGTAACTTGGAATTATGGCCCTGCTTGAAGCTCGAGATCTCTCGAAGAGCTACGGACACGCGACTCCCGCGGTCGACAACGTCTCGTTCTCCATCGCACGCGGCGAAACTTTGGGACTCGTCGGCGAATCGGGCTCAGGGAAATCGACGATCGCGCGCATGGTACTCGGCCTGATCGAGCCGACCAGCGGCAGCGTTCTCTTCGAAGGCCAGCCGGTGACCGACGTTTCTCAGCGCCGCTTGCAACCGTTGCGGCGGCGCATGCAGGTTGTCTTTCAGGACCCGTTTGCCGCACTCAATCCGCGGATGCGTGTGCGCGACGTCATCGCGGAGCCGCTCGTGATTCACCGCGCCTGTCCACGGGCGCAGCTGCGGCTGCGCGTCTCGGAATTGCTTCACGCGGTAGGCCTCGATGACTCCGCGCTCGCTCGCTACCCGCATGAGTTTTCCGGTGGCCAGCGCCAGCGCATCAACATTGCCCGGGCGCTCGCGCTGCGTCCGGAGTTGATTGTGCTCGACGAGCCGGTGTCGGCACTCGACGTCAGCGTAGGCGCACAGATCATCAATCTGTTGCGCGATCTGCAGCGCGAGTTCGCGCTTACCTATTTATTCATCTCGCATTCCATGCCGCTTGTGCGCTACCTCGCAACCAACATCGCGGTGCTCTGTCGCGGACGTATTGTGGAGAACGGTCCGAGCCTCGAGATATGTCGCTCGCCGCGCGAGGCATACACGCGGTCATTGCTTGCGGCCACGCCTGAAATCCGTGAATGAGAAGACAGAACGTTTCTTCTTTCATGTGCGTCAAATTGCGGTTCACGGACGTTGCTCCGAGCCCATCTACAATGGGATGGTGTACGCCGTTTTCTTCCCGCACAATTTCATGGCTCGCGATGTGCTTCTTGGTTTCGCCGCATTTCTCGGTGGCCTCGTGAATTCTGTCGCCGGAGGTGGCGGATTCATCGCCTTTCCATCACTGATCAAGGCCGGCCTGTTGCCCATCGAGGCCAACGCAACTGGAACAGTCGCACTGTGGCCCGGCCAATTCACGTCGATTGCCGGATATCGCGAGGACCTGCGTAAGAATATCCGCCTCGTTATTCCTGTCGCATCGGTCGCGCTGATCGGCGGCTACGCCGGAGCATATACGCTGCTGCACAACAGCCAGACGTCATTTCTGCGTCTGGTTCCCTACTTATTTCTCCTTGGAGCTACGAGCTTTGCTGTTAGCGGCCCTGTCTCGCGCCTCGTGAGGCGCCGCATTGAGCGCCACGGCGCCGGCCCGGAGCATGTCGCGCTCATTCCATTGCTGGCTCTACTGCTCTGCATTTGTTATTACATCGGATATTTCGGCGCGGGTGCGGGACTGCTCACCATGACCGCCCTCGCTTTCTGCGGAGTCGAGCGAATTGCGGAGATCAACGCGCTCAAGGTTGTCATCACCAGCGTGGCAAACGGCATTGCTGTGGTGACGTTCATCATCCATGGCGCGGTTGAGTGGCGTTTCTGCTGGTTCATGATGATTGCCTGCGCTATCGGTGGCTATGTAGGCGCACGCAATGCCCGGCGTATCAGCGATCGGATCCTGCGGCCTGCCATCATCGTTCTCGGTTTCACTATCGCCCTTTACTTCTTCTTGCATCGGAGCGCGATGTGACGCGTCCGTCACCGTGGATCATTAATCTCATCGGCTCGATAGCCGCCTGCTGTACCACCGTTTCCTTCGTCCCGCAGCTTATCCGCGTCTACAGGCTCAAAAGCGCGTGGGATATCTCGCTGATCATGTTTCTGGTTTTCTCGTTCGGTGTCTTTCTGTGGATGCTCTACGGAATTTTCATCCATTCATTCCCTGTGATCCTCGCGAACGGACTTACGCTCGCGCTGTCGGTCGCGATCCTGGTGCTCAAGATTCGCTATGACCGCCGGCCCGGCAGCGCGCCCGTTCTGCGAAAATAGAAGCAGTATGAGCCATGAAGGCATCCGGCTGGTCAGCGCCGAGCAGGCCCGCCGTGAAGATGAGGAGAACCGCGAGCTTCCCCGCGATGCGAAGGAGCCGGTCAAGGTGCGCGTCCACAAGACCGAAGGCACCGGGCTTGAAATCGACTGGAAGGACGGCCACCACAGCTCGTGGGACTTTGTCTGGCTACGGCACGCCTGTCCCTGCGCAACGTGCCATGACGAACGCGAAAAATCAGCCCGTAAGCCGGGCGAGCCGAAATCTCAACCGCAAACACTGCTTCCGATGTATCAGGAGCCGCCGCGGCCGTTAGTCGTGACTCCAGTTGGACGCTACGCGCTCAGCTTCGAGTGGAACGACGGCCACAAGAGCGGAATCTATTCGTGGGACTATCTGCGAAGACACTGCGAGTGCGAAGAATGCGCGGCCAAAACCAAGTGATCTTAAAGACTTGTCACAATCACTTCACCAGTTCATCCAGCCGCGCGTCATGCGCGGGTAGCTCCGCGTGCCTGCTCCATTCGCGCTCGATGATCTCCAGGGCTTCGGACCCATCGCAGGCTACCTGGACTAGGCCGCGATTTTGCGGCTTTAGCATGCCCTCTTCGACCGCGCGGTCGAGAAACTTTAATAGAGCATCGTAATAGCCTCCGACGTTTACCATGACGCACGGTTTGTTGTGAATGCGCAGCTGCGCCCAGGTAAGAATCTCGAGGAATTCATCGAGCGTGCCGTAACCGCCCGGCAGGGCGACGAATGCGTCGGACCGCTCCGCCATCAGCGCTTTGCGCTCGTGCATGGTGCCGACGATGTGCAGCTCGGTGAGATCGCGATGGGCGATCTCGAGGTCGATGATTACGCCGGGGATCACGCCGACGACCCTGCCTCCTGCGGCGAGTGCGGCGTCGGCAACAGCGCCCATGGTGCCGACAGTGGCACCTCCGTATACCAATCCGTAGCCTCGCTCCGCGATGGCGCTGCCGAGGTCACGCGCGGTCTCGAGATACGCGGGTTTCGAACCCGAGGCGGAGGCGCAGAAGACGGCGATGGATTTTCCCTGCTCTGTGGGCATCGTCAGTCCAGTCTAAATTGGCGATTTAAAATAGACACGAGACCTTCCATTGCAACAGCTATTAGACAAACTCAATCCCCAGCAGCGTGAAGCGGTCGAAGCCGTCGATGGCCCGGTGCTCATTCTCGCCGGGGCCGGCTCGGGCAAGACCCGCGTCATCACGCACCGCATTGCCTATCTGATCGAGAAGCGCGGCGTTGCGCCGGATTCTATTCTCGCGGTCACCTTTACCAATAAGGCCGCGGGAGAAATGGCCGAGCGCGTGGAACGGCTTATCGGACATGCCAGCTTGGCAAAGCCAGTGGTCGCGACATTTCACTCCTTCTGCGTGCGCATGCTGCGCCGCGATATCGAGGCCCTGCGTATCGGCAATGAGGGGCTAACCAAGAGCTTTGCTATCTACGACGAAGCTGACCAGCAGGCCGTGGTAAAGGCCGCGATGCGACGCATGGCGCTCGACGACAAGCAGCTCACACCGCGGGTCGTGCTCTCGAAGATCTCCTGGGCGAAGAACCACATGATCGATCCCCAGGAGTACTACCTGAACTCCTCCGATCCGACCGGCGAACGCGTTGCGCACCTCTACGAGGCCTACAGGAAAGAGCTGCGGAAAGCGAATGCGCTCGACTTCGACGATCTGCTGCTCGAAGCCGTACGTCTGCTCAAGTCGTCAAGCGAGGTCCGGGAGCGCTACAACCGGCGATACCGGTATCTGCTCATTGATGAATACCAGGACACTAACCGGCCGCAATATGAGCTGTTGAAGCTACTCGCCGGAGAAGAGAAGAACGTGTGTGTCGTCGGCGACGAGGACCAGAGCATCTATTCCTGGCGGGGCGCCGATATCCGCAACATTCTGGAATTCGAGCGCGACTTCCCCGGAGCCAGGACCATTCGCTTAGAGCAGAATTACCGGTCCACGCAGATCATCCTCGAAGCGGCATCCGCGGTCGTTTCGCGCAACGCACAGCGCAAGGGCAAGCATCTGTGGACATCCCGCCAGGGCGGATCGCTGCTTGGCTACTACGAGGCGCCGGACGGCGAAAATGAAGCGCTTTACATCGCCGACACCATCCAGAAATATCTGCGTAAGGCGGGCGAAGACGGCGAGGAGCCGCCACGCGCGGCCGTGCTCTATCGCACGAATTCGCAGTCGCGGCTGATTGAAGAAGCCATGCGCCGCTACGGCATCAGCTACACAATGGTCGGCGGCTTCTCGTTCTACGAGCGGGCTGAAATCAAGGACATGCTCAGCTACCTCAAGCTGGTGCAGAATCCAAATGACTCGATCGCTCTGCAGCGCGTGATCAACACCCCGGCGCGCGGCATCGGCAAAACTACGCTTGAGACTCTGGAGCGCCTCGCAATTGAAACGGGCATGAGCACATGGAATGCCGTCGGACGCGCTTTGCGTGAAAGGCTGCTGCCTTCCCGCGCACTCATCTCGCTGGACGCTTTCCGGCGCATGATCGAGGATGCGCGGGCAATGTTCACCCCTGGCTTCGCCGAGAAGCTCACCGCCGACGTTGTATCGGACGCCGATGCCGGCCTAGAGTTTGCGGCTGCGGCCGAACAGAACGCCGATACCGCGTTCGATTTCGGCGAGCAGGCTCAGCATTCCCTGGTCTTCACGCACGAGCCTGACGGCAACGAAGATCAACTCGACGACCTGCCGCTCGACGCTGCAGATTTCAATCCCTTCGCGGATGAGCCGTCGGTTCCGCATGCAGCGCCGCGCCGCGCAGATGAACCCAGGCCCGAGAAGCCGGCCTTCCGCAAACCCGGTGACGCCGCCACTCTTCCGGAACTGATCAAGTTCCTGATCGACAGAACCGGATACATCCGGTCGCTCGAAGAAGAGGGCACGCCCGAGGCCTTCTCACGCGTTGAAAACCTCAAGGAACTGGCCAATGCCGCACAGGACGCTGAAGAGCGGGGCGAGACACTCGCGGAGTTTCTCGACCACGCCGCGCTGGTGAGCGATACCGATCAGTACAAGGCCGACTCGCGCGTGACACTGATGACGCTGCACGCCGCCAAGGGCCTCGAATTCCCTCTCGTCGTTCTCGCCGGACTTGAAGAGGGGCTTTTCCCGTTGTCGCGCACTCTGAATGAACCCGATCAGGTGGAAGAGGAGCGGCGCCTCTGCTATGTCGGCCTGACCCGCGCGATGGATACGTTGATTGTCACCCGCGCGCGCTATCGCCGCCGCTACGGCAACGATATGCCCGATACCAGCCTGCCCTCGCGATTCCTGGAAGAGATTCCATCGCACCTGATTGAAGACCTTTCGGGAGCGGGCCGGCCTGGAAATACGTGGGGAAGTTACGACCGCTATGGCGGATCCCCGGGATCGAGGTCTCAGCGAGGCGGATACGACGATTCTCCGGGGCGTCATTACAGCTACGAAGACGAGGATCAGAGCGCCGTCAGTCATACCCCCGCGACACAACGCTATCCGCGGCGTCCCCCGAAGTCAGGCGATTCGCTGGACAACATCGCGCAGTTCTTCTCGCAGCGTGGCGCATCTATCCCGCAGTCGCGCCCGAAGCTCGATATTCCCGCCCCTACGGGAAAGACGGGGCTCAAAAGCGGACAGCGCGTGCGTCATCCCAAATACGGTGAGGGCGTCGTCTTTCGCCGCGAGGGTGACGGAGAAGACGCAAAGGTTACGGTACAATTTTCAAAGTTCGGAGTGAAAAAGCTGGTGGAGAAATTCGCACAGCTGGAACGGCTCTGATGCAGCCCTGCTCCTCATAGACAAGGATTCGAATGGCAAATACGAAAGCAATCACCGACACAGCAGAACGCAAGAAGATCAAGCGCACCGCACGCAAGAAGGCCGCGCCCAAGGCTCCCCGCACCACACCGCGCGGCTCGAACAAGAAGAAGGTCAAGACGCTGACGCGCGGCCAAAGCAAGCGCAAGTAGGACGGCGCTCGGAAATAATCAGTGAGGCTTGAGCTGCGAGAATTTCCCTCGCGGAGCGGGCCTCACTCCGGATAAACTCCCCTCAATCATCCCTTCGAGGAGCCGGACTCTGCCTCAGACACCTTCCAAGCCACAGGTTCTCTGCTGTAAATCCATCGACAAGCTCATTGCCGAGTCTGAGAATCCTGAGACCAGGCTCAAGAAGACCCTTGGACCCGTCTCTCTCACATCGCTGGGCATTGGAGCCGTGATCGGCTCCGGTATCTTCACCGTTGTTGGCACGGCTATCTCCGGCGAAAAGTTCGACACCTCCTCGATTCTCAACACACCGGTTCTCGATTACCTCGTTCACCACACCGCGCTGGCCGGCCGGCCTGGCGCCGGACCGGCGCTGGCCCTGTCGCTCGTCCTCGTTGCCATCGTCTGCGGCTTCACCGGGCTCTGTTACGCCGAATTAGCATCCATGATCCCGATCGCCGGCTCGGCCTACACTTACACCTACGCCACGCTGGGCGAGCTGATCGCGTGGATCATCGGCTGGGATCTCATCCTCGAATACGCCTTCTCCAACATGGCAGTTTCGGTAGGATTCGCGGGCCATGCTGTGGCACTGATGGACTGGTTCGGGATTCATCCCAACCTGCGGTGGATTTCACCGGCCTATCTGCCTTCCGGTCTGACAGATCTGCAGGGGAACACGCTTTATCCACCGGGCTGGCATTTCGGCTTCAATATCCCAGCCTTCCTGATCGTCATGATCCTCACCGTGATCCTGGTTCGCGGCATCCGCGAATCGGCCGAGACGAACAATGTCATGGTGCTGCTCAAGATTGCTGCCATCCTGCTCTTTATCGGGGTCGGCGCGCACTACATCCATCCGACGAACTGGAAGCCGTTCTATCCCAACGGCTGGTCGGGATTTCTCACCGGCGGCTCGATCATCTTCTTCACTTACATCGGATTCGATTCGGTCTCAACGGCGGCCGAAGAGTGCAAGAATCCGCAGCGCGATGTGCCCATCGGCATTATCGCCACGCTGATCGTCTGCACCATCCTCTACATCGGAGTTGCCATCGTCCTCACGGGGTTGATCAAGTGGAGCGCCCTGGTCGACGACGCCGCGCCCATCGTCAATACTCTCAAGAAGGTCTACCTTGCGCATCCCAGTGCCGCGCTGAACTGGACACGCCTCGCCATCATCGTCGGTGCGATGCTGGGCATGATCTCGTCGATCCTGGTCTTCCAGATCGGTCAGGCACGCGTCTGGTTTGCCATGTCGCGCGATCGGCTGCTGCCATCGGTTTTTGCGAAGGTACACCCCCGGTTCCGGACGCCGGCGGTGGCTACGTGGGTGGCGGGCTTCGTCGTCGGGATACCGGCCGGACTGCTCGACATCGGCACATTCTCGGACCTCTCCAACATCGGGACACTCTTTGCCTTCGTGCTCGTCTCCGCGGGCGTACTCATCCTGCGCATTAAGGATCCGGGACGGCATCGCGGCTTCCGCTGCCCAGGCGGGCCGATCTTCCCGCTGCTGAGCATCGGATTCTGCATCCTGCTGATGGCGGGGCTGCCGATCATTACCTGGCTCCGCTTCTTCATGTGGCTGGCGATCGGGCTGGTGATCTACTACTTCTACAGCCGGCATCGCAGCGAGTTCTCCCCGAATTCCCGGAGTTAGCCGTGAATGTGGAGCTGTTGCGGACCTTTCTGCTGAGCCTGCCGCATGTGGAAGAAACCATGCAGTGGGGCGACAACCTCGTCTTCTGGGTGGGAGACAAGGCCATCGGCGGCAAGATGTTTGCGCTCGCCAACCTGAGCGGGAGCGGTCACGGAGTGCTCTCCTTCGCGGCCGGACCGGAGCGCTATGCCGAGCTGGTGGAGATCGAGGGAGCCTTTCCTGCTCCCTACATGGCACGCATCTACTGGGTCGCCATCGAGCGCTACGATGTCTTCTCCGCGAGTGAGCTCAAGGAGCATCTCCGCAATGCGCATACAATCACTTACGACAAGCTTCCGAAGCGCACGAAGGATGTTCTGGCGCTGCCTGCAAAGGAACGGAAGAAGCTCATCGTGGAGCGCCGGAAAGTGCTGGCAAAATCCAGGAAATAGCGGAGCTGGGGACCCCCTCCCCCCCTTATATTTTGTAACCCATTCATTCTTAAGGCTACAATTTGTAACCCATTCATTCCAGATACTTTACTAACATAGTATTCATTTTAAACAAGTTAACCACGGGCAAAGCTCGCTTCACGTCTTCGTGCTCCCAGCCAAAAACAAGAGCCCGGCCGGACGCGGCGCGGGCTCTTTGTTTGTCTCTATCTCCATTTTAGCTGATTCGGGCAGAATTCTCAGCCAACTTCATGGCCGCGCTTCGAAGACCATGTTGAAGGGCGTTTCGGTGGCGCGACGGAAGCTTTTGAATCCGCCAGCGGTGACGGCTTCGCCGATCTTCTTCTGACCGGCCTGGGCACCGAGTCCGGCTCCCACTTCCTGGGAGAGCGAGGCGGGCACGCAGATGACGGTCGAGGCTGAGTAGTAGATCCGGCCGACGGGATTGAGATTGGCGGTGACGTCGTCTCCAGCAATGGGCTCGACGATCATCCATGTGCCGTCGGAGGCGAGAGCGTCGTGGACATGCGAGGCCGCTCCGGCGGGGTCCCCCATGTCGTGCAGGCAGTCGAAGCAGGCGACGAAGTCGTAGCCCTTGCCGGGGAAGGCCTTCGCCGGGGCCACGTCGAAGTGGACGCGGCCGTCGAGACCGGCCTTCTTCGCCTTTTCGCGCGCCGTGTTGATCGAGGCGTCGTGATAGTCGAAGCCGAAGAATTCGGATTTGGGGTAGGTCTGCGCCATGAGCAGCGTGGAGGCACCGTGTCCGCAGCCGACGTCGGCGACGCGCGCGCCGGATTTCAGTTTTGCTTC
>Ga0335075_10001500_pt1 | contig 38344 bp, 35 predicted proteins | sample Lox_Sample_24_FD_206723 | JGI IMG/M metagenome (GOLD analysis project Ga0335075, IMG submission 206723) | Soil microbial communities from Loxahatchee National Wildlife Refuge, Florida, United States - Lox_Sample_2.4 | ecosystem: Environmental > Terrestrial > Soil > Wetlands | place: USA... | reverse complement strand
ATGAGCGGAGCGACCGGCCCGCCCTTTCCGCCGAGCAGCACACCTGTCTCGGCCATGCTCGTGACGCCGATAGCGGCCACCCTGCCATCGGGCACCGGCGACAGCGCCGCCGAAAGCGCGGAGTGGATCGCGCTGAGCACCTGATCGGGCTCGATCTCGGTACCGCTTCGGCTGGTGCGCCATTCCAGCCGGGCGTCACCGTGGCAGAGCTCCCGGCCCGCGGTGTCGCACACGGCGGCCTTTACGGCACTCGTACCCACATCGACGCCGACCAGCAGGTCAGTCAAGCGGACCACCGTCCGTAGGATGAAACGTTCCGCACCGGCAGCTGCGGCATGGGGCTCAGGCTGCGCTTCGCCGCGTCCGCGCAGCGCCGCCATCGCTCAGGCCACAGGCGGCCGCGTACACGCCGATGACCGCAAGCAGCTTATGTTGGACCAGCTCGCCAGGAACCGGTTCGAGCTGTCCGAGGCGCACGGCCTCGTACTGTTCCGGCATGAACTGGCTGAGCAGTACCAGGGGGATCGACCGGTGGGAGAGATTGGTGAACAACCGCGCTACGGCATCCCGCAGTTCGGGGCGCGGCCAGTAGTAACGGCAGCGGTCGCTGTAGCTGTACGCGCGGGCGAGCCGGAGCTCGTCCTCGGTCCCGCGATAGTAAGACTCCCAGTACTTGGGATGCTCGAGCATGACCGTTTCGAGCGTCTGGCGCAGCAGGGAAAGGCCGTCTTCACGGTCCGTATACATTTCGCGTTCGATTGATTCCAGCGCGAACAGTGCCTCCCGCATCGCGAATGTCAGCCATGGCCCTACTTTGAGGATCGCGAAGTGGTCCTTCACCATCTGCCCGAGCGAGGCGCCGGTCTGGTAATCGGTGGAGTGAGCCTCGTAGACCAGGTCCCTGTTCTGCTCCAGGTAGCTCGACAGCATGCGCGCCTCAGCGGGCTTGTAGTCGAAGACGACCTCGTCCCCGAACTCCACGCCAGGCTGGGTCACCACGGCGATCACCCGCTGCCATGCTTCCCGCAGGTCCGCCCGCTCGAAAGCATTCCTGGCCAGGGTGAGCGTACGGTCCACGTCGGCGACCCGCGTCACCACGGGCGCCCTGCCCTCGTCGCGCTCACCGCCGGGAGTCGGCACCTCGGTGCCGATCACGTAGACGGGCGAAGGTGAACCGGCCGGCAATTCGGCATGTGCTTCCTCGGCCACCCGGCACAGTTCGACCGTGCGCTCGGTGACGGTCGCCGCATCCAGCCACGTGCCCCCGCCGCCAGGGTCGTCGGCGAGGCGCATGCTGGCGTCCAGGTGGATCTTCGCATAGCCCGCGTGCACGTAGGCCCGTACGAGTTCGCGTGCCTTGGCCATGGCCGATCCGGCCGGCTCGCGTTGCCATGCCCAGGGACCGAGGTGGTCGCCGCCGAGGAGGATGCGGTCTTCGGGGAACCCCATCCGTCCGGCCACCGAGCCCACGAAACTCCGGAACGCTTCCGGCGTCATGCCCGTGTAGCCTCCGAACTGGTTCACCTGGTTGCACGTGGACTCGATGCACACGATGCTGCCGTCACGTCCGGCCTGGGCCATCCCTGCCTCCAGGACCAGGCGGTCGGCGGAGCAGATCGAGTAAAGACCCATTCCCTCGCCGCGGCGGTTCGCCCGCATCAGGTGCAGGAGCACGTCGGTAACGCTCATCGCTCACCATCCCGGACGCCTGCCAGTAGCAGGGCGCCCGCCCGGGCCCGGGCTCGCGGCCCGGGCACGTGACTGATCGATTCGTTCAGCCTCAGCAGCGCAAGGATGCTTAGTTCACTAAACAAGAAGCAGATTAGATCTCATTTTAGTGATCTATCCTGATCTAAGCTAAGGCGTGAGCGAGATCGATCGGCCCGGTAAGCTCCACGTGGCAGGTGGGCTGGGGCCACGCGGAAAGTAAGAAGGCCATCTCCGGCATGGATGGGTGGCGATGACTGACTTTGATCTCGCGGTCCTCGGCGACTGTAACGCCGACCTGCTGGTCCGGGGGGATGACGTCGTACCGGCGTTCGGGCAGCAAGAACGCCTTGTCGACGAGGCGAAGCTGACGATCGGCGGGTCCGGCGGGATCTGCGCGAGCGGCGCGGCGAGGCTCGGGCTGCGCGTGGCGATGGTGGGCGTCCTGGGCGACGACGTGTTCGGCCGGTTCATGCGCGACTCGCTGGCGGAGCGCGGCGTCGACGTGTCGGCCGTGCGAATCGACCGGCACGTGCCAACCGGGCTTACCGTTCACCTCGTCCGCGGAGACGACCGGGCGATGCTCACGAATCCGGGCACGGTCGAGTGTCTGCGGCCGGAGATCGTGAATGCCGATCTCCTCGCCTCCTCACGTCATGTCCACGTCAGCGCCTACTTTCTGCAGTCCGGCCTGTGGGAAGGGCTCCCCGGACTGCTCGGGCAGGCGCGGAAGGCGGGAGCGACCGTCTCGGTGGATCCGAACTGGGACCCGAGCGGAACCTGGGACAGGGGACTCTCACGAATATTCGGCTGCCTTGACTTCCTTTTGCCGAACGGCGCCGAAGCGGCCGAGCTCGCACGGACGATGGCGGGCTCCTCGGCGAAGCCTGCCTCGCCGGAGGCAGCGGCACGCGCGCTCACCGCCTCCGGTGCCACAGTGGCGGTAAAGCTAGGCGCGGACGGTGCGCTGGCAGCGGCGCCGGATGGCTCATTGGTGCGCGTCCCGGCCCTGCCGGGAGTGCGGTCGAAGGACTCCGTAGGCGCCGGGGATTCGTTCGATGCCGGGTTCCTCGCCGGGAACCTGTGGGGCTGGGACGCGCGGCAAGCGCTGGCGCTGGGCGCGGCCTGCGGCGCGCTCTCGACCCGTGCATCGGGCGGCGCGGATGCTCAGCCGACCCGCGACGAGGCTGTTGCCGCTGCTGAGCGCATTCTCGCCGCGCCCTCGTCAGGCGGTTCGCTTTTACCGTCACCGCCGCTGAAAAGGCCGAAACTGGTGAAATCTTGCCGCAGTGTGCACCGCTAGGATGACCTCACTATGCATAAGTCTGCACGCCTGAGCGCGATCCTTGAGCGGCTCGCCAACGGCGGCACAGTTGACGTTGGCGAACTCGCGGAGGATCTGTCGGCTTCCCCGACCACGATTCGCCGGGATCTGGCCGCTCTTGAGCGGCAGCGGCTGCTGGCGCGGACCTACGGTGGTGCGGTGGCGCATGCGATCAGCTATGAGCTGCCCCTCCGCTACAAGGGCGTCCGCCATGCAGAGGAGAAACGGCGGATCGCCGCGGCGGCGGCAGCGACCGTGGCCGAGGGGATGGCTATCGGGCTTACCGGCGGGACGACTGCCACCGAGGTGGCGCGGGCCCTGGCCGATCGCCAGCAGCTCACGATCGTGACCAATGCGCTCAACATCGCGTCGGAACTCGCCGTCAGGCCCAACATCAAGCTGATCGTGACGGGCGGGCTGGCCCGCAGCAAGTCCTACGAGCTGTCCGGGCCGATCGCGGAGGCCAGTCTCACCGGGCTCAACCTCGATGTCGCGTTCATCGGCGTCGATGGCGTCGACGCCAACGCCGGCTGCACCACCCACGAGGAGGTGGAGGCGCATACCAACGGCGTCATGATCCGGCACGCTCGGCACGTGGTGCTGATAGCCGACAGCTCGAAGATCGGCAAGATCGCATTCGCGCGGATCTGCGAGGCCAGCGCGGTGGGCCACCTCATCACCGACAGCGCGGCGGATGACAAGGCGGTGCAGGCGTTGACCGACTGCGGCATGCGCGTCACCCTGGTGTAGGCGTTGCTACCGAGGGCGGCCGAGGGGGATTCAGGCGGTGACGACTTTTACCCCGGCGTCGGCGAGGCTGGCCGCCTCCGCGGCCGCTATGCCGGTGTCGGTGACCAGTACATCCACGACGTCTGCGCTGCAGATACCGGCGAAAGCGCGGCGGCCGACTTTTGAGCTGTCCGCCACTACCACGACCTGGGCTGCCCGGCTTGCCATGAGCCGGTTTATGCTCGCCTCGCCCTCGTGGTGGGCAGTGGCGCCGGCCACCGCGTCGATCCCGTCCACGCCCAGGATCGCGATGTCCAGGGCGATCTGTTCCAGTACGCCCGTAGCCAGCGGGCCGGTCAGCTCATACGACTGTGGACGAGCCACGCCACCTGTTGCCACGATCTTGATGTGCTGGCGAACTGCCAGCTCGTTGGCGATATTCAGTGCGTTGGTGACGATGGTGATCGCGGGCGACTGGGAGCCGGAGTTAAGGTCGGGACGCATCGCAATGGCCCGCGCCACTTCCGTGGTGGTCGTTCCCCCGTTCAGCCCGGCGACCTGGCCCGGCCGCACCAGCTGGGCGGCCAGCGCGGCGACCCGCTGCTTCTCCGACGGATGCCGCTCGGTCTTATACCGTAGCGGCAGGTCGTAGGAAACGCGCTGGCTGACCGCGCCGCCCCGTATCCGGGTCAGCATCTGCTGCCGGGCGAGCTCGTCGAAGTCCCGCCTGATTGTGGCCGCGGACACGGCGAGCACTCGCGCTGCGTGTTCCACTTCGACCTGGCCTTCGCTGGCCAGCAGCTCCAGTAGCTCATTCCAGCGGCGATAACGGCTCATGAGCAGGATCCTCTGGCTCTAGCCACCGGGCTCACCCGGTGAGGATCACCGAACGGGTCAGGTTGTGCGGGCGGTCGGGATCCAGCCCGCTGGCGCGGGCGGCCGCGGCGGCGAGCCGCTGCGCCCGGACCAGCTCCGCGAGCGGATCCTCCCGGCCCTGCCAGACAAGGCCGCCGACCGCGGCGATCTCCGCGGTAAGCCCCGGCGGCGCCTGCCCGAAGAGCCAGACCACGCTTCCCGGGCCGGTCACGGCGATGGGCCCGTGCCGGTATTCCATCGCTGGGTAGGCCTCGGTCCACAGCCCGGCCGCCTCTCGCAGCTTCAGCGCAGCCTCGTTGGCCAGCCCATAGGTCCAGCCCGTGCCAAGGAAGGTGTACTGCCGGGCGCCAGTCAGGTCAGCGGGCAGTGGAGCAGCCAGGACTCGCCGCGCGGCCTCGGCGACCGGCCTCAGGTCATGGCCCAGGTGCGCGCGGAACAGCGCGAGCTCTGTGGTCGCGAACCGGGTCTGCACCACCGAGCGCTCGTCGGCGAACTCCAGTGCGATGACCGCATCGGCCGCGGCGGCGATCGGCGTGTCGGGAGCCGCGGTAATCGCCAGCGTGCCGACGGTCGGCATGGCGGTCCTGACGCGGCCAAGCAGGTCCAGGATCTCTGTAGTGGTGCCGGACCGGGACAGCGCGACGATCCGGTCATACCGCCGCCGCGGCGGCATCTCCGACGCCGCGAACGCATCGGTCTCTCCATGGCCGGCAGACTCGCGCAACGCCGCGTAGGACTGCGCGATGAACCACGACGTCCCGCAGCCGACCACCGCCACACGCTCGCCGGGTGCCGGGAGCAGGCCGGTCACCTCGGCGGCCAGCCCGGCCGCCCGCAGCCAGCACTCTGGCTGCGATGCCAGCTCGGCCTCGGTGCTGCCCGGCTGGTCTGCCCGGTGCCCAGACTCGCACCGTTTTGTCATGGTTACTTCACGCTCCCAGCGGTGATTCCGGTGATGATCCAGCGGTTCAGGAAGAAGACGATAATTGCCGGGATTGCAATGGCCACGATCGCCGCCGCATTGATGACGGTGAACGGAGCGTTCCTGCTGTCGATCGCGGCCAGCAGCACGGTGAGAGGTTCGGTCGAGTTGCTGCTGCTGAGCACGAGCGGGAAGAGGAACTGGCCCCAGCCGAACAAGAAAGTCACGATGGCTGTCGCGGCGATACCCGGGCTCGCCGTCGGGATCACGATCCGGCCGAATGTCTGGAGGGTCGACGCTCCATCGATATGGGCCGCCTCCTCGATGCTCGAGGGCAACGCAAGGAAAACGTTGTACATGATCCACAGCGCGAGCGGGAGGAAGCCGGATGTGTACACGAAGATGATGCCGATGTATGTGTTGACCAACCCGAAATCGCTCATGATCCGGTATAGCGGGATCAAAGTCGCGTAGACGGGCAGCGTCAAGGTGGCGATGGTTGCGTAGAAGATGACGCCCTTCAGGCGGAATCGCAGGCGCGCGAAAGCGTATGCGGCAGCTACGGCGATGACAAGCGTCAGGACGGTTGCACCGGTGACCTCGATCACGGAGTTGACGAGCGCCTGCCCGATCCCGCCAACGGCATCCGCGCTCTCCGGGCCGGCGCCGAACAGGGCCTGGTAGCTTACGCCCGTTGGATGCGCCGGGAAGTACTGCACAGGATTCTGCTGCGCGGCGGCATTCGTGGAGAGGCTTGTCTTGAGCGCCCAGTAGACAGGAAAGAGCGACCAGACTACAAGGGCGCCCAGAGCGACGAGGCGTATCAGCCTGCGCAGCCGCCGCCTCATGAGAATTCCACCTTGCGGTAGATGATCCGGTAAATCACGAGTGAGATGATGACCGTGCACACTGTCGCCATCAGCGATAGCGCATAGCCGGCTCCGAAGTTGAGGTCCTGGAAGGTAAGGAAATACGTGGTGCTCATGAGCGACGCGCCGGTCCCTGCATTGGCGTTGAGCACATAGACCTGATCGAAGATGTTGAGCGACATGATGAGAGCTTCGACGCTCACGATCGCGAGCGCCGGCCGGATGAGCGGGAGCGTTATGGTCCAGGTCGCCCGGCCCCCCGAGGCCCCGTCGACGCTCGCCGCCTCATAAAGGTCGTTCGGGATCGACTGGAGCGCGGCGAGCACGATGATCGCCGCGAGGGGCGTGATCTGCCAGACCTGGACGAGGGTGATGAGGAAGATGGTCTCGATCTGGTGCGATCCGATGAAAAGCTGGTACTGGCCTATGAGGCGGAGGCTCTTCAGAAACGAGTTGAGGACGCCGAAGGTCGGGTTATATATCCACGACCATATGACGCCCTCAACGACGCCGGGAAGCGCCCACGGCAGGATGAGTATGGCAAGAATGATGCCACGGCCGCGAAACGGGCGCCGCAGCAATAGCCCGATTGCCGTGCCGAGGACAACAATGAGTACCACGCCGAAGACAATGTACCATGCGCTATTCTCGATGCTCTGCCGTACCTGGGCATCCGCGAACAGCGCGCTGAAATTGCCGAATCCCGCGAAGTGATCGGGCGGCGTCAGCGGGTCGATGTGGAAGAAAGCCTCTATGATGGTGAGGACCGTCGGGTAGAGCGCGAGCACCCCGATGAACACCACCAGCGGGGCGATCATCGCGTATGGTAGTGGCCCGCCCCTTCCTGCCGGCCCCGCCGTGCGCCGTGTCGTACGGCGGGTGCCGTGCCCCGGGCGGAAGGAGCCGGAGAAGCGGTGCGTCGAGCGCGCCGCAAGTAGAGCTGCCGGCTCCTTCGTGCCCGCTGCGCCTGCCGGCTCTCTCATCCCGACAGGGAGGCGACCTGCGAGGCGATCGCATTGATCGCGCTGGCCACGGATTCCTGGCCGGAGGCCGCGCTGTGCAGGTTGGTGTAGACGGCGTTGCTGAACGCCGGGTACCAAGGCGGAGCGCCGGCCGGGAATATCGGCTGGGAGTCATGCTCGGCCAGCGAAGCCAACTCGGCGGTACCAGCCACCTTCCCCGATTTCACCAGGTCGGCCAGCCCGGCGGTGTTGGCCGGGAGCGGGAAGCTGGAGTCGACTTCGGACGGCCCATCGGCGCCGGCGAATGCTGCCTGGTTGGCGGGCTCGTCATACCACTTGATGAAGGCGACCGCGGCGCTGACGTGCTCTGCGCTGGCCGGGATACCGATCCCGTCGGGGTTGGCCAGGTTCGGCCCTGGCCCGCTTTGGCCGGGCGTCGGAATGTAGGAGACGTCCCCGGTTACGGTCGAGTCGCTCGGCACGTCGTAGATCGTTCCGACGTCACCGGAATAGTCCGAGAAAACGCTGGCAGTGAGGTTGTGCGCCTGGTCCTGGCCGAATCCCTGATAGTCCTCGAGATCGAGGTTTCCCTTCGGGACGAGCCCGCTGCGGTAGGCGTTGACCATCCATTCCATTGCCTTGTATCCCGCCGATGACGGGGAGGTGAACTCCGGCTTGTAGCTTGAGCTCAGGACCTGGCCCCCGAACGCCGCGGTCAGTTCGTACCAGTACGTGGACAGTCCCTCCGCGGCGGCGAAGGGGATGTCGAGTGGGTGCTGGACGATGCCCTTGGCCTTCAGTTCGTTGAGGTCCGCGCTGTACTGGGCCAGCGTCGTCGGCATCGTGGTAATGCCCGCCTTCGCGAAGTCTTTCTGGTTGACCGTCGTCACGAGGAGCGATGCATCGCTCGGCATGCCGAGAAGTTCTCCGTCGCGGATGAAGGATCCGAGTTGCGGGTACTGCGAGCGCAGTGCCGAAACGTTGAAGTAGTTGTTCAGGGGCAAGAACCACTTCGTTTCGTAGTATTCCCCGACCTTGGACCAGTCGACGTCGGCGACATCGGCGAAGTAGGTGTGCGCCTCCGCGGCGGCTGCGATCTTGGTCTGCAGGTTGTCCCATTGAATATATTCGTAATTCACCTTGATGCCGGTCGCGGCGGTAAACGCGTCCAGCAGCTTCTTCGGTGGCGCCGGATAGGCAATCGCCACGTTGATGGTTACGCCTTTTTGAGAGTTGTTGCTTCCCGCGTTGCTTGCCGGGCTCGAACTACCGCATGCGCTGATCGACAGCGCGCCGACCAGCATGGCGGCGGCAACCATGCCAGCGCCTCGGTATCTCCTCATGACCTCGTTGCCTTTCTCCAGGGCCTGCCCTGCGGAGGAGGAGGCCCTAACGATGTGGTGTGTATGGCCCAAGGCACCTGATGCCGGCTAGCTGTCGGCTTCAGGCGAGATGCAGCGCCTGCCCAGGTCGCGCGACTGGTTGCTCGGCCGGAGAGTTGACCGGTGGCGATGGGCCGAGGATCAATGGCAACGGGCCCTGGGCGCTCGTACCAGGCCCCAGCCCACGGCGGCGTAACCGTCCTCGGCACGTCGACCCTGGTCAGGGGCGTCGCGGACCGTTGACAAATTACGCTCATGATGCGCGAGCTTAGAGCAACAACAATCACTTCTGCAAGCACTATCTGGCCTGCTGCTGAGCATCCTGGAGCACTGTCGTCCTGGCACATGCGACATGACCCGAGGTAGTGCCCGTGACCATGCCGTGACCATGCGGCCTCGTTGTGGTGGCCTCCATGCGCAAGCTTGCGCGTTTAAGGGGCAAATGGAACACTATCGGGCTATGGTCAAGCTCGCATTCGTCGGCGCCGGCAGCATCGAGTTCACCCGGAGCATCGTTACCGACCTTTGCGGCTACCCCGAGCTCGCCGGGAACCTGCATCTGGCGCTTTACGACATTGATCCAGGGCGGCTCCACTTCGCCGAGGCGCTGGCCCGCACGATCACCCGGCAGGCCGGATCCGGGGCCGTGATCACCGCATCCACCGACCGGCGAGAGGCGTTCGACGGCGCGCGCTACGTGATCAACGAGATCCAGGTCGGCGGCTACTCGGCCACTCGCGCCGACTTCGACATCCCGGCCCGTTACGGCCTACGGCAGACCATCGGCGACACGCTCGGCATCGGCGGCATCTTCCGCGGACTGCGCACCATCCCGGTCGTGGTCAGCATCGCACGAGAAATGCTGGCGGTCTGCCCGGACGCCTACCTGCTCAACTACACCAACCCCATGGCCATGCTGCCCTGGGCGGTGTACGAGGGCGCGGGCCTGGACCGGGTGTACGGGTTGTGTCACTCAGTCCGCGACACCCACGCATTCCTGGCCGGGCTGGTGGGCCTTGATCCCGGCGACGTTGACTTCCTGACGGCGGGCTTCAATCATCAGGCCTTCGTTCTGAAGTTTGAAAGCCAGGGCCGGTCGCTGTACCCGCAACTGAGACAGGTCATCGATGCCTCGCCGGAGCTAGAACGGCGGGTGCGAGTCGAGATTTTCCGGAGGTTCGGCTACTTCCCGACCGAATCTAGCGAGCACTCGGCGGAGTACGTGCCATGGTTCATGCGCCACGACGACCAGGTCGAGCGATTCCGCATCTTCGTCGGCGACTACCTCGCCCGCTCCGAGAGGAACCTGCGCGAGCTCGAGACGTTGCAGCGCCAGCTGGCCGACGGCGCGCGGCTGGAGACGAGCCCAGGTGATGAGCTTGCCTCGCAGTTCATTCATTCGCTGGAGACGGGGACGCAGCGCGAGATCTACGTAAATGTCCGCAACGGCGGACTGATCACCAGCCTGCCCGAGCAGTGCTGCGTTGAGGTCCCGTGCCGAGTCGGGGCAGCAGGCGCGGAACCGGTTGCCGTCGGCGCGCTGCCCCCGCAGCTCGCCGCGCTGAACCGGACGTTCGTCAACGTCGTCGAGCTAACCGTGCGGGCAGCGCTGGACGGCTGCCGCGACCATGTGTACCAGGCCGCGATGCTTGATCCCAACACGGCCGCCACTCTCACCACCTCGCAGATCATCGCGATGTGCGACGAACTGCTCGACGCCCATGCCGGCCTGCTGTCACCCGAGCTGGCCAGATGAGGCAGCATTCGGTCATAAGCCGGCCAGGGCCTCGCGGTGGTGCGGGCTGTCCCAGTCGGCGTGGGCAGGCTCGACGGCGATCCGCCACGGCGCGTCGTTGACGAAGCTGGGCCTCGGACCCGCGCCGAACTTCCCGAACGCGGCGAAGTCCGTGGTCTGCCGGAACGCTCGGTGCTGGTACAGGTCGCGGGCGTACCCCCACAGGTTCGGGTAGCTGGTCAGCCGACGCTCGCTGATCTTCCCCAGCGGGTTGTAGCTCAGGTCGAACCGGGCCAGCGTCGGCCACAGCCGCACATCAGCCTCGCTGATGTTCCCGCCGAACAGGAACCGGCGCCCGGCCAGCCTCTCGTCGAGCTCACCGAGGGTGGCGATCAGCTCCCCACGCAGCCGCCGGTAGTCCTCCTCGTTCGTGGCGCCCGCCACCTTGTAGGTCCCGTTGTTCACCGTCTGGTAGATCCGCTCGTTGAGCGCGTCGATCTCGGCCCGCAGCGCCGCCGGGTACAGGTCAGGGCCGGGAGCCGCCCAGCGCCCGAACTCTGTGCCTAGGTCGATCGTCATGTCGGGGAAGCTGTTGCTGACGACCCGGCCCGTTTGCCGGTCCCAAAGCACCGGCACCGACACGTGCCCGTCGTACCCCGGTTCGGTGGCCTCGTACGCCTCGGCCAGGAAACGGAAGCCGTTGACGGGATCGGGCCCGCGCCTCTCGCGGAACGCCCAGCCCCGGCCGTCGCGCTCGTCGTCGACGTAGGACAGCGAGACGACCTCCTCCAGGCCCATGAGCTTGCGGACGATCGCGGTGCGCTGCGCCCACGGGCAGCCCCAGGCGATGTACAGGTGATACCGGCCAGGCTCGGCCAGGAACCCGCTGCCGCCGTCCGCGGTGATCCGGCCCGCAAAACGGTATACGGGCCGCTGGAAGGACTGCCCCGAGTTGAAGCCGCGTCCCGGCCCGTACTGCCCGTAGGCCTCGTAGTCGACCGGACTGGCGTAACCCGGCGCGTCGTGGATCGTCGTCATCGCCACCTCCACCCAGAGGCTAACCCGGCAGGCTGGAAATTCCACACGCGGCTCGCAACGATGGGGAAAGCACAAGGAGGTGCCGATGCGTCTCGGGACGGTACGTACCGCGGCCGGCCAGCCCAGCGTGGCGGTTGAAGCCAATGGCGGCTGGGTGCCCCTGCTGACCACACCAGGCGCGGACCGGCTGGGCCCGGCCGCCGCCGATCTGCTGGCCTTCCTCGGCGCCGGCCAGGAGGTGCACCGGCGAGCGCAAGAACTGGCCGCGTCCGCGCCGCCCGCCGAGCCACCACCGCAACTGCTCGGTCCGCCCTTCCGCCCGACCGCGTTCCGGGACTGCTCCCTGTGGGAGGAGCACATGATCGGCGTGGCCCGCGGCTTGCTCCGGCTGCGCCAGTCCGCCGCCACGACGATCAGCGACGGCTACGAACGGATGGCCCGGCGCCCGTTCCCGCGTCTGCGGCCCCGCCCGCTGTGGTACGAGCAGCCGCTGTACTACAAGGGCAACCCAGCCACGTTCATCGGCGACGGCGAAACCGTCAGGTGGCCGGCGTATGCCCAAGCCCTCGACTATGAGCTGGAGATCGGCGTCGTCATCGCCCGGGGCTGCTCCGACTTGACCCGCGAGGAGGCCGCAAACGTGGTCGGCGGCTTCGTGCTGCTGAATGACTTCAGCGCCCGTGACGTTCAGTTCCGTGAGATGACCGAAGGCCTCATGGGCCCGGCCAAGTCCAAGGACTTCGGCACCGCGCTCGGCTCAGTCGTGGTCACCGCGCCGGAGTTCCTGCCCGCCCTGGACAGCCTCGATGTCGAGGTCCACGTCAACGGCGAGCCATGGGGCAAGGGCACCACCCGGAATATGCAGCACTCAACGGCTGACGTCATCGCCCACGCGAGCGCGGGCGAGCGGCTGGCGGCGGGCACCGTGATCGGGCTCGGTACGGTCCCGGGCTGCAGCGGGATCGAGACCGGCCGGTGGCTGTCGCCCGGCGACGTGGTCGAGTTGTCGGCCGGCCCGCTCGGTCGGCTGCGTACCACGATGGGGGAGCCGGAGCCGTGGCGGCAGCCGGGCACCGTGACCAGGGCCCGCTGGAGCATCGTGAACCGGGCCGGCGAGCAGGCCGACCCGCCGGCCGACCCGGCCCCCTGGACCCCGCCGCCAAGGCCGGCGCTGACCGGCGTGCTGGCCCCGAACCATGTGCTGGACCAGGTCGAGCGGTGGGAGGTACCGGGCGGGACCCGGCCAGAGGATGTCGTATTCGACGCCGCCGGCCGGCTGTACGCGGGCGTCGAGGACGGCAGGATCTGGCGCTGGCCCGCCAGATACCCCGAATCAGGTCAGGCCGAGCTGTTCGCCGACACCCACGGCCGCCCGCTTGGCCTGGAGATGGACCCGCGCGACGGCGCCCTCATCGTCTGCGACGCCTACCGGGGCCTGCTCAAGACAGACCAGACAGGTCACATACGGGTTCTTGCCGACAGCTATGCAGGCCGGCGGCTCAAGTTCACCAACAACGCCGCCGTCGCGGCCGACGGCACGATCTACTTCACCGACAGCTCGACCCGGTTCCGCATCGAGCACTACAAGCACGACCTGCTCGAACACCGGCCCAACGGCCGCATCTTCCGCTATCAGCCCGGCGCCGGCGACCTCGACCTCATCGCGGACGGCCTGTACTTCCCCAACGGTCTGGCCCTGGCGCCCGACGAGTCGTTCCTGCTGGTCGCGCAGACCGCCGGATACGACATCCTCCGCATTCCGCTCACCGACCACAAAGCCGCCGGGCAGCCCGAGCCGTTCGCGACAAACCTCCCGGGACTGCCCGACAACATGTCCCCGGCCGGGGACCACGGGCCAGGCGACGGCAGCTATTGGGTCGCGTTCCCGTCCCCGCGGCTGCCGCTCGTCGACCGGCTTATGCCACACCCGGCTCCGCGGCGCGTCGCCGTCCGCCTCCCAGAAAGGCTGCAGCCCGCCGCGCAGCGCTACGGCCTGGTCGCCCGCGTGGGTGCCGACGGAGCGATCCTCGAGTCGCTGCACGGCCCGGCCGGCACCTACCGGGAGATCGTCGGCGTGCGCCAGCACGGCGGCTGGCTGTACCTCGGCAGCCTGGCCGAGACCGCGGTCGGCCGGGTCCCGATCCCAGCCTGAGGACCAAAGCTCAGCGGGACCAAAGCTCAGCGCACGTTCACCCGGGCGTCCGCCCGCCCCAGCGTCGGATGGCTGGCCGACACGGTGACGGTCCCCGCCGAGCCGCGCTGCGACCGGATCCAGACCGCGCCGACCCCGCCCGCCGCCGCGAAGTCGAGCGGGTTGTCGCCGACCAGCATCCCTGGACCCTCGAGCGACAGCGCGAGCTGCCCGGTGACGTACGGCCTCGGCGCCCCGTACCGGTCCACCGCCCGGAACACCAGCCGGGTCGCATCGGCCCCGTCGGCGGCGATTTCATCGTGGTCGAACACCAGGTCAAGCCGGTCGAAGGAGGTATCGGACGACAGCTCGCGCGACACGACCAGGTCGGACCCCAGGTACCCGTCGATGCGCAGGTCCGGCCGCGACGACCCGTCGACGCCCCTGAAATCGACGAACGACGGCGGGTATTCCAGGCTCCCGAAGTCCTCGCTATCCGGCGTGACGGAGGCGAGGTGCGAGCCGCCCACATACACCTCGAGCCGCTCCAGGTTGGCGCAGATCATCGCGCTCGGCAGGCTCGTCACCGGCGAAGTCGGCCCGAAGTCCCAGTAGAACGCGGGCTCGATGACCGGGGTGACCCGCGGGTCGACCTGCGCCCGGTAGATCGCGGCGCCCGGCTTGAGCACCCGGAACAGGTCCACCACCCCGGTGTATTTCACGCCCCGGTACTGGTTGCCACTGCCTGACGGGTAGTCGAAGCCGGACCACGCGACCAGCCCGCAGTACCGGTCGTCGGCGGCGGCGATGGCGTGCACCCGCGCGTGCGCGGTCGCTTGCCCCTGCTGGACTGTCTGGGGGTCGGTGCGGCGGTAGTAGCGGGCCGGGCCCGACAGCGTGCCGACCGCCTCGGTAACCAGGTACGGCCGGCCGACCCCGTCCACCGGAGGCTCGAGCGAAGGCTGCTTGACCCCGGCCACTGTCAGCGAGGAGTAATCGTTCTCGGTGAAGACGTCCTGCTCGTAGTCCGTGGTCAGGCGCATCCCGGCCATCGCCCCGGCGGTCGGCCGCGAGTCGTCAAGGGAATGAGCCAGCTCGTTGGTGCTGGTATAGAAGGGGACGTTGTTGGGCGTCTCGTTGAGCCGCGCACCCCAAAGCACAATCGAAGGATGGTTGCGGTCCCGGACTATCATCTGCCCGACGTCCCGGTAAGCCAGCGCCAGCCAGGCCTGATCCCCGAGGTATCCCCAGCCCGGCGCCTCCTCGAACACCAGAAGCCCGAGCTCATCGCAGGCGTCGAAGAACGCCTCAGACTGCGGATAATGCGAGCAGCGCACCATGGTGCAGTTCAGTTCGCGCCGGACGATCTCGGCGTCCCTGGCCTGCACCCGGGCTGGCATCGCGCCGCCCGCGAACGGGAAGAACTGGTGCCGGTTGACGCCGAGCAGCTTCACCCGGCGGCCGTTGAGGTAGAAGCCGTCCAGCGTGAAGGCGGCCTCTCGGAACCCGATCCGCACCCGGTACTCGTGCCGCCGGGGGCCGTCGGCCAGTAGCGTCGCCACCACGTCGTACAGCTTCGGCCGATCGGTGTCCCACAAGACGATGTCGCCCAGCCCGGACAGCGTAACGGTCGCCGTCGCCTGGCCCGGCCCGTCGACCGACACCGGCGCCCGCGCGTCTGCGAGGACGCGGTCACCATCGCGCACCTCAATCAGGACCTCCGTATCGCAGGCAGCGGCCGCGTCCACCGTGGCCTGGACCACCACCCGCCGGGCCGCGGCGTCCAAGACGTTGTCGGGCTTGGCGAACACGTCAGCCAGGAACGCCTCAGGCACCGCCCGCAGACGCACGTCGCGGTAGAGCCCGCCCGGCTGCCAGAAATCCACCGACGTGCTGACCGCGGGCGCGGGCCGGTCCGGCGGTACGTCCAGGTTGAAGCCTGAGTCTAGTCGCACCGCCAGCACGTTCCCTGTCGGCTTCACCGCACCGGTGATCTCGAAGCTGAACGGCAGGTACCCGCCGAGATGGTCGCCAACCCCTGTCCCGTTCAGCGTCACCGTCGCGAGGGTCATTGCCGCGCCGAAGTCGAGGAACAGCCGCTGCCCCGACAGCTCAGAGGGAGCATCGAAATGCTTCCGGTACGCCCACACCCGCTCCCACGCGGCCGGTTGCCAGTTCTGCCACGACAGCGGCGCCACGGTATGCGGCAGCGTCACCGGAGCGAAGCCGCTGTCGTCGAAGCCGGGCAGATCGCTGCCGTCGGCCGCCGGGCCGAACAGCCAGCCGTCCCCGAACGGGATGATCACGAAGTCCTCCAAGGGGTTATGGTCGGTGCGTGTGCACCGTCGTGCTAAGTCTCCAACCGGCAGAACCCATGCCGCTGCTATTGCTGGGCTTCCGGGATGAACTCATATCTCGCCCGTGGCAGCCGCCGGCCCGGCACTGGCCGGGCTCGCCACTCGTCGGCGGGCGCGACGAGGAGGCGGGCGGCACCTGGCTCGCGGTGCATCCAGGTATACCGCGGGTCAGCTGCATCCTGAACGCACGCGGCAAGCAGGCCGCGCTCAGCAGCCGCCGATCAAGGGGCGAACTCCCGCTCCGCGCGGCCGCCGACGGACACCAGGCCCTGAAGCAGTTGCACGAGGACCACGCCGCCTTGGCCAGTTACGATCCGTTCTTCCTGATCTGCGCCGATCTGGGCTCCGCGCTGCTGCTGAGCTGGGACGGCAGCCGCGCCGCCCTGGAAAGCCTCGGACCCGCCACCCACATCATCACCAACGCCGGCCACACGTACCCGCCCGCCCGCGAAGACCGTGCTCCCGAAGACCCCAAGGCACAGCACTTCGGACCCAAGTTCGCCGCGCGCCGCCCCGGCGCCGACCCGGCTGCCACCATCCAGAACGCCTGGGGTGAGTGGCTCACGCTGGCCGCCGGCGACGGCCTGCCCGCCACCGACCCGGCCGCGATCATCGCCCGCCGTGACCTGCCCGACGGGCGGAAATGGGGCACGACGTCGATCACCCTGGTCGCTCTCGGCCCCAAAGGCCTCCGCTACGACTTCCAGCCCGCTCCCGCCGACGCAAAGGGCCCAGCCACCTGGTACCCCATAGCGCTCAGAAGAACTCGAAGTACTCCCGCATCTCCCAGTCGCTGACGTCCGCCGCCGCGCCGCCGGCCGAGGTCGCCGCCGCGGAGACCAGCGCGTCCTCGTACCGCCGGATCTCGGACCACTTCATCATGACCAGGTAGTCGACCAGCGTGGGCCCGAACACCGACCGGTAGAACTGGTCCGCGTCGAGCGCCTCCACCGCCTCCTTCAACGAGGCGGGCAGCGGCGGCGCCTCGGTGGCGTACGGATCGGCCGACACCGGGGGCGGCGGCTCCAGGCGCCGCTGGATCCCGTCAAGCCCGGCCGCGATGTTCGCCGCCATGTACAGGTACGGGTTCGCGGCCGGCTCGCCGAGCCGCATCTCCACATGGCTGCCGGCGTCCCCGGCCGAGCCCTGGACCCGCACCAGCGCGCCGCGGTTCTCCACGGCCCAGCTGACCCGGTCCGGGGCAAAGGAGTAAGGCCGGAACCGCTTGTACCCGTTGACGGTGGGCGTCGCGAACACCGTCATCGGCGCGGTGTGCCGGAGCAGCCCGGCGACGTACCACCGGCCGATATCAGACAGCGGGCCATCGGCGCTGGTGAACGCGTTCGACCGGTCCGTCCGGGTCAGCAGCGACTGGTGCAGGTGCCAGCCGGAGGAGAAGAAGTTCGCCAGCGCGGGCCGGCACATGAACGTGGCAAGCAGCCCGCGCCGCTGGCACACCTGCTTGACCGTCGACCGGAACAGCACCGCCGCATCGGCCGCGGCGAGCCCGGACAGCGGGCTGAAGCTGAACTCCACCTGCCCCGGCCCCCACTCGTCCTCGATCGACCGCGGCGGCAGGCCGACGGCGTCCAGCGCGTCGCGGATCGCCTCCAAGGTCCCGCCCATCCCGTCGAGCCGAACCTCCGACAGGAACTGATACCCCCGCTCGAACACTCTGATCGGCGGCGGCGGCGGCGTGAACCCCGCGTTCTCGGGCAGCAGAACCTCATTGGGCCGGACCACGATGTAGAACTCGACCTCGATCCCGCCCAGGAAGTCGTATCCCGCGTCGCCCAGTGACCCAAGCACCCGCCGCAGCAGCCCGCGGCCGTCAAGCGGCACCGGCTGCCCGTTGCCGAAGTACGCGTCGCACAGCATCCAGCCGGTGCGGTCCGCCCACGGCAGCACGCGGAACGTCGACGGGTCGGGCACCAGCATCACGTCGGGGAACCCGGTGAACTCCTCGATGCCGAACCCGCCGCCCCGGGCGAACGCGGGCACGAACACCTGGTTGCCGGTGTCAAGACTGTAGATCGCGCCGGAGAAGTCGAGCCCGTCGGACAGCGCCGCGATCGCCGCCTCGGGCGACAGCATCCTGGCCCGCGGCACGCCGTGCTGGTCGACCACCGCCAGCCGGACGCTCTTCAGCCCCAGCGACCGGATCGAGGCCACGACCTCCTCAGCGACGGCCTCCCGCTCCGCCGACGACAGCCCATGCCTGCCGACGAACCCAGCCTGTCCGACCCCAGAAGGATCCGCGCTCATGGCAGGTGAGGCGCGAGGCCGAACGCGGGGAAGATCCGCTCCGTCTCAAGGAAGAACGTCATCCGGCTGACCCGGCCGCCAGACACCTCGTGCACCTGCAGCGCCCACGGCGTATACCCGCCGCCGGGGTCCGGCTTGTACTGAGCGAAGGCGGGCACCCCGTTGACGTACCCCGCGGGCACCATGATCGAGCCCCGGCACGTGCTTGGCGTCGGCTCGAGCATGAACTGACAGATGTTCTGCGCGCCCTGAAACCACTGGGCGAACGGCGGCATCGTCATCGTCGCGTCGTCGGCAAGCAGCGTGACCAACTGCTCCATGTCGTACCGCTGGAACGCGTCCACGTACCTGTCAAGCATCCCGGCCTGGTCGCAGTCCAGCGCCGCCGGGCGCTGCTCGGACGGCAGATCGGCCAGCGTGGCCCGGGCCCGCTGCAGCGCGCTGTTGACCGCGGGCACGCTGGTGCCCAGCGTGCTTGCGGCCTCAGTGGCGGGCATGCGCAGCACCTCGCACAGGATCAGCGCGGCGCGCTGCCTGGCCGGCAGGTGCTGAAGCGCGGTGACGAACGCCAGCCTGATCGTCTCCCTGGCCACCGCGATGTCGGCCGGGTCGCCGTGCTCGGGCAGCACCCGCTCGTCGGCCATCGGCGAGATCCAGGGCTCCTCGGGATGCCATTCGAGCAGCGACTCGACGGGCGGCGAGGCCGGCCCGAGGTCTATCGGCAGCGCCCGGCGCTGCCGGCCGCGCAGCATGTCCAGGCAGATGTTGGTGGCGATCCGGTATAGCCACGATCGCAGGCTGGAGCGTCCCTCAAACCCCTCGGCCGCGCGCCAGGCCCTCAGCATCGTCTCCTGCACGGCGTCGTCGGCCTCGAACCCCGAGCCCAGCATGCGGTAGCAGTAACCGGTAAGCTCCCGCCGGTACTCCTCGAGCTTTTCCGGGCTCACCTCGGCTGAAGCGGTAGGTGACATAGAGGCACCCTACGACAGGCCGGTGACATTTTCAGGCGGGCTCCATCCCGTACCTGGTCATCAGCTCCCTCTCGGCTTCGACCGACGGCGGCTGAGGCGCCGCCCACAGCGCGTCAAGCTCGGCGAAGTACGCGTCCATGGCCGGGGCGTGGAGCACAAGCAGCCGGGCCGGCTCATCGCCCCGGTTGCCGAACGTGTGGCCCGCCCCGCGCGGCACCAGCAGGAAATCCCCGGCCCGGCCCACCAGCGAATCCTCGTCCAGCCAGAAGGTGATCGTCCCTTCGAGCACGAAGAACGCCTCCGAGCAGTTCACATGGCGGTGCGGCGGCGGCGTGCGGGCGCCGGGCGGCACGGTCCGTTCCATCAGCGAGAAGTCGCCGCCGGTCTGGTCCGCGACCGCCTTGAATGCCATCACGTTCCCGCGCGCGGTCAGCAGCCGCCCCTGTCCCGATGGCACGATTCCGGTCATGCTCCCTGTCCCGATGGCACGATTCCGGTCATGCTCTCTATTCTCCATGGCATGAGCGACCTGCTGGCCGACGCGACCGCCGAGTTGTACCGGGCCGACCCCGACGAGTTCATGTCGCGCCGCGGAGAGTTCGTCGCCCGCGCCAGGGAGGCGGGGGAGCAGGCCGTGGCCAAGCAGATCGCCGCGCTGCGCAAGCCGACCCGCTCGGCCTGGGTGGTCAACCGCCTGGTTCGCGCCGATCCCGAGGTCACCGGGCGGCTGGCCGCGCTGGCGGCCGAGCTCCGCGACGCCGAGCGGTCCATGGACGGCGGGCGGATTCGCGAGCTGTCCGCGACCCGGGCCCGGTTGGTCGACGACCTGACCAGGCAGGCCCTGGCCGACCTGCCCCCGGCGCCCGCGGCGGTCCGCGAGGAAGTGACCGCGACCCTCGACGCCGCCCTGGCCGACCCGCAGGTCGCCGCCAACCTCGGCACCCTGGTCCGCGCCGCGCACTGGGCCGGCTTCGGCCTGAGCCCAGCCCAAGGAACCCCGGCCCCCGCACCGCCCAAGAAAAAAACCACGCCGGCTGAGCCTAGTGCCGAGCGCGAGCGCCGTCATCGTGAGAAAATAATTTCGGCCGAACGAACCGTGGCTGAAGCCGACCGTACCGCTGACGCCGCCAACGCGGCTGAGCGGCAGTTGGCGGACGCGGTCCGGCGGCTGGAAGGCGAGCTTGCGCGGGCCCGGCAGGAGTTGGCCGAGGCCAGGCGGCAGGCGTACCGGGCGGAGTCGCAGCAGCGGCGGGCGGCCGAGACGCTGAGCCGGCTCAGGAGTAAACCTTCCGGCCCGGCCGACGTCTCTAATAACACGTGATGCCGCTGTGTTTGCCCGAAAGTTCGCGGGGCCCGAACGGAGGATTGGTGGACACGCTGACCGGGGTGGAGCACCTGGCCGAGCCAGACGGTTTTCGTGATTTCGTCGAGGCGAGATCGTCCGCGCTGTTGCGCTCTGGCTGGCTGCTGACCGGGGACTGGACCAGCGCCGAGGACCTGGTTCAGACCGCGCTCGCCGCGGCCTGGCCGCGCTGGTCGGACCTGCGTCGGCAGGACGCTCCGGAGCTGTACGTGCGCAAGATCATGGTCAATACCTTCCTGCGTTGGCGGCAGCGCCGCTGGAACGGCGAGATCGCCACCGGCCGGCTGCCTGAATCGCCTGCCTACACAGACGTATTCGCGCAGGTGGATGCGCGCCAGTCACTGCTGGCGGCGCTGGACCGGCTGCCCGCCAGGCAGCGGGCCGTGGTGGTGCTTCGCTACTTCGCCGACCAGACGGAGTCGCAGACCGCGGCGGCGATGGGCTGCTCGGTGGGCGCGGTGAAGTCGCACGCGTCCAAGGCGCTGGCCCGGCTCAGGGACGCGCCCGGCCTGTCCGAGCTCATGACCGGAGGTGTGGCGTCGTGAACATGGAGGAACGCAAGCTCGCGGAACTGCTGCACCGCATCGCTCCCGAGCCACCACGTCCGGTGACCGTCGAGCAGGTCGCATACCGCATGGTCACCGACCGCCAGTCCGCGCTCGGTCGGTCTCGCCCGGGCCGCCCGCCCCGGTTTCGTCAGTCAGGGCCGCGGCGGGGCGGCCTGAGCCGCACCTGGGCCCCGGTGGCGGCCGCCGCGGCGGTGGTGGTCATCGCCGGCGCCAGCGTCGGCATCGCGATGCTGGCCTCGCATCACTCGACGCCGCCGCCGGCAGGGGGCGGCGCGCCTGCGTCGTCCACACTCTCGTCTGGGACGGCTTCCTCCTCGCCGTCCCAGACGCCGGCCTCAACCCAGCAGTCTCAGCCCGGGAGCGCCATCGCCGGCGCGCCCTGGGGCGCGGAGCTGATCGACCATCAGGCGATCTTCCCTGACTCACTGGTGAGCGCCAACGGCTCGCTGTACGCCTACGGAAACGGGACGCTGGACCGGATCGACCCGGCCACCGGGGACGTCGTGAATACCGCCCAGTACAGCCCGGCGATCTTGAATCCGCCCGTAGTGGTCGGGAACACGGTGTGGGTGGTGTCGTCCTACAACGGCGGCAACATCGTCCTGCACGGCTACGACGCGAGCACGCTCGCGCGGACCTCGTCGATACTGGTGCCCGCCATCGGCGGAGTCACCACGACGGGCCAGGGCGTGCTGACTGCCGGGCCCGACGGGAACCTGTACGTGGCCGCTGGCGATACCGTGGCGGTGGTCAACCCGTCTTCCGGCCAGGTCGGCTACCGGGTCCAGGTGACCGCGGGCAAGGCCACCTCGGTGGCGGTCTCGCCCGACGGCACCAAGCTGTACGTCGGTACAGGCACGTCGACCTCCTTCAAGCTGCTGGTCTACGATCTGCGCAGCCACATCGTTGAGGGCTCGTCCACGCTGACCAGCGGCGCTAGCGGGGGGAATCTGGTCGCGACCTCGGGCGGGGTCTGGGGCACGACCGGCTCCGGGCACAGCGAGTGGGTCTGGTTCGCCCCCGGCGGGAACCTGAAACGGGCCGTCCAGGTGGGCCGGGGCGCGGGCGGCGGCCTGGATGTGTACCCCAGCTATAGCGACGGCGTGGTCTGGGTCGGCGGCACGGGCGACCTGGTGTGCGCGAGCCCGGCGACCGGGCAGGTCCTGGCCAGCGCGGACATCTCGGCCGACCAGGGCGTCGCCCAGTTCCTCTCCAGCCCCGTGGTGGCAGGCGCCCAGGGCTACTCCTCCTACCAGACCGACGCGTCACAGCTGTCCGGCCTGGCCCGTGTGACGCTCCCGGCCGCCTGCACCGGCGGCGGCCAGGGCTCCTAGCGAACCTGCTCGGCGGGCGGCGGCGGACCCGGCGGCGTCCCGTCGCCGAACGGCCGCCCGCCTAGCTCCTCGCGGTAGTGCGGGGTGACCCAGCCGGACAGGTCGGGCCCGTCCGGGACGATCCCGGACGGGTTCAGGTTCGTGTGGACCCGGTAGTAGTGCTGCTTGGTCTGCTCGAAGTCGATCGTGTCGCCGAACCCCGGCGTCTGGAACAGGTCCCGGGCGTAGGCCCATAGCACCGGCATCTCGGTGAGCTTGTTCCTGTTGCACTTGAAGTGGCCGTGGTAGACCGCGTCGAACCGGACCAGCGTGGGCCACAGCCGGACGTCCGCCTCGGTGATCGTGTCGCCCACCAGGTAGCGGCGGGTGGCCAGCCGTTCTGACAGCCAGTCAAGCCGGGCGAACAGCGCGCGGTAGGCCTCGTCGTAGGCCGCCTGCGTGCTGGCGAATCCGCAGCGGTAAACGCCGTTGTTCACGTCCTCGTAGACGCCCGCGCTGACCTCCTCGATTTCGTCGCGGATCGGCTCGGGGTAAAGGTCGGGCGCGCCCGGACGGTGCTGCGCCGTCCACTCGCCCTCAAAGTCGAGGGTGATCCGCCGGAAGTCGGCCGTCACCACGGCGCCGGCCGGGATGTCCACGATGGCCGGGACGGTCACGCCCCGGTCGTACTCGGGCACGGCCTTCTCGTAGGCCTCGCGTAGCCAGTGGATGCCAAGCACCGGGTCGAGCCCGCCAGGGTCGAGGTCGAACGTCCAGCTCCGCCAGTCATGCTCGGGCCCGCAGATGCCCATCGACAGCGCGTCCTCGAGCCCGAGCAGCCGCCGCACGATCATCGTCCGGTTGGCCCACGGGCACGCCCGCGCCACCACCAGCCGGTACCGGCCGACCTGCACGGGAAAGCTCCCGTCCCGCCCGTCCGCCGTGATCCGCCCGTCCAGATACCTGGTATCCCTGACAAACTCTCCCGAGCTACTCACCCTGATGACGCTACCCCACCCCAGGTGCGTGTGCCCCGGGCCCCGTAGATGTCCGGCCAGCCCGCATCAGCAGTCACCTCAGTCCCGATACCCCCACCCGCCGCGCCCGCGCGTGGGTGCGCCGCGGCCGTTCGGGGCTTGTGGCCCCCCGGCCCCGAAAGACGGGGCTTGTGGCCCACGCACCCCACTCAGAACGCGCCCGGGAATGCGCCCGTGCCACACAGGCCCCACAAGTGCGGGGCTCGTGTGCCGCAAGCCTCGAACCGGCGTGCCTCGCGGGACCAATGCGTCCGGTGGTGTTTGCCATGACATGCCGGAACTGGGAGTATTTCGGCTGTTATCCGACCGCTCAAGTGACGGGGGCTGCTCATGGCGGCGCGTGCTCATCGAGCGGCACATTGGTCGAGGCGGGTCGGCGCCGCGGCGCTACTCGCCTGCCTGCCGTTGACGGTCACCGCTGTCCCCGCCGCGGCCAGCGCCAACGCCCCCAGGGCGGTCGCCGGGCCGGGCGGCGTGCAGGCTAAGGCGGCCGCGATCGCCGACGCGTCGACCGGCCGGGTGCTTTGGAGCCGTGACCTCAACACCGAACGCCCGATCGGCAGCATCACCAAGGTGATGACCGCGCTGGTGGTGCTCAGGGCCGGCGACCTGGGCCGGAAGATCACCGTGCCGTCCGCCGTGGTCGGCTACGTCGACACTTACGACGCCAGCAGCGCTGGCCTGCGGCCGGGGGACGTCCTGACCGCGAGGCAGTTGCTGGCCGGGCTGCTTATCCCCTCAGGCGCCGATGCCGCGTACACCCTGGCCATGGCCTACGGGCCCGGCCTGACGAAGTTCATCGCAAAGATGAACGCCACCGCGAGCGCGCTCCACATGACCAGGACGCACTTCAGCAACTTCGACGGGCTGCCCTGGCCGACCGAGTACTCGACCTACTCCACGGCGGCCAACCTGATCACGCTCGGCCGGGCCGCGATGAACTCGCCAGTGTTCCGCTCGATCGTGGACCGGCGCACCTACCGGGTCGCGTCGGGTTCAGGGCACCACGCCTACTTCTGGCGGAACACCAACCCGCTGCTTGGCACCTACCCGGGCGCGATCGGGATCAAGACCGGTTTCACGCTGGCCGCGGGGCACTGCCTCCTGTTCGAGGCCACCCGGGACGGCCGTTCCTTCATCGGGGTCAACCTCGACAGTCCCGGCATCGGCACCACGGTCAACGGAGCGGCCGCGACGGCGATGCTGAACTGGGCCTTCAGCCTGGTCCGAGACGCTTGACGTCACCCGCACCGACCCGGAATCGTGCATTTCGTCAAATTCGAGCGGATCGGAGAGAAACACACATGCGGGGTTTCAAGAACTTCCTGATGCGCGGAGACGTGATCGTCGTCGCTGTGGGACTGGTCGTCGCGCTGGCGTTCAGCGGCCTGATCAGCGCCTTCACCAGCGACATCATCAACCCGCTCATCCAGAGCTTCGAGACCGGCAAGAACGGTCTCGGCGTGGAGATCCGGTCAGGCAACCCCAAGACGCTCGTGGACTTCGGCGGGTTCGTCTCTTCGATCATCTACTTCATCATCTTCATGGCCGTGGTGTACGTCCTCATCGTCTTGCCGTACAAGGCCGTCCAGGCCCGGCGCGGCCAGGTCGTGTTCGGCGACCCGCCGCCGGTCAAGACCTGTCCCGCCTGCCTGTCCAGTGACCTGCCCGCCGCCGCCTCCAAGTGCAAGTACTGCGGCACCGACCAGCCGCCCGCCGCCGCGGCCTGACCAGCCCGTCCCCTCTTCCGGGCATGGCAGGAAAGGTGGGATATTCGTCATTGCTGTCACCCGATCGCGGACGACACACTGACATGCATGCGCACGGTGCTGATCGTCCTGTTCGACGGAGTGCAGAGCCTGGACGTGACCGGCCCGCTCGAGGTCTTCGCCGGTGCCAACCGATGGCACCCTGACCGCGCCGAGGCCAGAGATGGGCCCGCGTACCGGATCCGGACCGCCAGCCTGGGCGGCCGCCCGATCCAGACCTCCAGCGGGTTGCGCCTGGCCCCTGACGAGGATCTCCACGGCACGAGCCGACATGACGTGCTGATCGTGCCGGGCGGCGAGGGCACCAGGCACGCCGATCCGGACCTGGTCTCCTGGCTGAGGGTGCACGGCCATCGTGCCCGCCAGCTGGTCTCTGTCTGCACCGGCGCACTCTTGCTCGCCCGCGCCGGTCTGCTTGACGGCCGCCGGGTGACCACCCACTGGGCGTACTGCGCCGCCCTCGCGGCCCGGTTCCCCGAGATCACCGTCGACCCGGACCCGATCTTCGTCCGAGACGGCAACGTCATCACCTCCGCCGGGGTCACTGCCGGGATCGATGTGGCACTGAGCCTGGTAGAAGACGACCTGGGCCGGGACGCGGCGCTCGTGATCGCCAGGCATCTGGTGGTGTTCTTGCGCCGTCCGGCCAACCAGGCCCAGTTCAGCGCCCAGCTCGCGGCCCAGGTGGCGGACCGGGAACCGCTGCGCGAAGTCCAGCGGTGGATCGCGGACAACCCGGCCGCGGACCTGTCAGTGGAGGCGCTGGCCAGCCGGGCCAGCCTGTCCCCGCGCCAGTTCGCCCGTGCCTTCACCACCGAGGTCGGGATGCCACCCGGCCGCTACGTTGACCGGGTCCGGCTCGAGGCCGCCAGGCGCCGGATGGAGGACACCGGCGACGGCGTCCAGCAGACCGCCCGCCTGTGCGGCTACGGCACGCCAGAGGCCATGCGGCGTGCCTTCCTCCGCGCCCTCGGCGTCGGCCCGGCCGAGTACCGCCGCCGTTTCCGCCCCGCCCCAGCCGCTGCCGCCCCGCCTCGCGTATCCACCCCCTAAGGAGAGGCATGCAGATCGCCATCCTGCTGTTCGACCGGTTCACCGCGCTGGACGCCGTCGGCCCGTATCAGGTGCTCGGCCGCCTGCCCGGCGCCGAGGTGGTCTTCGCCGCCGAGCAGCCCGGCCTCATCGGCGACGACGCCGGACGCCTGCACCTATCCGCCGAGGCCGCGCCGGCCGACGTCCCGCACCCTGACATCGTGGTGGTCCCAGGCGGGCCCGGCCAGGCCGATCAGATGGACGACGGCCCCGTGCACGACTGGCTCCGGGCCGCCGACGAGACGACCGCGTGGACCACCTCGGTATGCACTGGCTCGCTCATCCTCGCCGCCGCCGGGCTGTTGACCGGCCGCCGCGCCACCTCGCACTGGCTGGCCCGCAGTGAACTCGGCCAGCACGGCGCGGTCCCCGTCACCGAACGCGTGGTCTTCGACGGCAAGTACGTAACCGCGGCGGGCGTGTCCTCCGGCATCGACATGGCCCTGGCCCTGGCCGGCCGGATCGCGGGCGACGCAACCGCCCAGGCCATCCAGCTGGGAATCGAGTACGACCCTCACCCTCCCTACGACGCGGGCTCCCCAGACCGCGCCCCGGCCGAGATCGTCACCCGCCTCAAAACCCACAGCCGCTTCATTCTCACCGGCCGCGTATAGGGGTCGAACTTGATCGCGAAGACTTTAGTATGCCAGGGCAACCAAAACTCTTCGCGATCATGAAAATGTCGCAGCGAAGACGCCGTCGTGGCGGTCGTAGTCGTAGCGGTAGATCTCGCGGCCGTCGACGAACGCAACCTCCGCCCGGCTCATCACGTCCAGCGGGTCGCCCGACCAAATCACCACGTCGCCGTCCTTGCCGGCCTCGAGCGACCCGAGCCGGTCCGAAACCCCGATGATCCGGGCCGGGTTGATCGTGACCGCCCGCAGCGCCGTCACCGGGTCAAGGCCCTCCTTGACCGCCAGCGTGGCCTGGTGGATGAGAAAGTGGATCGGCACCACCGGGTGGTCGGTGGTGATGGCGATAGTCACGCCGGCCGCGGCCAGCCGGCCCGGGTTGGCCAGCGACCGGTTGCGCAACTCGACCTTGGACCGGCTGGTGAACAGCGGCCCGATGACCACAGGGATCGACGCGGCCGCGATCTGGTCGGCCAGCAGGTACGCCTCGGTGCCGTGGTCGATCACCAGGTCATAGCCGAACTCCCTGGCCATCCGCATCGCGGTTGCGATGTCGTCGGCCCGGTGGCAGTGCTGGCGCCATGGGATCTCGCGGCGCAGTACCCGGCTGAGCGCCTCGAGTTTCAGGTCGCGTTCAACCAGGGACCGTTCAGTCGAAGAATCCTCGGAAGTGAGCTTGGCCTGGTAGTTGAGCGCGGCCACGAACGCCCCGCGGATCACCGCGGCGGTGCCCAGCCTGGTCGCCGGGGTCTCGTTCCGGTCGCCGTAGACGCGCTTGGGGTTCTCTCCCAGCGCCGACTTCAGGCCGGCCGGCTCGCGGAGCACCATCTCGTCCACGGTGCGGCCCCAGCACTTGATCGCCACGGTCTGGCCGCCGATCGGGTTGGCCGAGCCGGGGTTGACGTTGACCGCCAGCACCCCGCCGCCGATGGCGTCGCGAAAGCCCAGGTCGGCCGGGTTGATCGCGTCCAGGGCGCGGACGTGCGCGGAGTTCGGGTCGGTGCGCTCGTTGGTGTCCTGGCCGGCCCAGCCCTCGGCCTCCTCGGCCACGCCGGCGTGGGCGTGCGCGTCGATGAACCCTGGCAGCACCCACTTCCCGGACGCGTCGACAACAGAAGTACCAGAAGGCACCGCGAAGCCGGGTCCCTCCATCGCCGCGATCTTCCCGTCGCGGAGCAGGACGGTCCCGCCCTCGATGGGCTCACCTTCGACCGGGACCACCCGGCCACCAACGATCGCTGTGCTCCCACTCGTCTCAGTCACCCGGCTAATCTTAGGCGCGGGGAACCCCCACGCCTCAGACGCCCAGGAAGAACTCGGTCAACACCGGCGCGATAACCCGCCCTTGTTGATCGCCTCCATCTCGTCGCCGCTCAGGTCGTTGATGCCCGCGGCGGCGATGTTCTCCTCGGCGTGCTCGGGCGAGCCGGTGCCAGGAATCGGCAGGATCGCCGGCGAAAGGGCGAGCAGCCAGGCCAGCACGAGCTGGCGCTCGTTCACGCCGCGCCGCTCGGCGGCCGCGGCCACCGCGGCCTTCCTTTCGGTCTCCTGGATCGGCGCCCAGGGCAGGAAGACCATGTCCTCCTGCTCGCACAGGTCGATGATCGACTGCGACTGCCGGTCGTTGACGTTGAACCTGTTCTGGATCGACACGATCGCGACGAACTGCTTCGCCTCGCGGTACTGGTCCTCGGTCACGTTGGACAGGCCAACGTGCCGGATCTTGCCCTCGTCCTTCAGCTCGGCAAGCGCGCCGACCGATTCGGCCAGCGGCACCTTCGGGTCGACCCGGTGGAACTGGTACAGCGGGATCTGCTCGAGCCGCAGCCGCCGCAGGCTGCCCTCGCACGCCTCCCGCAGGTGCTCGGGGCGCCCGTCCGGGTCCCAGCGGTTCGGGCCGGGCCGCAGCTGGCCGCCCTTGGTCGCGATCACCAGGTCGTCCGGGTACGGGTGCAGCGCCTCGGCGATGAGCTCCTCGCTGACCGAAGGCCCGTAGGAGTCAGCGGTGTCGATGAAGTTGACACCTAGCTCGACCACGCGCCGCAGCGTGGCGATGGCCTGGTCCCGGCTGGGCGGGTCGCCCCAGATCCCGCTGCCGGTGATCCGCATCGCGCCGAAGCCAAGGCGGTTAACGGTAAGGTCGCCGCCGATATCAATGGTTCCCGCGGCCGTGGCGGTTGTCTGCGCGCTCATGCGGTCCACCGTATCAGCGGCCCATCCGCCCCCAGCGGTGGATCCGGCCTGCAAAGAATGCAATGGACGTCAGGCGCTGATCTTCGTCCGGGCCAGGGCTAGTTTGACCGCCTTTGACAGCGTCTCGATGTCATAGGCGCCGTAATGCCGCAGGCCGTTAACGAAAAAGGTGGGAGTTCCCGATACGCCGGAAAGGTCGGCCGAATCGGTGTCCTCGGCCACGCACGCCGCCCCCACGTGCTTACGCAGGTCGGCGGTGAACCGCTCGGTGTCAAGGCCGAGCGAGCCCGCGTACCCGATCAGGTCGCGCGCCGTTAGCGCGTCCTGATGGACGAGCAGCAGGTCGTGCATCTCCCAGAACGCGCCCTGCCGGGCGGCGGCCTCGGTGGCCTCGGCCGCGAGCTGGGCGTGCGGATGCACGTCGTTCAGCGGCAGGTGCCGCCACACGTACCGCACGTCACCGAAGTCCCTCAGCAGTTCCCGCACCGCCGGCTCGGCCAGCCCGCAGTACGGGCACTCGAAGTCCCCGTACTCGACCACCGTGACCGGCGCCTTCTCCGGTCCCCTGATGTGGTCACGCCCGTCATCGACCGGCACCACCAGGTCGGTGATGACCTCGCTCGTGCCCAGCAGCGCGCGCAGCCGCGGCCGGGCCGGCAGCCGGTTAACCACCTGGAAGATGATCCAGGTCAGGCTGGTTGCGCACAGCGCAGAGGTCAGGATGCCGAGCTTCGCCTCGGCCAGATCGACACCGCTAAGCGCCAGCGACGCGATCAGCAGCGAGACGGTGAACCCGATCCCGGCCACCGCCCCCGCCCCCGCAACCGCGCCCCAGCCGACCGGCGGCCGCAGCCGCCCGCCGCTCACCACACCAACGAGCCACGCCGCCCCCGCCGTGCCGGCCGGCTTGCCGACCAGATAGCCGATCAGGATGCCGAGCGTGACCGGTGAGCTGTAGGCCCGGGCCAGGAACCCGGGGTTGAGCACGATCCCGGCGTTGGCCAGCGCAAATAGCGGCACGATGACGTAGCTCGACCACGGGTGGTACAGCTGTGTCAGCCGGTCGTTCGGCGAGATCGCGACGCGCACCACGTCACGCGCTGATTGCGCCAGCTCGGCCGTGGGCTGCTCGCGGAACTCCCTGAACGCCTGCGACGCCTCCTCCAGCGAGGTCCGAGTGGCCGGGTGGGCGTAGGACATCAGGCCCATGACCAGGCCCACCACGATCGGATCGACGCCCGACTTGAAGAACGCCACCCAGGCCGCAATCCCGATCAGCGCGTACGCGGGCCCGTACCGGACGCCCCGGACCCGGATCACCGCCGCGGCGGCCAGGAGCCCCAGGCCAGCCAGCAAGAACCCGACCCGGACCCGCCCGCTGTACACGATCGCGATGATCGCGATCCCGGCCAGGTCGTCGACCACAGAGAACGTCAGCAGGTAGGTCCGGACCCGGTCCGGCAGCCGCCGCCCGACCAGCGCAAGCGCGCCGAGCGCGAACGCGGTGTCGGTCGCCATCGACATGCCCCACGCGTGCACGGACGGCCGTCCCGCGTTCGCGATCAGGTAGATGCCGATCGGCACGATCATGCCGCCCAGCCCGATCAGCACGGGCAGCGCCAGCCTGCTGCGCACCCGCAGCTCGCCCATGTCCCACTCGCGCCGCGCCTCCAGCCCCACGACCAGGAAGAACAGTGCCATAAGCCCCGAGTTCACGAACTCGTGCAGGCTCATGGCCAGGCCCGAGTGCCCCTCGGACACCGTCAGCTCGGTCGCCCACACCCGGTCGTAGGAGGACACGCTGATGTTCGCCCACACCAGGGCCACCACCGTGGCGGCGGCCAGCACCGAGGCGCTGCCCGTCTCGGTCCGCAGGAACTCCCGCAGCGGCGTGGCCCCGCGAAGCCGGACCCCCCAGATCGTCCGCCCGGAAAACGGCGGCGCGGACTCCTCCGCCTCACTCACCGCACGGACCCTGTCACGCCGTCCCCCGCCTTTTTTACCGAACGGAACGTGGTGCTTGTTCCCGCTCCGGGTACTTATCATCCACGATCGCAGACTCGACCCGCGGAGGCGCGAATGGCTCTGATGTTCCTCAACGGCGACGGGATGCGCGAGGGACGGGCGCACTACACGATCGAAGGTGCGCCGCTGCTGGGGGAGCGGCGCACCGCGGCGCTTTACCGCTTCTATTCGGTCCGCGACGAGTTTCCCGCGCTGTACCCGGTGGCCGAGGGCGGCCAGCCGGTCCTCGGCGAGCTGTACGACGTGCCGATGGGCCCGCTAAGCGCCCTGCTCGCCACCGAACCCCCCGAGCTCGAGCTCTCCATCGTCGAACTGCAGGGCGGCGAGTTGTCGTTCGGCATGGTGCTGCGGGAAACCGAGCACGCCCGCGGCCTCCACCAGGACATCACCAGCTACGGCGGCTGGCGCGCCTACCGCGCCGCCGAGCTCAGCTCCGAACCTCCCCGCCGGACCCCCTGACGCCATCCGGCCTGCTCCGGCCTCAAAAGCCGGGGACGGACTGCCAGGCGCGGCCGGGATCGGGAGCGTCGTCTCGGGTCACCGTTCCCTCGATCAGCCCGTACGGACGGTCCGCGGCGTAGTACACCTCGTTGTCGTTCGGCAGGCCGAACGGGCTCAGGTCGACGAGGAAGTGGTGCTTGTTCGGCATTGAAATCCGGATCTCGGCCACCTCGGGATGCGCCTCGAGGGCCCGCTCGCCCATGTAATACAGCGTCTGCTGGAGGGCCAGGCTGTGGCGGGCCGCGAACGACTCGATCAAGATACGTCGCACGTCGGCGTAGCTCTTGGCCCAGTCCACGTCGGCGCTCGCGTAGCGCCAGCGAGCGGTGACCGCGGTGGCCAGGATGCGGTCCGTGGTCTCGGCCAGCGAGGTGTACCGGTCGCGCGGGAAGCCCCAGAACTCCGACCCAGTCGACTTCAGCACCACCAGGCCGGTGAGGCCCGACACCACCCACGCCCGCTCGCCATCGGTGGTGACGTCCGTAGTTTTGGCGCCGCCCCCGGTCCGCGAGAATGCGTGCCCGTGCTCGGCGCCATCCACGACGATCCGGTCCCAGCCGTACTCTTCGATGCTGATCTTCGCGCCGGTCACCCACTCGAAGTCGTCCACGAAGTGCCTGCCCAGGCGCAGCGCGAACTCCTCGATCTCGCCCACCCCATACTGCTGCGCAAAGGCGTAGACGGTGTTCTTCTGAGTGTCGGTGGTGACGACGTGGGAGTTGTCGCCCTCCAGATGGGCGGCGGCGAAGTCGCCCCGCAGCGCGGACGACACGTTCAGGTCCTTGATCTTGTGCAGGTCGCCGTCGCGGGTGACGTGGACCAGGCGGACCTCCGCCTTGCCGTACTGGTTGTCGCCGAAGATGATGGCCATGATGAACTCCACGATCTCGTAATGAGCTAAGCCGGAAGCGTTCGCGTTCTTCCAGGGCGGCGAGTTGCGCCTCGGGCAGCAGGCGCAGGAACCGTTCGGCCAGCGCCGACCGCGCCTCGGGCGTGGGTATCCCGAACACCCGCAGCCGGGCCATGCCCCCGTCCGGATAGACGTCCAGGCGTACCTGTTCGGCCACCGGGCCGCCGGGGACGGCGAACCGGTGGCGCGTGTCGGGCCGCAGCGCGGTGCGAGCCAGCAGATCCCCGCCGTCGTAGCCCAGCGCCGCCCAGCCCGGGGCGTTGCCCACGAAATGCGAGGTGTCCAGCTCGACGACCTCGACCGATCCCGCGCACGCCAGCCGTACCGTCACCCAGTCGTTGCCATCGTCGCGGCGCCGGGAGGTCTCCCAGCCGTCCGCCATGACCCGCGCCAGGCCCGGCATCAGCAGGTTGGCGGGGGAGGCGTAGAACATGTTGCTGCAGCCGGTGACGACGGCGCCGTTCTCGAGCGCGGCCAGGTCGATCGTGGTGGGCAGCAACCGCGGGTCCGGCACAGGCTCGCCGTAGACCCGCAGCCGGGCCACCCCGCCGTCGGGGTAGATCGTCAACCGGACGTGGGTGAAGCGCCGCTCGGCGCTGACGTCGAAGTCGTTGCGGGCGTCGCCGGCCACCTTGCTGCGTCGAACCAGCGTCGTCCACTCGGCCGTGGCCAGTTCGGCCGGGGCCGGGTAGCCCTCAGCCCCGCACCCCTCGACCGACACCTCGGCCGGGTAGTTGCCGGTGAAATGGGAGGTGTCGACCACGACGCGGTGCACGACGCCGGCGCAGCCGAGCCGCACGACCGCGCTGTCGCTGCCGGGCTCGCGCCGCCGGCGGGTCTCCCAACCGTCCATGACCTGGCCCTTGTTCCCGAAGGTGTGCGGCAGGAACACCGGGTCCTCGGGTTTGATCAGGTTCTCGCGCTCGGCGAACAGTTCGTCGTTGGCATGGATCACGCTGCCCCCCAGAGCCCGGGAGGCCAGGTCCGGCCACTGCGTGGTGTCGGTGCTCATGTGTCCATCTTGAAGTCACGCGCAATCGCCTGACCAACACGCCGCAACAGCGGCCCTGCCTCGGCGGTGGACCGCGCCGGGTCGGGCTCAAGTTCGCCCAGGGTGTAGACCGTCGCGATCCCGGCCGCGACCAGCTCGTCCGCGGTCAGCGCGCTGCGCCCGGCCACCGCGACCACCCGGACGCCGCGACGAGCTGCCGCCCTGGCCACCCCGACCGGTGCCTTGCCCGCCAGGCTCTGGGTGTCAAGCGAACCCTCGCCGGTGACAACAAGCACCGCCCCGGCCAGGGCGGCGTCGAAACCGACCAGGTCGAGCACCAGCCCGATGCCGGGGTGCGGCTCGGCGCCCAGAATGGCCAGGGCCGCGAAGCCGACCCCGCCCGCCGCACCGGCCCCGGGAGCCCGTGACCAGTCGGTCCCTGTCGCTTCGGTCACCACCGCCGCCCAGCGCCGCAATCCGCTCGCGAGCTCGATGACCTGGGCCGGCGAGGCGCCCTTCTGCGGCCCGTACACCTCGGCCGCGCCGTCTGGGCCGGTCAGCGGGTTGGCTACGTCGGTGGCGAGGATGACCGTACGGTCGCGCAGCGCCGGGCGCAGCCCGCTGCAGTCCAGCGAGGCGACGTCTCGCAGCGCCGCTCCACCCCGGCCGAGCTGCTCACCCCGGGAATCAAGCACCCGCGCCCCGAGCGCCTGGAGCACACCGGTGCCCCCGTCCGTACTGGCGCTGCCGCCGACACCGAAGATGATTCGCCGCGCGCCCGCGCCCAGCGCGGCCGCCAGCGCCTGGCCCGCGCCGAAGCTGGACGCCGCGAGCGGCTCGCGCCGGCCGCCCGGCAACTGCATCAGGCCGCAGACGCAGGCCAGCTCGACGACCGCTACCTCGCCCCGCCTCGCGTAGCTCGCGTCGACCGGTTCCCCGGTGGGGCCGGATGCGGTCACCGGCACCCGCTCGAAGCCGGCCGCCACGGCCGCGTCCACCGTTCCCTCGCCGCCGTCGGCCACCGGGATGGTGATCAGCTCCGCCTCGGGCAGTTCGGCCCGCAGCCCTGCCGCGATCGCGGCCGCCACCTGCGTCGCCCCCAGCGATCCCTTGAACTTGTCCGGCGCGACGACGATCTTCATGAGCCTGACCGGGCCGCGAGGACGGCCACGGTGGTGCCGTAGTGCGCAAGCTCGTTCTTCAGGTACGCCTTTTCCTGTTTCGCTCGTGCGGGCGTGCCTGGCCTACGCAGCGCGGCGTCGATGCGGTCAACGAGCTGCCCGACATCGTCGTGCCCGGCCGTCACGGTACCTCCACCGTTGAGGGTGCTGGTATCCATTGTCCCGACCATGGCAATCGCCTGCCGGTCCGAACAGGGAGGCCAGAAATGAGCACGGTTACGACCCACGTGCTTGACACGTCGCTGGGGCAGCCGGCCGTAGGCGTACGGGTCCGGCTGGAGCGCCTCGACGCCACCGGTGACGGCGAACCGTCGCCCGTGGCGGAGGCCGTCACCGACGCCGATGGCCGGGTGCGGGAACTGGGGCCGGACGGCCTGCCGCCGGGAACGTACCGCGTGGTCTTCGGCACCGGTGAGTATTTCGCGCGCTCGGACCGGCGCACCTTCTACCCAGAGGTCGCGGTCAGCTTCCTGATCGACAGCGCCGCCGGCCACTATCACGTGCCGCTGGTCGTGAGCCCCTTCGCCTACTCCACCTACCGGGGAACCTGATACCGCCTACCGCCGAACCTGACACCCCTTGCTCCCGGCCGACCCCAGGTCTAGACTGAACGTTCAGTCAAGCCAGGGAGCCCTTGGAAGTCATGGTCACCGACCAGCACACCACGCAGCAAAGCGACCAGCAAAGCAACGGGCAAAGCACCAAGCCCAAGCACAGGGCCGAGCGCATCGGCGGCGCGCTCGCCGATGCCAAACTCGCCGAGATCATCGCGGCCCAGGAGGGGATCTTCGTCCGCCGCCAGCCGCAGTCCAAGCGCCTGGCCGAACAAGCCCAGCGGTACCTCACCGGCGGCGTCACCTCGAGCTGGCAGATCACCGCGCCGCAGCCGGTCTGGCTGAGCCACGGCCGCGGCTCGAAGGTCTACGACGTCGACGGCAACGAGTACGTGGACCTGCACGGCGGCTACGGTGCCATGCTGGCCGGTCACGCTCATCCCGCCGTGCAGCGAGCCATATCCACGCAGGCCACCAAGGGCACCCACTTCGCCCAGCCGACGCCAGACGCCGTAGTGGTGGCCGAGGAACTGGCCAACCGCTTCGGCCTGCCCCGATGGCGGTTCGCCAACTCCGGCACGGAAGCCACCATGGACGCCGTCCACCTCATGCGCTCGATCACCGGCCGCGACCTGATCATAAAGATCGAAGGCTGCTACCACGGCCACCACGACTCGGTCCAGGTGTCCGTCATGCCCGACCCCGCCGACGCCGGGCCGAGGCACAGGCCGAACAGTGCCCCCTCGTCCACTGGCATCCCGAAGGCCATCACCGACCTGACGCTGATCGCCACGTACAACGACCTCGATAGCGTGGCCCGGCTCCTCGACGAGCACGAGGGCCAGGTCGCGGGCATGATCCTCGAGCCGATCATGATGAACGCCGGCATCATCAAGCCCCGGCCCGGCTACCTGGCCAACCTGAAGAGCCTGCTGCACGACCACGACGCCCTGCTCACGTTCGACGAGGTCAAGACCGGCCTCACCGTCGGCCCCGGCGGCGTCACCGCCCAGCAGCACGTCCAGCCCGACCTCGTAACCCTGGCCAAGTCGCTCGGCGGCGGCGTGTCGGCCGCAGCCATCGGCGGCACCGAGGCCGTCATGGACCACGTCGCCGACGGTCACTACGAGATGGTCGGCACCTTCAACGGCAACCCGCTGGCCATGGCCGCCACCCGGGCCATGCTCACCGAGGTGGCCACGCCCGAAGCGTACGAGAAGGTCGAGCGACTCCGCCTCCGCGCCGCCGAAGGGATCGAGGAGGCCATCAAGGACACGGGGCTGACCGCGCACGTCGTCACCGCGGGCGCCAAGGGCTGCGTGGTGTTCGCGGAAGAAGAGGTCACCGACTACCGCGGCTTCCTCGGCGTGGACGACAGGTACAGCCACGCGCACTGGCTCTTCCAGCACAACGGCGGCGTCTTCCTTCCGCCCTGGGGCAAGATCGAGCAGTGGCTGATCTCGGTCCAGCACGACGAGGACGACATCGACCGCCTGATCGAGAACTTCGGCGCCTTCGCCAGAGCCGTCCGAGAGGATTGACCAAAAATGGCGCATCCGAGAGAAGGCTGGCAGGGCCACGGTGCCCCCCGCAAACTCACCCGCAGGTCTTTCCTCGGCCGCAGCGCGGGCGCCGCCCTCGCCCTCGGCTCTGCCCCGCTGCTCGACGCGTGCGCCTCTGCCCTGGCCGGCACCGGCACCGTCCCGCTGCCCCGACCGAACAACCCAGTCAAATGGCCCGTCTTTGCCGATAACCAGCCCATCAAGACCGGCCTGCAACCGGAAACCGGTGCCACCCTGCAGGTCTACAACTGGGTCGCCTACGTCAACCAGCAGTGCGTCGATAACTTCGCCAAGAAGTACAAGTGCAAGGTCCAGGTCACCACGTTCAACACCATGGACGAGGCGCTGGCGAAGCTGCGCAGCGCCCACCTCCAGTTCGACGTGCTGATGGGCGTCACCGTCGACGTGCTCGGCCAGCTCATCGAGTCCAAGCTGGTCCAGCCGCTGAACCACTCCTACATCACGAACATCGGCCAGGCCTGGCCCGAATTCACCAACCCGTTCTACGACCAGGGCTGGCAGTACACGGTGCCGTACACGATCTACACGACCGGGATCTCCTGGCGTAAGGACCTGGTGCACGAGAACCCGTACACGATGGCCAACGCGTGGGCCATGCCGTGGCAGAGCAAGTACAAGGGCCGGGTCGCCATCCTGGACGACTACCGGGAGTCCATCAGCCTCGGCCTGATGAAGAACGGCATATTCAACCTCAACACCACCGACTACCGCCAGATCAACCTGGCGCGCAAGGCCCTGGAAGACCTTTCCAGCCTGGTCAACGTCCGCATCGACAACAACGACTACACCGAGGTCCCCGACGGCGACACCTGGATCCACCACGCCTGGTCCGGCGACATGGCCGCCGCGGGGTCCTACATGCCCAAGGGCGTGAACGTCGACGTCGTGGGCTACTGGTTCCCCACCAACGGCCGGGGACCGGTAGCCAACGACACCAACGTGGTGCTCAGCTCGGCCACCAACCCGGTGCTCGCCCACGAGTACCTTAACTACTTCCTCGACCTGCCGAACGTCATCGAGAACATCAGCTACAACGGCTACATGCAGCCGCTGACCGGCGTGACCCCCCAGGTCCTGGTCAAGGAGCAGATCCTGCCGCCGGCGCTGAAGTCCACCGTCGTACTGCCGTCCTATTTCGGCAAAGGCGTGGCCGAGCTGCAGCTCCCGGTGGACGTCGACGCCCTGTGGCAGCAGGCCTGGCTCGTCGTGAGTAACGGAATCTAAGAGGGGCGGCGAAACCATGAGACGCCGGAAGAAGAACGCGTTCTTCATCGCCCTGGCCGCGCCGGGCATCATCTGGCTGGCGCTGCTGTTCATCGTGCCGTTCTACGCGGTGCTCGCGATCGCGATGGGCAAGCTGAAC
>Ga0335075_10001499_pt1 | contig 38370 bp, 43 predicted proteins | sample Lox_Sample_24_FD_206723 | JGI IMG/M metagenome (GOLD analysis project Ga0335075, IMG submission 206723) | Soil microbial communities from Loxahatchee National Wildlife Refuge, Florida, United States - Lox_Sample_2.4 | ecosystem: Environmental > Terrestrial > Soil > Wetlands | place: USA... | reverse complement strand
CCGCCGCCATGCGCCCGCCGCTGATCCTCAACGACCCAAAGGGTCGCCTGCGGTCATCGACGACCGCCTGACGGGGCCGAGCATCCCGGAAAGCTGCGACCGAATGAATGAATCACGACACTAGGCGCCGCGCCCTCCGCACGCGGTCAGCCGGTGACCAGCGGCTGACCGCAGTGCCAGCAGAACGTCGCGCCGCGCGAGTGCACGGCGCCGCAGGAGCGGCAGGATCCGACGACGCCGTCCTCGGAGGCCGCCAGCAGGCGCTCCACCTCCCCCAGCTCGCCGTCGGCCTGCTGAAGCTCGGCGGCGCGCCGGGAGAGGACGTCGAGGCGGTAGTGGTCCCGCGCGGCCATCTCGTAGGTCAGGCCGCCGAGGTCGAAGGTCAGCGCCGCGACGCGCCGCGCCAGCTCGTGGCGGCGGCGGCGCAGCTCGTCCAGCGACACCGGGCCGGGCAGGGCGCTCATCCGATGTCCTCGAAGCCCGCGCCGCCCGCCGGCGCCTTGTCGTCGGTGGGCGGCAGCTTGCCGGACCCGGTCGAGATCGGCTTGCCCTTCTTGACCGCGTCCTCGACGGCCTTCTTGGAGTTGAGGCTCTTGACCGACACCGAACCCTTGGGCGCGGTGGCCTTGTCGCGGGCGTCGGCGTCCTTGGCCGTGGAGGACCTGGACGTGCCCTTGGTGGACGACGAGGAGCCGCCGGACCCCGAGCCGGCGGTGGCGTCGGTGGACGTCGCGCTCGGCGCCGCCGCCCCCTGCACCGTGATGACCTGCGGCGCGGGCGCCGCGGCGCTGCCGGAGGCCGACGGGGCGTCGCGCTGGGTCGCCCAGTGGCCGACGAGCAGGCCGACCAAGAGCGTCAGCACCAACAACGAGCCCACCGCCAGGAGGCCTGCGTGGGCGTTGATCCGCCCGTTGAGGCCGGCGGCCGGCGGCGGCGCCGACGGCGCGACGGTCGCCACGGCGGCGCCGGGCGGGACGGCCCGCCGCGCCCGCACGTCCTCGTCGAGCACGTCGAGGAACTCCAGCCGCGCCTCCGGACGGCGCGCGCCGCAGGACAGGCAGTAGCGCTGGTCGCCCGCCAGCGGCGCGCCGCACGACGGGCACGGCAGGCCGTCGTGGCCGAAGACGGGCGGCGGCGCCGGGCTGTGGGACTCGGTGATCACGTCGGGCTCCTTCACGACTTCCTCGGGGCGGCGTCGGGGGCGACCGTCAGGCGGACCCGTGCCCCGCGCGGGTCGCCGACGAAGAACAGGCGGAAGACCACCCGCTTGGGGCTGCCCGCGGCGGGCAGCGCGGGGACGAGCGCGCGGCCGGCGGCCACGACCCTCGTCCCCTTCAGCGCGACCGCGAAGATCGGCACGTCGCGCAGCGCCGAGCGCGACGGGTTGACGACCCGGCCGGTGAGGTAGCGGCCGGTGGCGTCGGACGCGAAGCGCACGCCGGCCAGGCGCACGCGGGGAACCGTGCCGGGCGCGGCGGGCGGCGCGGCGCCGACCCGCGCCGTCACGCGACGCGGCGACGCGGCGGCCGTGACCTGGTCGTTGACCCACCACACGGTCTCGCGCGGGCCGACCGACCCCAGGCGCTGCAGCGCGGGCTGCAGGCCGACCTGGTCGTTCCTGTACAGGCTGCTCCCGTGCGCGTCGCGGACGTCGATGAGCACCGGCACGTCCCGCCGCACGGCCGCGCCGCGGTTGCGCACCTCGACCGCCGCCGCGACCGCGCCGCCGTCCCCGCGCACCACCACCGCGCGGGCCACGCGCAGGTCGGCGCCGGCGTGGATCCTCAGCGTCGCGCTCGCCGCGACGGCCTTGCGGCCCTCCGCCGCGATCCGCGCGCTCTTGTCCGCCGTGCTCTCGCAGGCCGACAGCCCGGCGGCGGCCGGCGCCACGACGGCGGCGAGCGCGAGGGCGGCGGCGCGGGTCACCCGAACGCCCCCGCCACGTAGTCCCGGGTCCGCTCGGCGCGCGGGTCCACGAAGACCTGCTCGGCCTCGCCGTACTCCACCAGGTCGCCCAGGTACATGAACGCGACCTTGTCGCCGATCCGGTGCGCCTGGGCGAGGTTGTGGGTGACGATGACGACCGCCAGCTCGCGGCGCAGCTCGCCGATCAGCTCCTCGATGACCGCCGTCGAGCGTGGGTCCAGCGCGCTGCACGGCTCGTCCATCAACAGCACCTCGGGCCGCGTCGCGATCGCGCGCGCGATGCACAGCCGCTGCTGCTGGCCGCCCGAGAGCCGCAGCGCGGGGCGATCGAGATCGTCCGCGACCTCGTCGTAGAGCCCGGCGCGGCGCAGCGCGTCGACGACCCGCGGCTCGAGGTCGCGGCGCCGCGGCGTCTTGCGGTTCTGCACGCGGATCGCGTAGGCCACGTTGTCGAAGATCGACATCGGGAACGGGTTGGGCTGCTGGAAGACCATCGCCACGCGACGGCGCAGCGCGGTCACCTCGAGCTGCTCGACGTCGGTGCCGTCGAGCAGCACGCGGCCCTCGCGCGTCGCGCCCGCCGTCGTCTCGGTCAGGCGGTTCAACGTCCGCAGCAGCGTCGTCTTGCCGCACCCGGACGGCCCGATCAGCGCCAACGCCTCGCCGGCGTGGATCGGCAGGGACACGTCCTTGACCGCGCGGTGCGACCCGTACAGCACGCTCAGGCGCTCCAGGCGCATGCGCTCGGGGCCACCGGGGCCGCGCTGTCGGCGGCGCGCGCCGGCCGCGGCGGCGTCGCCCGGCGCGGCCACCGGCACCGGCGTGCGGTCCAGCCGCACGCGGCGGCGCGGCGGCGGCAGCGACGGCAGCGTGTCGTCGAGGAACGGATCGGCCACGCGCTCGTGGGCGCTCATGCCCGCGTCTCCTTGCGGCGGCGGCCGAGCAGGTCGACCGCGAAGTTGAGGAACAGGACGATCAACAGCAACACGAACGCCGCGGCGTAGGCCTTCTGCGGCGCGTTGCCCTCGCCCGCGGGCGACGCGTTGTACACGTAGCTGGTCAGCGTCGAGCCGGTGCCGCGCAGGTCGCCGAGGATCGGGACGCTCCCCTGGCGCTCGATCTGCAGCGTCGCGCCGAGCAGCACGACGACGACCGCCGTGTCGCCGACGATCCGGCCCATGCCCAGCGCGGCGCCGGTCGCGACGTTGTGGCGGACCTGCGGCAGCAGGATCTCGCGGATCGTGCAGACGCGGGTCTTGCCCAGCGCCCACGACGCCTCGCGCACGTGCGCGGGGATCGCCGTCAGCCCCTCGCGCACCGCGCCGAAGACCAGCGGCAGCGCGATCAAGGACATCATGCTGCCCGCCGCCAGGAACGAGCGCCCGAAGACGCCGCCGCCCGACGCGGTGAACGACACCGGCGCGAGGATCGGCAGCTGGAAGATCGCCAGCCCGAAGATCGCGATGACGATGTCCGGCGTGCCGGCGACGACCTCGATCCCGGACTCGACCGCGCGCGCCAGCGGCGCGGGCCTGCCGTACTCGACGACCCAGACCGCGGCGACCACGGCCAGCGGCACGGCGATCGCGATGCCGATGATCGTGAGGATCACGGTCCCGACGATCGGGTCCAGGATGCCGCCCGTCGTGCTCTGCGCCAGGCCGGGCTGGGGCCGCGTGAAGAGCAGGCGCGGGTTGAGGTACTGGACGCCGCGCACGCCCATGTAGACGACGATCGCCGCGCAGACCAGGCCGAGCGCGATGCCGCACGCCCAGCAGGTGCCGAACGCGAGGCGGTGCGACCACTTCCACGTGCGCACGGCGTCGCGGCGCGGGGCCGGGCGCGGCGGAGCGGACGGCGGCGGCGGCGGGGCCTCGTAGGCGGTGGCCGCCATCTACACCCTCAGCCCCTGGCGGCGCAGCGGGAGCTTGGCGAGGTAGCCGCCGATCGAGAGCGCCAGGCTCGACAGCAGCAACAGCAACGCGAACGCGTAGATGGAGGACTTGACCGCCGGCGCGTTCATCGCGTCGACGTTCTCGACCATCGACGCGGCCAGCGGCCGGATCGGCTCGAAGAGGTAGGTGACGCCGTCGACCGGGTTGGGCGAGAAGCCGCGCGAGCCCGACACCATCGACAACGCCACGGCCTCGCCCAGCGCGCGGGCGCAGGCGAGCACCGCCGCCGCGACGATCGCCGGACGGGCGGCGCGCACGCCGACCGTCCAGATCGTCTCCCAGCGGTTGGCGCCCAGCGCGGCGGCGCCCTCCGTCCACGCCGGCGGGATCGCCCGCAGCGCGTCGACGACGATCGCGATCATGATCGGGACGATCATCACGGTCAGCACGACGATCGCCACGAGCACGCCGGTGCCGTCGAGCTGGACGACGTTCTGCACCGACGTCTTGCGCCCGGGCGAGATCAGGTGGTTGCCGACGAACGGCGCCAGCACGAGGATCCCGACGAGCCCGTAGATCACCGACGGCACCGCGGCCAGCAGCCGCACCGCGGGCACGACGACGGCCCGGACCCGCGCGGGCGCGAACTCCACGATGAAGATCGCGCTGAACACGCTGAAGACGAGGCCGATGAGCACCGAGACGCCCGTCGTCAGCAGCGTCCCGTAGACCAGCGGCCAGGCCCGCAGGTGGTAGGCGGCGTCCGGCGGGTCCTGGCCGGTCTTGATCATCCGGCCGAGCTGGTCGTCGACCGACCCGCCCGGCCCCAGCCACGACACCCAGCCGTTGGCGCGCAGCATCGGCCACGCGCGCACGGTCACGAAGACCACCATCAACGTGATCAGGAGCAGCACCAGGCAGGCCACCGCGCCGAGGCGCCAGGTGGCCTGCCGGTCCGTCCACGGCTGTCGCAGCCGGGCGAGCACGGTGGATCAGCTCAGCGGGATCGCGATCGACGCGATGATCTTGCGCGCGGGCGCGCTGTGCTGGATCCAGTTGATGAACGCGGAGGCCGCGCCCTGGGCCGGGCCACGGGTCACCTCGTAGTAGGTGCGCGTGCCCGGGTACTGGCCGGACTTGCCGTTCTGGAGGTTGCAGGCGACGCCGTTGTAGGACACCGCGTGGACGTCCTTCTGCGACGCGTAGTACCCCGAGTTGAACCCGATCGCGTTCTTGTCGGAGGCGACGGTCTGCTCGACGAGGCCGTCCGACGGCTTCAGCGCGGCCAAGCTCGAGATCGTCTTGTTGCCCAGCAGGAGCGACTGGACCAGCGGCGGCAGCGACGACGCGGCCGTGCGCCCGATGAGGTCGATCGTCCCGGTGACCGTCGCGCCCGGGACGTCCTCCCAGTTGCGGATCTGCCCGGTCCAGATCGCCTGCGCCTGGGCGGTCGTCAGGTTCGGCAGCTTGTTCGCCGGGTTGGTGTCGAAGCAGAAGAAGTCCCTGGCGATGGGGTAGAACGTCAGGCCCTGCGGGTCGCTCGGGCGCGGGTCGCGCGCGGCGTTGCCGATCGTGACGCGACCGGCGGCGGCATCCTGGATGCCGACCTCGCCGCCGCCCTGGGCGAGCTTGAACTTCACCTTGCCCGGCTTGAGCTTGACGTACTTCTTGGCGAGCAGGGCGACGAGCGGCGCGGAGCCGGTCGCGCCGCTGATCGTGATCGTGCTCACGGCGGACGCGCTGGCCGGCACGGCGACGGTGAGGACGCCGACGGCAGCGACGGCGGTGGTGAGACGGCGGGTGCGGTTCATCTCCGCGGAACTCCCTTTCCCAGTTTGCAAGGTCAGTAGGTGGACAATATCCTAACTGCACAATTCGGATCGGGTTTGAAAAGAAAAGGTCCAGGCGATGAGCCTTCCGGCCTCCAACTGCGGCGAATGCGGCGCGGCGCTGCGCGACGACCAGCGCTACTGCCTGCGCTGCGGCGCGCGCCACGGCGCGCCGCGCGTCGACGCGCTCGCGGAGCTGGGCTTCCCGCCCGCGCCGCTTGCCGCTCCGTCAGCGGCTCGCGCCGACGAGCCCCTGCCGAGCGGCCCGAACACGCCCTCGCGGCGCCTCACGGCGGCCCTCGCGGCGGCGACGCTGGCGCTCGGCGGGGTCGCCGGCGCGGCGCTCGGGCCGGCGCCCGAGGGCGCGGTGGCGGGCGCGCCGCCGGCCCGCGTGCTGGCGCTCGTGGTGCCCGCGGCGGCGCCCGCGACGACGGCCACCGACGACGCGGACCAGGACGCCGGGGGCGCCGCGGACGAGCCCGACGACGACGGCGGGCGCTCCGACACGCCGTCGGCGTCCTCGGCCGCGGCGGGCTCCGACGGCGACGGCGACGGCGACGCGTCGTCCACGGACGACCCCTCGTCGAGCGACGACGACGGCCATGGCTCCCCCACCCCCAGCTCGACCGACGACGGCGCGTCGAGCGCCACGCCGTCGTCCACCGCCCCCGCGGGCACCGCGCCCGCGCACGTCTGGCTGGTCTCGCTGCCCGCCGCCGACGCGGCGACCGCGTTCGGCCCGGCCTCGCCGCTGGCGCCGCTGGTCGCTCGGGGCCTGCTGCTCGGCGGCTACTCCGACGCCGGCCCGACGCCCGCGGCCAACCAGCTGGCCCTGCTCGGCGGACAGGTCCCGACGGCCGACTGCGCCGCGAGCCTCCCCGCGTGCGTGCGGCCCGCGGGCGAGACGTCGCTGCCCGACCAGCTCGTCGCGATCGGGCTGACGTGGCGCGCCTACGTCGAGGACGCCACCCAGCGCTGCACGACCGGCCCGGCCGCGCGCGTCGGCCCGTCGTTGTTCACCACCTTGGTCCAGCGCGGCGACTGCGCGACCACGACCGTCGGCACCGACCGCCTGGCCGCCGACCTCGAGACCGCCGACGCGACGCCCGCGCTCAGCCTCGTCGTGGCCGACAGCGACGCGAGCGCCAAGGCCGTCGCCGACCAGGTGCTGGCCAGCGAGGCCTACAAGAAGGACGGCGTGCTCGTCCTGGCGCCCGACGCGCCGGCGGCGGCGCCTGACCCCACGGCGCCCGCCGCGCCCGCCGCCCCGGTCGGCGCGCTCGTGCTCTCGCCGCAGGCCACCGCCGGCGCCACCGACGCCACGGCCACCGGCCCGGTCGCGCTGCTGCGCTCGGTCGACGGCCTCTTCGGCCTCGACCCGCTCGGCGCCGCCGCCCAGGCGCCGGCCGGCGCGCTGGACCCGATCTTCCCCCCATCCCATCCATCGAACCCGACACGGAGGTCTCCTTGACCCTCGCCCGTCTCGCTCCGGCCGGTGCGGCCGCCGTCCTCGCGCTCGCGATCGCGGCCCCGTCCGCCCTCGCCGGCGCCAACGCCAACAACTACGACTGCGGCGGCCACATCGAGGCCGGCCCGGCCCAGCCCGGTGACGACGACACGCAGGTGCAGTACGTCTTCGCCTGCGGTGGCCCGATCACCGGCTACCAGATCCAGCCCCAGATCGGCGACACCGGCTTCTCGACCGACGTGTCGGTCTTCGACCAGCAGAACAACCCGGTGACGACCGACTCGTTCACCTGCAACGGCGACTTCCCCGGCTGGGGGGTCAACTGCATCGGCAAGTACACCGGCAACCAGTACGCGAAGATCGTCGGCACGTTCGCGATCGCCACGCCGCTGTGCGCCGAGCCGCGCGTCGACCCGCTGCTGACCGTGACCTACGCCACGGCCGACAGCAAGGGCGCCATCACCCAGTACATCTCGGGGCCCTATGACCTCGGCCGCCCGCGCGGCTGCAAGCCGTCGGCCTCCAGCGGCTCGTCGCGGCTGGCGACGCCCGAGCCGACGACCGAGAAGGCCAAGCCGAAGACGACGGCGACCAAGAAGAAGGTGAAGGCCAAGGCCAAGGGCAAGAAGAAGGCCGCCAAGAGGAAGGCGTGACCACGGGCGCGCCGGGGCCGTGACTGGCCCCGGCGCGTGCCGGGCAGGACTCGGGCATGGCCGACGAAGACCAGCCCGATCACAGCGAGGATCCGCGCAAGCAGCGGACCGGCACCGGCGGCTACCCCGAGAGCACGCCCGGCGGCAGCGAAGGCGGCGACGCCGGCGGCGCGGACCCCGACGACGGGCCCGACGCGCCGAGCCCGTCGACCGACAAGGAGGCCGATCGCGAGCACACCACCGGCAACCCGGACGCCGCCGGCTGAGCGGCCGCCGGCCCGCCCGCGCCGCGACCTTCCGACGCGTCTGGAACGATTGCGGCCGTGCGCATCTCCGCAAAGGCCGACTACGCGGTGCGGGCAGCGATCGAGCTGGCCGCCGCCGGAACCGAGCGTCCGACCAAGGGCGACGCCGTCGCGCAGGCCCAGAACATCCCGCTGAAGTTCCTCGAGAACATCCTGGCGGACATGCGCCACGCGGGCCTGGTGACGTCGCGGCGCGGCGCCGAGGGCGGCTACTGGCTGGCGCGTCCCGCCGAGGAGATCACGGTCGCCGACATCATCCGCGCCGTCGAGGGCCCGCTGGCCTCCGTGCGCGGCGGGCGCCCCGAGGACGTCGAGTACGCGGGCTCGGCCGAGCCGCTGCAGAGGGTCTGGATCAGCGTGCGCGCCGCGCTGCGCTCGGTCGTCGAGGAGGTCACGCTGGCCGACCTCGCCGCCGGCAAGCTGCCCAAGGGCGTCGAGGCCCTCGCGAAGGACCCGGAGGCCTGGGTGACGCGCAGGTGAACGGCCGGCGGAGACCGGCCACTGCGGACGCGGTCACCCCGGTCACCCGCCGCTAGGCGGCGGGCTGCTCGACCGGCGCGGGGGCGGGCTCCGGCGTCGCGCGCTCGAAGCGCCCGCCGGCGGGCCGGACGTAGACGATGTCGCCCTCGGCGATCTCCAGCTGCTCCAGCTCGTGGCGGGTCAGCTGGGCGGCCAGGGCGCCGTCGCCGGCCAGCTCCAGCTCGACGCGGACCTCGAAGCCGAGGTGGACGATGCGCGCGACCTGGGCCTCGATCGACGTGCCGTCGGGGTCGGGCTGCAGGACGAGGTCGTGCGGGCGCACGAGGCCGTCGCCCAGGCGCGCGACCGGGCCGAGGAAGCCCATCACGAACTCGTTGGCGGGCCGGTCGTAGAGGTCGCGCGGCGCGCCGGCCTGCTCGATCTCACCGGCGTTGAGCACGACGATCCGGTCGGCCAGCTCCATCGCCTCCTCCTGGTCGTGGGTGACCAGGACCGTGGTGACGTGGACCTCCTCGTGCAGCCGGCGCAGCCACGCGCGCAGCTCGGCGCGGACGTTGGCGTCCAGCGCGCCGAAGGGCTCGTCCAACAGCAGCACCTTGGGCTCGACGGCCAGCGCGCGCGCCAGCGCCATCCGCTGGCGCTGGCCGCCCGACAGCTGCGACGGGTAGCGCTTCTGGTAGCCGGCCAGCCCGACGATCGTCAGCAGCTCGTCGACCTTGGCGTCGATCTCGGCCTTCGGCCGCTTGCGGACCTTCAGCCCGAAGCCGACGTTGTCGCGCACCGTCATGTGCTTGAACGCGGCGTAGTGCTGGAACACGAAGCCGATGTCGCGCCGCTGCGGCGGGACGTTCGTGACGTCGCGCCCCTCGATGACGACCGTGCCCGCGTCGGGCGTCTCCAGTCCCGCGATCACGCGCAGCAGCGTGGACTTGCCCGAGCCCGACGGCCCGAGCAGCGCGGTCAGCGAGCCGGCCTCGATGTCGATCGAGACGTCGCGCAGCGCGGCGAAGTCGCCGTAGTGCTTGGACACGCCGGTGGCGGCGATCATCGCGGGTCACCCTTCCTCTGCAACAGGGTCATGGCCAGCAGCGTCGCGAGCGCGATCACGGCCAGCAGCGCCGACGCCGCGTAGGCGCCGGACAGGTCGAAGTTCGAGTAGCGGTTCTCGACGAGCAGCGGCAGCGTGACGGTCTCGCCGGAGATCTTCCCCGACACGACGCTCACCGCCCCGAACTCGCCGATCGCCCGCGCGGTGCTGAGCACCACGCCGTAGGCCACGCCCCAGCGGATCGCCGGGAGCGTGATCCGCCGGAACGTCTGCCACCGCGACGCGCCGAGCGTCGCCGCGGCCTGCTCCTGCTCGTCGCCGATCTCGCGCAGCACCGGCGCGACCTCGCGCACCACGAACGGCAGGCAGACGAAGATCGTCGCCAGGACCATGCCCGGCACGCTGAAGATGATCTGGATGCCCGCGTCGGTCAGCGTCGGCCCGAGCCAGCCCTGGCGGCCGTAGAGCAGGAACAGCGCGAGGCCGATGACGACCGGCGAGATCGCGAACGGCAGGTCGATGAAGGCCTGCAACAACCACTTGCCGCGGACCCGCGACCGGACGAGCACCAGCGCGGCGACGATCCCGAAGATGGTGTTCAACGGGACGGCGATCGCGGCCAGCTCGATCGTCAGCCAGAACGCGCTGACCGCGGCGGGCGTCGTGATCGAGTCCCAGACCTCGCCGAGGCCGGGCTCGAAGGTCCGGTAGAGCACGACGCCGATCGGCACGAGCAGCAGCAGCGCCAGGTAGCCGAGCGCGAGGACGCGCACCGACAGGCGGCCCACGGGGCTAGCGGTGGTCATGGCGGCTCCCCCACGACTCGATGACGCGCAGGGCCACCAACATGAGCAAGGACACCAACAACAGCACGACCGACACGGCGGCCGCGCCGACCGGGTTGTCGCTCTCGATCTGCTTGAAGATGAACACCGACGACACCTGCGTGTCGAACGGCTTGTTGCCGCTGATCAGCACGATCGACCCGAACTCGCCGACCGCGCGGGCGAAGGCCAGCGCCGCGCCGGACAGGATCGCGGGCATCAGGTTGGGCAGCACGATCGAGCGGAAGACGCGCGGCCCGGAGGCGCCCAGCGACGCGGCCGCCTCCTCCATCTCGGTGTCCAGCTCGATCAGCACCGGCTGGACCGCGCGCACGCCGAAGGGCAAGGTCACGAACAACAGCGCCATCGCGACCGAGACCTGCGTGAACGCGAGGTTGACGCCGATCGGCGACCGCGGCCCCCACAGCGCCAGCAGCGTGATGCCGGCGACGATCGTCGGCAGCGCGAACGGCAGGTCGATGACCGCGTTGACGAGCCGGCGGCCGCGGAAGTCGTCGCGCACGAGCGTCCACGCGATCGCCACGCCGGCGACCGCGTTGACCACCGCGACGATGACCGACACGCCGATCGTGAACTTCAGCGCGGAGACCGCCTGGCGGCTGGAGACGGCGGTCCAGAACTCGTCCACGCCGCCGTCGAACGCCTTCGCCGTCAGCGCCGCCAGCGGCAGCAGCACGATCACGCTCAGCCACAGCGTGACGACGCCGACCCCGAGGCCGGTGAGGCCTCGGGTGCCGGCGCGCCGGCCCGCGCGAGCGCGCGCGGGCGGAGCGGGTGCGGTCGCCGCCGACGTCGCCATGGGCTACTTGGCCGTCGAGACGCCCGCGTCGTTCTCGATCTTGGCGACCGAGCCCTTCTCGGGGTCGAACAGCTCGGCGTTGATCTTCTTCCACCCGCCGAAGTCGTCGACCGTCTTGACCGTCGGCGGGTCGGGGAACTTGGACTTGTTCTTGGCCAGGACCGCCGCGTTGACCGGGCGGTAGCCCCAGTCCGCGAAGTACTGCTGCGCGGTGTCGCCCAGCGCGAACTTCAGGAAGTCCTTGGCCGCCTGCGGAGCGTTGGAGGTGACCGCGATCGGGTTCTGGATCAGGAAGGTGTCGTCGGGCTGGACCAGCTCGATGTCCTTCTCGCCCTTCTTGACCGCGGTCGTGTACTCGTACTCGTAGGAGATGAGGACGTCGCCCTCGCCGCCGGTGAACGTCTGCAGCGCCTCGCGACCGGACTTCGGCTGGACGGGCACGTGCTGGGTCAGGAGCTTCTTGACGTAGTCGATGCCCCCGTGCTGGTAGGCGCCCATCAGGTTCCACTTCGCCGCGCCCGACGTGAAGGGGTTGGGCGTGACGACCTTGACGCCCGGCTTGAGCAGGTCGTCCCAGCCCTTGATGCCCTTCGGGTTGCCCTTGCGGACGACGAACGAGACCAGCGACGTCGTGACGAACCCGCCCTGGCCGCCCGCGGCCTCGGTCTGCGCGGTCCAGTCCTTGGGAACGAGGCCGGGGTCGACGAGCTTGTCGACGTCGGGCGCCAGCGACAGCGCCACGAGGTCGGCCTTCTGGCCCGCCGCGACCGCGCGCGACTGGTCGCCGGAGGCGCCGTAGGAGGTCTTGAACGACACGCCCTTGCCCTCGGGGGTCTTCTGGAAGGCCGGGATGATCTGGTCGTAGACGACCTCGGGGGTCGAGTAGGCGACCAGCGAGAGCGAGGTCTTCGCGCCGCCGCCGTTGGAGGCCGCGGACGCGTCGCCGCCGCTCTTGTCGTCCGACGCGCCGCCGCAGCCGGCCACCGCCAGCGCGCCGGCCACCAGGGCCGAGAGCAGGATCTTGGTTCTCACGAAGGGGGCTCCTCTGAAAATGGTCGAATCACAGTCAGGTTTCAGAGGTTGGGCAGTGTACACCAAACCTGTGGGCATTACCGGCTTGGTGGTGATCTCGCCGGTGGGAAAGGTGGCCAATCCGGCAGGTCGTCACAATCGCGAGCGCTCGTGAGTAGAGGGAGCGTGGGATCGGAACCCGACGACGCGCGGCTGCTGACGGCCGAGCATCCGGCCGCCTTCGGGCGCTTCTACGAGCGCCACGTCGGCGCGGTCACGGCCTACGTGGCGCGGCGCGTCGCGCGGCCGGACCTGACGTTCGACGTGGTCGCCGAGACGTTCGCGCGAGCGCTGGAGCGCCGCGGGCAGTTCGACCCGGCGCGGGGCCCGGCGGTCGCGTGGCTGCTGGGGATCGCGCGGAACCTGATCTACGACGCGGCCCGGCGGCGGCGCGTCGACGCCGCGGCGCGACGGCGGCTCGGGATGGCGCCGGTCGCGCTCGACGACGCGCAGATGGCGGCGATCGAGGCGCGCGGGTCGGTCGACCTGCGCGCGGCGCTGGCCGCGCTGCCGGAGGCCCAGCGCGAGGCCGTGCTGCGGCGCGTGCTGGCCGAGGATCCCTATCCCGCGATCGCGGCCGCCGTCGGCTGCTCGGAGCAGGTCGTCCGCCAACGGGTGGCGCGCGGCCTGGCGCGGTTGCGGCGAGAGCTGAAGGAGGAAGGCGCATGAGCCCGGACCCGTTCGACCTGCTGCGCGACCAGCTCGTGACCGCGGCGGCGCCGCGGCGCGTCGCCGCCCGGCGCCGATGGCGGCCGCTCGTCGTGCTCGCCGCGGCGCTGGCGCTCGGCGGGACGGCGACCGCCGCGGCCGTGCTCACGCTGAGCGGCGAGCCGTCGCCGCCGCTGAAGGGCCGCGTGCCGGGCGGCGGCGGCGGGAACGCCAGCGCGGTGCGCGCCTACGCCGTCGTCCTGCGCCCCGACCTGCGCGTCGGCGCGGTGGGCTGGTGCTCGACGGTCGCGCTGCGCGGCGAGCGCGGCTCGATCGCCGCCGGCTCGGGCTGCGGCCCGGCGGCGCAGGCCGCCTATCCGCAGATCTCGGGCGGCGGGATGTCGGTCTCCAACGCGGTCGCGCTCGGCTATTGGATCGTCGACCGGCGCGTGGCCGCCGTCCGGCTGCGCGACGGGACGCGGATCCTCCCGCGCGCCGACGCCGCGCTGCCGTTCGGGTGGCGCGCGGCGGTGGCCTTCGTGACCGCGCGGCGCGGCGCGATGCCGACCGACGCCCTCACGGCCGACCTCCTGGGCGCCGACGGGCGGGTGCTCCTGGCGGGCTCCGGCCGGACGGCCGACGCGCCGCGCGGCGTGCCGAGCCTGCCCGCGCGCCCGGTCGACGCCCACCGGCCGCCCGCGCGGCGCTGCGCGATCGGACACCGGGCGCTGCCCCACCTCGCCGCGCTGGAACAGACGATCGCGACCGGCGCCCTGAACCGGCCCGTGGACACCGCCGGGCGCCCGTTTCGCACCTGCTCGACCGCGCTGTTCCGGCTGGACGGCGTGCGCCTGCGCGCGGCGGTCCTGGTCGACGCCCGGGACCCGTCCCGCCCGGCCGCGGCGCTGCCGCGCGGCTACGTCGGGCCGCTGGCCGCCGCGCGGCGCGTCGGGCGCGCTTGGCTGGTGGTGGACGGGGGTACGAACGTCGCTCGGCGGCGTCTGCTGGCGGGGCTGACCACCCGGCCCCCCAGGGGGTGAGCGCTCCCCCCAACCCGGTGCGCGATTCGACACTCTTCACCACTGGTGTCGAGCTTGGGAAACCTGGGCCCGTTGGCACGCTAAGTGTGAGCAGTGCCTTCGATCGCCGCGATCTTCCCCGGGCAGGGAAGCCACGCCGCCGACATGGACGAGCCGTACCGCGGCTCCCCTGCCTTCGAGCGTGGTCTGGAGCTGCTCGGCTTCGACCCCTTCGAGCGCCTGGACGAGGGCACGCGCTACCAGCAGCCCGCGATCTTCCTGTGCTCCGTCGCCGCCTGGGACGTCTGGCGCGCGGAGTCGCCGGAGGAGCTGGCGCAGGTCCGCGCCGCCGCCGGCCACTCGCTCGGCGAGTACGCCGCGCTGGTCGCCGCGGGCATCCTGCGGTTCGACGACGCCGTCCTGCTGGTCCGCGAGCGGGCCGCCGCGATGGCCGACGCCGGCGACGCGAACCCCGGCGGCATGGTCGCCATGCTCGGGGGCGACGACCACGCCGTCCGGGCGCTCGCGACGCGGCTGGGCCTCACGATCGCCAACGACAACGCGCCCGGCCAGCTGGTCCTGAGCGGCGCGACCGAGGCGATCGCCGCCGCCGAGGGCGCCGCCCGCGACGAGACCGGCGCGCGCGCCCGCGTCCTGCCGGTCTCCGCGGCCTTCCACTCACCGCTGATGAAGCCCGCCGCCGCCCGCCTCGCCGAGGCGCTGGCGCAGGTGGAGGTCGGTCCCGCCGCTTTCCCGGTCTACGCCAACGGCACGGCGGCGCCGTTCAAGGACGTGCGCCGCGAGCTGAGCCAGAACCTGCTCGGCCCCGTGCGCTGGCGCGAGACGATGCTGGCGCTGCGCGCCGCGGGCATCGACCGCTACGTCGAGCACGGGCCGGGCGCGGTGCTCACCGGGCTGGTCAAGCGCACCCTGGCGGCGGCGTGATGCAGGCCGCGACGATCACCGAGACCGTCGAGCCCCGCGACGGCCGGATCACGACGGGCGACCGCGCACCGCGCACCGTGGCCCGGCCGCGCACGCGGCGCCCGCTGCCCCGCGGCCTCAGCGCCGGCCTCTTCGGCGTCGGCGCCGCGCTGCCCGAGCGCGAGATCGACAACGCCTACTGGGAGTCGCGCCTGGACACCGACGACGCGTGGATCGTGCGCCGCACCGGCATCCGCACGCGCCGCTGGCTGGACGCGGGCGAGCCGATCGCCCCGCTGGCCGCCCGCGCGTGCGCCGACGCGCTGGCCGACGCGGGCCGCACGCCCGACGAGGTCGACCAGATCATCGTCACCACGATCACGCCGGACCAGGTCACGCCGGGCCTGGCGCCCGAGGTCGCGCGGCTGATCGGCGCCCACGGCGCCGCCGCGGTCGACCTCAACGCCGCCTGCGCCGGGTTCCTGTACGCCTTGGACCAGGCCGCCGCGCTGGTCGAGACCGGCCGCGCGCGCGTGGTCCTGGTCTGCGGCGCGGAGGCCTTGAGCCGCCTGACCGACACCGAGGACCGCGGCAGCGCCGTGCTCTTCGGCGACGGCGCCGGCGCGGTGGTCGTCGCCGCCGGCGAGCTGGACCGCGGCGTCTCGCGCTTCGTGCTGGGCTGCGACCCCGAGCAGGGCGAGCTGCTGTACGCCGACCAGGTCGACCGCAAGCTGCGCATGCAGGGCCGCGAGGTCTACCGCCACGCGGTCGCGCGCATGGTCGAGGCGACCGGCGAGGCGCTGGACGCCGCGGGCCTGGTCGCCGCCGACCTCGACCTCTTCGTCGCCCACCAGGCCAACGCCCGGATCATCGAGGCCGCCGCCAACGAGCTGGGCGTGGCCCGCGAGAAGCTCGCGATCAACGTCGACCGCGTGGCCAACACGTCGAGCGCCTCGATCCCGCTGGCGCTGGCCCAGGCCGAGGCCGACGGGCAGCTCCAGCACGGCATGACCATCGGCCTGGCCGCCTTCGGCGCCGGCTTCGTGTGGGGCGCGGGCGTCGTGTCCTGGAAGGAGCGCCAGTATGTCTGCGCCTGAGAGCAACGCCGACGCCAAGGTCGCGCTGGTCACCGGCGGCACGCGCGGGATCGGCGCGTCGATCGCGGAGCGGCTGCGCGCCGACGGCTTCAAGGTCGTGACCTTGGGCCGCACCGGCGGCGACGTCCAGGCCGACGTCAGCGATCCCGAGCAGGTCGACGCCGCCTTCGCGCGCGTCCGCGAGGAGCACGGCCCGGTCCTGGTCCTGGTCAACAACGCGGGCGTCACCCGCGACGGCCTGGCGATCCGCATGCCGGACGCCGACTGGACCGACGTGCTGGACACCAACCTGACCGGCGCCTTCAACTGCACCAAGCGCGGGTTGGAGGACATGTTGAAGGCCCGCTGGGGCCGGATCGTCAACGTGTCGTCGATCACCGCCACGCGCGTCAACTCCGGGCAGGCGAACTACGCCGCGAGCAAGGCCGGGTTGTTGGCCTTCACGCGCGTCGTCGCCAAGGAGATGGGCAAGCGCAACATCACCGCCAACGCGGTGACGCCCGGCTTCATCGACACCGACATGACCGCCGAGCTGCCCAAGGACGAGATCGCCGCCCACATCCCGGCGGCCCGCGTGGGCCGGCCGGAGGAGGTCGCCGCCGCGGTGGCCTTCCTGGTCTCGGACGACGCGTCCTACGTCAACGGCGCCACGCTCGCCGTCGACGGCGGGCTCAACGTCTAGAACTTCAACAAGAGCAAGAACAAGGAGAACAGAGACATGGCCGACCAGCAGGAGATCCTCGAGGCGATCCGCGCCGAGCTCGCCGCGATCAAGGTGCCCGACGCCGAGACCGCGCAGCCCGACACGACGTGGGAGCAGCTGGACGTCGACTCGCTCGACCTCGTCGAGCTGGTCAAGGCGCTGGAGGACCGCTTCGGCGTCCAGATCGCCGACCCGGACCTCAAGGGCATCGCCTCCGTCGGCGACGCCATCGCCCTCGTCGAGCGCCTGCAGAGCGCCACGGCGTAGATGGACGGGATCGTCATCACCGGCCGGGGCGTCGTCTCCCCGGTCGCCTCGGGCGTCGACCCGTTCTTCGACGGGTTGCTCGGCCTGCAGGGCGGCATCTCCGACGAGGGCATCGCACCGTGCGACTTCGACCCGGAGACGGTGATGACGCCCAAGGAGGCGCGGCGGACCGACCGCTTCGCCCAGCTCGCGATCGCGGCGGCCGACCAGGCGGCCGACGAGGCGGGCCTGGTCGACGGGGTCGACCCCCGACGGGTGGGGGTCATCGTCGGCACGGGCGTGGGCGGATTGACCACCCTGCAGCGTGAATGCACGACCTGGCTGCAGGAGGGCGACCGCGCGGTGTCGCCGCTCTTCGTCCCGATGATGATGCCCAACGCGGCTTCGGGCCAGATCGCCATGCGGCGCGGCCTGCACGGACCGGGCTTCTCGATCGCTTCGGCCTGCTCGACGGGCGCGCACTCGATCGGCGAGGCCGCACGGATGATCGCGCGCGGTGAGGTCGACGCGATGATCGCCGGCGGCACCGAGGCCGCGCTCGTCGGCCTCTGCATCGCCGCGTTCCGCCGCATGGGCGCGCTGTCGCGCGTCGGCGAGTCGCGGCCGTTCGACACGCGCCGCGACGGCTTCGTCATGGGCGAGGGCTCCGCGGTCCTGGTCCTGGAGCGCGAGGAGCACGCCAAGGCGCGCGGCGCGCACATCTACGCGCGCGTCACCGGCTACGGCGCGTCCAACGACGCCTTCCACATCACGCAGCCCGAGGAGAACGGGCGCGGCGCGGTGGAGGCGATGACGGCGGCCCTCGCGGACGCCGACCTGTCCCCCGCCGACGTCGGCTACGTCAACGCGCACGGCACCTCGACGCCGATCAACGATCGCGTCGAGACCATCGCCCTGCGCCAGGTGTTCAGCGACGACGGCCCGCCGGTCTCGTCGTGCAAGGGCGCGGTCGGGCACACGCTCGGCGCCGCGGGCGCCATCGAGGCGCTGGCGTGCGTCGAGGCGCTGCGCCGCGGCGCGCTGCCGCCGACGCTGGGGTTGGAGGACATCGACCCCGAGTGCGCGGCGGATCACATCGCCGGCGCCCCGCGTGAGGCGCCGGACCTCCGGGTCGCGCTGAGCAACTCGTTCGCGTTCGGCGGCCAGAACGCGACCCTCGTCCTGCAGGCCGCTTAGTCAGGGGATCTGTTTCGTCATGTCTGCCGTCTTCGACGTAGCACCGGACCACCTCGCCGCCCGCGCGCGGCTGGAGCTGCTGTTCGACCCGGGCACCTTCCGTCCGATCCGCACCGCGGTCGGCGACGGGGTGCTCTCGGGGTCCGGCCGCGTCCAGGGCCGGGCGGTCGTGGCGTGGGCGCAGGACGGCGCGTTCAAGGGCGGGTCCCTGGGCAGCGCCGGCGGCGACACGATCGCGCGGACGATCGCCCGCGCGGACGCCATGGGCGTCCCGGTCGTCGGCTTCCCGCATTCGGGCGGCGCCCGGTTGCAGGAGGGCGCCGCGGCGCTGGCCGCCTACGGCGCGATCTTCCGCGCGCAGGCGCAGGCGACGGTCCCGATGATCAGCGTCGTGAGCGGGCCGTGCGCCGGCGGTGCCGCCTACTCGCCGGCGCTGGGCGACTTCGTGATCATGACGACCGAGGCCTTCATGTTCCTCACGGGCCCGAAGATCATCGAGCGCGTGACGCGCGAGGTGATCTCGTCGGCCGACCTCGGCGGCGCGAAGGTGCACGGCGCCAACGGCGTCGCGCACATGGTCGCCCGCGACGACGTCGAGGCCGCGGAGATGACGCGGCAGCTGCTGACCTACCTCCCGGACCGCGTCGGCGGCCAGGGTGCCCCGCTGGTGCCGCCGGCCGACGCGCCGGGCGAGGACCCGGGCGACGTCCTGCCGGAGTCGCGGCGCAAGGTGTACGACGTGCGCGAGCTGGCGGCGCGGATGCTGGACCGCGGCGACTTCCTGGAGCTGTCGCCGAAGTGGGCGCGCAACCTGGTCGTCGGCTTCGGGCGCGTGGAGGGTCGCGCGGTCGGCGTGATCGCCAACCAGGCCAAGCACCTCGGCGGCTGCCTGGACGCGGCCGCCGCCGAGAAGGGCGCGTGGTTCGTGGACATGTGCGACCGCTTCGGGATCCCGCTGGTCGTCCTGAGCGACACGCCCGGCTTCCTGCCGGGGGCCAAGCAGGAGGCCGCGGCGGTGCTGCGCCACGGGGCCTCGCTGCTGCGGGCGTTCGGGCGGGCGACGGTGCCTCGCGTGACGATCACGCTCCGTCAGGCGTATGGTGGGGCGCACATCGTCATGAACTCCCGCGACCTCGGTGCCACCCTGACCCTCGCCTGGCCGGATGCCTACATCGGGGTCATGGGCGCGCGTCAGGCCGTGGAGCTGGTCCGTCGTCGTGAGATCGAGGCGGGGGCCGACGCGGCAGCGCTGGCCGACGCCTACGAGGCCGAGCACCTGCCCGTGCGGGTCGCGGCCGCCGCGGGGTTCGTGGACGAGATCGTGTCGCCGTCGGAGACGCGCGACCGCATCGCCCACGTCCTCGAGCTGGCCAAGACGTGACGCCGGGCGGCGCTTCCGAGGATCCGCTGAGCCTGAACGAGTCGCGCAACGCGACCGAAGAAGCCATCCTCGACGCCGCCCGCGACGCCCTCGCCGACACGGAGTACCGCCGCCTGACGATGGACGTCATCGCCAAGCGCGCGTTCGTCTCGCGCACGGCGCTGTACTTCTACTTCCCCAACAAGCGCGCGCTGATCGACCGCCTGATCCTGCGCGCGTTCCTCGACATGTACGAGGCCGCCTCGCCCTACCTGGAGGGCAACGGCGACCCGCGCGCCGAGCTGCGCCGCGGCCTGGCGCGCACCGTGCGCGTGATCGACCGCGACGGCCACGTCCTGACGCTGGCGGCGATGCTGTCCGGCGAGGAGGACCGGCTGCCGCCGCAGTGGGCGCCCTACGTGGTCCGCTTCGTCCAGGGTGCGACCGACCGCATCGCGCGCGACCAGGCGCGCGGGCTCGCTCCGAGCGACATCCCGCCCCGCCTGGCGGCGCAGGCGCTGCTGGCGATGGTCGAGCGCCACGTCACGCTCGAGCTGATCCAGGGCGGCGGCGACGCCCACCAGTCGATCCGCGTCCTGGCGGAGCTGTGGTGGCGCGCGGTCTACTTCAAGCCGGAGACGCCTCCGGCCGACTTCAACGCGGACTGAGCGGGGCGGCGGTCAGCCGCCGGCGTGATCGGGGTTGACCGGCGGCCGCGGGTCGTCGCGCGGCGGCTCGGCGTCCCCTCGCTGCTCGGTCTTGGACGGCTTGACCGGCGGCGGGAAGCCCGCGCCGGGGAGCTTCAGCTTCACCTTGCGACCGTCGGCGGTCGTCAGGTCGGGCTGCTTGGGGTCCAGAGGCTCGCCGGGGATCGGGCTCATGCGAGCGAGGCTACTCCGCTCTAGACGCGACGACCACCGCGCGCCGCCTCGTCGCGGGCGGCCTTCTCGGCGAAGCGGCGGGCCAGCGCGGCGCGGATCGACAGGACCATCGTGTCGAGGTGGTCGCGGGCGGCGGGCTCGATGTCGGTGAAGCGCAGCCCGGTGCCCTGGGGCAGGATCCGGACGATCAGGCCGCGGGCGTGGACCTCGGGGCCGTTGGGGAGCTTGATGGTGACCTCGACGGCGGTGTCGCGCGGGCCGAAGAAGCCGCCCGCGACCAGCGCGCCGCCCGCGGAGACGTTGACCGTGGTCGTCTCGATCGTGCGGCCGGAGGCGCTGACGACGACCGGCAGGGCGACGTCCAGGCGCGGGCTGGCGCGGAGGTTGTCGACGCGGCCCTCGCGGTTGGCCTGGAAGGCCACGGTGCCCTCCGGCGCGCGATCGGCGTTGCCGTGCAGGACCACCATCTGGCCCTGGTGCATGAACGAGATCGACGCCGCGCGGGGCAGCAGGCCGGGCGTCGTGTCGCGCGGATCGCGCGGCAGGAGCCACGCGATGTCCTTGGACGTCGCGGCGACGATGGCGGGCATGGGCTTGACGCCGACGCTCAGCGTGGCGGGCATGAAGTCGCGGATGCGGCGCACTTGCGCTGCATCCTGCCAAACGCTGCGGCCAACTGCCCAAAACCCCGAACAAAGTTCAGGGAGACGGGCCGTAGCGCTACTCGCCGTCGGCGGCCTGGTCCCGTGCCGCCGCGACCGCGCCGCCGTGCACGCCGAGCGCGTGGAAGCCGCCGTCGACGTGCAGGATCTCGCCGCTGATGGCCCGTCCCATCCGGCTCAGCAGGAACAGGCAGGCGTCGGCGACCGGGTCCGGGTCGGCGAGGTCCCACTTCAGGGGCGCGCCCTCCTCCCAGGCGCTGGCCAGGACGTCGAAGCCGTCGATCGCGCCCGCGGCCATCGTGCGCAGCGGCCCGGCCGAGACGAGGTTCGAGCGCACCCCGCGCGGGCCGAGGTACTGCGCCAGGTAGCGGTTGACGGACTCCAGCGCGGCCTTCGAGACGCCCGCCCAGTCGTAGATCGGCCACGCCTTGGAGGCGTCGAAGTCCAGCCCGACCAGCGACCCGCCGTCCTGCGCCCGCTCCAGCAGCGGCGCGAACGCGGCGCCGAGCGTCTTCAGCGAGAACGCGCCGATCTCGAACGCGGCCTTGGCACTCTCGGCGGGCGCCTCCAAAAACCGGCCGCCGAGCGCGTCGCCGGGCACGAAGGCGATCGCGTGCAGGACGCCGTCCACGACGCCCCAGCGCGACTCCAGGTCGGCCACGACCGCCGCGACCTGCGCCTCGTCGGTCACGTCCAGCTCCAGCACGTCGGGCTCGGACGGCAGCCGGCCCGCCATCCGCTGCGTCAGCCGCATCCCGCGCCCGAACCCCGTCAGGACGATCTCCGCTCCCTCCTCCTGCGCCCGCCGAGCGACCGCGAACGCGATCGAGCGGTCGGTCAGCACGCCGGTGATCAGGAGCTTCTTGCCGTCCAGGAGAGCCATCGCCCCATCCTTCCGCATCACGGCCTGACACCGTGGTCTCGGCGTGTCGAATTGGCCCGCCTGGCGGGTCCCGTGTTTCCGCCCCGGCCGGTTCGGGGCATGATGCCCGCGTGGTGGACCGGTCCGTCGTGCGCAGGCGCCGGCTGACCGCGCTGGGCGCGGTGGCGGGCCTCGCCGTCGTCGTGGGCATCGCGGTCGGCGCGGGACGCGGCGGCGGCGGTGGCGACGGCGGCCACGAGGCGGCCACGAGCGCGGCGGCGGGCGGGCCGCAGCCGACGCGGCTGCCCGGCGGCGGGCGCCGGCTGTTCCCCGACCGGCGCGTCGTCGCGTTCTACGGCAACCCGCGCGACGACGAGCTGGGCGCGCTGGGCATCGGCACGCCGACGCAGGCGGCGCGCAAGCTCATCGCGCAGGCCAGGCCCTACGACCTGAAGGCGCGTCCGGTGCTCCCCGCGATGGAGCTGATCTCGACGGTCGCCACCGCGGCGCCCGGGCCGTCGGGCGAGTACCGCGACCGCATGCCCTTCACGATGATCCGCCGCTACCTCGCGGCCGCGCGCAAGGCCAAGGCGCTGCTCGTGCTCGACATCCAGCCCGGGCGCGGGGAGTTCGGCCCGGAGATCGAGCGGCTGGAGCCGTTCCTGCGCGAGCCCGACGTCGGCCTCGCGCTCGATCCGGAGTGGCACGTCGGGCCCGACGCCCTCCCGGGCAAGGTCATCGGGTCGACCGACGCCGACGTCGTCAACGCCGCCGCGACCTACCTGTCGCGGATCGTGCGGGAGCGCAACCTGCCCGAGAAGCTCCTGATCGTCCATCGGTTCACCGACAACATGATCGCGCGGGCCGATCGCCTCAAGCCCGCGCCCGGCGTGCAGACCGTCGTCAACGTCGACGGCTTCGGCGCCAACAGCGTGAAGATCGCCAAGTACCACGCCTTCGTGCGCTCGACGCCGACCGCGCGCCGCGGCTTCAAGCTGTTCTACAAGGAGGACGTCAGGACGATGTCCCCCAAGTCGGTCCTGGCGCTGTCGCCGCGGCCCGACGTCGTCGTCTACGAGTGATCGGCCGCGGGCTGGAGGTGCGCGAGCTTGTCGGGGTTGACCACCGAGGTGATCCCCGCCACCCGCCCGTCGGCGACCTGCAGCGCCATCGCCACCGCCACGCCGCCGTCGGGCCCGACGCCGAGGAAGCCCGGCTGCCCGCCCAGCTCGACCCGGCGCACCGTGAAGCCGCCGCGCTCGCCCTGGCGGAAGAACGCGCGGATCGCGTGGGCGATCCGCTCCGGGCCGACCAGCGGCCGCGCCAGCGCGGGCGCCTTGCCGCCGCCGTCGCCGGTCAGCACCGCGTCGTCGGCCAGCAGCGCGACCAAGGCCTCCATGTCGCCCTCCCGGGCGGCGGCGACGAAGCGGTCGGTCAGCGCCTCGCGCTCCTCGCGGGAGGCGTCGAAGCGCGGCCGCGCGACCACCACGTGGCGCCGCGCCCGCGCCGCGATCTGGCGGCAGTGGTCGGCGTTGCGCCCGACGATCTCGCCGATCTCGGCGAACCTGTAGTCGAACGCCTCGCGCAGCAGGAAGACCGCGCGCTCGACCGGCGTCAGCCGCTCCAGGACCACCAGGAACGCCTGCGACAGCTCGTCGGCCATCTCGGCCTCGGCGGCGACGTCGACGACCGGGTCCGCCGGGCCGTCGGTCAGCAGCGGCTCGGGCAGCCACGCGCCGACGTACTCCTCGCGCCGCGCCCGCGCCGAGCGCAGGTGGTCGATCGCCAGCCGCGTCGCGATCGCCGTCATGTAGGCCTTCGGGTACTCGATCTCGGTGCCCGCGTCGCGCTCGCGCACCGTGCGCAGCAGCGTCTCCTGCGCGATGTCCTCGGCCTCGGCGACCGAGCCGGTCATCCGGTAGGCGATCGAGAAGACCAGCGGGCGCAGCTCGTTGATCGTGTCGGTGTCGAGGGGCATGGATTCGAAGACGATCCTGCCCGGTGAAACGTGACGTGTCACGCCCGCAAGGGCTGTCCCGTCTCCGAGGACCATGCGAATCATGGTGATGGGCGCCACGGGCGCCGTGGGGCAGCACCTGCTGCCGATGCTGATCGACGCGGGCCACGAGGTCGTGGCGGTGACGCGGACGCCGTCCAAGGCGGAGGCGCTGAGACGCGCGGGCGCGCTGCCGGTCGTCTGCGACGCGCTGGACCGCGAGGCGGTCCTCGGCGCGGTGGCGGGCGCCGAGCCGGAGGTGATCGTCCACCAGATGACGGCGCTGGCGGGCACGCCGGACCTGCGGCACTTCGACCGCACGTTCGCGTCGACCAACCGGCTGCGGACCGAGGGGACGCGGCACCTGCTGGAGGCCGCCCGCGCGGCGGGCACGCGCCGGGTCATCGCCCAGTCCTTCACCGGCTGGCCGTTCGCGCGCGAGGGCGGGCCGGTCAAGGACGAGGACGCGCCGCTGGACGGCGCGCCGCCGCGGGCCCAGCGCGAGACGCTCGCGGCGATCGTCGAGTGCGAGCGGCTCGTGGGGCAGGCCGCCGGCGTCGTCCTGCGCTACGGCGGCTTCTACGGGCCGGGGACGTCGCTGAGCGCCGACGGCGGCGAGGTCACCGAGGCGGTGCGCAAGCGCCGGTTCCCGATCGTCGGCGACGGCGGCGGCGTGTGGTCGTTCACGCACATCGAGGACGCCGCGCGCGGGGTCGTCGCGACGCTGGGCGACGACGCGCCCGCCGGCACCTACGCGATCGTCGACGACGACCCCGCGCCGATCCGCGCGTGGCTGCCCGCGCTGGCCGAGGCGCTCGGGGCCAAGCCGCCCCGCCACGTCCCGCTGTGGCTCGGCCGCCTGGCGGCGGGCGAGGTCCCCGCGGTGCTGATGACCGAGTCGCGCGGCGCCTCCAACGCGCGCGCCAAGGCGGTGCTGGGCTGGGAGCCGCGATGGCCGAGCTGGCGCGCCGGGTTCGAACGCGGGCTCTGACGAGGCCTTCGCCAAGATGAGCCGAGCTGGCGTGCCGGGTTCCGTCAGGCGCTCTGAGCGTTCTCCGCCTCGCGCTCGCGCAGCTCGATGCGCCGGATCTTGCCCGTCAGCGTCTTGGGCAGGTCGTCGACGAACTCGATCCGGCGCGGGTAGGCGTAGGCCGAGAGGCGGTCGCGGACGAAGGCCTTGATCTCCTCGGCCAGCGCGTCGCTCGGCTCGTGGCCCTCGGCGAGGATGATGAAGGCCTTGACGACGGTGCCGCGGCGCTCGTCCGGCGAGGCGACCGCCGCGGCCTCGCGGACCGCGTGGTGCTCGATGCACGCCGACTCGACCTCGAACGGGCCGATCCGGTAGCCGGCCGAGATGATGACGTCGTCGGCGCGGCCCGCGTACCAGATGTAGCCGTCCTCGTCCTGGGTCGCGGCGTCCTTGGTGTGGAACCACTCGCCGCCGAACGTCTCCTCGGCCGCCGCGTCGTTGTTCCAGTACCCGAGCGGGTAGTGCGGGTTGCTGCGCGCCCGCAGGCAGATCTCGCCGCGCTCGCCCTGCGGGACCTCCTGCTCGTCCTCGTCGAGGATGCGGACGTCCCAGCCGGGCATCGGCAGGCCCATCGACCCCTCGCGCACCTCCTGCCACGGGTAGTTGGCGACCAAGGGGTAGGACTCGGTCAGCCCGTAGTAGTCGAGGACCGTGACGTCGTACTCGTCGCGGAACCAGCGGATCGCCTCGGGGTTCAGCGGCTCGCCGGCCGAGCAGACGCGGCGGAAGTCGCACGGGAAGCGCTCGGCCGCGCGGTCGATCGACATCATCGAGCGCATCGCGGTCGGGGTCGTGAAGACGTTCGTGACGTCGTGGCGCGACAGGAACGACAGCTGCTGCTCGGGGTCGAAGCCGCCCTCGCGCTGCAGGACGACCTGGACCGCGCCGTAGCGCCACGGGCCCAGCAGCGGCGCGATGCCCGCCGCCCAGGCCCACTCGCCCATGCCGTGGAAGCGCTCGCCGTCCTGGACCTCGTGGCAGTAGACGAACTCCTCGTGCGCGAGCAGGTAGCGGTGCGCGTGGACGATGCCCTTCGCCAGCCCCGTCGTGCCCGAGGTGTAGTACAGCTGCGCCGGGTCGTCGGCCGAGGTGTCGCAGGACATGGGGTCGGTCGAGGCCCCGGCCAGCAGCGAGCCCTCGCCGTCGTCGTCGATCACCAGCAGCTCGTCGATCGTCTCCCCCACGTGCGCGCGGAAGCGCTCCGCGTTGGCGGCGTTGGTCACCAGCACGCGCGGCCGCGAGTCCTTGAGCCGGTGCGCGATGCCGTCGTCGCCGTAGAGCACCGACATCGACAGCAGGATCGCGCCGCGCTTCCAGGTGCCGAAGAAGATCGCCGCGGTCTCCGGCGTCGGCGGCAGCACGACCGCGACGCGGTCGCCCGCCTCGACGCCGTGGTCGGCCAGCACGTGCGCCGCCTGGTTGGCCAGGTCCTGCAGCTCGCCCCACGTCAGGTCACGGCGCGCGCCGTCGAAGCGCTCCCACACCATCGCGAGCTTCTCCCGCGGATGCTTGTCGCAGACGTCCTGAGCGATGTTGTAGCGCTCGGGGACGTGCCACTCGTGGCTCTCACGCAGCTCCTGGTAGTGCCTCATGGGCCAACGTTACCCCCCGCCGCGGGTTTCGCCCCCAGGGCGAGCGTTCGGCTACCAGGTCTTCGCTCGATCTCTCTGCGGCGGCGGCGCGAGGCGGACACGGGCGCCGCCGACGACCACGCCCGCCTCGGAGACCAGGACCGGGTCCAGCTCGGCCTCGGCCAGCTCGGGGATCGCGTCGGCCAGCGCGGCGAGGCGCAGGAGGACGTCGCGCAGGGCGGCGGCGTCGTGGGCGCCCTGGTGGAGGGCGGCGCGGAGGGCGGGCGGGCCGTCGACGAGCTCCTCGGCGTCGACGTCGGTCAGCGGCGCGAGGCGGAAGACCGCGCCGGGGATCGGCCCGGCCCACCCCAGGCCGCCGCCCGGCGCGACGCCGACGACCGGGCCGAACTCGGGGTCGTTGACCGCGCCAGCCAGCACCGCGACCGCGTCGGCCTCGCCGAGGGCGGCGTCCGCCGGCGCGGCCGCCAGCTCCAGGCCGGCGGCGCGCAGCAGCGCGACGGTCTCCTCGCCGCCCAGCCACCCGTCGCCGGCCGCGGCCGCGATCGCCTGCGCGGCGGCCGCGTCGAAGCCCTCCAGCTCGGGCTCCTGGCCGAGGCGGCGGCCGAGCCAGGCGCGGCGGTCGGCGGCGATCGCCAGCGCCCGCACGGCGGCCTCGGGGAAGCGGTAGTTGGGGATCTCGCGCGTCTCGCGCTCGGGCAGCGAGCCGTCGCCGCCGACCACGCACGCGACCACCGGCTTGGCGGTGCCCTCGCGCTCGCCGACCGCCGCCTCCAGCGCGCCGAGGCGCTCCTCGGGATCGGCGCCGCCGAGGCCGACGTGCACGACGAGGACCGCGTCGACGCCGTCGTCGTCCAGCAGCGCCCGCACGGCGACGCGCTCGTCGGCCGACGACGCGCGGACGCCGAGGTCGATCGGGTTTCGCAGGCGATCGGCGTCGGGCAGCTCGACGGCCAGGCGCTCCCGCGTCGCGTCGCCCACGCGCGCCAGCGACAGCCCGCGCGCCGCCGCCGCGTCGGACGCCACGGTCCCCAGGCCGCCCGAGTTCGTGACGATCCCCAGCGCGCGGCCCGCCGGCAGCGGCTGGCGCTCCAGCAGCTCGGCCGCGTCGAAGAGCGTCTGCGTCGACTCCACGCGCAGGACGCCCGCCTGCGAGAACAGCGCCTCGGTCAGCGCCGCGTCGGTCAGCGCGGCGGCGATCCGCAGCCGGCCGGGCGCCGCGGTGTCGTCGCGCGGCTGCGTGCCCTTGACCGCCAGGATCGGCTTGCGCCGGGACACGCGCCGCGCGACCTGCGAGAAGCGCCGCGGGTTGCCGAACGACTCCACGTAGAACGCGACGACCGTCGTGCGCTCGTCGTCGGCGAAGTGCTCCAGGACGTCGTTGGTCGACACGTCGGCGCGGTTGCCCAGCGCCAGGAACGACGAGACGCCCATCCGCCGCGCGGCGGCGTGGCCGAGCAGCGCCAGCCCGAGCGCGCCCGACTGGGACGACAGCCCCAGCCCGCCGGAGCGCAGCGGCACGCGGCCGATCAGCGCCTGCAGCCGCAGGTCGGGGTCGGTGTTGACGACGCCCAGCGCGTTGGGGCCGACCAGCCGCAGCCCGTGCGCGCGGACCTCGGCCAGCAGCTGCTCCTCGCGCGCGATGCCCGCCGGCTCGTCGGTGTCGGCGAAGCCCGTCGACACCACCAACAACGCGCGGACGCCCGCGTCGGCCGCCTCCCGCGCGACGCCCAGCACCTCGCCCGCGGCGACCGCGACGACCGCCAGCTCGGCGGGCTCCTCGAGGTCGCGCAGCGACGCCACCGCGCGGGTGGAGCCGACGACGCCCTGGTCGGGGTGCACGGGCGTGGCGACGCCGCGGTAGCCGCCCTCGACGATCCCGCGGAAGATCGCGCCGCCGACCGAGCCCTCGCGCGCGCTGGCGCCCACGACCGCGATCGACCGCGGCGCCATCAGCGCCCGCAGCGAGCGGACGGTCGCCGCGTGCGTGCGGTCGTCGATGCGCTCGGCCAGCGTGACCGTCGGCGTGAGGTCGAGCGCGAGGTGGACGATCCCGCCCGTCGACGCGCGGCCCACGCCGAAGCCCGCGTTGCCGAAGACGTGCAGCATCGGCCGGTTCTCGGCCATCACCTCCGCGTCGAAGCGCGTGATCCCCCGCCCGGCGGCGACGTCGGCCAACTGCTGCAACATGCTCGTCGCCAGCCCGCGGCCCTGCTGGTCCTCGGCGACCGCGAACGCGACCTCGGCCGCGTCGGGCTCGTTGAGGCGGTCGTAGCCGGCGACCGCGATGACGCGGTCGCCGAGGTGCGCGACCAGCGGGACGCGCGCGTCGAGGTCGGCGTTGGCGTAGTCGCGCGAGATGAGGTCCGAGCGGCCCGCGCCGTGGAAGCGCAGGTAGCGCGACTCGAAGCTCAGCCCGTCGAAGAACGCGCGGATCGCGGCCTCGTCCTCCGGCCGCGGGGACCGCAGCCGCAGGGCGGAGCCGTCACGCAGGATGACGTCGCGGACGATCGGGGCGGCGGCGGGTGGCACTGCGCCCGAGGGTAGCCCCGGCGCGGCGATCCGGGTCGCCTGACGCACGCAGGACGTGCACGAGGTGACCCGGATCGCGTGCGGGATCAGTCCTCGTCGGCGCCGCGCTCCTTGATCTTGCCCTGCAGCTGGGCCATCACGCCCGGGTCGCGCAGCGTCGTCACGTCGCCCAGCTCGCGGCCCTCGGCGATGTCCTTCAACAACCGCCGCATGATCTTCCCGCTGCGCGTCTTGGGCAGGTCGTCGGCCCAGATGATGCGCTTGGGCCGCGCGAGCTTGCCGATGCGCTGGGCGACGTGCTCGCGGATCTCGACGACCAGGTCCTCGTTGCCCTCCAGGTCGCCCTCCAGCGTCACGAACGCGGCGACCGACTGGCCGGTGTCCTCGTCGGTGGCGCCGATGACCGCCGCCTCGGCGACCTTGCCGTGCGAGACGATCGCCGACTCGATCTCGGCCGTCGACATCCGGTGCCCGGACACGTTGAGGACGTCGTCCACGCGCCCGATGACCGAGATGTAGCCCTCGTCGTCCTGCTTGGAGGCGTCGCCCACGAGGTAGGTCTCGGGGCCCCACTTCTCCCAGTAGGTGGACACGTAGCGGTCGTCGTCGCCGTACAGCGTGCGCAGCATGCCCGCCCACGGCCGGGACAGGGACAGCAGGCCCTGCGTCCCGCGCGGGACCTCGTTGCCCTCCTCGTCCAGGACCGCGGCCTCGACGCCCGGCAGCGGCGTGCCCGCGATCCCCGGCTTCATCGCCTGGGCGCCGGGCAGCGTCGTGATCATGATCCCGCCGGTCTCGGTCTGCCACCAGGTGTCGACCACGGGGCAGTGGCCGCCGCCGACGACCTTCCAGTACCAGAGCCAGGCCTTGGGGTTGATCGGCTCGCCGACCGACCCCAGCAGCCGCAGCTTGGACAGGTCGAACTTCTCGACGTGCTCGGTGCCCCACTTGATGCAGGCGCGGATCGCCGTCGGGGCCGTGTAGAAGATCGTGGTGTCGGTCTTCTCGGCCAGCTCCCACCAGATGCCCTTGTGCGGGTAGTCGGGGGCGCCCTCGTACATCACCGACGTCGCCGCGTTCAGCAGCGGCCCGTAGACGATGTAGGAGTGGCCGGTGATCCAGCCGACGTCGGCGCTGCACCAGTACACGTCGGACTCGGGCTTGAGGTCGAAGACGTACTTGTGCGTCCACCCCACGTGCGTGAGGTAGCCGCCGGTGGTGTGCAGGATGCCCTTCGGCTTGGCCGTCGAGCCGCTCGAGTACAGGATGAACAGCGGGTGCTCGGCGTCCAGCGGCTCGGCCGGGCACTCGGCGTCGGCCTTGGCCAGCGCCTCGTCCCAGAACACGTCGCCCTCGCCCATCGGGCAGTCGATCCCGGTGTGGCGGACCACGAACGTGGTCTTGACCGGCATGCCGACGTCGTCGACGGTCTGCTTGACCGGCGCGGTCTTGCCCTTGCGCCGCGCGCCGTCGGCGGTGATCAGCGCCTTGGCCTCGGAGAACTCCATGCGCTCCTTGACCGACTCGGCGCTGAAGCCGCCGAACACCACGTTGTGCGGGGCGCCGATCCGCGCGCACGCGAGCATCGCGACGACGACCTCGGGGATCATCGGCAGGAAGATCCCGACGACGTCGCCCTTGCCGACGCCCGCGTCCTTGAGCGCGTTGGCCGCCCGCTGCGTCTGCTCCAGCAGCCAGGCGTAGGTGATGTCCTTGCTCTCGCCCTCCTCACCGCGCCACTTGAACGCGACGCGGTCGCCGAGCCCGGCCGCCACGTGGCGGTCGAGGCAGTTGTGCGAGGCGTTGACCTTGCCTCCCTCGAACCACTTGTAGAACGGCGGGTTCTCGTCGTTCAACGCGCGCTGCGGTGCCTCGAACCAGTCCAGCGCATCGGCCTGCTTGCGCCACCAGCCCGCGGGGTCCTTCGCCGCCTCCTCGTGGACCGACAGGTCCTTGATCAAGGCCTGGGCCTTGAAGCCCTCCGGGGGCTCGAAGCGCTCCTGCTCCAGGAGCTTGGCGAGCTGATGTTCCAGGTCCTCTGCCGTTCCGGCCATGGTCTCTCTCTTCAGCGAAGGGGCATTACGGGGAGGACGGTGCGCCCGAACGTCGAGTTGGTCACCGCCGCGAACGAGGCATACCACGCGACAACGGCCGTGGCGAGCCCGAGCCACCCGCCGACGTGCACGAGACCGGTGTGCCCGCCCGCGTTCCCGATGCCGAGCACGATGAACGTCGCGGCCAGCAGGAGGAACACCAGCGCCACCGCCGCCGTCGTGCGCAGCGACGCGACGAACATGTAGGCCGTGAAGATGCCCCACGCGATCAGGTAGAGGCCGACCGCGTGGCCGACGTCCGCCGCCGGGATGCCCTTGGCGAAGAACTCCACGAAGGCCCAGTACGACAGCCAGAAGGCGCCGAACGAGGAGAACGCGACCGCGCCGAACGTGTTGCCGGTGCGGAACTCCCACATGCCGGCGGCGAACTGCGCGATGCCGCCATAGGCCAGCGCCAGCCCCAGCACCACCGGCTCGCCGCCCGCTCCTACGAGGTTGGCGTTGAACATGCTCAGGACGAACGTCGTCAGCGCGAAGGCCGCGAGCCCCAGTGGCCCGGGATCGGCCAGGGGCGTGGGAACGAACGTGACGTCGTGAGCGGCGACGGGCGCCGTGGGATCCATCTGCTCTTGGCGCGTGAAGCGCGGAGCGTTGGTCGCCGAGGCTTCCATCTCACCCTCCCTTTGACCCGAGGTGATTGTGAGGGCAAAGGGTTCCCGTGCGAGACGGGCGCGAAGCTGCTTTCAAACCGGCAGCCTCGCTGTTGTCCGGGAGGTGACCTACGAGCGGCGCTTGCGCTTCTTGCGCGCCGACGTCGAGCGGCTCGGCGCCTCGGTGCGCGGGCCCTCGACGGCGGCCGGCTCGGCGGGGCCGGCGGGCGCCGCGGCGCCGCGGCCGCGACCGCCGCCATCGCCGCGCGCCGCCCGCTGGCGGTCGCGCTCCTCGCGCAGCTCCTGCTGGGTGGGCCACGGCACGGCCTCGCCCCGCTCCCAGGCCGGCGGCATCCCCGACGGCCAGCGGCCGAGCATCAGCGCGCCGACCATCGCCAGCCAGAACGCGTTGACGACGAACGCGCCCGCCGACAGCGGCCCGAGGATCTGCAGCACGCCGACGATCGCGCCGAGCACGCCGACGAAGCGCGTCAGCAGGCCAACCCGCATCGCGGCGATCGCGATCATCACGAAGCCCGCGGCCAGCGGGAACAGGCCGATCAGGCCGAGGATCGTGCCGGTGACGACGAGGAAGCCCGTGCGGGCCGCGTCGTGGGCGGCCTGCGTGCCCTGGTCGGCCGCGGACGCGAAGTCGTTGGCGTTGAGCACCAGCCCGAGCGTCAGCATCACGGTGCCGATCGCGGCCGCCGCGGCGCCGACGATCACCAGCTCGCGGGCGAAGCGCGGGGCGTGGCCGCCGCGGTCCAGCGCGAAGCGCAGCAGCGTGACGAGCACGATGCCGACGCCGACCGACACGAGCGCCTGCAGGACCGACCCGACGAGGATCGACCCGCCGTGGTGGTGGAAGAACAGGACCTGGTCGGTGCCCAGGCCGGCGCGGCCGAGCGGCTCGCCGGCGGCGTCGCGCAGCGCGTCGATCTCGGTGACGCGCGGGCGGTCGCTGAGCGCGGCGTTCTGGACGACGTTCGCGACGACCGTGAGGATCGCCGTCGCCAGCGCGACGAGCCCGATCTTGGCGCGCACCGGCCGCTCGCGCGCGACGAGCTGCTCGGGGGTCGCCACGAGGCCGTCAGCCACGGCCATCGGTCAGCGTGCGCTCGGCGAGCGCCGCGGAGTCGGTGCCCAGGCGGCCGGGCAGGATCAGCTCCGGCTCCTCGCGGTCGACGGTCCGCGCGATGCGGTCGCCCGCGGCGAGCACGAGGTCGAGCACGGGCGCGGCGAACCGCAGGCCGGTCTCGATCCGGCCGCGCCAGATCAGCTGGGAGTGGGAAAGCTGCGCCACGAACCCGATCCTATCTGCGGCTGACGGCCCAGCGCGGCCCGGGTTCGGCCGCGCCGGATCCGACCGGCGCGGCGGCGTGACGCCGTGTGCTCAAGCCCGTTCTACTGCAGGCCCTGGCGCGCCTCGCGCACCAGGGTGACCGCCTCGGGGAAGACCGTCGCCATCACCGCGCGGATCTGCTCCGCCTGCTCGTGGGTCGTCCCCTGGATGTTGACGCGGTTGACCGCCGCGACCGTCATCTGCACGGCCAACGCGATCGCGTTGTCGGCCCAGGCCAGGCGCTGCTGGCCCTGCATCTGGTCGGCGAACTCCGCCATGCGGCGCTGCAGCTCGTCCGGGTCTCCGAAGAGTCCTCCAAAGCCTTCCATGCCACCTACTGTAGTGCGCTGGCCTTCTCGGCCTCGCGGTGTTCTCGGCCCGCCGCGATGACCTCCTTGAACGAGCGGAACTGGAAGATCGTCACCAGCGCGACGAAGCCGACAGCGAGGCTGAACGCCGCGATCGCGATCTGCTGGCCGACGCTGTAGGCGGCGACGGTCGCGCCGGTCGCCGTGCCCGCGAAGACCTTCACCAGGAACGCCTGCTGGACGCCCGCGCCGCCGGGCGTGAACGGCACGACGGCGGCGACCGCGTTGACGCCCAGGACCAACAGCACGTTCTTGACCGAGCCGCCGATGTGGAAGGCGTCCAGCAGGAACCAGAAGGCGGCGAAGCGGAACAGCCAGCCGCCGAGCTGCACCAGCCAGACCTCGCGGAAGTAGCGGCCGCGGTCGAAGACGATCGTCAGGCCCTGGCGCACGCGCGCCCAGAAGGCCTTCACCTTGGTCGACAGCAGCGCGAAGGCGAGCAGGCCGCCGACGGCCAGCGCGGTCAGCAGGAACAGCAGGAAGCGCGGGTGCGACGCGAAGAACGACAGGTCGAACGCGTGCAGCTTGGAGAAGTCCGGCGGCTTGGGGAAGACGCCCTGCGTGAACGCGAACAGCAGGATGAACGCGCCCATCGTCGCGTCGAAGCCGGCCTCGACGAGGAACGAGGCGCCGATCGCGGGGTAGGTGGAGTTCGGGACCGACGTCTTGACCAGGAACAGCTTGATGACGTCGCCGCCGCGCGCGGGCACGACGTTGTTGAAGCCGTACGCCGCGATGTAGGCGCCCCAGATCCGCTTGAACTCGATCCGCTCGGTCGGGTAGGCCGCCCGCAGCACGTTGTAGAACGCCCGCGAGCGGATCGTCAGGTAGGTGCCGAAGCAGAGCAGGCCGAGCGCCAGCGCCCCCCAACGGATGTCGGCGAGGTTGCTGAAGAACTGCCCCGCCGCATCGAAGAAGTCGCCGACGCCCGCGATCACCTCGGGGACGATACGAGGCCGACGGCCTCGAGGACGACGGTGTCGGCGAGCGACGCCGTCGTCACGTCCGCGGGCGGGATCTCCATGTCGGGGATGTAGGGCACGCCGATGACGTGCAGGCCTGCCGAGGCGGCGGCCTGGGCGCCGGTCGGCGAGTCCTCCAGCCCGACGCTGCGGCCCGGGGCGGCGTCCAGGCGGCGGCAGGCCTCGAGGTAGATGTCCGGCGCGGGCTTGGGGTTGGCGACCTCGTCGCCGGCGACCGTGATCGCGAAGCGGTCGGCGACGCCGGCGGTGGCCAGGACCTGGTCCAGGAACGAGCGCGGCGAGTTGGAGGCGACCGCGATCGGGATCCGCGCCTCGCGCAGCGCGTCGACCAGCTCGACCGCTCCGGGCCGCGGCTCAACGTCGTGGCGGGCCTCCTCCATGACGAGGTCGTGCAGCTCGTCGATGAGCGCCGCGCCCTGCCCGGGCTGCTCCAGCCACGCCTCCAGCTTGCCCGCGGCGACCGTGTGCGAGGAGCCGATCATGTCGCGCTTGTGCTCCATCGTGAACGTGGATCCGTGGCGGCGGAACAGCTCGGTCTCGGCCCGGGTCCAGGCGGTCTCGGTGTCCAGGAGCAGGCCGTCGCAGTCGAAGATCACGGCATCGGGTGGGAGCAGGGTCACCGCACCCACCCTACGAGACCGTGTTCGGGTCCTCGGGCCTCAGGCGGGCTCGCGCCAGAGGAACCAGACCGGCGGGCCCTTGGGCAGGTCGAGCCGGTCGAGCACCTGGAAGCCGTGGCGGCCGTAGAAGGCCAGGTTGGCCTCCTTGCCGGTCTCCAGGTAGGCGGGCAGCCGCTCGCGGTCGCAGAGGTCGAGGCCCGGGCGGATCAGCTGGGAGCCGACGCCCCGGCCCTGGCGATCGGGGTCGACGCCGAGCACCGCGAGGTACATGTGGCGCTCGGACGGATGGCGCAGCTCGACCTGGCCGAGGCCGCGCAGCACGCGCGGCAGCCGCGGCAGGACGCCGGGGAGCGTCAGGCGCAGCAGCGTCAGCGTGTCCCTGGCGTCCTCGCGCCAGCGGTCCGGCAGCGCCCACAGCGCCGCGCCGCCCGCGCCGTCGGCGGTCGTCCACGACACGTCCTGGACCATCAGCCGGCGCACCTGCCAGGCGAAGAAGCGCGTCGCCCAGTGCGGGCGCCGCCGCGCGTTGGCGTAGACCCAGCACGTGACCGGGTCGTCCTGGAACGCGCGGGCCAGCGCGACCGCCAGCCGATCGACGTCGCCGCCGGATACCGGGCGCACGCTCATCTCGCGCCCGGACGATATCGAGCGCTGAGTGCTCTACCCGTCCGCGTTGAGCCGCGCCAGCAGCTCGGCCTGGACGCGCTCGGCGTCCTCGTTGGGGACCTGGCAGGTCCCGGCCGCGGAGTGCCCGCCGCCGCCGTACTCCAGCATCAGCTCGCCGACGTCGGTCTTCGAGGAGCGGTCGAGGATCGACTTGCCGACGGCGAAGACCGTGTTCTGGCGCTTGAGGCCCCAGAGGACGTGGACCGAGACGTTGCACTCGGGGAACAGCGCGTAGATCGTGAAGCGGTTGGTCGCGTAGATCGGGTCCTCCTCGCGGAGGTCGAGGACGACCGCGTTGCCGTGGCGCGTCGCGCAGCGGCCGAGCTGGTCGATCGCGGCGTCGGCGTGCTCGCGGTAGAGGTCGACGCGCTCGGCGACGTCCGGGGTGAGGAGGATCTCGTCGATCGACTTCGTCGTGATGTCGTCGATCAGCTGCATCATCAGCTGGTAGTTGCTGATGCGGAAGTCGCGGAAGCGGCCGAGGCCGGTGCGCGGGTCCATCAGGAACGAGATGTAGTCCCAGCCCTGCGGCTCGAGGATGTCCTCGCGGGTGAAGTCCGCCGCGTCGGCCTTGTCGACGGCCGACATGATGTCCTCGCCGACCGAGGTGAAGGTGTCGGTCCCGCCGTAGTAGTCGTACACCACGCGCGCGGCGGACTTGGCGCCGGCGACGATGACGTGGTTCTCGGGCGAGTCCTCGACGCGGACCAGCTCCGAGTCGTGGTGGTCGAAGCTCAGGTGCACGCCCGGGACGTAGGGCAGGTTGGTGGTGATGTCGCGGTCGTTCAGCTCGACCTTGCCGTCCTGCACGTCCTTGGGATGGACGAAGAGGATGTCGTCGAGGATGCCGAGCTCCTTCAGGAGCGCGGCGCACACCAGCCCGTCGAAGTCGGAGCGCGTCACCAGCCGGTACCGCTCGGCCACCTGCGTCGTCATGCGGAGAGTCCCTGTCCCTTTGCCACTGGAAGTACGAGTTGCGGTCGTTCTCCCGTGGTCGTCGGCAGGCGCACCGGTTTCCTGAAGGTCAGCCGTCCGCGTGCTTCTCGAGGTAGTCGATGTAGACCGGGCGCAGCGCGTCGGAGAGGCGGCCGTCGTCGTCGCGGAACGTGTCGGCGACCTGGCCGGACCAGTGGGCGACGTCGTAGTCGGCCTGGTCCTCCTCCCCGGCCGCGGCCTCCGCGGCGGGCACCATCCGCATCAGGTTCCACAGGAACTTGACGTCCAGGTGCTTCCTGGCGCGGGCGACCGCGCGGTCGTGCAGCTCCTTGGAGCTGAGGGCCTCGAGCTCGTCGCGGCGTGACATGGCCATAGCCTACGAGAGCGCGACGCCGGCGCAGACGCACTCGACGAAGCGGCCGTTGCCGAGCGGGAGGACGACGTGGCGGACCGGGCCGAGGTCGGCGCGGCGGATGGCGGTCAGCAGCGCGATCCAGGGCGAGTCGAGGACCTCGGAGACGACGCCGGGACGGGCCGCGCCGAGCGGGCGCGAGGGGCCGACGGAGGTGGCGACGACGCCGGTCAGCGTCAGCGTGGCGCCGGGCCAGTCGAGCGTGACCTCGTCGTCGGCGTCGAGGCCGATCGTGGGCGTGGCGCCGTCCAGCGGCGGCGGCTCGGGATCGGTGAGCGCGACGACGCGGGTGGGACGGCGCCCGCCCGCGACCGCGCGCCAGCGGGAGGAGCGGTGCTCGCCGCGCGTCGCCCACGCGGTGGTGGACTCCCGATACCAGCCGACGATCGCCGGGGCGGCGCGCTCAGCGGGCTCGGGCGCCGCGATCCCCATGACCTCCAGCGCGATCGCGGCCAGCTCGGCCGCAACGGCGTCGGCCTCGCCACCGGCGCGCAGGACCGCGACGACGCGCGGCGCGTACGGGTCGTACTCGTCCCACGTGTCGGGGAAGGCGCTCGCCACGCCGATGGGGTCCCAGCGCCAGAAGAGCAGCTCGCGCAGCTCCTCCTCGCCGTGGGCCTCCCACCACGCGGCGTGCTCGTCGTCGTTCAACGGCTCCTCGCTCACGGCTCCACACGCTGCCACAGCGCGGCGAGCGCCGCCGCGACGGCGGCGACGGTCACGACCGCGAGGGCGTCCTCGGCGAGCCGGCCGGCGAGCGCGGCGCCCGCCGCCATGCCCGCGCCGGCGAACGTCGTCAGCCAGGTGAAGGCCTCGACGGCGCGGTCGGGCGGGACGACGTCCTCCAGAAGCTCGAAGACCGCGACGTTGAGGACGCCGTAGCCCGCGCCCGCGAGCGCGAGCAGGACGGCGACCTCCGGCAGGCGGTCGAGCGCGAGCGTGGGCGCGACGGCGAGCGCGACGATCGCGCACCCGGCGCGGTAGCGCCACGCCGGCGGACGGTCGGCGGCGCCGCGGGCCGAGCCCGACCACAGGGAGGCGCGGATCGAGCCCAGCGCGAACGTCGCCAGCGGCAGAGCGCCGAGCGCGGCCGAGCCGGCGCGGTCGGCGACCGCGGGCGCGGCGACGTCCAGCGCCCCGAAGGCGACGCCGAGGAGCAGCTCGACGAGCACCAGGGCGCGCAGGCCGCGATGGACGGCGAGCAGGGGACGGCGCCGGGCGCGCGCGGGCGGCGGGACGGGCGCGGGCGGCGGGACGGGCGCGGGCGGCGCCGC
>Ga0335075_10001498_pt1 | contig 38371 bp, 31 predicted proteins | sample Lox_Sample_24_FD_206723 | JGI IMG/M metagenome (GOLD analysis project Ga0335075, IMG submission 206723) | Soil microbial communities from Loxahatchee National Wildlife Refuge, Florida, United States - Lox_Sample_2.4 | ecosystem: Environmental > Terrestrial > Soil > Wetlands | place: USA... | reverse complement strand
GAGGACCCTTATATGCCTACTCCACTCCAATCTTGTTATATCTTCAATGACAGGAAACCGATCACGAGAATGCGAGTGGAGCCTAAAGAACTTGCTTAAGGCTCTCATTTGAACTTTGATATCATAAGGAAATCCAATGGGAATGACATAGAAGGTAATTGGACCACATGAAGACTCTGATGCAAGATGTATGAACCCAAAAATCATGAAAGCTTAATCAGATAGAGCAAAATATGGACGGCCTTACTTCAGTTGTTATGCAGCATGCAAGGGGTGTCTTATATCTTGGGATCGAGTTCTCATCCTAGTAGCGGCACCCTTGCGTATAACTCATCCCAGCCCTTGCCCACCCATCCCGTCGCTCTACCCCCTCGAGCCACGATTCCTAGACCACCAGCCATCCACACGCCAGCTACTAACGCCGAGATTCCATTTATAACCCACCACCTCCTCTTTCCCTTCTTCCCATTACTTCCCAGCTCCCCTACCCCGACCGGCGTCCAGCCCATCCACTTCGCCCATCCCCAAACAATGTGGCCACTTGCAATCCCTATTAATGCTGCATATCCCATCCAATCCATCACTGGATGTTTCGCAAAGCCATGACCCACGAACCCCAGCCCCACACCGGAACTCCCGCCTTCGACCCACCACGGCAGAACCCTGTTCACAAACGCATGTCCCAGAACCAGCGGCATGAGTACATAGCCTGAAATAGAAGCATACGATATCGGTGGCCAGATGTGAGTTTTTGAAGCGAGCCGCGAGCTAGGGGAGAGTTCGGAGCCGCCGTAGCGAACGAGCGAGGCGTTGCGTCTATGAATCCGCAGGATGAGGCCTGAGGCGATGTGTGTAAGGAGAGGGAGGGTGACGAGGAGGGGCTCCATGAGGGGGGATTGGTAGTAGGGGCGGGTAAGGAGAAGATAGCGTTCGGAGGCGGAGACTGATTGCGTTATTAGAGGGATGACGGAGGTGTTGGTGAGGTGGAAGGTCGTGTAGATTGTGAAGACGTAGGAGGAGTAGCGTTGAAGTCGAGTTACTGGACGGACGGTTTTCAGTAATAATCTTACTTAAGAAGGTGGAGGGCTTACAATAGTATACAGCACCATGACCACTACCGCTGAGGCCTAAGCCGAACGGTCTTGAGGGTGGAGTAGGTGGAGGAATGTCGGGGAGTTGTTTTTCAAGATCAAGAGGTGATTCAACAGGTGATGGCTCTAGTTGCTGTAACGAAATGAGTGTCTCTTGCGATAAAGTTTCCTGCAAATCAGGCCCGTCCATCTCGTAGAGAGACCTTCTATGTACAAATGAACAGAAAAGAATGGGAGCTAAGCTTTCTGAGCCGGAGGATTTCCCGCTCGATGTTGGCGCACTGCACATGCTGGGGCTTGCCGTAGCGAAGGAGCTTGGGCCACACCTTATTCTATTTACCTTGGACGACTTGGACACAGATCCTCTTGATAATTCAGCCGCCAAGGTGCCTCCGCAACTATTCAATATGCCTCCAGTAAGTCTATAAGCTACCCCAAACTTCTCCAAACTCGGACTTTATGCTAACCGTCACAGCGCGGTTTCACAAACCCAGCTCCAAAAACCGAGAGTGCAAGAGAGGCAGTGAAATCATTCTACTGTGCGTCCTTCTCCACTCTCTCGTCCCATGACCTCTAACCCCCTGCAGGCGAACTCTGCAGCAAAGGCTACAGCCGCATGAACGAATACGAGGCCCACCTCTCCTCCTACGACCACTCCCACAAGCAGCGCTTAAAAGACATGCGCCAGTTAACCAGAGACCCTCTCGCATCCGAGAAAGCGCGCAAAGCAGAAGCGAAAGCAAATGCTGGATCTGGGCTGATCAGTATCAAGATTGGCGGGGAGGGCTCGGGTGTGGGCAAGAAGCCAGGGTTTAAGAAGGCGGGGTTTAAGAGTGCATTTGCGCCGGCGGAGGGGGACAGTTCGAAGAATGAGGGCGCTGGTGGGGAGGCGGGAATGGCGGGTGATGAGGGGCAGAAGGTTGTTACTGAGGCGAAGGTTGTGGGGTATGAAGACCCGGAGGTGGAGAGTGATACGGAGGATGAGGGGTATGAGATGTATGATCCCAGGTATCCCACGGATTGAAGGACTTGACATTGGAGCCACATTGTGTCTCGAAATATCAGACGTGCTGGAGCCGGAAGTCAACGACGAGCAGCAAGTGGAATCCTGACTACCAAAGGTTAAGCTGCACAATAACATGGGTACAGTTATAGCTACAACACGACAAGCACCTTCATACTACGCATCTCATCCACAGCGGCTCGCCCTAGCGGAGCTAATTGCGGGAAATGTCGTAGACTAGTGTCAAGACTTGATATGCGTCGCATTTTCATGTCATACTCGGATAACGACCTCGTAGCCTGGGAAGCCTGAATAATATGGAGTCGGGGCGCACCGAGATTGAATAGACGTACCTGACAGTTGCGGTCCGCGTTGTTCGCGCTCTCGCTGTCACTCGGTACCGTCGTCACTCAAAAAGCGTCTTTCAGCGTAGAGAATACAGAGAGGATCCAGTAGCTCATAGAAAGATCAAAGAGTTCGTACCGCACCAAATAGCCCTCCCCAAAATATTACAAAGTTTCGATTTCAAGTATTTGTCAAAAAGCTAATCAAAATTGGATCTAGAAGAGACATCCCGTCCAAGACTAGCTGGTATAACATCAAATGATTGAGGCGGGACTCGCAGCTACTCGTATTCAATCAACATGTTACCAGATGCCCTGATAGAGAAATTGGGGTTACTGAATAACCGGATCGTAAATGCCTAAGCGTCCGATAGCACCTTAGAAATAATAGGGCTACTTTCGCAATAAAACTATAAGTCTGTATGTTAATTCAAAAGTCCTTATTTGGATATAACTACCTACACTGCCTTTTCTGTCAATTCTTGTGCTTGGTTGCAAAACATGAGCAACTTCAAAGATCAGTGCCATTCAATCTAGAGATTATTTTATTATTCGAATGTTTAGTTACGGAGAACGTATTGCGGGTCAATTTTCCAGCCGTCATACTTCTTACGCTTCAACTGATCCACTTGGATTCCATTGATGGTCCTCACATTGACAGGATAGATGTCATCGTCTACACCGTCGCCGAGGACCCTGACCACCATACTAACGCCACAGGTCTTGCAGAACGAAATGTAGGGAATCTTCATGCAGGAATGCATAGTCTGTGAGTGCCTCTGTTCCGTGGAGATCTACGGCCGCTTTCTTGGGGTAAATCCAGAGGTCACCGTTCTATATGGAGATCAGCTGGTGTACTGAGCAGGAAAGTGGGAAAAGGAGAATGCGCACTCTAGAACAAAGGCTGCAGTTACAGGATATAACCTCGGTTTCAGTCAGTTGCTTAGTTTTGACTCTATATGTCACAGCGCCGCAGTGGCAGTTCCCATCATAGACTTTTAGAACATCTTCGGCCTCTTTGAGCGCACTGGAAAGCAATGGTGGCTTGTATGGAGGCTCAAGATCTGCGCCTTTGAAGTTTTCAACTTCGAGCGCGTCCAGGTCGATGTCCTTGAGTGTACGGGCCTGGAGAGCATCAGGGAGTGCTTCTTTACTTCAAGTTTTGGATACCTTGTGAAGAGCTTCGCGTACATTTATACCAATAGCTCTTCCCCTTGGTGCGTTCTTGTAGTCCCCCATTACAGAAGTGCCGCATGTGGGACAGAACTTATCGTCATATCAGTATTCTAATAATTCTTATGCGAGACAGAATCGCAAATTCATTCACCATATGAGTCAGTTCTTTCTTCCCAAATTCGTACTCATTCAAAGTTCCATCCCCTTTCTCAACGGAAAGGTCATCATCTGGGACGGGGAAGATCCACATGTAGCCATTCTGCCAGATCCAGAATATCAGCACGAATGGATCAGACACTAACAAGCACGCAATGGAGAGCACAGAGATGTGAAATATTAGTTATAGGAAGTATTACCCTTGTGCATATGCTACAGTTACATGTGCTAACCCGTTTCAATGGCGGAATCTTTATGGAGAGTCTGAAAGCGCCACAGTGGCAGCTGCCACGATATTCTTTCATATCCGAACTCTCAGGGACAACCATGCTAGTTATACCGCTTTATTGTTCCCCTGTCCTTACTTAACGGGGGTGCTATGTGCGACAGAAGGGCAAGGTTTTCAAAGACTTGGAAGAACTCTCAACGTGGGGTCGCTTCTGCCTGCTCCAATCCCTGCGGTACCTACGAAGATTGGGAACTGCGCTAGCCAAGCCACCTACTCGGGAGAGTGACAGCCTTCGCTAACTATTAGTGGGCAAACCCCTACTCCACAGGGCTTCCATCGTAATCTCACTAGTGCACTGCTGATCCCAGCCTTCGCACCGTTTGAAAATTAACATTACGGAATGCGAAGACAGCATATGATAGGATATACCGAGTACACAACAAAAAGACAATAAAGAGGAGAAATGAAAGCGAGGAAGCGTGACGTCGTAAATTTGTAATTGCAGGATCGCCTAGGTGGCATAAGCGTTGAGACGGGCATATGCGAGTACCACGTTTCTTCGTATTGCACTGCATTTTACGTGCAGACTCCCCGCCCCCTCCGATGATGATTGAGAATCGCGAAGCAGGACTTTAAGAAGGCGAATGAGAATTACATACATCGTGGCTATACAGAGGGACGAAAGAGAATGCCTGAATCCTACTCGTAACTTCTAATTCGAGACAAGGCTGAAACTTGCTTCCAGCAACCATAGCCCTCGTAAGTGAGACCAATCAGCATAGCCCTGTTCCTTTGCAGAGTGGCTCAGGCGTCAGTGTGACGAATCACAGCGGTGGATCGGCAAGGGGAAATGCCAGCTGAACGGCGACACGGCGACCAAACGGGTAGCATCCCTGTTCCATTGGATGTACAATATTGGTAAAGGTAAGATCGCTAACACCCTAAGGCGAAAGCTCTCTTCTTCATCTTATTTCATCGTCGTCTTTCACGCTGTTTCTTTTCTCATGGAGCATCACGGTCGTTCCTCCTTGCATCAGATGTAAGGATGAGGTCCTCTTCCCTTTTTGACGCTCTCTATCTGCCCCTTTGGTTATGCTTGATCTCTCTTATCGCTCGTCATGTCTCTGTTTCAGCAACTTCACAGCCAACCTGCTATTGGGAGTACCTCCTCCAAGAAGCCTCGGCACCTAACGATGGGCCCTGTGCGGTTGTAAATAGCACATCTGTAAGAAACTGTCAATTGGTCATGGATGGGACCTCAATTGCTTACACGACTATTAGGCACCAGTCTCATGCTGTAGTTCTGGTGATACTTGTATGGGAAGTAACATCTGCTATGGTCCTGGAGGTTCACATCCACATGGCTCTGGATGTCAGTACTTCTCTCTAAACTCGGCCTAGTATAGATGGCTAACTTTAATTCCCTCCAGACTACTTAGCGGGATGCACGGACGTGACTCTTGAGGCCTCATCTTGTACTTCCCACTGCAGTTCGTCCATCCAACTCCACGTAAAATGCAATGCCTAATATAATTCTGCACAGTATCAAACGGCTATCCTGATATCGTTTACAATGCAACAAGCGGCCTCTGGGCTTGCTGCACAGTCGATAACTTTAATGTGAATTGCAGCCTTCCCACAGCAGACACTTTCTCTGCTCCAGCGCCAAGCGCACTTACCGGTACATTCATTGCACATTCCTCGACTGCAAGCTCCACAACCTCAGCTTCTGCGTCAACGACCTCCACCTCATCGCTATCAACATCATCGTCGACATCGACATCATCATCAACATTGTCATCAATATCGTCCTCAACTATAACAGCTTCTGCAATAGCTACAACAGCTGCAGCAGTAAGTCAAACGTCAACTCCAAGCTCTACGATAACGCCATTGAGCTCCGACGCCCACGCCCTCTCAACAGGCGCCAAAGCCGGCATCGCAATTGCAGTTGGAGTTGCTTTCCTTGTCATTCTTGGTCTAGCATTCTCATTCTTTCGTGCCCGGCGCAAGGCCCAAATACTAGCCCATGGACTTGCCTTGCAAGACGCTAGTGCTGGACTGAATAAATTCGGTTACGGGTACGCTTATGGAGACTTAAGCGGAAACCCCTCCTACAGTCAAGTGCCATTACACGAGTCATCCGATACTGCCCTTTATGAAATAAATCCAAAGCCGGCTCCGGTAGAACTTAGCGGAACTCTGCATCCAGCGGAGTTAGGAGGTTGGGATAATTACTATGAAGGCAACTATCGGATACGGGGGCCGGCGAAGAAGCATGACACCTACTACCACCCATGAATTAAACTGCGAAATTGGCTTGAACTATATCAGAAATTACTATCAAAACGCTATCCGATAGTCACTTTGAAGACGGCCTGGGCTAGATGGGAACACAACGGTCAGCGTACGCAGCGGATAAAGCTGAGGTTGGCAGTCTAGCAAGAATGATGTTCTGGCACTGGGGCCTTTCAGCCAGTCAGGAAGGGATGAGAGGGTGGACCTCCAGCACAGGTGGCTCGGTGATCAGCTCGTAGGGCAGAAGGAAATGGCTCCCAGCAATCAAGAACCGAGAAGAAAGACCGCCATGACCAATAAGATACCTCAATTAGTACAAGTGTCTGCAAATGTTAATAAAGATGCAAATGCATCAGATGTCTGGGAGCAGTTGGTGTATCACATACCCTTGGCTATCACAACAAAGCCGCAGCGCTGCATGGGAAGGATATGTACAGGACTAGAAGGCTCGTGCGTGAAGGATCTTTGACTTTGAGGCATAACTATATATCTATATACTTACGTTGGAAATACATCTCATACAAGACATGCTACATTGGAAACCCTGTGCTTTCATGACATATCTTGATAAATCATCACTTGAACTGCGCGTTTGACTCACAGGGATAGGTTAACTCTTTACGGAAGCAATGCTTTTTCACAGTAAGAAAGGTTTTCACGGCAGGAAGCTCTCCTCACCGTAGAAGGCCTCTCGATGAAGAGAGGTAATTTTTTCTGTAGGAACAATTTTCATGGCAAGAGTCCTTTTTTTCTAAATAGGAGAAACTTTCACCGGCAGAATGATTTTCATGGCAGGTTGGCTTTCGTAGAAGGCTCTCAACGAACGGTAGCTAAAAGAAGACCTTATTTGCATCACTCTTAGCAATTCAGTGGGTATTCATAATATGAGTGTTGATCATAATTTCATTTCATTCGGTTTGATTGAGTTGCGCTTATTAAAAAGCAAGCTATTTAAGTGCACGAATTTTGCGTGTGTTGGAAGCATAGCGAGAAGAGGAGACTCTGTTAGAGTCTCATGGTTTTGGAGAATCACAGCCTAGAGGACGGTATATTCTCTTCAGGCTCAGGAATGAGTCCCCGCTTTGCATCCCTGGCCGTATGACCGCTAAGAGGTGGTTCCGGTCTTGGGACTGGAGGCCTGCCGCTCAGCACATCAACGACGTGCCGCAATCCATCCCAGAAGACGTGCTTAGGTCTTCGACTCTTCCAGTCTGTCTCTTTCTCTTCAACTTGCTTCATAGGGCTGAAGACAATGCTAGCACCTTTGATACCAATGATGGTGCAGCTCTGTGGGTCCTCCATGATCATATCTCCGGATTTGTTCTCGTACGATTCAATATGCTCAATACATTTGATGGCCATTCTTACTGCTCTGGTACGATCCATTGGCGAAGGTACGCCGCCCTGCTGGACATGACCTGGAATAGAGTCCCGAGACTCAAAGCGGTTGCGGGCTTCGACACGGATCATGTCGGCGATGAGCTTGGCGCTATATACCGGGCTGGCCTTCTCATTGATCAGGATTAGTCTACCAGCTCTGCTCTGGCCAGAGTCTTTTGCAAACATGTGACGCAAGTTTGAGATATCAGCTGCAAGCATGTCAATGGTGACGCCTTCTTCGGGTGTATAGACAGCTACGGCTCCGACACAGAGACCAGCGAGGACAGCAACATAGCCGCATCGGCCACCTTGCGTTTCGATGACAAAAATACGGCGGCGGGAAGCGGACGCAGATTGCTTAACTTTGTCGCAATATTTAACTAGTTCATTTAGACAAGTATCTGATCCAAGACTGTATTCCGTTCCTGGGACGTTGTTTGATATAGTAGCAGGAAGTAATGTCATGGGAATTTGCAGGCTGGGGTACTTGCCACGAACTTTGCGGAGTTCAGAGAGAGCGTGGAATCCCTCAAAACCTCCGATGATGAAGAGTCCTTGGAAATTGTATAATTTGAATAGTTCCGCAATGGTTTCGATACCTGCTTCAGAGGGAAGCTCCCGATTTGTACCGATTTCTGAGCCTCCCTTTGAAGCCCAACCGTCAACTTCAAGCCAATCAAAGGGACGGACGGCGCCAAGTGGTTTGTCACCATGGTGCCGGACAAAACCTGCGAACCCATTGTGGATAGCAACGGGCGTGTGACCGCGAGTGAGACAGTATGCTACCGCAGCACGCGTAGCAGCGTTCATGCCACCAGCAGGGGCACCAACGTGGATTATGCCAATACGCATATGCTAAGAAAGATTACGAGTCAGCGAGTTCAAAATCTACTTGAAGTATGACTAACCTTATGCGATGGTAACCTCATAGATTCATCTAGGTCAGTGGCCGTAGTAGTCATATAGGAGCGGTAGAAATCGGAAAATTCAGTATCCCGTAGACTCATAGCTCTGTCGAAATCACGAGCTTCAATAGCCTTAGAGACTTCCTTTGTGTCAATAACCGCTTGCATAAGCGGTTTTCGTGTGATCTTATTTTCATTGATAGCAATGAAAGGAGTCGGTGTCTCCGGAGTTGCGTCCAGAACAGCCTGGACTGCTTCAACACCCTGAAGGGTTCCCAGCATACGATCATAAGCACATGCATCGCCTCCCCGCTGTACATGTCCAAGAGTGGTGATACGCGTATCAAGACCAAGTCCCTTTGGATCTGCTAAAAGATCCTTAATCATTGTCGGTGAGATCTTCTGACCTTGCTGATCATGAGCGCCCTCTGCGACGATCACAATTGTCTTCCGCTTTCCCAGTTTTCGGTGCTGTGATTTGATCAGCATGAGGATTCACGGTTGTTGTTATGTAGACATACTCTGGCCACTATTGTGCACATCTCTTCCCTCCAATTATCAGATCGAGGCTTTTCTGGGATGAAAACAAAGTCTGCTCCAGTCGCAACTCCAGCCATAAGAGCAAGCCATCCACAATGTCGACCCATTACCTCAATTACGAAAGCTCGAGAGTGAGATGAAGCGGTTGCCTCAATATAATCGACCAGCTCACATATCCTTCCCAGTGCTGTGAACGCACCAATGGTCGCATCCGTGCCAGACATATCATTATCGATTGAACCCACCAACCCTACAATGTTGAGGTGTTGAAAGGGCTCAATGTCTGCTTCAGTCAACTCTCCCTTCTCTACCAGTTCCTGCAAAAGTCCAGGCCATTCAGCACGAAACTTGTCTGCTCCAGTCAGAGAACCGTCACCTCCGCAGATAATTAACGCGTCAATGCCATTAATTATCATATTCTTGGCGGCTTTTAGTCGACCAGGACGTTCGTAGAATGCCATGCACCGAGCTGTTCCGATGAGAGTCCCGCCCTCCGACAGCCAGCCTCGAACGTCAGGCCATTCCATTTTCTTGATAAGATCACCGCCACGCACAAGGCCTTCATAGCCTTCGTATACACAGTATGCCTCGCAGCCTCGATTGATCGTCATTCGTACCACAGCTCGGACAGCTCCGTTCATTCCCGGGGCATCACCTCCGCTCGTCATTACGGCAATGCGACGTTTCTTGCTCTCGAGAGGCTCTGCGACACCCTCCTTGGACATGTCCTTTCCATTGTTATCAACAGGTGGAACGCTCGCCATGGTGGACACCGGCAGTTGGTACTGTTGAGAAAAAGTTAATATTCAAATGCAACTGAATTTAGGCTTCGATAGAAGGAAATTATAGGAAGAAGTTTGGGGAAGTGAGGGTTGAGTGAGGTATATAAGGGTGGTGAAAGAAGGAAAACGTGGGGTTCAGGCACTGACGAATTGGGTTGGACGTGAAGGCTGAAAGGAAAAGCAAAAGCTCAAGCTTCCGACGGGGAAGCTTCAGGGTACAGCCTTACTTCATCCAATCGGTACCTTATCGCTATCAAGGATCGAAATAGCGCCGGCCGCGGCGTTACTATCTGCCGATAGAGAACCAGATCGCTAAAGAAATGTTGTTCTGACTGGAGAACGAGACTACATTTTCGGATTGTTTATCAAAGTAGAAAACGAGGGAGTGATTCGAAAAACTGGGGAGGGCAACACGAAGTTGTGAGAAGGGAGATTTTACTCTCCATGAAGCCAGCGTAAGGACGTGTCTAAGTTCGACAAAGTGTCGAACTGGTATCAAGCGTTCGACCTTGTGGCTGCACAAGCATTCCTATCTGGACAGAGCTTCCACCCTCAGCCAATGTACTACGACAAGCTTACTTCATTCTGAGACCCGTGCAGAATCAAATACTACAGCAATTAGCCTATTTTCGTGCGACAAAGCGTGACAACCTTTATAATGAGCTCTATTCCAGATCAATTTCCCATTTCTCTGCGAGCATGGCCTTCAAAGGATGACAAGGCTGTCCCATTATCCTCGCTCATCTCGCGAATTAACAACGAGCGCGGTAGCTTTCGAGAGGTCACCGAGGAAGGTCTTACAGAAGAGCTGAAGAAGGACGAAGCAGGGACTGACAGTAGCAAGGAGGACGACGAGAGTGAAGTCGAGGATGTGGAAGAAGAGCCTGACCGGTTGAAAGAGCTCATGAAAGCCCGAGGGGAGATCTTAGGACAATTAGAGTAAGCTATTTCTCCAGTTAAAGAGTCAAAGCTGATAACAAGAATAAGGCAAGCGCATAATGCTGCCGCGGTAACACTTGACTTTGTATCTCTTCTCCTGTCGAAAGACACCCCTGTACAAGCCAGCCTTTCGATATCGCCAACGCTTCGTGATGCTGTCACCTTGGGTACGCTAGGAGCAGATAAAGTACAGGATTCGAAGGTCACCAAAGCTCAGAGACATGACAACCGACGCATAGCAAAAGGCTGGAAGCTTCAAAGCCTTACAGATACTGTCGATTCCATTCTAGTATCTGCTACAAGGTTAGAGAAGGAGATTGAGAAGGAAACACAATACTGGGAACAGATTCTTGCAGTCAGCGAAAATGGATGGGCAATATGTCGTCTGCCACAGGAAAGACATACACTAGGTGTTAGATTTGGTTTTGCTGAATGTAAGGAAGCACTGTTATACTCTAGCCCAATTTTCTGACTTCTTCCCCTAGCCGCAGCAGAGTTTTATAACCGCAGCCTTGGTGCTCTAAGACGTAATGTCGACGGGACTATTTACCTTGACCAAGGAATTGCGGATTTAACCCCAAGACGAGTACGAGTACGGATACAAACTCATGAAACCATCACCGGGGAAAGCTCCCTTTTTGAACCTGTCCGAAACCCCTCCTCTATTGAGTCATCGATATTACTTGCGCGCAACACAATATTTGAGGAAGAACTGTGGCAAGAGCTCAATCGCGAGGCCCGAATCCTCGCGAATCAAGGCGTGCGTGTCATAGGGGACGAAGTAGTTTGCGGAATAAATGGCAACAAGCGTATCGTGCTTGATCTACAAACCACCGATGATGACGAACTCCAACATGGTACAAGAGGATCGAATGATGATGATACAGTTGCTGAAATGATATCCTTCTCCTTACGTCTTCTCCTCTCGTACGCCCACAGACAAAACCACCATCGCCGTTGCCGGCTACCGCTGCCCATCACCAACCGTCCCTCTTCCCGCGCGCCCTACAACCTTCTCCGTCCTGTTATCATGCGTCTTCATCACGAAGCCGTTATTTCCAGTCTAATGAGTCTCCTCTCTCCGCTATCTAGAGCACTAATGTCTATTGGTGTATGTGACTCAGCCAATACTATAACTATTGCATCGATTGCCTCTATTATAGAGGCCAGAGCGAGGTCAGCAAAGAACCCACCGCGCTTTCCAGAACAAACAATCGATGCTCTTATATCACACCTCTCAGCTGAGGTTACGATGCCTCTGACCAAACCACCTTTTCCCTCCCAGTCACTCACCATCCAACTCCTCACCCCGCTCCCATCACTGGAAACCCGCTTCCGTATTACTGTTACTGGGCCCCTTGCTCTATCTTGCAAACCGCCACCAAATCCGTCCACCGTCGATGAGGTTAAAGGTTACGTGTTATGGGCGACAGCATGTGCACTTGCAGGAGCCTTTGTTGATGCCAACGAGCCATTACATGACGGTGGGGCTATAATTGGCGATGGCCAGGTGAATACAAGAAGCGGAGACACTCAAAAAGAAGAGTCAGCTTCTGGACTCCGTGGTTGGCAACTAACTCATAATCCTACTGTTTTGCGAAAATCTTTCAAAAATGAAAAAGATAGCAAGGAGCTCGGTTTCAGGGTCATTTCTATCTCTGGGGATCAACATACGGTGAAAGTTCAGGCTTCGTACAAATTTGTCAATGGCCAACAATTGGTAAGTAAGGAGAACGGGGCCATAACGCAAGTCTGGAGCAGCGGGGCTACAAATGATAATACCGCTGTGCAACAGAAAGGAGAAAAGTGGGAAGATATGCAGCTGAGACAATTTGTTGAAAACGTCGGGAAATGGAGTAAACCTTCCCTAGACACTACATATGAGCTTGGAGATGGTTACGAGCAGTCAGGCTTGGAAAGGACTTGAGGGTAGAAATAGAAAACATGTGCAAATATATTCAGGTTTCGGTTGCAATCACTTGGAGTTCCTCTCCTCGTTTACCCACAAAGTGGAGAGAGGCTTGGACAAATTGGTGGCAAAAGGACGATTTGGTAGATGATATCTTGTAGGATGTGAGATAGGCTCTTTTTTTTTTTTTTTTGTCTACGTACATCTCACGCATAATTCTTTCTTACTTTTCTTGGATATCTCGCAACTGCGAGTGCTGATAAGCGCTTTGGAAGAGTAAATCTCGGATGTTCAAGCCATTTCCAATGGCGATCATACTTCATGCATAATGAATAAAGATGGAATCTCTCAGTATGGCCATAAAAGGGATAAATATCAACGGAAGGTTAGCCAAACGATGCCAGGAAATGGTAAGTACTTACGAAATCCTCCATTGGAGATGTTAAAAACCGTCAGTAAAGGTCGAGCGTCGATATACGAGTAGATGTTTGTGGAATTGTCGGTTGCGACGATGTAACTTGCTGGTTTTTAAGACGCAAAGTAGGAAGTTGATGAATAGAATTAAGACAAGGAGGAGCGTGAAGACAAAAGTGCATTGACAAAAGTCCCAAATAGCCTCCATAAAACCCACAGCTTGCTACATAAGCGTAGCTCCATATCTGATGCTTGTTCAATCACGAAGGTTCTGAGTTACTGTAGCTATTCATAAATGCAAAGAATTTATTATTGAGTCTTCTGCTGCCGAATTCGGCATTTCTTACAGCTGATAAGCTCCTGCTGTGTGCAAGGCTTGTAAAAAGTCATAGGATACGATGCTCTAATTCTGAATCCTGTACAATAGCAAAAGAGTTATTCCCATCACGTCCAGTACCATTAGCGTATGTCCCAGACTGTCAGTCTATAGCTCTTTTAGGGATTATGAGACTTTTGATCATCGCAAAGCACCTCTAAGTGCCTACGCCACGCTGAAGCAAAGAAAGTTGAATAATATTTCTTACAAGAAAAAGAGATGAGCAGCCAAAGCTGGAGTCAATCTCTCTTCAATTAGTAGCATAAATTATTTCTACCAGTGTATGAGCAAGTAAGCCGAAAGATTATGACGTTTGCATGACTTGATGGAAAAGTCGGTAATATGTAGGATTTTGAGAGACGGAAGGACTTGGACCACAGCTCAAGATGCCTTGCCTCGACGAGCACGAGGTTTGGCGGCAGTTGTAGACCTGCGCGGAGGATATTAGCCATGGTACTAATTTTGGAAAGGGGACTGGTAAACTAACGTATTCTTTCCTTTGCGGCCTTTCCTGGGTGCAACGGGCGCCGGTTCTCTAAACGCAATCTCCCGTTCATGCATCTTTTGTAGAAAGCCGTTGAAGTCGTCATCAACGATCTCACCAGCATCCACCATATTTCGAAACTTCTTCTGGAGAAATCCCTCCCAATCATTACCCGCGATTTCCTTGGCTTCAACCATCTCATTGAAATCACTAACAAGCGGTCCGTCCTTGTCACAGAACGCCGAAGCAATCTGCTGCAACGGATCTTCAGGCATCTCGGCTTTAGACGTATCGTCCACGTTCTCAGATACGGTGGCAGGGTTCTCATCTGCGTGAATTTTGACGTCTTGGCCCTCTTCTTTCTTCAAGCTATTCAAGCCCTTTCGTTTTTTGTATTTGAGCGTCGATTTCTCGTCCTTGGCGTCATCGTCATCCCCTTCCTTCTTCATATAGTTTCCGTCATCGGCTTCCTCTTTCTTTGCGACTTTCTTGCCTTTAGCATTCTTAGCTGGCTTGACATCGCTATTGACATTTTCATCACCTTCCATCTTGACCTGACTCTCATCAGTGGATTCTTCTTTAGTAGCCTTCTTGCCTCGAGCTTTCATGGCCGGCTTCACGTCAACTGTTGTCTCGACAGCTTCTTCTTTCTTGATTTTGGCAACCTCGGTGTCTTCCTCCTTCTTTACTCCTTTCTTAGCTCTAGGCTTCTTGGCTGGCTTTACATCAAGACCCATCTCGTCATCTTGTTCCTTCTTCATCAATTCTGTCTCGTCAATTTTACCTTCCTGCTTGGCAGCTTTTCTGGCTCTGGGTTTCTTTACTAGCCTCGATTCATCTTCATCTTCATCTTCATCTTCTTCCTTCTCGGCAGGCTTTTTGGCTCTGGATTTTTTGGCTGGCTTAAAATCATCCTCTTCATCGTCTTCCTTCTTCGCTTTGGTAGCGCGCTTCTTTGTGGGTTTGGCTTTCTCGTCCTCATCCTCATCTTTTGCGCGACCATGTTTCTTTGCTGCAGGTTTAACTGGAGTCTCTGGGGCGGTAGCATTTCCCACACCCTAGATTACATCAGTCACAGATCCTCCATATGTCGAGCAAGTATCAGGAGTTGAGCGGCTATACCTCTTCACCTTCTTCAAGTTCCTTCTTCTTGGGAGTGGCACGTCCACGGATGCCCGTCTTACCTAGTACGTTGTATGCAGGATCCTATTTGCGATAGATGAGTACAGCATTAGGAGATCATTACAGAGTTGTACTTACGCCCTTCCAGTCCTCATCGGCAATCTTGCCTTCAGTGACGGCCAGTTTGATTTTCTCCTGATAATCTGGGGGCATCTCTTCAAGCCCATCCAAGAGGTCCCACTTATACTCGCCTTCATCGGTCAAGGCTCCAGTGAGATTCTCTCGAATGTTCTGCAAGGTTTTACCAGAGACGCAGCCCCTTCTTAGACGTCAGAACCAGGTGAGTTACTTCAAGAAACTTGATGACAGGGATTTACAACTGAGAAAATGCATACCAGTGTCTCCACTTGAAACCTTGGAATTCGCGACCAGCGCCGGATGTTCCTTCCACCCAGACACCAAATCGGATTTCACCTTTCATTATTTTGACATTATTCTTCTTGCATAATCCATCCTGACAACCCGCACGGTTGTTTGGAGACACCTCTGTTTGCCCGTTAGTTGTTGACTTTCATAGTAAGTGCAATCTCCAATCATGAGTATAGCTTATGGTGCACCTACCAACGCGATAAGCTGGCATTTTGATGGACTAAGCAGTGTCACAGAAATATTCTTTGGTCGGAAGATAGCTTCAGAAACAGCTTCTAAAGGACTGATTTAGATGGTCTGGATCAGGTGATCTCGGTACGGTATCTGAAGATGCGTTCTGGCATGCGTATCTTATGGAAGGAGCTTTCGGAAGCGATGACAGGAGCACACTAAGACCGACCATGAGACTTGATTTCTGAGGTAAAGTGAATTACTTACTCGACAAGAAATGTAATGTGTGAGTTCAGACGTGAGAGTCAGTGATGTCAGGAATTTTGGAGGTTGGTAAATAGCAACTCAAGATTAAGCGAAGCGCACTAAAACGCGCTATCATATGAGTTTTGGCGCTGTGAAAGCCATCATTTATTTATCCTTTGAAAGTGATGTTTCGGGTTGGGAGCTAATTGCCAGCACTTTGTCTACACTTCTAGCTCAAAACTGCGCATATTTGGATTATAGCCGATTAGGTCGGTATATTTCGTTACTGCTACTCCCTGCGATAGGAGCAGTCACTGCAGTGCAGACTGTCGCCTATGCAAAGTTGAGCGGTCAGAAGATGGATGTATTTGTGTTCTCTATCTAAGCTCAAGGATCTTTCGTCCCTGCGAGTATCAATCTTAGATGATGCCAAGTAATTGACCTAGCGAAATGTCATCCGTCCATTCTGATGGAAGCCCTTAGACTCTCTTCCTCTCCGCTGCCTCCAGAAACTCTCCCACTTCATCTAGCAATTCGACAGTTTCAGCTGGGCTTGCTACCCAGGCTGTGGTTCCAACCTTCCGCGCCCTAAAGTCGTTCGCCCCATTCGCACTCAGAAACTGATCTCCTACATGCATCGTTCTCCTCCCCTCAATTCTTCTTCCCATCATGTCTCCAAAGAACTTCTGGCATACAAGTACACCCCAGCTTTTGTCTCCAATATCTACAAATACGTCATTGCCACCGTTAAACGCGCAGAATGGTAAAGTCTGGCTGACCGGCGACATTTCTAGAATCTTCTGCACAACGAGAACTGTTTCCTCAAGTGACTCGCGAGCAAAACGAAGATTGGGTGATGATGGTATGATACCTACAGCGCGTTCTTTGCGGATTATTATGGCAGGCAAGTTCAGGTTGTGAACACATTCCCGAAGGGCTGCCTCAGCTTTGTCGAGTAGGGCTTGAATCATTGGTTCTGTCCATGTTTGCATCTCGTCCAGAATCCATGACCGGCGTGGGACCCATTGGAGGAGATGAGGGGAGTCGAGAGAAAATTTGAAGAGAAAGTTAGATTCGCCGCCTTTTAAAATTAGCATCTGCGGAGCTATCACCCAATGAACTCTCACCCATTACGATAAGATTCTGTTTTTGCTCCATAGTCAGTAGAGTGGATGTTCTGACCGCTTCAAGCAGACCGTGCAAGCGCTCATAGTATCGTCTAGCTTCGACGTAACCCGCTGCTGTGACAATACCTATTTTGGTGTTGTGACTCATGAGAACTATAGGGCACATCAGCTCCATTATTCATTACACGAAACTTATTCTTATGACTACACTTTGGATTGGAAAGTCCACCTATGTACTCGAGCAAGCCACAGTATACTTACGTATTATTCTTGAGATGACTTCATTTTGAGGCTCTAAACTTTTTCCGTCGTCGTATAACGTCACGTCACCATCAAACGTGGCAAGATCCAATGGGCCAGACGCAGTAACTCCCATTATTTGCGCCGTATTCAGAATAAGGCGAATGTCATTAAACGACGGCGGTACAAATCGTCGAGAAGAGATGAACCGTTGGCGATCTTGGTATCTAAAAGCCTCTGCGAGAGGAAGTCGTGTAAAGAAAGTGCCAATGCTTGGAACAAGCAATTTAAGCTTAGATTGGTGTTGAAGATCAACCTTTTGATGTTCGACTACGCTGCGGTGAGGAGCGGAAAGACAGTATGGACAAATGTAGCGAGCATTCTAGAGAAGAGGCATAACACTCACTGTGATCATCTATCATGTCTTCAATATCTTTCATAATCTCCGCATATCGCCGATGTGCTTCCTCCGCCATTTGAGCCACACTCCCAGAACGGGACTCGAAGACACCTGTTGGTTGTGAATGAAGCACAAACGGAACAGCTAGGAGACCTTTTATCCATTCTGATAGTTGGTAAGCTTGTATCCAGGAAATTGTGGGATGTTAAGAGCAAAATATGCAATTAAGGCCCAAATAAACCCAAGGGATTCGGGTTCCCGCTATGATACAATACTAACAGCAACGTACAAGAACACATGAGGCTCAAGATCAGACGGTGAATAACCCGGTCTCCCAATGCAAAGGGATTGATCAACGCTACGTGATGATGCACGACTGTCAATGATAATTGAAAGCTAGTATACCTATGAATTGATCTCGTCGATGAGTCTTTAACGCATCTGGTACGTATTAGTTGCGATTCATTTTGTACATGTTAGATCAGCTCACACTCAACCCTGTAACGCGTCGTCATATTGTCCCTCTGATTCCCGTGAATTTCTGAGTCAATTGCTGGCGCATTCAAGAGTTGCGCTTTGGGCTATATGCCAATGAGGTCATAGGAAAATAGCTTAGAAGACAGGCTAACTGATCGTTGGTATTGTGCACCCTCGCTTTTCGTCGGCGATGCTGCTCCATTTGTCGGCCGTATCGGTCATACCGCCTCTGTTCTGCCAACTACAAGTAGACTACAACATTCCAATTCCTATTGCCCTTGACATAGACGACACACGCAGCTGTATACGGTTTATTATCTCAAATATTTGGAAAACAAGTGTCAACGTTAAAGATGAAAGAAAATTATACTCAGCTATATCCAAACGAACAGGTTGCAACTAATGTTGGGAATTACGCTTATCAACATTCAACACAAGTTCCACAGCACATGTTAGATCATCATGCTTGGGCTACGGAAAATCATGAGAGGGCTAATATGATGATTTCACCTCTGCAAGCTCAGTTCCAGATCTGGATGGCAAAGGCAGTGGGAGCCAAAAGGGGTAAGCGACTTGCATCACTTTGTCCATCCTATGGAAACTTTAAAGTTTAGTCCTTTACCATTAAATAGTTCTTTCTTTTATCTCTCTCATTCATATTTAAGCGCGAACTTTTCGATACCTTTTAAGCATCATTTCTGACAAACCCTTAGTTCTGGAAATTGGATGTTTTGTTGGGTTCTCCTGTATGGGATGGTCTCATGCTGTTGGTGTTGATGGGCATGTAACTACACTTGAGTTCAGCCCCGAGTATGCCAAAGTCGCGGAGGATGCATTTAAGAAGAATGGAATTAAGAACGTTGAAGTAATCATTGGCGATGCACGTGAATCGTAAGTACTCACAATTGTTGATGTTACCGAATCCTCCAAGTTCATATGGAACTGTGTATAGTCTTAAAACTCTTGCCTCCGACCTTTCCGAATCTTACGACCTTATATTCATTGACGCTGATAAAACGTCATATCCGACTTACCTGTCTCTGATTCTTTCCATGTCACCACCCTCGTCAGGTAAAGCTCGTCTTCTTCGTTCTGGTGGCATCATTATGGCCGACAATATCCTCCGCCGCGGCTTGATTGCCGATTCCAGTGATGCTAACCCCTGGACGGATAAGCTGAAGCAGCAGGGCGAAGCAGCATGGAAAGAAGGAGATATGAAAGCTCTAGATGAATTCAACAAGATGATGGTAAAAGAAGAGAGAATGGAAACTTTCTTGATGCCAATGTTTGACGGACTTGGTATGGGAATATTGAAAGACTGAAGAACAGTCTGGGCTTCTCATATAGTATAGTCTTGGGTTAATACTCTCATACTCGATGAATTCAAAGCATCCTCCATGCATGGTCCTGCAGCCCAGAAAGCAACGTACTAGAAATCATCAATTCGGTTACCTGCTTCCAAGTCTTGCATGCCTCCGGATATCCATACGATCTGCTTCAAGGCCTAATCTTGTGGCATGCCTTGACATAACCCATCTCGACGGGTAATATAGGTTTCCAGATCAGGGTTCTGTGTCTACCACCTGTTCTTAAATAAAAGTTTGTATGCCAAAGTATTGAGGGCAGCTTTCATTCCATGATCGTTAAGAAGGCAAAGCGTATCTGCAGAGGAAAATGTAATTTGTACGGAGAATGCCCGAACCATAGCTTAGCTGAGTACTGATTACTAATCATTCCTGAGGCACGAAATGACAAAAAGGACAAGATCAATCACGTGATTCACTCTCTGACGGGGGTTTGGATAAGGGAATTGATAAGGTAACGCGACCTCCCAAAGTCTGAACGCGAAGTTCAGCATTTTTCATATTGACTCTTGGTTATAACTTCCCAACTCGATCGAGCAATAATGCATAGTCCAGATACGTTCAAGAAGGCTATGCTCATGTTTTGTACAGCTCCATAACTTTTCAATTATCCCGCCAGCGCTGCCCATGCTTTTTTAAACCATGTTCTCGTCCCAGCCTTTCCTTCTATCCTCCCAACTCTCTGCCACGCAAGGCCATCGCCAAAAGTCTCGATTCACATACAAGAACTTGGCACAGCTAGCTTCTTCCATAACCACGTGTCCTCTACGGGTCATAGCGCATATTGATCTCGATGCGTTTTATGCCCAATGCGAAATGGTACGGTTGGGAGTTGCAGAGGACCAACCTCTTGCCGTACAGCAATGGTAAGCTCTTCACTTGTATCTGTTCGAGTTCTGCAGCTAATTTACATTATACAAGGCAGGGACTAATCGCTATCAATTACCCCGCAAGGAATTTCGGTCTAACTCGACATATAACCATCACTGAAGCGAAGAAACTCTGTCCGAACCTGATAGTACAACATGTTGCTACTTGGAAGGAAGGCGAGGAGAAGTGGGCATACCATGATGATGCAGCTGCTCACATTGGTACACACAAGGTGTCACTCGACCCATATCGACTCGAATCTCGACGCATTCTGGCTTGCATCAAGGAAGTGCTTCCGGCAAAGCTACAGAGGGTAGAAAAGGCGAGTGTAGATGAAGTGTTTCTAGACTTATCGTCACACGTTCATTCCATCTTACTCGAACGATATCCAGAGCTTGCACTCCCTGCACCATATGATGATGTCACTGAGAATCTGCCACGACCTCCGACTTCTGCACTGGACTGGCAGGCTGATGCCCTGGTAGATCTTGATACAGATGAGACGGAAGAAGATGACCCTGACTGGGACGATATTGCTATGCTCATCGGATCTGAGATCGTGCGCGGGGTTCGCGCGGCAATCCGAGAGAAGCTGAAATACACATGCTCGGCAGGCATTTGCCACAATAAAATGCTCTCCAAGTTGGCTTCTGCACATCGTAAGCCCAACCAACAGACTGTTGTTCGTAGTCGTGCTGTGCAAAAATTTCTCTTCGAGTTCAAATTTACCAAAATTCGGAATCTTGGTGGCAAGCTTGGAGATCAGATTGTCGCAATATTCGGCACAGATGCGGTGAAAGATCTGTTACCAATAGATATTGAGACATTGAAGCAAAAACTTGGAGACGACACAGGCTCTTGGGTCTACCAGACCATTCGAGGTATTGACTCCAGCGAGGTTAACTCCCGGACGCAGATCAAGTCAATGCTATCAGCTAAGTCATTTAGTCCAAGTATAAACACATACGAACAGGCTGTTCGATGGTTGAGAATTTTCGCGAGTGATATTTATTCGAGACTCCTCGAGGAAGGAGTTTTGGAGAATAAGCGACGACCGAAGACCATCAACTTGCACCACCGTCAAGGAGGACAGACAAGATCAAGGCAGGGTCCTATACCTCAGCGCAAAATCATAGACGAAGCTTCGTTATTCGATCTTGCCAAGACGCTCCTTGGCCAAATTGTACAGGAAGGCAGGGTCTGGCCCTGTACCAACCTCAGCCTTAGCGTCGGCGGTTTTGAAGACGGGATTACGGGCAACATGGGCATTGGCTCGTACCTTGTCAAGGGTGACGAGGTCAAGCTCATGAAAACGACCATGCAGGATTCGGAAGATATATCACGGACCAGACCGGAGAAGAGACAGCGCCTAGATAAGACTGGTCCAAGCGTGCAGCGCCTTTTCAAGAGAGACAGTATTGAGGAACATGATGAGGGCTTTGGCGCAGAAGAGCCAGTTGAAGATGATACTATGCTCAAAAACAGAGCTTTCGAGACCACAGAAAATATCAATCTTAACGTATCAGCCAGGAAAGACAGTCGTGAAGGTTCAGAGTATTTAACTATAAACTCTGCCAGATTGCATCAGCAGTCAATCAGTTCTTATCTCTGTAATAGCTGCAGCAAGTCCTTCGATTCTGCGGAAGAGCTTCAAGGTCACCAGGATTGGCATTTTGCCAAGGCCCTGCAGGAAGAAGATCGAAACCGGGCGACGGTCTCTAATCAACCGCGAGCTGGGTCGAAAAAACCTACCACGTCGGGAAAGAAGACAGGAGTGGGAAGCTCCTCACGAATTGAAAAAGGGCAAAGTAGATTAAATTTTGGGTAATTCACGGCTGTCCACTCCCACAAAGCTGCCCATCATACGTGTCATAAGATGAGATAGAGATCTCTAGCTCCGCCAAGTCCGCCAAGCGGTAGATACTACCGGCTTGTGGACACTGGCACTGACAATATGCCGAATCATTAGATATAAACCGTCGATCGCACTTCGTGGAAAACCTTCGACATAAATTTAGCTACTGTACTACAAAAAGTAGACAAAAGTAATACTGGACCTGCATAGGTTTTGCGATTAGGTCAGAATACAGGCGACCCACTGCCTGCAAGGCTCTTAAGATTTCACCAACCAATGCAGTTCCATGTGAGACGGTGCAGCTTATCTAACCTCAGCCTCTGCGCAAGGCATTTTCGAGGCAGTAGTTTTCGATAAGGTAGAGGGCTTGCTGACCCCCCATTCTTTGTCGAGTCAAAGTGTTTCAGCGAATAGACTACCGTAGCACATGATCAGGCAAACAGACCAGGCGCCTAGCTCGCAGTCAAAATGGTTAGAGTGGGGAATCGCTGCCCGATAGGCAGCGATGCTTCTAATCAGGCTGTGCGTTGCTGCCCGAACACCGACGCCACGCCACGAGCCCCCCATTTGCACGACTTGCGACGCCGCGGATCAATAACTTTTACTTAAACGTTGTCGTAGGTGGTCACTGACTGAGTCTTTGCAGAGATTTGCAGCGTGAATTTGCGTGAGGCGTTAATTCGCTGTCCCTTTTTCAAGATGCAGAAGAGCGGTGCCATTTAGAGTGGAGCGATCTCATGGGAAAGAGTCCCGGTTCTTTTCCGTTGGGTAGTTAATACGCTGTCGTCAGTACAAGTATCCTGCCGACCCCTAGTAAGAGTGATGTCTTGAAACAAAAGCGAACTTCTGTACAGTCCAACCGACTGGAGCAGGTTTAAGGTTGATTGATCGCATCACAGCTTCTGAAACGAGATCACCAGGAGAGAGAACATTTTTATAATGCCCGTACTACCAATCTTGTTGCATTAATTCCTTCACCGCAAGCGACCATACACCCTTCCAGGACAGAACTTTAAAAGCGGCAGAGGGCTTGCACATCACACGCAAAAAGTGAAGTGCGGCTGAACCCCTTAAAGCGGCGCAGCGGCATCAACTAGGGCTATTCCTCTTCGAGTCAACAGGCACAGGCACATGCCAGCCGAGCGCGCTGTTCGTGCAATAATACCTGCCGTTTTCCTTCGGTCGCTATTCCTCCCTTCAATCCTCATTTGCAAGCAAAACAAGAGGCAAAAGCACCCACCCACCCAACAACACATATACACTGCAACCCTGCGGTTGGATTGCCACTGGTCCATATTTTCCTAGGGAGTTGCGCCAGTGTCGGTTAATTGGACCCACAGACCAAACCGTGGAAGGAGTATTTGGTCGCAAGGCTTCCCCGCTTCGCTGACTCCCACCACTGTTGGAACTGTATTCTTGTGACCCTGCCTGCCCTCCTCAATCCCTTTTCGTTGCCGCAGGACAGAACTCCGATCTTTGCTGCCTACCATAGAGCCTTGTACGACTTGCCCTGGGCTGACGTGTTCTATCCCCTTCCTTCATCCGCTGGCTCTTCGGGACCTACTTTATTTCTTCTTCCCTCTAACATACATACCGTTTTTCAACATGACAGATCGAAGCAGCAAGAAAAGCGGCGCCTCTTCGAGAGAGAAGAGTGGTGCTTCTAGCGGCGCACGCCAGTCCCAGTTCTTCATAAGTGGCGAGGGGATCGATAGAGAAGTGATCACAACCGATATATGTCGCTACCTTGGAAATGACGCCCTCGTCAGGCCTGGTACTCATCAGGTATGTTGCTCAGTGTAATGTCACCCTATCGATCCTTTCATTAAAGCTGAGCGACCTCGCAGGATAAAACCGGCCGAGTTCAGGAAGGTTTCTACATCACTGCCTATCGGGCTCCTACCACGGTGAGTGTGCATCACTAATAACGTCTCGGCGATATCAACACTGATTATGGCGCCTTGCAGGCACAATTGGCGGATTTGAGAGCTGACTCGGCAAAATGGCGAGAAGAAAGACAGAGGAACACAGCTCGAACCCAAGGTATCTTGCTGCGAGATTCGGGCTCGTACGAGTCAAAGTCTAACTATGTATCAGGCGGGTATGGGTACGACCAATCAGCTACCCAACAAGAGGCAATGAGGCGTGGTAACATAGATGAACCTCGAATGCAGTCAGGATATCCACCTACAACTTTTGGACAGATGTCGCCACCAATAAACCAAACTATGCCACCCCGTCAGGAATATGGAACAGCGCAAGTACAATTTCGGAACGCTAACCCGCCGATGCAATCGCAACCCGCCTCTGCAAGTTACAGGAGTCCTGGAGGATACCCGCCTTCAGAGAGCAACTACGTTTACGGCGCACCACCGCCAAACACTGGGGGGTATAGTGTAATGGACAGTAGCCGTGACCGTATGGAGACAGCCCAATCACAGCCTCCGTGGAATATGCCACCAAGTTCTGGTTATCAGCCTGCAGGACCTCCGCCAAGTGGAACCGGCTATCCTCCCGGACGTCCAACATATAGCTACTCTACAGTAGGTGGTAATCCACCTGTCCAAGCAGGTTATGGTCGTGGCGAATCTACGGGAAGTTATAGCGACCCCTACGGCCCTCGTGGTGCGTATATCCACCGGCCCTCGTTCCCACCTTCCCCGCAAGTGCGAAATGTCTAATTGGTCAGTAGACTCAGGATTCTCACAACCGGAGCAGCCAGGAGGAGACTACTATCCTGACGAGGAAATGGACTACGAGGAGTCTCCTTCTACTACTCCGGCTCCTGCTCCAGCCCCAACCCGGCAACGAGAAAGGGAGAAAGAGAGCCGACATGATGATCCCAAAAGACGGCATGGCCATCGCTCCTAGAGTGTCTCCATAACTTATTGTCTGGTCCGTACCTGGATCCCCACATCTATCTGGACGCAGATTTCCTTGCTTCTTTCAACAGACAATTCTGATGTGCACGTCCGGTCTTCCAGAACTAGGACGAGAACATCATGCCGTTTGTTTATGACTCCATTATGTCGGTCCTTGGATCTTGAATGATCAAATGTAACACCCAGTGGAGATTTGCTTTTGAGTCCAGTGCAGATTGATTATTAGCTTGATCCGGGCTGCTCCTTAGCAGAACAAGCCGCTCCTATGGAAATCAGGGCCGTGGGAACCCCTTCTACTGTTTAATCCTCATTGCTGAAGGAAACTTCCTTGGACACTGGCTGGTGGTACTTTGCTCGTGGTTGCATCGTTGTCTGCATAAATTCTGGATGTTTTTAGCGCCCTGTTTTGATGCGCAGATCCATCATACCCGCTGCTCGGACCATGCCATTTGGGTTTTTCTTATATTTATGCGTGTTCTTTTACCGTTGGACCCGGATCTGATAGATTGCGTTAATGGCCTGGTCCGGGCAGTGTGGAAAGTGGCGTTTTGTATATATCTCTTCATTCCGGGCATCCTAAACCCCTTTCATCGACAAGAATTATCTTTATCCTCCATTTCATGGATTTTCGCGTCTGGAATACCATGTGTGCCTAGGAAATACTAAACATAAGCAGAATCTGACCCTACTTTCAAAGTGATCCGAGGACAAGGCCCTACAGCCTACAGGTTCCATTCCTGGCTTCCGGACTGAACTCCTTTATAGCCATTGCGTTTGTCGCAGTTGAGCTCTGTTCTAAAGACTCAGTCAGGTTCCTCGTCGGACCCACCCGTGAGCAGGTCCCTTACTTTCTTGTTGAGGATGAATTCGTCTCCACTTCTCTCAGGACTGCCGTTAATCGCGGCCGGCATACAACAATATTTGCAAGTAGGCTCTCCGAGCTTCTGCTCGCGGAGACCGAGAAACCATGGTAAGTATCTATCAAGATTTTCACCGCTTAGACGGATACCTAGGCCACACATCGAAGGCCGTCACACATTGGCACGAATCAAAAATTCAGAGGTACTTACGACAATCCAGGTGGATTGAGATCTGTGCCTCCACACCCTAACCAAGGGATTACCAAGGATCGGCCTCAAAGTTCCTGCAGCTCCTGCAAACATTACTGCGTCTGGCCCAAAGTTCGACCCTCTAGTGAATACTGTTCGAGGTCCTAACTCGTGGTTGAGATCCAATAACTGAATTTTTACCTTTACCCTCACCAGAACGATGATACGTATTGGCTTCTAGGAAGTTAATCATGGTTAATGACGAAAAATGCCTTTAAAGCTATCAAACCCATATTTTTTCACGATCTCAAAAGGACGGGATCATAGGCTGATTAATTCACAATTAGGAGACTACAATTAGTAACGCACTTTCGGCCGGATGGGGGAAGCATGTATATTCAAGTTATGGGGCGCGAGTTTCAAGCAAGTTTGTTGGATAAAGGCTGTACGTATGGACGGGTGCTGGGCAATTTGAGCTCAGTTATCGGTTGGAGGTTTTAAATTAGGTTGAGAGCGAGGGTATGGGCATAAGAGTGACGAGTATCTTTTGAGCGAGATATGTCGTTGCGATTGCAATGGAGAGAGTGTTTGACGAATATCTTAATCAAGGGGTGTGAGGCCTAGTACAAAAACCTTCTGTTTCGCATATCGCCGATCAGCTTATGTGAAAGTGGATCATGACTTGTGCATCCTTGTACTATGATCGTCAGATATCTGGTTGCTTCCCTCGCTGATGCTATATATTGCCTTGTTCTCATTCTATATCTAGAATGCAAATTTATCTAGAAGATTAGCAAAGATGGAGGCTGGGATGACGTTACAATTGGATTCTATGCATGTGCTAGTATGGAAGCATAGAGTAGTGTAGTGGGTTACGCGGCCCTGCACGATTAGTGAGTGACAGTCATGATGTGACTGGTTACAGCGCAAGCACATGAATGAAAGTGCAAGTGGGGAAGTCTTCTGTAAATAAGCAGAGTAGAGTTCATTCATTCATTTCCATTTCCATTTCCATAAATAATACATACAAAGATTAGTCTGATGATCTTCAGTGGCGCAATTGGCAACGGTCGCCTCTCTGCCGCGCTGCCGCTCCAAGCTTCCATAACATACGCAATCGCTATTCTTAGGAGCGAGCTGAGGCCAGGGAATCACTCACTCGTTCTCATAAGCCAATCTCTGTACTCCATACTCTCGGGATATCTCAGCTCGAACAGTGGAGTGGGAACTACTATCTTTTTGGACTGCATCCTCCTCTTTCTCAGGAATCGACGATCAATCATTTCCTTCATTTCCCAGGTGCCAAGTACGAAGTACAAAGTACGAAATAAGTCGCACCGAATCTGTCAGCAGCGCAGTTTAATTACGACGGATTACGGGTCAAAGCTCGAAAGTGCTTAGTGTCCGCTTTTTATCGTTTCGTGTTTTTGGTATCAGCCTCCTACGCGAGGCCCACCATATCCCCTTTCTAGCTTTGAAATTTTTGGATCCCTTCATTACCACTTCACCAGAACCGCTACAATTAGACATCTGTCCGCCAATTCACTTTGGCCCGGACAAGAGCCCGTTAATGCTCAGTGTGCTACCATTCCATAATCCTGGGACCAGCAGATCTAGCTGCACAAGATGCTAACCTTTCGGAAAAGTGTTATTGCAGCTTGCTTCGTCCTCACCATTATTTACCTATTTACACGTTCCAATTCAGACCCGTATACCAGTTCGATACCTTCAACACGCACGGGAAATGACGCCGCCGCCGTAGCAGCCGTCGTAGCCAGCACGAAGGCCTCGAATTTTGACGGCGCAGGGGCACGAACGGGCTACGTCCCCTCAGGGCCTGCCACAACAGCAATTTCAACGAAAGACCATAGGAAGAAGCAGCCGCTCACCCAGCAGGTTATGAAAGACATATCCAAGTTATCGTTAGTCGATCAACTCGCATATCAATTCCCATACGACCTCGAAACAAAATTCCCAGCCTACATCTGGCAAACATGGAAATACACACCAGCATCTGCCGACTTCGGTGACGATTTCCGCCCCGCAGAAGCCAGTTGGACTGAGAAGCACCCAGGCTTCATCCATGAAGTCATCACTGATCAAGTCGCCGTCCACCTCATTCGACATCTATACGCCTCTACCCCCGAGGTTGTGGAAGCTTACAACGCCATGCCATTACCGATCTTGAAAGCCGACTTTTTTCGCTACCTTATCCTACTGGCTCGGGGAGGCATATATAGCGACATTGATACGCATGCTTTGAAGTCGGCCCTCGAGTGGATCCCCGAGAGTGTCCCGCACGAAGCTGTGGGCCTCCTCATCGGCATTGAAGCGGACCCTGATCGTTCAGATTGGGCAGATTGGTATAGCAGGCGGATACAATTCTGTCAATGGACTATCCAAGCCAAGTCGGGACACCCTGTGCTCCGCGAGATCGTTGCAAACATTACACAGGAAACGCTAGAACGGAAGAAGACCGGTCTACTTAACAAGGTCGATGATGATAAGGTTGTGGATTTTACGGGCCCGGCCGTCTGGACGGATATTATTTTCGACTATTTCAATAATGAAAAGTACTTTGATATGAAGAATAGCAAGGCCAGAATTACATGGGAAAACTTCACAGGCATGACCTCGCCGAAGAAGGTTGGTGACGTCGTCGTCCTACCAATTACGAGTTTCAGTCCAGGAGTGCAGCAGATGGGTGCGGGTGATTATGAGGATCCAATGGCATTTGTGAGACATGAATTCGAGGGTAAGTTTGCTCCTGTCACGAACCACAACTCCTCCACTCTCCTCTTTTCTTCAACCCTCTTTCTACCGCGATACTTTACTGATATGGCCCCTAGGGACCTGGAAGCCAGAGCATCTACGCCATATTGGGAAGACAGATGAAGAAATCGCCGCAGAAGAAGCTCAAATTGCTGCAGATGCCGCAGCCGCAGCCGCTGGTAGCGTTTGAGCAACTGAACGCCTATTCCCACTAACTCGTCTTTACCACACCCAGACCAGCTACTCGAAATACACACCCAAATTATTATCCTGTATTAACCCAAGGACTCGAATATTTATCTGTTATGGCGGAAATCTTCTGCATTCATCCAACCATTGCTTCGGCGTTCTACGTTCCATCTGAGGGAATTTTCAGCGCACAAACATACTAGACGGAAATAGAAAATCATAGACAGCGCGTTTTTTTTTTTCTTTTTTGGGTAAATGCATTTCATTCAAGTTGACGTTCACATGTTTGCTTACTTCTGGTTTTGGGGATGGGGGAGGGGCAACGGGCCATCATCTGGGAATATCGCTGCGGACTGGAAATGAAAATAATGGAAGTAGGAAGATGAATATGGACGAGGGAGACTGAGGTGGAAGATCACACAACCTTCAAGAGCTGAAGCTGTGTGCTACTTGGGATGTCCTCGCAAATAGTGGAGCAGAGACGAAGAACGCGAGAGGGAAGGCCAAAAGAGCAATTTGCACGTTGTGCTGTATAAAAGGGGTAAATCTCGGGCGGGCACATATTGCCTACACACACACACACATATATATATATATGTACAGAGAACCCCAATCCTTGTAAGATAGCTCGCGATGCTTGCGAGGAATGAAATATGGAACTACAGGCTCTTGTGTCTAAGCACACTACGCGTGCTATATGCGTTTTTCTATATCCATTTTTAAATGTGACGTGATTTGATATGTGAACATATATGATGATAGATAGCTTCTAGAAGCCTTTCCCCCCCCCTTTTGCCACGGGGCATATATCAAAAAAAAAAAAAAAATGGTCCACTCTCATATTCCCGCAAGTGGGGTGTTGCACAAGACCCAATCCCCCCAGAGACATGAATGCGGTAGGTAGAAAGCCAGGCCATTATGCCGCTGTTTGCTTATCCTAAAGTAAAAATAATACTGATATGCAAGGCAGATCATACCCGATATGGCTTCGGGGGTGGATCTCGAGTCCTTTGATGGCTGATCTGTTATTGGGCGACGACTTTTTGCTGCGTTCAGTCAAGATTATGTTTAGGGTTCATATGGGGGACAAATAGACAGCTGTGTAATAATGTGGCGAAAAATAGCTGACTTTACTGACCCGATGGGCGCGTAAGTATGAGAAGGGGGAGGGGGGGGTTGAGAGATTGAGGCAGAGGCAGTAGAAAGTCGAACGGCTGCGAGACGCTTTCGTTGCTCAGGTTGCGAGCATTTCTCTCTACTTGAGAAGTCGGAAAACAGCATGCTCGTTGTTCGATCCAAGATAGGTTCCGGTGCGAAAAACCAAGGAGTTGTAGCGGGAGGCATCTTTGGACTTGATCAGAAGCCGGCAAAGGCTTCATCCCACCACTCCCTCATCTCCTCAGTATATTGCTCTCTATCCTCCTTCTCGTCAGGATATGTGTCGAAACATTGCGTGTCACCCCGATAGCGCAGTGGCGGTATAATAGGGCCGCGGTATTTACGGTGGTAGACGTCGTCCCAGCGAACGCCGTGAAAGAATGGATGATTTTTGACTCGACTTGCACCTCCGCTAATATTCCCCAGGCGATGGGATCGGTCGACGGTGCAGAGGCCGAGGATGATATCTCGCGCAGCACTGGAGAGAGGGGGGTTGGCGGGGAATGTGACAGATTTGTTGAGGATTCTGTGGAGGGTCAGTATTCATGGGCAGCATATTGAGAATAAGAGACGAGGCGGGAAGTATCAAGACAAAGAGAGAACGACACGAACTGTTTGTAGATTTCCATTGGATTTTGATGCCAAAACGGTGGGTAGCCTGTTAGAAACTCATAAATGAGAATACCAAGAGCCCACCAATCAACGGCAGTAGTGTGGCCAAGAGATTGTATAACTTCAGGGGCGAGATATTCCGGAGTGCCACAGAGCGTGTATGTTTCTCCTGTGCCACCATATCAGCATCGGTACCACCGCCATATCGACGCGACAACCCCAGAGCATGGGAGGGGATTTGAATAAGAAATCAGAGGACTCACGACCGCTAACTCTCTTGGCGAATCCAAAATCGACTAATTTTACATGCCCTTCGGCATCCAACAATATGTTCTCCGGTTTCAGATCTCTATAAGCAACACCCTCCTGCTCATGCAGGAATTCAAGTATCAGGACAATTTCAGCGGAATAAAAGCGCGCAGTATTTTCATCGAAGCGTTTCGCTTTCCGAAGATAGGAAAAGATTTCGCCGCCAGGACAATAATCGAGCTAGTTCAAAGGGTGACACTGGTCAGCTCTCGATCTTTTAAGAGGATGGTGAAGGTGAAGTAGAAAACTTACAAGCATATATAAAGAATCATAATCAGAAAATGTCGCTATTAAAGTCGTAATAAATGGATGGCCAGCAACATCTGCTAATATCTCCCGCTCATGATTGACGTGGTCAACCTGCTTGAGCCTTATTACTGTGCTTGTGTAAGCCATTCACCCTTTGTGAGGTCTCTGCAAAGATCACCTTCAGCTTTCCGTAAAACTTTCAGTGCATAGAGTTTGTCGTTGGCCCCATCATGGCCCCTTAACCGCGCAAGCCAAACCCTGGCAAAAGTCCCTGTCCGTAGAGAGCCATTAGCGCGATTCTATACCCACCTGCATGACATATTTCAATCCATTCGTTGCAGAGCATTAGATTGAATCAGTGATGGACAAACGCATAACGTACCAGTCCCCAATGTCTTGACAAGTTCAAAATCCTTTACGCCCAAGGGTTTTGAGTTTTCTCCAAGCTCCTCCTGTCCTGAAATGTCCATAATATCCTCTGCAGGAGCCGCCATCTCAAGGTTCGAAGAGACGCTATGATGCGCAATGGGTGGCCGGGCCGATGCTGCTGCCATAAAGCTGTAGAGCTGTGCAGGTCGCAGGGACTTGGAGCAACGAGGTGGGATTGGGTTGGGTTGAGGCGGTGGGGCGGGGCGGGGTCAAGTTGGATCAATGGAGGGGCATGATTGCGGGATAAAGGAAGGGGTTATGTAGCAATGCGCTGACGAGGAATTTAAGGTCAATAATGTATCTCAAGAGAGGATGACGATATATAGAAGAGGAGGTGGAATGACATGGTGAACCGAGAAGGGGGGAGAGAGCGAAAGAAATTGACGTTGTCGGCGTGGAACGATGGGCCTCTCCCGTAGACCCAACTTCAACTACAGTACTAACACCAACTAAGAAATGACGTACAGCAAGGATTGGGCAAAGGCGCCAAAATGATCTGCCCCCGCAGCCCAACCGGGCCAACCCCGGACTCTTATCGCGATAAGAGATCCGGGAAATCAGATGGCCGCTGCACGTGACAACTTAAAGGAAAGCCGTGCTGTCGAGTGCGTGTGGATCTTCTCCGGTGGAATCCGCTTGGGAAGCATTTGTTCAACAGAGATCCTAGAAAGCATTAACCGGGCCAGTTTACGTGATTGGGGAACCCCGCGACATCAAGTATGCAAGTGATACTCGCACAGCCAGGACTATTTCTGTGTCTCACATATCTCTTCAGGCTTCAGGTAAGCCCTGGGAAGAGCCAAAGGCCAGGAACGGCCGAGAGACTAAATATGCGGGGATTGTACATAACCCCGCACGCGCTAGCGAGGTTTCTGAACGAACTTCAAACTTCCAAAACAAAACGGATTGCTCTTGCCATGTACCACGCGACTTGACGTCTACCACAATGCGCCGTTACTATGTTTCAAACATCGAGGTTCACTCGACCGCTTGGTGCGACTTTCTCCCTTCGCGCCCCTCCCGTCACGCGCCGAACCTTGGGTAGCATATCATACAGCAAAGGCCCTTCCGAGGTATGTCTCTATTTACCCTCTACTCTCCCGTAAGAGCGACCAATAATTGACTGACGTGTGCGTCGAGAAATTAGCCACCTCTTCTGGAGCAAACGATCCCACAGCACTTTGCATCCATCGTCTCTCAATTCGGAGACCGAACCGCCGTCGTTTCTCGCGCCCAGAAGCAGCGTGTGACGTATGAGGAGTTGAATGCGAGGAGTAATGCATTGGCAAGGGGCCTGAGGGAATTGGGTGTTCAGAAGGGCAAGCGGGTCGCGGTGAGCTTGGGGAATAATATTGAGTTTGCTGTTGTAGGTTCTCCAGTATCGCAGAAGGGCCGACATATATTGATTCATTTACGATACACGGGTTAGACTACATATGCGTTATTTAAACTCGGAGCAATACTGGTATGTCTCTGTCTTCGCGTATTCCTTTTGAAAGCTGGTACTGACGGTGATATAGGTTCCACTTAATCCGGCATTTAATTCTGTTCAACTCATTTCTGCGCTCTCGCATCTTTCGGTGTCACATCTGATAATGGGCGCGGAGACTAATCTGCCGTTCAAACCACCTCGAGAGAATACATCTTTACTCAAGCAAATCGTGCCGACTATTGAGACTGCCAGAAAAGTGGAATCGGCTTCCGTGCCATCCTTGCGCAGCATCATAACCGTGAATAATTCTAATGGCCGCTTTGATAGACTACGAGGAGCAATACCTTTCAGTGATATTTCACTGAGTCATTCTCCTGCAGACATTGGAGATGTTGGCCAACATGTGGACGATATTATCAATATCCAGTTCACAAGTGGCACGACATCAATGCCTAAGGCTGCTTGCTTAACACACAGAAGCATCCTTAACAACGGATTCTTCATTGGTTCTCGCATGGGGCTGACTCCCCGAGATATCGTATGCTGTCCACCGCCTCTGTTCCACTGCTTCGGTTGCATCTTGGGTTACATGGCAACAGCAACTCATGGCGCGTCGATCGTCTTCCCTTCAGAAGCATTCAATCCTGAAGCCACACTACGAGCGGTGCAAGAAGAAGGTGCTACAGCACTATACGGGGTCCCCACTATGTTTGTCGCGGAACTCGAACTCCTTGCAAATGGTGCGGTGCCATATGGAGGGTTTGAGCATCTCCGGACTGGTATTGCGGCCGGATCATCTGTTCCTAGTACCTTAATGAAGAAACTGCACGAGACGCTTAATCTGAAGGGTCTGACAATCTGTTATGGAATGACTGAGACGTCGCCCGTATCGTGCATGACGACACCTGATGACCCTCTTGAGAAACAGTTGAATAGCGTAGGTCGGCTCTTACCACACGTTGAAGCAAAAGTTGTTTCCGTACATGACCGCTCGGAGATCTTACCAATCGGAGAGAAAGGTGAGCTTGCTGTCTCTGGTTACCTCGTAATGAAGGGCTATTGGGGCGATGAAGAGCGGACTGAGGAGGTAATGGTTGTGGAGAGAGACAAAAAGACTGGAGAAGAGAAGGTCTGGATGCATACGGGCGACGAAGCGCTCATGGATGAGGATGGATATGTGAAGATTACAGGGAGAATCAAGGATCTGATCATCAGGGGAGGGGAGAACATCCATCCTCTTGAAGTAGAAAACGTCCTCTTCGCACACTCGGCCGTCTCAGAGGTTTCTGTTGTTGGACTGCCAGATGAGAAGTACGGGGAGTGTGTGGCAGCATTTGTGATCGTTCACAAGGGCGTTGTTGTAGAAGACGATATCCAGGATGGAGTCAAGGGGACAAAAGTCCTGACGAAGGCAGAACTCAGGACTTGGGTCCGAGAGAACCTAAGTCATCATCTCGTACCGAAGTATATCTTCTGGGCGACGGAATATCCCAAAACGGCTAGTGGGAAGATCCAGAAGTTCAAGCTGAAGGATGAAGGTATCAGGCTTGTTGCTGAAGGGAAAGGCATCTGATACAGCAGAGAGTTTGACACGGCTTACCTGTATATATAATCCGCTATTAGAGCTACCGATAATGTCGACCGTGTCGTGATCACTTTGGCGGCCTTGAGTCGGGGTAAGGGATGACAGTGATAGTCACCCAAGTCAATTCAACTAGACTTCCTAATGTAGTGATACCGTTGCATACAATTGTGTGTGTCCAATCCATAGTTCTAACCAGCTTTGAGCTCACACTATCTCAAAAGCGCCGACCCAGAAAGTTCCCCCCTTCCCCAACCTAATCTCTCTAGCGAAGAACCATAGGCCGCTCGAGAGTCCCACTATTACCTCTCAAACTCCACGAATTGCTGAGTAGCTGTACTAGCAGCTCTCGTCCGGCTAGCATCAACATCTTCCACCCTCAATCCAAAATTATTCCCTTCATTTACAGCCTCTCCACCTTTGATGCTTCCAGCCTCAGCATCAGCACCTTCCAGAAGGTCCATATCTTCAGATCTGACGCTCCTTCGGTCCAAGTCTTTACTATATGCACTTGGCGCTTGATGGTCATCATCTCCATCATCTTCGTCATCATCATCCCGCTGCATAGCATTCTTCTCTAGCTCTTTCTGTGCTTCATCCATTCGGCGCTTGACCTCGGCAGCAACGCGCATGCCATCAGTGACAATATTGTCAAGAACGCCGCGGAGACCCTTGCTTGGAGGTACAAGGCCGGTAGAGCCTGTTCCCCCAACGGCTCCACGGCCTTGTAGTATAGAAGCACTCGGCCGACCAAATCCTAAACTGGAGAAAGTCGTAAGACTTGAACCGTTTGAGAGGTCTGACGGGGATGTAGGCTTGTCTAAAATGTGGAAAGAGGCCGGAAACGACGACTCAAAGAATTGTTCCAGTAGCTCATCGGCAAGTACAACCATGCGAAAGGTTGGCAATGTAATGTGCAAAGGATTGGACGGATCGAGAGCTGCATTGGCAGACTCCGACTGCGCTTTTGAGACGCTACGCTGGGAACTTTCCTCGACCTCGGGACCGCCGGATGCTTTTGGTCTTGAAGGGAGGTTCGTTGGTTTGGTACTCGGGCCAGCATCTTTTTCTGAAGACCTAAGATCAAGGAGATCCTCCCCTTCCTTCTCTTCGTCATCACCAACACTGAAAGCGCTATTGTCTGTCGCACTTTGTGTTGGATTGCCTCCAGATTGTTCTTTATTTTGCGGGTGATCCGGGTCTGCGTACTCGAAGCATCGTCGAATGAAAGCACTCACACTACTGAGAAAGCGTTCATTTGTGGTACCCATGGACGGATCCGCCACGTTGCCATTACTAGCTTCATATTCACTCATGCCTACCATTGACATAGACGGTGTCAATGAACCATCTAGTCCTCTTCTAGAAAGGAAAAGCAGTGCTTCTGAGATCCTGAGTATGCCTTCGCGGTCGACCCTCCCGTCACCGTCATCATCGTAGAGCTCAAAAAAGTAGGTGATGCTGCCCATGATGTCACGCTTGCCCTTGATATGAGCTAGACCTGTAACAACATTTTGTAGGGTCAACGCAGAGTTCATATCTACGTCCCATCTCCTGAATAACCGTTGCATGAATTCATGATCTGCAGGTTCAGGATTTCCATATCCCCAGGGCGAAAGAGAGCCCTCTCGTCGCCGCACAGAATTTCCGAAGTAAGAATGCTTTTCTGCTTCGGGAGGGGTATCCTTCTCTAGTGGTGTAGGCGAGTCTGTAATTGCCCATTTCGACATACCAGCAAGGAACTCGCGAAAGCCATCGTAGTCCATCAATGTTGGGCTGGGGCCTAGGCCAACTCGACCTTTCTCGACACTCTGCCTATCGCCAATTCCGACAAGTTCTGCAGCCTTTGCCCTGCTGGCTTTGGCCCGTCGATTAGTTTCTTCTTGAATCATTTGCATCCGTTGTTGTCTCTCGTATAATATGCCATAAAATCTATCGTACAGGGCGCCCAATTCATCTATGTTCAACCTCTTACTGTCCGGACCTAGGTTTCTTATTGAAGTACGTTTCGCAAAACTCTCTATATTATTGAGTACCGCGTCTTTGTGCTTCATCCGTTGCTCTGTTATGCTGCTTTGCGTGATACCAGAGAATTCCTTAAATGCCACGACCATGAGTTCCTGGAAACGTGTTACAGCTCGTAATTTCGCATTCTCCGATTTTGGGTGGGCCGACTCATCCAGTTTGGAAAAATATGACTTTAGTATCGAGATGAAGGCGCCATCATCAGTTGCATCGAGCAGTTCCTCGCCATTTATGCGCAGAATTGCCAATCCGACTTGAAAGAGAACTTTGGGGCCCTCCAAGAAAAAGACGTCTAGGACGCGAAAAGCGAAGACCAGCGGCATCGAGTTTATATAGAGTGACAGGAACCATGGTAAAGAGACAACAGATAGTTGAACGTCCGACTTAACCAAATGATCCCATAGAATTGGCATGGTTTTCTCCACTAGGGATTCGAAAACCTTCTGATCCAGTAAGGTTCCATACATGGTTGTTGAATAATAGCCAGGTAGCAAACGATCACATAATATGGATAACAGAAAGAATGCCTGAGACTCTGACATGTAGATGAGTAGCGCTGCAACAACGATGTTCATGGCTTGACAATATCCAACCTCTTCATTAATCCAGCTATATGCAGTAAGCACCCTCCGGAGACGGTCAATCCCCTCCGGATCTTGGAAGCCGGGGTACTCGGGTAAACTACGGTTGAGGTCCTTTTCGATTTCATCTATTGCAAGAGAATCCTTCCCATCAAATTTCGCCAGTGTATCGGCATAGAGGGTAGGCGATTCGAGCCGTAGGAATAGGGATCCAGATGTAAGCTCCCATATTTCTCCCCGGAGACGATTTGGTAAACCCACGCGTATAAGCTTGTGGAAGGTCGGCTGTCGGATAAGCGTTACGTTGCGTCCATTCTCTCGGAGATATTCACCCCATAATCTCATCTTGCTCTTGTCACGTAATTTTTTGGCATCCCCGGGGTACCGGAATTTCATCCCAAGCCCAGCATCGGGAGGTTCCACATTCTTCTTCGCCTCGAGTGAGAGGAGGTGATATTCGGAGTAACATTCGGACACAACTTTCTTCAGCTTCCCGACCTCTCCAACCCCAGATTTGAGACCCTTCTTCAGAACATCACAAAATCTTTCACACGCTTGCCGGCTTCCACCAAGCTGGATGGTTATTCTTTGCTGCTGATTAGGGGATTTCGAAGAATCGGATGTAGGGGGGCCACTCATGCCATTCCAGGTTGTGATTGCTAATGCAAACTTTTGACTGATTTAGCTCTTGTTACAGCACGGAGTGCTTGTCTTGAGACCTACCTGGTAGCTTTGGCTCTGTAGCCGTTCCACCCGCCTAATGGCACATAGTGGC
>Ga0335075_10001497_pt1 | contig 38390 bp, 40 predicted proteins | sample Lox_Sample_24_FD_206723 | JGI IMG/M metagenome (GOLD analysis project Ga0335075, IMG submission 206723) | Soil microbial communities from Loxahatchee National Wildlife Refuge, Florida, United States - Lox_Sample_2.4 | ecosystem: Environmental > Terrestrial > Soil > Wetlands | place: USA... | reverse complement strand
TTCCCGTTGCCGAGCAACTGCGGGTAGGCGAACGCGATGAGACCAAGGATCCCGAACGCGACGACCGGAGCGAAGAGCGCCACCCTGCCGCGGGCCTGGTGGTAGGACACCCAGCCGATCAGCCGGATGTAACCGGAAGAGATGATCCCGATCACCGGGCCGATCAGCAGCGCCCAGACCAGCAGCGGCACGGTGAACCGGTAGGCCGGGATGTCAATGTACGTCGCGCGGTCGGGCAGGTAGAGCCACGCCGTGGCCGTGGCGATCCACGAGCAGGCCAGCGCGGGGAGAACCACCGGCACGCTGATCGTGCCCAGCATCACCTCGGCGGTGAACAGGGCGCCGCCGAGCGGGACGTTATAGACCGCGGCCAGGCCGGCGCCGCCGCCGCAGGCCATCAGCAGGCGGCGCTGCGCCGGGGTCAGCTTGGCCCAGCTGGCCAGGACGCTGGCTGACGCCCCGCCCATCAGCTTGGGCGCGTTCTCCCTGCCGATCGACGCGCCCATGCCGATCACGATCTCGGAGATGACCGAGGTGCCCAGCGACCTCCGGAACGACAGCTGCTGCCCCTCGCCCCACACCACGTCGTCGAGTTCGGACTTCTCCCCCGAGGTGTAGCGGCGCAGCAGGAACCACGCGATCCCGCCGAACACGCCGGCGCTCAGCAGCACCACGAGCCGCCGGACGTCCGACGCGCGCTCGACGGCGGCCTCGAGCGAGCCGCTGTGGTAGCCGAACGCCACGTGCTGAATGCTGAACAGGACCAGCATCATCAGGTCGCCGAAGAGCCCGGCGGCGACGCCGGTGGCCACCACCATCAGCCAGAACATCGGGGTCAGGGCCGCGTCGCCGTCGCCGGTCACATTGGGCTGCTCGGTGGCCCCGCGGCCCGATGGCAGCCTGTGGCTGATCAGCGGAGGCGGGACACGCACCCGCCCCGGGTACTTGGGTGTGCCGTTCCTGTCCACCAAAAGGGCGCTCCGTGCGAGGGCTCAGGGCACCCGCCCATGTGTCGCCAGCAGAGTGTCGTCAGCAGATAACTTCGTAAACAGAAGTATATCGCCGCGCGCGCCCGCCTGATAAAGGGGCTAGCCGGGTGATGGCGCGCTGACGGCCGCTGCGGCGCCTGGTGACGCGCTGGCACGCGCTCTCAGCGACCGCGGCGCCAGTCGAGGCGCTCGGGGGGCGGACCCAGGTTGGGCGGCGGCTCAGCACTGGCCCGCTCGGTTCCGCGCAGGCCGGCGCCGGCCGCCGCCGTCTGCCCGGTTGCCTCTGCTTCCACCGCCTCGTCGAGGCTGAGCAGGGTGGACGTCTGCAGCGCGATGATCCCCGGGTTCGCGTCGGCGAGCAGCACCTGGCGCCCGTGCTGCGACGCGTAGGTGACGATCACCGCGCTGGCCGGCAGCCGCTGCAGTTCGTGGGGCTCGACGAGGAACTCGCGGGACCGCTGCGCGGTCAGGGAGGCCGAGGACGTTGCGCCGATCGCCGCGGATGTGCTGATCCCCCAGGCCGTGCTCGAGCTGATGCCCTCCGTGATCGACCGCGAGTCGGACCTGCCGTGCGAACTGCTGGAGTCCCTGCTCTGCGAAGCCGTGAAATGCCCGAACGGCGCGACCGCGTCCTGCCGGGTCCGCCCGCGGCCGTGCTGCGACCCGTGGGAGTCGCTGACCGAGACCGAGTCGGCCACCGAGTCGGAGCTGCCGACCGTGCTGGTGTAGGAGTCGCCGGCGGTCTCGGTGTAGGACATTCCCACGGTGTCGGTGAGCTGGCTGATCACGAAACGGTGCTCGGTGCCGATCTGCTCGCTGGCCATCCTGGCGTCGTCGGCGTTGCCGAGCCGCATGATCGCGACCGCCGCGTTGCCGCGGCCGAGCCGCTCCTTGACGTGCCCGGGGATCGAGCGGTAGCCGATCACCAGGCCGGTGCCGGAGATCTCGCAGGCATCGGCCAGCCGGTCGAGCACGTCGGCGCCGAGCCGTTCCGCGCCGAGCAGGCACAGGGTCTGCTGCCACCGCGGCCGGGCGGGCGCCTGCCGCAGCATCTGCGTGAGGGCCACGGCGAGGTAGGTGCCGAGCACCCGGCTGCCCAGCGCGCCGACCCGCCGGTCCAGGCATGCGACCCGCAGCCTGGTCGGCGGCAGCGCCGTGGCGGCCGACCCGAGCCGGTCCAGCCTGCGCAGCCGAGACTCGATCGCCCACGCCCGCTCGATCACCACCCGGTCAGCGGCGGCGCGGCCGAAAAGGGTGGCGAGCCGCTCGAACTGGGCGTCCGTCAGCAGTCCGGCCTCGATGTCCTCGCGCGGGTCGCCGACCTGGGCCAGCACCCGCAGCGCCGCCGTGACCTGGGCGATGCTCGCCTCCGGGCCGAGCACACCGAGTACCCGGTGCAGGATCGCGGCGTCCGCGGCGGCCGGCGCGGCCGACGCTGCCGGGCCGGCCGCCGGGCCGTTCGGGGCGGCCGGCTGCTCGCTGGCCGCGACGGTGGCCGCCAGCACGTCGGCCAGCGCGTCCGCATCCAGGCCGGCGCCGAGGTCGAGCCTGGGCAGGTCGTCAGGCAGCACCCATACCAGCGGCTCGACGCCGGAACGGCGGGCCACCGCGAGCAGGTCCTGGGCGACCGCGCCCTCGGTGAGGTCAACCACGGTGACGTCGCCGCCGGCGTTCAGCCTCGGGGCGGCGACCATGGTGAGCAGCGCCGACCAGCCGGCCAGCGTCCCGCCGACGAGGTCTACCCGGTCGATCTCGCCGGGCAGCCAGACCGCGTACCACTGCAGCTGCCGGTCGAACGCGCGGCGGCGCGCCTCCCACGCGCGGACCTGTTCGGCGTGCAGTTCCTGCCGCGCTGCAAGCCGGGCCCGCTGCACCTCGCGGATCTTCTCCACCCGCCGCTGCTCGGCCGCCAGGCCCGCGGCGAGATCCTGCTGATCCCGCCGCATGCGGTACCCGCTGACCGCGGCCAGGCCCAGGCAGACGGCCATGCCGAATCCGCCGAGCCAGTAGTTGATCAGGCCGGTCAGCGCCAGGGCGAGCAGCAGGCAGGCGGCTGCCGCCGCGGCCGCACAGCTGGCCTTCAGCGGGCGGCCCAGCCGGCGTGCCTCGCGGTGCTGCGCGTCCACCCAGCCCTGGTTGACCTGTTCGACCGCGGGCGGCGGCGGCCGGCGCGGCATTGGGCCGGGATCGGCGTGCAGCGGCGCGTACTGCCAGCCGAGGTACACCCGGTCCGCCCGGACGGCCGCGCGGCGCGGCGGAGGCGGAACGGGCGGCCGGAACCCGGCCGGCGCGCTCACCCCGGCCACCCGCCGGCCCGCGCCGCGGCGCGGGCAGCCGGGGAGGCACCGCCCCGGGCCGCCACGTGCAGGCATTGCGGCAGCACCCGAGGCCTCGGCTCTCTGGCCAGCAGCGCGAACCCATCGCCGCCGGCCGTGCCGCTCAGGCCCGGCGTCCCGCTTACGCCGGGCATCCCGCTCAGGCCCGGCGTCCCGCTCAGCCCCGCCGTCCCGCTCAGGCCCGCCGTCCCGCTCAGGCCGGGCGTCCCGCTCAGGCCCGGCGTCCCGCTTACGCCGGGCATCCCGCTCAGCCCCGCCGTCCCGCTCAGGCCGGGCACCCCGCCCACGCCGCCGCCGTCCCAGCCTGCGGCACCGCCACCCATCGCGGCGGCAACGGCGCCGCCGCTGCTCGCGCCCGCGAAGGCGCCAGCCAGTGCCGCGGCGGCAGGCCCGCGCGCGACGACTACGTTCACGCCGCCGGCCAAGCCGTCCGCGGCAGCGGCGGAGGTGGTGCTGAGCACCGCAGCCATCCCGGCGCTGCGGCCGAGGCCGACCAGGTCAGCGAGCACCCGCTGTCCCAGCACCTCACATCCGTTGATCCAGGCCAGGCTATCGCCGGGTACCGACATTGCGGCCAGCTCGGCGCAGACGGCCTTCAGGTCCGCGGCGACAAGCCCGGCGAGCATGGCACCGGACTCGCCATGGGCGCCGCTGTCCAGCGAGAACAGGACGGCTCCCCGTTCTCGCACCGTCTGGCCCAGGCTGACCCGGGGCGCTCCGGGCGGCCCGGGCAGCAGCCAGCGGCCAAGCGCGGACGCGCGCAGCCTCGGCAGCTGCGCGGACGGCGCGGCCACGATCTGCGGGTCAGACTGCAGCAGCCCCGCCGAGACCGCGGCGCGGTCGCTCAGCACACCGTGGCGAGGGTGGTAGGGCGGGATCTGCGCCGCGCGCTCGCGCAACCCGCCCGGGGTGAGCAGGCGGACAAGGTCGTCGAGCGGCGCCACCTGCCGGTCACCAGGAGCAGCGGCCTGCACCGCGAGCGCGTCGGTCAGGTAAGCGGCGCAGGAACGGCGCTGCTGGTCTCCCACGCCGGTCCAGTCGATCATGGCGATGAGCAGGGCCGCGGCGCGCGCCGCATCACCGCCGCGCAGCGGCTCGTAGTACCCGGGGCCGTCAGCGGCGAAGCACGAGAACGGAGCGCCAGGTTCCTCGCTGACCGCGGCGAGCGACCCGGCCAGCCACGGCTCCCCGGCCAGGTCGATGACGATCACCGGCTTGCGCCGCCTGATCGCCGCGTGCGCCAGCAGGAAACCGCTCTCGGCCGGGGCGGTCCCGGCGCACAGCACGCCGCCCTCTGCCTCCCGCCAGGAGATCACGGCGGGGTGCCCGGTGGCCACGTTGACGCCAACGCAGCAGCCGTCCCTGGTCACGACGCCGGCACCCGACCTGAGCGAGACAGCGGTAGCCCGCCGACGCGCCGCCACGAGCAGGCCAGATCTCCAGGCATGCCCGCGGCCAAGCCGTCGCTGCAGCCAGCAGAGCCCGAACGTCTCGGCCGATGCCAGGATCAGCGCCAGCGGAAACTGCCCGGGCAGCCAGTGCGACAGCCCGCTGTAGGCATCGGAGAGGTGCAGCAGGTGACCGGGATGCGCGCCGATCGCGCCCAGGTAGCTCAGCACCCGGCGGGGCCCCGTGGTGAAACCGGTCACGGCGCGGGCCGGGCCGACGGCGAGCGCCCAGAGCAGCCCGGCTGACGCCGGCACCGCCAGCCACTCTGGCCGCCACCGGCTGATCCAGTCGATCGCGTACATGACCACGGTGAGCAGCAGCGCGAGCTGAGCCAGCAGCAGGTGAGCCAGCACCAGCACCAGCGCGGCGACCGCCGTTAACTCACCGTGGTACGGGCGATCCCTCGGCGGGGGATACGGCGGGCGCCGGGACATACGGCCGTTCTGACCTGTGGCGGGGTAAGGCATTTCGGGTCAAGGTTCCCAGCCCTCCACCGCGTGTGTCCAGGCTCCGGAGAAACTCCCTGTCTCGCCCTCGGCCAGCACGTGCTCACCGGACTCCACCACGATCCGGAACAGGTCCGGGCGGAACACCGCAACGGTCAGCGCCATCGGCCTGCCTTGATGCGGATCGTCGAACCGCACGGTCACCAGCGCGGCCGGCTGGCCGGCGGTCAGCCGCAGGCTCCGGGCGACCGACGGCGGCGGCGGCTGCATCTCGATGTGCAGTGCACGTGCCTGGCCGACAGGCGCGAGCCCGCCATCCTCCCGATCAGGCTCGGTCGGCGGTGCCGTGATCGGCAGCACGGACAGCGCCGTGCCACCGCCCTGACCCACCATGAACCGGCCAGCTATGTCCTTGAGCAGGTAGGTCGTGCTGAACGCGGCTGGCTGGCCGTTCGCGGTCCACAGCATCCTGATCACTCCGACCAGGTCCGCCGGCGGAATCCGCAGCGCCCAGCCGATGTCCTCGGGCACCTGGCGCCAGGATGCCTGCCTGCTGCGGCAGGCGATCTGCCCGCCCATCGGGTCGGCACGGGACTTCAGCCCGGGCACTCCCTCGATCCGGATCAGGTACTCGGCCGGGCTGACCCGGTACAGCTGCCCGTCGGGCAGGCGGCGGATAAGGTTCCGGGCGGACAATTCGTCGACGGCGGCGTCGATCTCCGCGGTGCTGGCGTTGTAGCGGCGTGCGAGCGCGGTGTGCCGGGGCAGCCGCCAGCCTGGTTCGTGGTGCACGAGCGAGGCCGCTATGCGATCCGCGAGCACGGTGATGGCTGGCCGTGGCGCCTCATGCCCGCCCTGGCCACCGGGTCCGGTATCCGCGGTCAGGCTGTCCGGCTGGTCCCAGGCCTCGCGATCAGCCGCCGGCTTGCGCGTCTGCGCGAATGCCGACCTGCTTCCCCCCTCCGGAACCGGTTCATTGCTTGCCCCCGGCACCTTGCTCACTCCGCATGTCGCCGTGAGACCGCGATGACCACGCGTCCCAGGATGATCAGGATGAGCACAATGACGAGAAGGATCAGCGCCGAGTCGTAGGAGAGCGCCTGGGAGGCCGACCCGTACTGGTAGAAGGAGAAGATCGGGTAGGGAAGGTAGCCGAGCTGCGCGTGGGTGAGTGCCGCGCCCGGAACCTGGTTCGACCAGCCCGCGGTGGCCAGCAGGGGCGCGGTCTCGCCCACCGCGATGGCCAGCGCCACCAGCATCCCGGTGATGATGCCGGGCAGCGCGGACTTCAGCACGATCTTGCGCAGCGTCCAGGTGGGCGGCAGGCCCAGCGCCTCCGCGCCCTCGCGGTAGCTGGTTGGCACCTGGGCCAGGGATGATTCGGTCGCTTTGGTGATATACGGGATCGTGATCACCGAGAGCACCAGCACCGCGGGCAGCAGGCCGAAGCCCCAGTGCAGGCCAACCACCAGGGCCACGTACCCGATGAAGCCAAGCACGATAGAGGGAATCCCGGCGAGCACCTCATAGCCGCCCCGCAGGATGCCGCGGTGCCGGCCCTTCGCGAACTCTGCGAGGTACAGCCCGGTGAGGATGCTGGTGACACCGCCGAGGATCATCACGCCCAGGGCAATCACCAGCGTGCCGATGACGGCGTTCTCCAGCCCGCCGGTGGGCCCGGCGGTCGTTACCGTCGTGGTGGTGGTCAGCACGCTCCACTGCCAGCGCGGCAGCGCCCGGTAGACGATCCCGCCGGCCAGCCAGAGCGTGGGCGCGATCACCAGTGCGAGGCCGAGGAAGCAGAGCCCCCAGAAGATGACATTCCCGATTTTCCTGCGGACGGGCACGTCAGGCCACTGGAAGCTGCCGGACGGCGTTGGCGATGTCGATCCCGCGGCCGGGGCCGACGGCGTGGTCATGTCGATCCCTTCTCTAGAAGCCCCGGCCCACGGGGAGCGCGGTGCCGGACACCCGGCGGACCAGCAGCCGGGCGATGACGTTGGTGGCCAGCGTGATGACCATGAGGATCAGTGCGAGTTCCGCGATCGTGTCGACGCTGAACCCGCTGCCGTCGCCGAACGCGGAGTCGAGATTCTGCACGATGGACGCGGCGATGGTGGTCATCCCGCCGTAAAAATTCGACGCCAGCGAGCTGAAGTTGGCGCCGGAGACCATGGCGACGGCCATGGTCTCGCCGAGTGCCCGGGCGAGCCCGAGCACGATGGCGCCGATGATGCCAGCGCCGACCCAGGGCAGCGTCACTTTGCGGGCCGTCTCCGAGTCCGACATGCCGAGCGCGACGGCGCCCTCCCGCGGCAGGATGGGCACCTGGCGGATCAGGTCCCGCGCGGTCGCCGCGATGATCGGGATCACCATCACCGAAAGAACCAGGCCTGACGTCAGCAGGCCCTCGCCGTTGCCTGCCGAGCCGCGGAAGTAGTCAAGGACCGGGACATCCGGCATCGCGTTGGCGATCGGCTGCGCGATGTTGTGCGCGATCCACGGCCCGAACGTGAGCGCTCCCCACAGCCCGATGACCACGCTCGGGATGCCGGCCAGCAGCTCGAGGAAGATCCCGACCCCCGAGGCGAGCCGCCGCGGGAGCCGCTCAACGATCACCAGAGCCGCGCCAACCGACACCGGCACGGCGATGACAAGCGCGATGAAGGCCGTCAGCAACGTCCCCACGATCTCGGCGAGTCCGCCGAACTCGGCACCCTGCAGGTGCGTGGCCCCGCGGCTGTGCACGATGACCGCGTTGTAGCCGCCCCCCTCATCCCAGACGCTCTTGGTGAAGAAGCTCAGGCCGTTGTACCGGAACGCCGGGATCGCCTTGATGATCAGCACCGCCAGCACGAACGCCAGCGCAAGCGTCGGGAGCAGCGCCACGGCGCCGCCGACCCAGCGGATGGCGTCGCGGCCAAGGAAGCTGGCGCGAAGGCCGGAGCGGCGGGGGGACGGGATGCCCGTCCCCCCTTCCGCGCCACCGGCTACGGGTGCCGATGCAGCCACAAACTCATCCGATCTTCTTGATCTGGTTCTCCGAGAGCGTGACCACGCTCGCGGGAAGCGGCTGGAAGTCCACCGCGCTGAGGTAGGTCGCCTCACTCTGGCCCGCCGTGACCTCCCAGTACAGGAGGGCCCGGAGGTCCTGGGTGGTGGTCGCGCTGCTCTGCTTGGAGTTGACCACCAGGTACTCGTAGTTGACGATCGGGTAACCGGTCGCTGCCGGGCCGTTGATCAGCGAAATGCTCTCGTTCGCCGGAGTCTTGCTGATGAAGCTCGACGCCTCGGCGCTGATTGTGGCCGCGGACGGTGATTCGTAGTTGCCCGAGGCGTTCTTCAGCATCGCCTGGCCCAGGCCCGCGGCCTGCGTCTTGGCGAGGTAGCTGATGCCGATGTAGGCGACGCAGCCCTTGGTGGCGGCGCATCCGGAGACCATGCCGCTGTTCCCGGTCTCGGCGAGCGCGCCGGGCACCGAAGGCCAGCTCACCGACGTGCCGACGTCGGCCGAGCTCCACACGCTCGGGTCCTGGTCGTTCAGGTACGTCGTGAACAGGAACGTGTCGCCAGAGCTGTCGGCCCGGTGCAGCGGCACGATCTTCAGGCTCGGCAGCGTGACGCCCGGGTTGAGCGCCGCGATCGCCGAGTCGTTCCAGTTAGTGATCTTGCCGCTGTAGATCTCGGCTAGGACCGTACCGTCCAGCTTGAGGCTCTTCACGCCCGGGATGTTGACGTTGACCTGCTGCGCCGAGATCGCCACCGCGATGTTCATCATCGACGGGTACGTGGACCGGTCCGAACTGGACAGGTAAGCGTCGGATCCGCCCAGGTCCACCGTGCCGGTGCTGGCGTCGGCGATCCCGGTGCCTGACCCGGTGCCGCCGGCCGTGATCGTCACCTGCGTGTAGAGCTTCTGGTACGCGGTCGCCCAGCTCCCGAACAGCGGGTACAGCAGGGTGCTGCCGGTCTCGGTGATGGAGGCGGCGCTCTTGGCCGGCGCGGTCGGCAAAGCCGCGCCCGTGTACGTCGACATCTTGGCCGACGTCGCGGACGAGCTCGGAGTGGTGCTACTGCTGCTGCAGCCCGCCGCCGCCAGGGCGAGCGGGATAAGAGCTGCCGCTGCAAAAACAAAGCGGACTCTTCTGGCCACCGTGGGATACTCCTTTAAGGTTGTGCACGCTCGCGCGTGCGCTACACGGCTCGCACGCGGCGCGTGCGATGGGGCCCGCGCTCACGCGCGGATCTTGCCCGGGCGGGAGGAGTTACGGTCCTTCCGCCCGGGGCGCGGGTTGTTGCCTAGCCGAAGCGGCCACCGACGTAGTGCGCGGTCTCCTCCTCGGCTGGGTGCTCGAATAGCTGGTCGGTCGAGCCCTCCTCCACCATCCGCCCGTTGTTCAGGAAGATGGTCCGGTCGGCGATGCGGCGGGCCTGCGCCAGGTTGTGGGTCACGATGACCACGGTGATCTTCGGGGGGAGCGTGCGGATCAGCTTCTCGATCGACTCGGTGGTCATCGGGTCGAGGGACGAGGTCGGCTCGTCGAGCAGCAGCACGTCCGGATCAACGGCGAGCGCGCGGGCGAGGCACAGCAGCTGCTGCTGCCCACCGGAGAGCCGGAACGGCGAGTCCTTCAGGCGCTGCGCCACCGGCTCCCAGAGCCCTACCTCGCGCAGCCGCTGCTCGCAGATGGCCCTCAGTTCGTGACGGGGCGCCATCTTGTGCGCCCTCACCCCGGCGATCACGTTATCCATGATCGACATTGGGAACGGGTTCGGCCGCTGGAAGAGCATGCCGACCCTGCGGCGGAGCGACATCAGCTCGAGATGCGGGCTCCAGATGCTGTGCCCGTGCAGCAGCACGTCGCCGTCGTGCCGGTATCCGGTCACCTTGTCGTTCATCCGGTTGAACGTGCGCAGCAGCGTCGACTTGCCCGAGCCGGTCGGCCCGATCAGCGCGGTGATCGCGCCGCGCTGCACCGTGGCGTTGACGTCGGACAGGACCGCCCGGCGCCCGAAACTCAGCGTCAGGTCCACCGTCTGGATCGCGACATCCCCGCTCGCGGCGGCCGGCGCATGCGCTCTCGCCGGTTCATCGCTGGCACTCGTTGCCGCGGCCGGAACGCCTGTGCCAGCTCCGGACCTGGCCGGATCAGCCTCGATCGACATGATGTTGCCCGCTCCTGCGTCGTGATGGACCCCCCGGGCCGTGACCCCCACGGCCCGGACTCTTTCTAGAGGCTCAAGGTGGCGGAAAGCTGAACAGCAGATGACACAACAGGTAACGACAAGATGGCAAATACAGAACATCACGATGGCAATCGCAAAACACGACTTGTGGCCCGCTGAAGTGCTGCTCAGCGGGCCACAAGTCGAACGGCTGCCTGACGGAGGCCCCTCCACGCGACGTGCCGGGAGGAGCCACCCGGCCGCCCAGGCGATGCTGGAGGTTGCCCTGGAAGTGCTAGACCGCCACCTCCAACTCGGTGATCTTGCCCGTGTCGGCGGAGACCACGCGCTCGGCGGACACGTTGCCCGGAGCGAGCACGCGCAGCGTCCAGGAGCCGGGGGCAGCGAAGAACCGGAACCCGCCGTCCTCGCCGAGCGGCACCTCGGCGACGAAGTCGCCGCCGGAGTCGAGCAGCCGTGCGTACCCGACAGCCACCGCCGATCCGTTCTGCGTCACCCGGCCCTGCACCACCGCCTGGCCGCCGACGTCCCTGGCCGCGCTGACCGGCGCCCCGCCGGCCGGGGCCCCGCACCCGTCACCGGTCACTTGGCGTCCCCGACCTCGATCGGAACCCCGACCAGCGAGCCGTACTCGGTCCATGACCCGTCGTAGTTCTTGACGTTCGGCTGGCCGAGCAGTTCGTGCAGCACGAACCAGGTGTGCGCCGAGCGCTCCCCGATCCGGCAGTAGGCGATCGTGTCCCGGCTGAAGTCCAGGCCTGCGTCGCCGTACAGCGTGCGCAGATCGTCGTCGGACTTGAACGTGCCGTCCTCCTCCGCGGCCTTGGACCACGGGACGTTCTTCGCGGTGGGGATGTGGCCGCCGCGCTGTGCCTGCTCCTGCGGCAGGTGCGCCGGAGCGAGGAGCCGGCCGGCGAACTCGTCGGGCGAGCGCACGTCCACGAGGTTGCGGTTGCCGATCGCGGCGACCACCTCGTCGCGGAAGGCCCGGAGCGACGGGTCCTGCTCCTGCGCGTGGTAGCTGGTCTCCGGCCGCTGCGGCACGTCGGTCACCAGTTCGCGGGACTCGAGTTCCCACTTCTTGCGGCCGCCGTCGAGCAGCTTGACTCCTCTGTGCCCGTACAGCTTGAAGTACCAGTACGCGTACGCAGCGAACCAGTTGTTGTTGCCGCCGTAGAGGATGACCGTGTCGTCGTTGGAGATGCCGCGCTCGGAGAGCAGCGCCTCGAAGCCGGCCCGGTCCACGAAGTCGCGGCGAACCGGATCCTGCAGGTCGGCCTTCCAGTCGATCTTGACGGCGTTGCGGATGTGGCCCTTGTCGTAAGCGCTGGTGTCTTCGTCTACTTCGACGAGCACCACGCCCGGGTCGCCGCCGTGCGCCTCGACCCAGTCCGCGTCAACGAGGACGTCGGATCGGCTCATATGGGAACCTCCTTGTCAGCTTCGGCCGGTGCCAGTGCCTGGCGGCCCGGCCAGATACGTCGGATGAGCAGATACATCTCGCAGCCCAGGCAGAGCCCGAAGACTCCGTTGAGGAACGCAGCGAGCAGCCCGGCCGACGCGGCAGCCATCCCGAGCGGCGTGACACCCGTTGCGTATCCGATGATCCCGATAACGCTGATGAACAGGCCGGTGCCCTGGGCGAACCTCGGCGGAGCTTCCGGCTCCAGTTCCCTGGGCGGCCCAAGGCGCGGCCGCACCAGCCAGCGGTAGAGCATCCCGTAAGGCGCCCTGCGCATCCCGAAGACGGTTGCGATCGCGAAGACCACTGCCTGGGCAGCAAGCAGCCACACGCTTCCGGTGATCAGGACAATGGCGAACACCACCGTGGTGATCAGCGCTCCGAAACGCGGACCTCTCGGGTCGATGTCCATCTGCGGTGTCCCTTCAGGAAATGCCCGCGCTTGGCCGTTGGCGGGCTGGACGACTGATAAGCCTGCCGTGCGCCGCCCTGCCGCGGGCGGGGAAGCGGTCAGGGAATCCTGCAGGATTGTGGCGCGGGGCGGCGGGCAGCGGCCGTCAGCGACCCCAACACAGGGCGGTCGCGACCCGGCAGTAGTCGACAGCGCGCCGCCTGGTCAGCGTTGACCGGGACCGACGCGCGGCCCCGGCGGCCGGTGACACCGAGGTCCGGGCAGACATAGTGCAGATGCTATGCGCACCCAGGCTCACTGTCACTATTCCCTTTCTATCGATCAGCTGTGTAGGAATAACCTACGCCAATTCCTGAAGCGCGGCTATGACGTCGGCTTTCCTGGGCTGGCCGCTGGCGCGCCCGGCGATCCGGCCGTCCGGGCCGAGCACAAGGACCGTTGGGGTCCTGCGGATGTCCAGGCGGCGCACCAGGTCGAGGTGGGACTCGGCATCGATCTCCACGTGCGCAACCCCGTCGATCATGCCGGCGACCTCGCCGAGAATCCGCCTGGTGGCGCGGCACGGCGCGCAGAAGGCGGTGGAGAACTGCACCAGCGTGGCCCGCTCGCCAAGCGGCAGCCCGAGCTCGGAGCCGGTGAGCAGCGGCCCGGCGTCCGCCGCAGGCCCGGCGTCCGCCGCCGGCTGGGCATCCGCCGCAGGCTCCGCGGGCCGCTGCGCTCCCGGCGACTGCGCCGCCGGCGCCCCAGGCGCCATGGCGGCGGCTGCCCCGCGCGTCCCGCCCCCTGGCCCGACCCTGCGCATTCTGCCGTTGGTCCGCTGCCAGGCAAGCCCGGCCGCCAGCGCGACGGCGAGCGCCGTCACGAGCGCTATCAGTCCGGGGGCCACGTCCTGCTAAGCGCAGGGCTGCGCCGACGCATTCCCCGGGGACGCATTCCCCGGGGACGCATTCCCCGGGGACGCATTCCCCGGGGACGCATTCCCCGAGCCTCACGGGTACCGCCGGCCGCCCTAACGCGCGGCGAGGGTCACCAGTACCTTGCCGCCAGCACCGCTGATGTCGAAGCTGCGCAGCTGGCCCACGGCAGCCCTGGTCGATGCGTTGTACCAGTTGTATGAGCCGTTGACGGTCCAGCCGCCCACGAGCAGGTGCTGGCCGCCGGCCGTGGTCAGCCAGAACTGGCAGTGCGTACCTGCCGGGATGCCGGTAACACGCACCGTCATCCTGGTCCCCGGCGCCGCCGCCCAGTAGTCGACCTCGGCGCTCACACCAGTGGCGGTGTCGTTGCCGCTGACCAGGTACGAGTTCCCCTGCGCCGAGGCCGGGTGGTGGTGCGACATCACGATCGCGCCGGCGAGCCCGCCGCCGCCCACCGCGATCACGGCAGCGGCGGCAGCGGCGGCGATGCCGCGCCATCTGCGCGCCCGCCGTCGCGCGGACACCTGCGCCAGCAGCGCGTCGAGCAGCTCCGCTGGCGCCTCTTCCAGCTCATCGCCCCAGAGCGCAAGCCGCTCGGCGTCCTCCGGCGGCACCCTGCCGAGCAGGGCGGGCAGCCCGGCGAGGCCGGCCAGCTCCTCGCGGCAGTCGAGGCAGTGGCTCAGGTGAGCGTCCACGACCGAGCGCTCGGCCGGGTCGATCGCGCCCACGATGTAGACGCCGAGTGCGTGCCGGATCTCGTTGCACTCGGAGAGCCCGGTCATGGTGCGAGCCCCCGTTCCTCTAGTGCCAGCTTGAGCGCCCTGAGCGCGTAGAACGTCCGCGACTTGACCGTCCCCGCAGGTATCCCGAGCACGGCTGCCGCCTCGGCGACCGACCTGCCCCGGTAGTACGTCTCGAGGAGCACCCGGCGGTGGTCGGGCCGCAGCGCCTTGAACGCGTCGGCGACCGCCCACGACTCGAGCGCCCGTTCTGCTTCGTCGGAGGCTGGGATCAGCTCCAGCGCGGCCTCGCCGACCTCCTGCGGCCGGGCCCGCCTGGCCCGGTAGGCGTCAACGGCGAGGTTCCGCGCCACCGCGAACAGCCACGGCCGGGCCGGCCGCTCCGCGATCGCATCGGGATGCATCCACGCGCGCAGCAGGGTCTCCTGGACGATGTCCTCCGCCCGCTGACGGTCCCCGCTGGTCAGGTGCAGCGCGTAGCGCAGCAGCGGTCCCGCGTGCTCCGCATAGAGCGTGCGGACCAGCATCTCGTCCGAGGCTGGCCCGCGCGTTCCCTTGCTGCCAGCCCCTTGCAGTCCTGCCACGCCTGTTGAACGTCTCCCGCCGCCGTCCGGTTCAACGCCCCTGCGCCGCAGTTTCCACCCTGCCTGGTGCGCCACGGTCAGCCGCCGGCGAACGGGGGCAGGACCTCGATGACGGAGGCGTCGCTGAGCATCACGGTCTCTGGCGCGCGGCTTCCGACCGGGCTCCCGTCGATCAGGAACGACGAACGGGAAAGGACCGCGCGCAGCCGCGGGTCCTGCGCCGCCTCCCCGCCGTTCCCGGCCCTGCCGCCGGCTGCGGCCAGGGCCTCGGCGAGCGTGCCTGCACGGATCGTCTCCTCGGCAACCCCTGCCGCTTCCTTAGCCGCCGCCCAGTAGCGAAGGGTCACGATAGCCATGTCCGCTATCCTTGCTCATGACAGGCTCGGGTGGGCATAGCCCCCCGGGGCAGTAGCGGGAGTCAGTGCAGCCTCCCGCGGATCAGTCCGCGGGATGGAGGTGGCGGCGGGTTGAGCATCGTGCTGCTGCTGACGGACGCGCACGAACCTGCTGCAGAGATTCTCCCCTCGCTGAGCCTGCTGGCACACGAGGTCAGGACCGCGCCCGCGTCTGCGACGGCCGCGAACGGCGGAGTCGGCGTCGACGCGATCCTGGTCGACGCCCGGCGCGACCTGGTCCAGATCAGGCGCCTGCTCCGGCTGCTCCGCGGCGCGGAGATGGGCGTCCCTGTGCTGGCCGTCGTCACCGAGGGAGGCTGGGCGGCGGTCACCGCCGACTGGGGCGTGGACGACGTGATCTTGCACACCGCGGGGCCCGGTGAGGTGGACGCCAGGCTGCGGCTCGCCATCGGCGGCATGGCACCCGCGGTGTCCGGCGAGATCCGCTCGGGTGACCTGGTGATCGATGAGCCCACCTACTCGGTGCGGCTGCGCGGCCATGCCCTGGACCTGACGTTCAAGGAGTTCGAGCTGCTGAAGTTCCTTGCCCAGCACCCCGGGCGGGTGTTCACGCGGTCGCAGCTGCTGCAGGAGGTGTGGGGGTACGACTACTTCGGCGGTACGAGGACCGTGGACGTGCACGTGCGAAGGCTCCGGGCGAAGCTCGGCGCCGAGCACGAAGTCCTGATCGGCACGGTCCGCAACGTCGGGTACCGGTTCGTCCCGGCCAAGGGCGACGAAGGCGGCCGGGACGCTGGCGATTTCGACGGCCGCGGCGGTAATCCCGCCGGCGGTGCCGGGCGCCAGGGCGGCCACGCCGGAGACCCGACCGGCCGGGTGTCCTCCCCCCTCGAGACCCGCCCCGCACATGCCCAGGTCTGAACACCCGGAGGCGCCGTCCGGCGCGGCAGCGACGGTCACCGTGCACGCCCAGCTGACCGAGGCCGAGGCTCAGGCCGTGCTCAGCCTGGTCAGGGCCGCCACGGACGCCGACGGCGTCGGCCCGCTCTCGGAGCACGCCATGCTGCACCTGCGCTACGGCGGCGAGCCCGGTACCCGCGACCTGCTCGTGGTCAGCAACGGGGAACTGGCCGGCTATGCCCACCTGGAACCGGCTGGCCCGGCGGAGGCCCCTAGCGGGGAGCTCGTCATCCATCCCGCACACCGGCGCCAGGGGCTCGGCCTGGCCCTGGTCCGGGCGCTCGCCGCCGCGGCCGGGGACCGGCCGCTGCGGCTCTGGGCGCATGGCGACCTCCCCGCCGCGGCCCGGCTTGCCGCGGCAGCGGGCTTCGAGCGGGTCCGCGCGCTGTGGCAGATGCGGCGCCCGCTGCAGGCCGAGATCGAACCGCCCGCGCTCCCCGGCGGGGTCACGCTCCGGACGTTCGTCGCCGGCCAGGACGAGGGCGCATGGCTCGACCTCAACGCCAGGGCGTTCGCCCACCACCCGGAGCAGGGCGGCTGGACCCGTGAGGACCTTGACCTGCGGGAGCGGGAACCGTGGTTCGACCCGGACGGGTTCTTCCTTGCCGAGCGGGACGGGCGGGTCGTCGGCTTCCACTGGACCAAGATCCACGCAGGCCCCCCGCCCATCGGCGAGGTCTACGTCGTGGGCGTGGATCCCGGCGAGCGCGGTGCTGGGCTCGGCCGCACGCTCACCCTGGTCGGCCTGCGGTACCTCCGCGACCGGGGCCTGGACCAGGTGATGCTGTACGTGGACGAGTCCAACGTCCCGGCGATAAGGATGTATGAGGCGCTGGGCTTCACCCGCTGGCACACCGACGTGATGTTCTCGAACGCCGCCCCGGGCGGGCAGGATCAGCTCGAGACCGACGCCCCTGCCACGGGCCGCAGCCCGAGCACCTGATCAAGTTCCTCGGCGGTGAGCGGCCGGTCCCTGCCAGCTACGGCGCTGAGCACCTCGGCGTACAGCTCGATCTCGTCGAGCGCGACACGATCGTGGACGCGCAGGTCCAGATGCTCTCGCAACGCGCCCACCTCCATTGCCGAGCGGATCCGCGGTAGCTTGACGCCAGGCTACGGCGCTATCCTTTGGCCCGCATGACCCATCAGGATCATTTCAGAGCCATCTTGTGATGACCTCTACCCAGATCCGGCGCGGTAATTCGGGGCCCAAATTAACCGTCCGGCGGCGACCAGACGGCGTCGCGGTGGTAGCCCGCCCTGACCACGTAGTTCGTTGCCGAGTCCGCGAACCCAGCCCGGTCCGCGTCGGTCAGCTCCCTGACCACCCGCCCGGGCACCCCGGCGAACAGCACGCCCTCCGGGACCTTGGCGCCCGGCCGGACCACGGTGCCCGCCGCCACCAGGGCGCCCGCCCCGATCTCAGCGCGGCCGAGCACAACGGCCCCGATCCCGATCAGGGCGCCGGCGCCCACCCGGGCCCCGTGCACGGTGGCGTGGTGGCCCACGCTGACCCGTTCCGCCAGCACCACCGGTTCCCCGGGGTCCACATGCAGGCAGCACAGATCCTGGATGTTGCACTCGGGCCCGACGACGATCTCCTCCTCGTCGGCCCGCAGCACCGCCCCGTACCAGACGTTCGCGGCGCGGCCGATGCTGACCCGGCCGACGACGACGGCATAAGGGGCGATCCAGGCCTCCGGGTGCACGGAGGGGGTGACGCCGTTCAGCGATCCAAGCAAACCCATGAGCTCACTCCTCCCCGCCGTGGCGGAGGATACCGCGCAGCTGGCCGCGACCAATCCAGACATAACCGGATACTCAGCCGTTTCGGTTGCGCGCAAGGGTCCTTCGGGACAAGAGTCGTGGCGTCATTCCATAAAAGCCGCGCTCGGCCCGTAACCGACAGTTCCCAGCTGCCAACGGGCCGCCTACAGTAGACCACATCCGCAGACCCGGCCAGCTCCCCGTCCGGCCAGCAGGCCGCCGGGCCAGGTCTGCCTGACCCATGTGACTGGTGAAATCATGACCGAGCACCCCGACCGCCTTACCGACCTGGGCCAGGAAGACTTCGAGCTCGAGAGGCGGGGCTACAGTCGCCGGCAGGTGGACGAGTTCGCGGCGAAAACCCGCAACCACGCCCGCGACATTGAGAACAGGCTGTCACACGCCCTTGACGACAACGAGCGGCTCAGGCAGGAGCTGACGGCGGCCCGGCAGGCCGCCGGGGCCAGGCCCGCGCACGAGGAGATCAGCGAGCGCGTCGGCCAGATCCTGAAGCTGGCCGACGACGAGGCCAAGTCGCAGCGGAACCGCGCCAGCGAGGACATCGCGAAGCAGCGCGCGGACGCGAAGGCCGAGACCGACCGGCTGCGCGCCGAGGCCAAACAGGAGACCGACAAGTTCCGGGCCGAGGCGCAGAGCCAGGCCGAGCGCATGCTGCGCGCCGCGCAGGAGCAGGCGGAGAACTCTGTCGCCAGCGCCAGGGCCGAGGCGGAGAAGAACCGGAACGCCGCGCGCACCGAGGCCGAGCGGTCGATCAGCGAGGCGCACAAGCAGGCCGAGACCACGGTGGCCAGCGCCAAGGCGCAGGCCAAGCAGGTGCTGGACGAGGCCACGGCGCGGGCGACCGCGATCCACGACGGTGCGGAGCGCCGCCTCAACCTGCTGATGTCCCGGCACACCGAGGCGATCAGGCGGCTCACCGAGATCCGCGATGTGGTCACCACCCTGGTGGCCGGCGAGGTCGCCCGCGGTTCGCTGGAGGAGGAGGTCGACAAGGCCGTCGCCAGTGCGCTCAGCGAGAGCAAGGCGGGCGGGCGCCCGGCCGGGCCTGCCGAGGGCAGGCACGCCCCGGTCGGCCCGGCGGGCCAGCCGCAGGCCCCCGCTCCGGCGCCCCCCGGCCCGCATGGCCCGGGCGCCACCGCGCCTGGCCAGCAGGATCCGCTGCGCCCCCAGCCCGGGCCGAGGACTCAGCCGACGCCTGCCAGGGCGGCGGACGCCTCCGGCGGCGTGGGCAACGGCGCGCCGGGCGCGCGCACGCCGGGCGGCCGCACCGAGGCCGAGGGCCCGCTTGGTTCCGGCCGGGTGGCCGGGACCGGCGAGGGCGGCGCACGGCACGCCGCGGGCGGCACCCGGCCGGAGACCGCCGAGGACACCCAGGACAACGTCCGGATCGTTCCTGAATGACCGAATGACCTGACTCAGCCGGGAAACGCGTCGATCCGCCGCAGGATCACGCCCTCGCGCAGTGCCCAGGGACAGACCTCGAGTTCGGGCAGGTCAAACAGGTCCATCGCCGCGTCGGCGACGATCGCCCCGGCCGCGAGCTGCGGGGCCCGCCCCCTGGACACGCCGGGCATCTTCATCCGCTCGGCGGCCGTGATCCGCGGCAGCCGGTCTGCAAGCGCGGTGACCTCGTCGTGGCGCAGGAGTCGCCGCACGTACGGGCCGTCGCTGGACGGGGCCGCCCCGGCGATCCTGGCGAGCTGCCGGAATGTCTTGGACGTGGCCACCGCGTGGTCGGGCCTGCCGTCCCGCATGACCACGCCCGCCGTGGCCGCGATCTCCGCCCGCACGTGCTTGCGCAGCTGCCGCACCTCGTCGGCCGACGGCGGGTCACCAACGAGCCAGTCCCTGGTCAGCCGGCCAGCACCGAGGGCCAGGGAGACCGCGACATCCGGATCCTCGTCCACACCGGACGCGATTTCGAGCGAGCCACCGCCGATGTCCAGCAGGAACAGCCGTCCCGACGACCAGCCGAACCACCGCCGGGCAGCCAGGAAGGTCAGCCGCGACTCGTCCGCGCCGGGCAGCACCCTGATGTTCACCTGGGTCTGCTCCTCGATCCAGGCGAGCAGTTCATCGCCGTTGGCCGCGTCCCGCACGGCGGAGGTCGCGAACGCCAGCAGTTCCTGCACGCCCTTGTCCTCCGCGATGCGCAGCGCCTCCTCCACGAAGTCGCGCAGCTGCATGGCGCAGTCCTCGGTCAGCCGGTTCTCGTCGTCCAGGTGGTCCCCGAGGTGCAGCTCGGCCTTGTGCGAGGACGCCGGGACCGGCCGTGCACCCTGGTGCGCGTCCACAACCAGGAGATGGACGGTGTTGGAACCGACATCCAGGACCCCCAAGCGCATACCAAGAAGCTACCGCTTCGGTGCCATCGGGCAGGAACGGCGGGGGGCCGCAGCCGCGCCGCGGCGGGTATGTTTCCGGGTAGCGCCGAGGTCCTGGAGGTTGGCATGAGCGAGGGCTCGCGAGGCAGCGTGAAGGTCGAAAAGGGGCAAAAGCGGGTCCGCACCTACCTGGCCGGCGAGCTCGTCGCCGATACACCGACGCCGTTCCTGGTCTGGGAATGGCCCTACTACCCGACCTACTACCTGCCGGTCTCGGATGTGCACGCCTCGCTGACCCCGGCGGGCGAGACGCAGCACTCGCCGAGCCGGGGCGAGGGCCAGGTGCTGCACGTGAAGGTGGCGACGGCGACCGCCGAGCGGGCGGCGCTGCGGTACCCCGATTCCCCGCTGGAAGAGCTGCGCGACCTGGTCCGCTTCGACTGGAACGCGATGACCGAGTGGTTCGAGGAGGATGAGCCTGTCTATACCCATCCGCGCGATCCGTACAAGCGGGTGGACATCCTCGGCAGCACCCGGCACGTGCGCGTCGAGCTCGACGGCGTCACCGTCGCCGAGTCCCGCCAGCCGAGGATCCTGTTCGAGACCGGCCTCCCCGCGCGGTATTACATCCCGCTCACCGAGGTCCGGATGGACCTGCTCCGCCCGTCGGCCACGGAAAGCCACTGCCCGTACAAGGGGACGGCGGGCTACTGGTCGGTGGACACCGGCAAGGGCGCGCACACCGACGTGGTCTGGATCTACCGCACGCCGCTGCCGGAAAGCCAGAAGATCGCCGGGCTTGCCTGCTTCTACAACGAGAAGATCGACCTTTACCTGGACGGTGAGCTGCAGGACCGGCCCAGGACGCACTTCAGCTGACCGGGGCCGCCGGGGCGTCGAAATCCTCGATCCTTGAACGTGACGGCCCTCGCCTGGCCGAGATCGCCCGGGCGGTCGCCTCGGCGTCGCGCAACGTCCGCACGATGTTGCCGCTCGCGAGCTTGCCGCAGTCGGCCTCGCTCCAGCCGCGGTCCAGCAGCTCGGCGATCAGCGCCGGGTAGCAGGACACGTCCTCGAGCCCCTCGGGCAGCGAGTCGACGCCGTCGTAATCGCTGCCGATGCCCACGTGGTCGACGCCCGCGACCTCCCTGACGTGCTCGACATGGTCGGCCACCTCGGCCAGGGTCGCCACCGGCCTGGGGTGCCCGGCGGTCCACGCCTCGCGTTCCTCCCTGACCTGCCCGCGTCCCGGCACGTTCTTGATATCGAACCCACGCCGCCGCATCTCCTCGGCGAACTCCTGCTCCCAGTCGCGGCAGGCCTGGGAAACGAACGCGGGGACGAAGTTCACCATGCATACCCCGCCGTTGTCCGGGAGCCTGGCCAGGATGGGGTCGGGCACGTTCCTGGGGTGGTCGCAGATCGCCAGCGCCGATGAGTGGGAGAAGATCACCGGTCCCTCGGCGGTGTCCAGGGCGTCCCGCATGGTGTCGGGCGACACGTGCGAGAGGTCGACGAGCATGCCGAGCCGCTGCATCTCCCGCACCACCTCGCGCCCGAACGCGGTGAGCCCGCCGACGGCCGGATCGTCGGTCGCCGAGTCCGCCCACGGCAGGTTCCGGTTGTGGGTGAGCGTCATGTAGCGCACGCCGAGGGCGTAGAGCGCGCGCAGCGTGCCCAGCGAGCACCCGATCGAATGGCCGCCCTCGGCCCCGATCAGCGACGCGACCTTCCCCTTCGCGGCGATGCGTTCGACATCCGCGGCGGTCAGCGCGAGCTCGAGCACGTCCGAATAGCGCCGGATGAGCTCGTGCACCAGGTCGATCTGCTCCAGGGTGGTGGTCACCGCGGTCTCGCCGGTCAGGTCGGCCGGCACGAACACCGACCAGAACTGCGCGCCGACACCGCCCCGGGCCAGCCTGGGCAGGTCGGTCTGGATCGAGGCGACCGGGCCGGCCAGGTCGGTGGTGTCGACGTCGACGTCGTCCGCCACGCGGAGCGTCCAGGGCAGGTCATTATGCCCGTCGAGAACGGGGTGGCGGCTCAGCAGGTCGCGGGCGGTGGCAATGCCGTCGGTTCTGGGCTCAGTGCTGGTCATTGCCCCACCTTATGTAGATCGTCCGGCCACCACGCGGCCGGCGCCGGCCGCTTCGCAACACGGTCGTGGGCACCGCGCTGTTGCTCCAGCAACAGCGCGGGCACCGTCACCGTGCTCCGGCTCGCCGTCCAGCAACAGCGCGGGCACCTTCACCGTCCTGCGGCTCGCGCTCCAGCAACAGCGCGGGCACCTTTACCGTCCTGCGGCTCGCGCTCCAGCAACAGCGCGGGCACCTTCACCGTCCTGCGGCGCCGGTTGCGCCGCTGCGGGAAGCGGGAGCCGCCGACGCGCATTGCCGGCGCGAGGATTGCCCGCCCCGGCGTTCGGATGTCGTTAGGAACGCGGCCGCGCACGTGCCTTCCGGACGATCCTGTAGTACTGGAGAGCTGTGCACGCTCTCGCCGGAGGTGCTCGGTGGGCGGGATCGCTCGCTACCTGACCAGGGATCGAGCCGCGGTGGCTGCCGGCGTGCTGCTGCCGCTGGCCGTGGCTGCGGTCCTGATCCCGCTGCGGTCAAGCTGGTCGAACACGAACGTTGCGCTGGTGCTGGTCGTCACCGTGGTAGCGGTGGCCGCGATGGGGAACCGCTGGGCCGGAGCGCTGGCCGCGGTGTCGGCCGCGGCCTGGTTCGACTTCTTCTTCACGTTGCCCTACTACCGGTTCACCATCTCCGGGGCGGACGACATCAGGACCGCGGTGCTGCTGCTGGTGGTCGGGCTCGCGGTATCCCAGCTTGCCGCCAGGGCCAGGCAGCTGAAGGTGCTGGCGATCACCGACGCGCGCTATCTCGCCGAGATCCACGAGACCGCGGAGCTCGCGCAGATGGCCAGGTCGCCCGATGTCGTGGTCGATCACGTGCGGCACCAGCTTGTCAACGTCCTTGACCTGGCCGGGTGCCGGTTCGAGTACGGGTCCCTGATCGGCCATCCGCCGCGCCTCGAGGCGGACGGCACCATCATGGTCGGGCGGCACCGCCAGAACGTCGAGGACGGGGGCCTGCCCGCCGACGAGATCGAGCTGCGGACCTTCGGCAACGGCCAATATCACGGCCGGTTCATGCTGAAGCCGAAACCCGATTCGCGGCCCTCGCTGCAGGCCCGGCTGGTCGCCGTGACCCTGGCCGACCAGGCCGGCCGGGCGCTCAGCACGCGCTGACCAGCCCGCCCCGTACCGGCCGGGCGCTCAGCACGCGCTGACCAGCCCGCCGCGCGCCGGCCGCGTTTCCGCTGGCCGCCGGCGCCGTGGTCTTACCATTGCACCCATGACGTTAGGGATTACTGGGACGCTGAGCCATGAACTCGCGGGTCTGCCATGGGAATAGCGGTAGTAGCCCTCGCATTCGCGTGCTTTATCGGATGGCATGCCAGTAAAGCGCATATGTCTCATCGTGGCATACCAGTAAGGAAAGGCCAGCTCCGCTCGTATCGCGGTGACCGCACCCGTCACCTGAAATGGTTCCTCGGGACGGTGGCGATCCTCGTCTTGATCTTTGTGCTGGTGTACTTCCGCTGAACCGTGGCAGTGCCGGCACGCCGGACTGGCCAGCCCATACGGCTTGCGTGCCCGTGATCAGGAATAAGGGCCGGTGCCGTAATACGCTGAGGTCCGTGACGATCCAGCCGGGGAGCACTGCCCGCCAGCTGCGGACGGCGGCCGACGAAGCACTGACCGAGGCAGCGTTCCGGACCGGGGAATTCGCCGAGGCAGAGCGGCTGTTCGGCGAGGCACGGGCCGCGGCCGAGCGGGATGGCGACCGGGAAACCGAAGCCCTCGCCATCAGCGGCCTTGGCATGACGCACCATCACCGCAACATCGGCACGCTGGTAAGCGGCGGCGCCCTGGCAGAGGCGGACGTGTGCGCCGAAGAAGAGCTGATGCGCCGTGCGCTGGTCATCTGGCAGGAGATTGGTGACCCGGCGGGTACCGCGTGGGCGCTGTTCGGCATGGGCCTGGTGTTCCAGGTGCTGCGCCGCGACTGGGCCATCGCGATGCCGTACTTCTGGCAGTCGTTCGGCCTCGCCGAGGCCGTGGAGGAGAGCGGCGACCTGTACTTGCGCTCAGAGATCCACCGGCACCTGGGTTTCTATTACCTTGCCAGGGACGTGCGCCCGCACGAGGCGGTGCGGCAGCTGGGGCACTCGCTCGCCTTGCGGGAGAAGCTCGGCGATCCCCGGCGGATCCCGAGCGCCCTGGTCGCCCTGGGCGAGGCCGAGATGGCCGCCGGGAACCCGCAGCGCGCGGTCGAACTGCTGACACGTGCGGTGACGGCGGCCCGCGAGGCTGACCTCCTGCCTTGGCGGATCCACGACGCCGAGGAGAACCTGCGCAAGGCCCAGGCAGCCTGCTCCGCGGCAACCCAGACAGGACCGTCAGGGCCCTCTTCCGCATAGTGGACGAGGACGTCTCCCGCCGCGCCGCCTACCCGCCGACGAATGCCACGATGTCGCGGAGCCCGGGCCGGTAGCCGTCGGTCGTGTCGACCTCAATCCACGGCGCGTCGATGCTGACTCGTTCGAACCTCTCGTGGAGCCGGGTCCGGTCCGCGGCGTCGCCCTCGGCCGGATCCGCGTGCGCCCGTCGCGCCGGGTTCTGTGCTTTCCTGGCCTGAATCCGCTGGAACGCCACGTCCGCGGCGACCACGGCGTGCACGATGCGGATGCTCGCCAGCCCGCTGAGCGATTCCAGCCGCGGACGCCACACCCGATCCTGGAACGCCGCCTCCGCCACTGTCGTCACACCGGCTCTGAGCAGCAGGTCGAGGACGCCGAAGAAGACGGGGAGCGTGCGCGTGGTCAGCTCGTCGCCCGGGGCAGCCACGAAGTTCGCGGCGGTATGCACCATTCCTTCCTTGATCTCGTCCCGGCAGATCGCCGGGCATCCGATCGCCCGGGCAAGCTCATGCGCGAGCGTGGTCTTGCCGGACCCGGCTGGACCGCTGACGACCGCGAGCGTTGGACGACGGGCCACCATCCCAGTTATAGCGGCGACACCGTGGCCGGGCCACCGGGCCGCTGGCTAGGGCGAGACGACCAGATGGTCCTCGACGCGGGACACGCCGGGGGCCGCGGCAGCGGTCTCCACCGCCACAGCCGCTTCTCTTATCGACCGCACCTTGCCGTGCAGCTGCACGGTGTGATCGACGACGTCGACCCGGATGGTGCGGGGGTCCACTTCGGCTGCGCGGCAAAACGCGTCCTCGATCTGCGCCTTCACCTGCCGGGCGGTTACCGGCGGCAGGACCGTTATCGCGTTGGCGACGCCGATGACCCCGCGCACGCTGCGCACCATCCGCTCGACCTCGTGCCCGTGGAACGCATGCTCGACGTGACCCTCCAGCGTCACGCATCCGTCTTCCACGCTCGCCTGGACCCGGCCCGGAGGAATCTGGACGTTGGACTCCAGGATGTGCGCAACGGCCTGGGCGATTTCGGCGTCGCCTCTCGGCGCCCCGGACGGCCGCACCTCGAGTTCGTTCGCCACGGCCCTGACGCCTTTCACGCGCCTGGCCGCCCGTTCGGCGGCCGTCTTCTCCGCGCAGCCGGACATACGGCCGGTCAGCACGACCGCGCCGTCCTGCACCGCCACCCCGATCGCTTCCGGGTTGGCTAGCCGCGGATCCCAGCGCAGCTCGCGGATGACGTCGTCCCTGAGCTCATCGTCCGTCTTCATCGCTCCCCCGTCCGGCCGCCGCTTGAGTCCGAGCACACTGCGAGGAGACTCGGGCCGAGATCTTCTGCCGGGTGGCCCCGTGACCAGGGGGTCATACCGCAAATGGGTACGTTTCGGGCATTTCCCCCTGTTCCTCCGATGCCACCAGCGGGAGCGGCTCGGTCGCCCGCGTCTCGTCGATGTGGATCAGCGCATCGAACTGTTCCGCCACCCGGGCCCGCAAGTAATGGCTCTCGCGCTCGGTATCCGGACGGTAGACGACCCCGATCGCCCGCTGCAGCCGCGCCGAGCGCAGCACGTCAGCGCACCGCGGCGCGCGATCGAAGCGAACCAGGAACTCCTTCTGCCCCACCTGGTGCAGCAGATGCTCGACGCTCCCGGCGGCCGCAGGCTGCAGCGCTTTCCGCTCGGCAAGCCCTTCCCAGTCGCTGGCCGCGGTGACCGTGCCGGTGTACGTGGTGAAGCCCACGGCACGGCACGCACGACGGTGCCGTTCGCGGACAAGCTGGCCGATGTTGAACTCGCCCGTGTTGCCCATCTCGGTGGCCCTGGCGTCACCGATGTGCGAGTTGTGCGCCCACACCACGATCTTCGCCAGCTCGCCCCGCTGCCAGGTCAGGTGGCTGGCCAGGGCCTCCAGGGTGCTGGCCATGTGGCGGTCGCGCAGGTTCCAGGCGGAGACCCGCCCGCTGAACAGCGCGCGGTAGTACTCCTCGGCCGCCTGCACGGTCCGGGCGTTCTGCTCCGCGTAGAACAGCGCGTCGGCCGCGCTCATCCCGTCCCGCCGCGCGTACTCCGTGGCGTGCCGCCGCAGGTCGACGAGCTGATCGACCACCTGCTGCTCGCACTCGTCGCCCGCCCCGAAGGCCGCGGCGAACCCGTACACCTGGGCGTCATCCTGACTGAAATGGTCAAAACAGGCGTAACGCGCTCTCGCCCTGGCCGCGGCCGCCGGGTCGACCCGCTCCAGGTACGAGACCACCTCGTGGGCCGATCGGTACAGGCTGTACAGGTCCAGCCCGTAGAAGCCCGCCTTGGCGCGGTCGTCGCGGGCCGACCGGTCGTTGTGCTCACGGAGCCACGCGACGAAGTCCAGCACCGCCGTGTTGCGCCACATCCAGGCGGGGAATCGCTGGAACCCGCGCAGCGCCTGCTCGGCGCTCGTGTCGCCGCCGGCGGCGTGCACGTACCGGTTCACCCGGTAGGCATCGGGCCAGTCCGCCTCGGCTGCCACGGCGCAGAATCCCCGCTCCTCGATGAGCCTGCGCGTCATGTCCGCACGCGCCGCGTAGAACTCGCCGGTCCCGTGGGTCGCCTCGCCGATCAGCACGAACTGGGCGTCGCCGACCAGGTCGAACAGCACCTCGTCGGCTGGCCTGCCGTCGGTCACCGGCAGCACCTCGGCGCGGATGACGGCCGCCTCTGCCGGGACCCACGCGGTCCCGGCCCCGGGACGCCTCCCCGGCACCGCGCGCAGCAGATCCCGCACCTCATCATCGGTCGTCTGGGTGAAGTCCCAGTACGACATCCCGACGGCCAGGAAGGGCGACGGCGTCGTCGCGCAGACCACTTCCGCGGCCAGCTCGGTGAGCTCGCGGCGGGTGGAGTCCGGCGCGGCGGGCACGGCCACCACGATCTGGGTGGGCCCCAGCCCGCGCAGCGCCTCCACCGCGGCGCGCATGCTGGAACCGGTGGCAAGGCCGTCGTCGACGACGATCACTACCTTCCCGGCCAGCTCGGGCGAAGGCCGCCCATCGCGATAGGCCTCCTCCCGGCGCACCAGCTCGCGGCCCTGCTGCTCCGCGACGCGCTGGACGACCTCGGCCGGGATGTCCAGGCCCCGGACCACGTCGTCGTCGACGACCATTACCCCGCCGCTGGCGATCGCCCCCATCGCCAGCTCCTCCTGCCCCGGCACCCCCAGCTTGCGGACCACGAAGACATCGAGCGGGGCGCCGAGCGCGGCCGCCACCTCGTAGCCGACGGGCACCCCCCCGCGGGGCAGTGCAACAACGACGACATCGGGGCGGTCGCGGTATCCGTCCAGAAGGCAGGCCAAGCACCGGCCAGCATCCCTACGGTCGCGAAAGAGACGGTCTGGCATAGTATGCGCCCTGTCCATGCGGCAGTCTCGCTCACGTAGGCACTTAGGCTTACCCGGATAGCCGCGGGCGAATCCCGCGCCGGGCGGAGTCCGGCGCGCAGGAACATCCCGCGGGGGTAGGGGATAAGCACCCGCTGGGTTCAGCGTGATGCTGGCGGGGACAGCCGACTGCTTAGGGGAAGATCAGATGATCCCGACTCAAGCGCCCGTTCCGGAAGCCCGGCCAGGCCGCGGCGGGCGCGCTCATGACCTGCTGCCGCTCGGCGACTGGATCAGGCACCACTCGCTGCGCAGCTGGCCAGTGCTGCTGTTCCTGCTGCTGATCGTCGTGCCCAGCATCGCCCTGGTCGTCCTGGGCGGGAATCCGAGCGCCAGCACGTTCGATCACGTTGCCTGGATCTTCGCCGCGTACTTCGCGATCGCGTGGCTGCTGCTGCTTGGCGTGATCATCCGCCCGGAGCACGTGACCAGGCTCATGCTCGTCGTGGTGGTAGCGATCGCGCTGGCGGTGGAGGTCCCGCTGGCCGTGACGCTGGAGGTCGCGCTGCACGCCAGCAACACGGCCCTTGGCCACAGCATCTACAGCGTGGGGATACCTGAGGAACTCGCCAAGGCCATACCGGTGCTTGCCGTCGCGCTCTTCTATCCCCGGCGCCGGTCCATGTCGCCGCGTGACTACCTCTTCCTCGGCGCGGTCAGCGGGCTGGTCTTCGGCGCGAGCGAGGTTGTTCACTACTTCACCGTCAACGGCGTCGCCGAGTTCTACCTGACGGTGAAGTCCGCCGTCCCGGCGATCGAGAGCCTGCTCAACAGCGGGCACTCCGCATCGACCTCGCTGTTCGCCGTGCTCATCGGCCCGGTGCGGTACTTCGTCCTCGAGTTCGTCTGGCGGTTCCTCACCGACCCGATCACGCACGCCTGCTGGGCCGGCCTGACCGGCTACTTCATCGGGCTGGCGGCGACCGGGCGGCACAAGTGGTACACGGTCAGCTGGATCGGGCTGGCCGCCGCCGCCGTCCTGCACGGGCTCAACGACTGGAGCTCAGTGAACGGCCATCCGGTGTGGGTCATCGTCACCCTGGTCAGCGGGATCCTGTTCCTCGGCTACGCCAAGGTCGGGTCGCGCGGCGGCGAACTGCACCTGTTCGATCACGGCCGGCACCCCTTGGGCCGGCACGGCACGGCCGCCGGACAGCCCGCCGGGGCCGATGGCGGGGAGCCCGGCAGGACGCGGGACGCCTATCCGCCGGCTCCGCCCGGGCAGCCACGCGTTCCCGGGCAGCCGCGCGTCCCCGAGCAGCCGCGCGTCCCCGAGCCGGTGCCGAGCGGCAGGCGTCCCAGGCCATGGTGGGAGCATTAGCTCGCGGCCGCCCGCCCGCTATCCGGCGGCGTGGCAGACGGCTTCCACGTTGTTGCCGTCTGGGTCACGCACGAACGCGCCGTAGTAGCTGGGGTGATATTCAGGCCACACGCGAGGCTCATGGAGCACCTCGGCCCCTGCATTCACGGCTACTTTAAAGAACGTCAGGACCGCCGCCCGGTCTGGCGCGGTGAACGCGATGTGGGACTCCCGGAAGCCGTCGCCCGTGGTGAGCGGGCCGAGCCAGAACTCTGGCCGGGGCGGCACGCCGAAGCCGATCACGTCGCCGAAGTCCATCACCCGGCGCCCGCCGAGCGGGGCGAGCACCGCGTCGTAGAACGCGGCGCTCGCGGCCACGTCGGCGCACTGGATCGAAAGATGGTCAAGCATGAACCCATCTTCGGCCACCAGCGCCAGCGGGCGGGCGCACCGCGCCGGATCCGGCCCGCTGCCGCGAGGCCGCCCCCGGCGCGTGGGATGCTGGCATTGGAGGACGCACGCGCCGGCCCGGAGGGAGAGCCATGAAGGTCAGCGGATCGGTCGCCCTGGTCACCGGCGCTGGCCGCGGCCTCGGCCGGGCATTCGCGCGGGAACTGGTCAGCCGGCAGGCGGCCAAGGTGTACGGGACCGCGCGTGATCCCGCGGCCGTCAGCGAACCGGGCGTGACACCGGTCAAACTGGACATCACGGACCCGCGGCGCGTCGCCGAGGTCGCCAGGGAGTGCCCGGACGTCACCCTGCTGGTGAACAACGCAGGGGTGACGACGTGGCAGCCGTTCCTTGGCGCGCCGGACACCGGCGGCGCCAGGCTGGAGATGGAGACCAACTACTTCGGCACCCTGAGCATGTGCCGAGCCTTCGCCCCCGTGCTCGGCGGCAACGGCGGCGGGGGCATCGTGAACATGCTGTCGATCGTGAGTTTCTTCACCAACCCGTTCGGTGGCAGCTACGCAGCGTCGAAGGCGGCGCAGTGGTCGCTGACGAACGGTGTCCGCGTCGAGCTTGCCCATCAGGGCACCCTGGTGGTTGGCGTCCACGCCGGCTTCATCGAGACCGACATGACCGAGGGTATCGGCGCACCGAAGATCAGCCCGGAGTCGGTCGCCCGGCAGGTCTTCGACGCGGTCGAGGCGGACCAGGTCGAGGTGCTCGCCGACGAGCGGACCCGCTCTGTCAAAGCGTCGCTGCCGCGCGATCATGAGGTGATCTACCCGCCTCTCCAGGCCTCCTGGGATGCTGCGGTGAAGGCGCGCGCCGACGCGGGCTGACCTCGCCGGCGCGCCGGGACTGGCGGGCGACGGATCGCTGGCGTCGCCGCCGCCTTCCGCAGTTATCCGCTCGAGCGATCGGTGTCCCCGGGCGACAGAGCCTGCACCTGCTGCCTGGAGATGTTGAGATGGATGCCGGTGCTAAATCCGGAGATGCTGCCGGACGGGATACTCACTTCCTTGTTCCGCCAGAGATGCGGGCCTCTGAGAAGCGCGCGCACATGGGTCACCCGGCGCGTGCCGGGGTCGATGCACAGCGCGCGGAGTTGCCCGATCTCACCGTCGGTCGCATGGACATGATCGCCGCGCCGCTCCTCATCCTCGGCAGGAAGGAGCATCGGAACAAGATCCGTTTCCCCGCCGGAGGTTTCTGCCAGAAGCTTTTCAGCGGCCGTGAGCTGCTTGAACTCTGTCTCGGTGTAGTGAAGCTGGATCACGCGTTCTTGAGCGTCAACCCGGTTATCCAGCGAGACAAGCCGTGCCAGCCCTTCGCATCCGTTTGGCTCGATGACCAGATGGGTTACTGCCCGGCTGCGGCGGTCAACGACTATAGATTTCACGTAGCCGTAGAGCTTGTTATCGGCAGTGCGAGCTTCGCTCCCGATCACGAGTGCTATCTCTCCCACAACGCCCCCTCGTGATGATTGCCCGGCCTGGCTGTGGCCATGCTCCCGCCGTGCGCAAACTGCCGCACCGCGCGTTCGCGTACCGGCACTGGGGATGTTTACCCGCGCCAGCACTCCGCCAGGTTCTTCGCGGGAGGTGGACGCGGCCGGGCCGGGCGCGCTCGCAGGTATAGACGATTGCGAGCCTTGCGAGGTGGGCATGCAGCAGGCCGAGCGGATTGACTTACGGCGGCCTGAAAGGAGCCGGTGATGACCACTGAGCAGCGCGAGCAGGGGCACAAGACGGACTGGGGCCACGCCAGGCACCAGCACGAGCACGGGCCGGGCTGCGGCCACCAGGCCGTGAAGCACGGTGACCACGTGGACTATATCCACGACGGCCACCGGCACGCCGCCCACGAAGACCACTACGACGAGCACAGCGAGGGCGGCGAGCGCTAGCTTCGCGCACCGCGGCGGGCCGCCAGCGGATTTAGCGGGTTTGGGGGCTACGGCTCAGCGCCGGGATACTGGTTACGTGCCCATCATCCTGGAAACTCGGCGACTGGCTCTGCGCCAATTCACCGAAGACGACGTGGACAACCTGTTTGACCTGAACAGCGACCCAGAGGTAATGCGCTACCTCACCGGCGGCAAGCCAACGCCCCGCGAGGTACTCCGTGACGAGATCATCCCGTTCCATCTCTCGGTTTACCAGCGGCTGGACAGGCTGGGAACCTGGGCAGCCGAGTCCACTGCCACCGGAGAGTTCCTGGGCTGGTTCCACTTCCGTCCCGGCCCCGGCAGCGACCTCAGCAACATCGACCTGGGCTACCGGCTGCGCCGGTCTGCGTGGAACAAGGGATACGCCACCGAGGGGTCGCGTGCGCTGATCAACATGGGCTTCACCGACCTTGGCGTCGAGCGCGTGTTCGGGCACACGATGGCGGTCAACACCGCATCCCGCCGCGTCCTGGAGAAATGCGGCCTGACGCTGGTGCGCACCACTCCCTGCGAGGGCCCCGATGTCATCGAAGGCTCCGAGCACGGCGAGGTCGAGTACGCGCTGACCAAGCCCGAATGGGAGGCGCATGCAGCTGGCGGGACCCGGGGCGCCACCGCTGCCGTCAGCGCCAGGCCATCTGACCGGGTCTCGTCTAGGTGACTCGCTGTCCCTCGAGTGTCAGTCTTTGATGTCGCTCCTGGCAGCCAGTTGTGCCACCGTGACCGACGCCTGACCGGCGGAAGAAGTAGGCAGGAGCCTGGCCGAAGGAGGCTGGAAAGTCCGAAACATATTGGTACTGAACGAGAGCGTCGCATCCAACGACGGCAGCGAGATCAGCGATCTGCGCCGGCAAGGCATTGTGCGGCAGGTTCAGCACTACGAGACGGGCGGCCTCCAGGCCCAGCCCGACGAGTTCTCCGACATTTACCGAGAGGTCCTCGAGCCTGAATGGCAGGGTCAGGTCGTACTGATAGTTTCCTTGCCACGGCGGATCGAGATGGACGATCGAGAATCTTCGATCCGTATTGACCGCAGAGGCCAGCGTCGCGGGCCCATCGGCCAGGCGGTATTCAACGACACTGGCGCAGCCGGCGAGCGCCATGTTATGCACCGCGATGTCGACCGTCGTCCGGTCGTTGTCGACGGCTTCGACGCGGCAGCCAGCTTTCGCGTAGGAGTACGCCATCTGACCGACGCCGGCGAACAGGTCAAGCACGCTCCCCCCTTCCTCGTCACGGCTGCCGTGAAGATCCGACAGGAGCTCAAGGGCTGTGCGGGCGATCTCCTCGGCACAGGCGTGCGGAGTCGTCTCCCGCAGCGCACGTTGCGTTATCAGGTACCCCGACAGGAGCGCCTTGTCGACCGGCAAGCCGAAGAGATAGCGCAGGTAGCCAGGAGAGCCAAACTTTGACCCCATGACGCGGCAGTAGGCCAGAACCGCGTCCGCGTGGTCACCCGACAGGATGACGTCCCTGCCGAGGGCCTCAGGGATCGGGCCAAACGGCAGCATGAGATCCTGCCGCCCATCGTCAGGAAGTGGCGGCCCTGTCATGGCGACGCTGACGCTTCCCGGCCCGCGGCAGTGAAGGTACCGCGCGCGGGGCGGAGTCGCCAGTACGTGGCGGCGCCGCGCTGACGGGTCACCATATCTCTCCAACAGCCTCTCGGTCAGAATCTCGCTGCTGTTGGGTCAGGACAGAGGGTACCTGGACCGCAACTCGGCATGTCAGCAGCGCGCGGGTACGGCCCTGTTGGCCGGGCCCAGGCTGCCAGGCTTCAGGGCAGCAGCAGGAGCTTGCCGTGGGCTTGGCCGCTGAGGCTGATGTCCATGGCGGTGCGCCAGTCTTCGAGAGGGAAGGTTCCCGCGATCGGCACGGTGAACGTACCGTCGGCGGCGAGCTGCGCGAATTCAGGGAACACGTCGAAGCGCAAGCCTGTGGCGGGTTCTCGTGGAAGCTGTCGCGCACGCCGAGTTCTCCGGCGGCCGCGAAATCGGCGATCGTGAGGACGCGTTTCGGGTCGCCGCCGGCAATCTGGACCAGGCCGGGCAGTGCCCCGCCGACTGGTGCGGTGTCGAGGACGAGGTCGACCGGACCGTGGCTGATGGCGCCGACGCGCTCGACCATGCCGTCCCCGTAGGCGGTCACCGTGGCGCCGAGGCCGCGCAGCCGCTCAGCGTAGGTCGGTCCGGCGGTGGCGATCACTCTGCTCCGCGGATGAGCGCGATCTGCACGGCGGCGAACCCGATGGTGCTTCCGGCGCCGCGGATCAGGATCGTGTGCCCCGCGGACAGCCCGAGCTGCGCGAGGCTGCGGTAGGCGGTCTCGGGCGCCATCGATGCCCACGCCCGCGCCCTCCGCGCGGATGCGGCCCGCAACCGCGACACGCTGCTCGCGGCGGCTACGCGCGCCATCGATGCCCACGCCCTCGCCCTCCGCGCGGATGCGGCCCGCAACCGCGACACGCTGCTCGCGGCGGCTACGCGCGCCTTCGCGTCCACCGACGAGGAGCCGCCAACGCGCGCCATCGCCCGCGAGGCTGGCGTGGGCATCGCCACGCTCTACCGGCACTTCCCGACCCGCGAGTCGCTCGTTGACGCCGTCTACCACGACCAGGTGACGCGCCTGACTCTCGGGGCCCGCCAACTGCTTGAACAACTGCTGCCTGCGATGGCGATGCGCCGGTGGATAGACCTGTTCGCCGACTGGCTGGCGACCAAGCACGGCATGCTCGGCACCCTGCTGGCCATGATCGAGTCCGGCGAGATCGCCCAGGCTCAGACCCGCGCCGAGCTTCTCGAAGCCGTCACCACGATCCTCAACGCCGGCAGCGCCGTCGGCGAACTCCGCGCCGACATCAGCTCCGAGGACATCGCCGCCAGCCTGCTCGGCATCCTCACCGTCGCCGGCAGACCCGAGAACCAGGCCCAGGCCAGCCGCCTCCTGGACCTCCTGATGGACGGCCTCAGACCCCCGGCCACCTAGCGCTCAACCCCGGGTGGGGGCGTGGACGGAACCCCTATCGAATCCTGGAATGGCATCAGCTACAGGTCCTTAACTGCGGGGGTTAAGCCTCCGGTGCCGGGTGTGCGTCGCGCCTGCCGCGTCGGCTCACGGCCGACCCGCCGCCCGGCAGGCCCGGGCGGCCGGTTTCATGATCTGGGTGCTTTACCAGCGCTATGAGCTGGCCAGGTACCCAGATCATGGCGACCGTGCTTCGGGACCGTCCGGAAACCGGGTTCTGGACACGCACTCAGCGGCCGTAACTCAGCCAGGATCGCTGCCAGCCTTCCGATGCGTCAGCTGAGCCCGTAATTTCCGCCGTTACACATCGTTAGTCCCTAGTGGCCAGCCCAAATCTCGGACTCTTAAATCTGATGAAGCCTGGATCAGCCGGTCACGTTGGGTAGCCGCTACGCCAGACCGCGTATTCCGGGCAAAGCGGCCGACCGGCTTCGGGTCGGCTGACCCATAGTCGCAGCAGGTGCCGTTGATGCGCTGGGTCCTCGGCGTCGTCAACGAATGCCGTGCGGGTGTGTACCGTCACGAAGTTGTTGATGAACTGCAGGTCGCCCGTCTGGAGTTGCATGCCAAGAGCGACGCCTGGCCTCTTCGGCAGCGAGTCGAAATACATGAAGCAGGAGACCTCGTCCGCGGTGAGCCTGGGCACCTCGGGGAAGCGCATGGCCGACATCGCCCGGCCGGTCCTGACGGTCGCCGAGAGCGCTCCCCCAAAGTAGCTGTAGAGCGGCTCCAGATACCAGCCGGGTGATCCTGGCGGTTCCTCGCTCCGCCAGTCGGTCGGGAAGTTCTTGTTGAGGATGGGCAGGTACTCGGGGTGTTCGCCGACGACGAAGTTGTATAGCAGCCCGGAACTGGCGACGAAACTCTCGCCGCCATAGAGCGCGGGGCGCAGGCACATCAGGCCCACGAAGTCGGTGGAGTCTGTGTGGAACCCTAGATCTTCGTTGGTTGCGTAGGCTCGCTCGTACGGACCACGCTTGCCGAGGTCCCGTATATCGCCTACCAGGTCGCCCTTGCGGTTTTGCGCCACAAGGTTCCCCATGTGCCGACCCATTCCCCAGTAGATAATGGTGGCCTCGTCCTCGCTGAACCTTTCGTAGATGGGCAGCCCACGCAGCAGAACGAGCCCCAGACCGTGTTCCAGCCGGTCTACGATGTCATCGATCCGCCCCTGGAAATAAGGAAGCGGGAAATCCTCTGCGCGTATCTCGGTGAGGTCGCTGAGGTCCTTTTTGGACACATGCGCAAGCGCTCGCTCGAAATCGGCGAAGTCTTCTTCGGTGAAACGAATGATCCAGCGACTGGCGTCGGCGAGCTCATCGCCTCTCCATACGTTCGGAGCCGATACTGGCTGGGTAAGAATCTCGGTCACCGAAGACGCTCCTTCGCCGCCCACACCGCTCCCGCAGCTCATTCTACGGCTGGGGATTAGCCGACTTCGACCATGCCGTGTGAGTCGCGCTTCCGCGTGGTGGTGATCACGATCGGCCGGTTGTCGCCGCGGAGTGGGGGTCAACGTGCATCTTGATCGAGCCGATCCCATGAGACCTCAAACTTCCAGCCGCGTCCAGAAGCCTTGTCGATCACCTCGTCGAGCAATTCTGCTCGTTCCTCCTCGCTGAGGGGCGTGCCATCTTCCCATGCGGTGACTGATCGGGCATAGATCATGTAGTCCGGATCATGTTCAAGTAGCCACTCGCCTCCGATGCGGAGAGCCCGGCCGTCGACGTGGGCGATCACCAAGCCGCGATTGACCCAGGTGATTTCAATGTTCCTCGTGGCCACCCTGCCATTGTGCGCGACCCGCAGAACTGCAACGGCCGGGGCGGGCGAGACGGTTGGGCTGAGCGTGGGTTGCTGCGGCTGGCCCCTGGCCGCGACGGCGCGTCGCGGTGAAGCGACAAGACTGCGGAGATCGAACCATCCGCCGCTAGGCCTTGTCGTCGCCGGGCTGGACGTCGAGCGCCACGACGTCAGGGTCAGGGCGGGCGACGGCACGCCGTCCGCTCGCCGTCTGCCAGTAGGTCTCCTTGCCGAGCAGCGTCTCACCGAACCGATCAAACTCGGCGATCACCTTCTGCGTTGCCGCACTCACGGCCTCCCGGGTTCGCTCGCCCAGATCCTCCAGCTGGCGGGACACTTCGCCCTGGATGCGGACACTAACCTCGTTCTTGCCCAGGTCCTGCAGCTCCCGCTTCGCCTCGCGGACCGCCGCCCGAAGATCTTTGGTGGCGGCGTGCGCCTCGCGGATCATCTCGCGGCATTCATCGATCGCAGCTTCCAGTCGCTCAACTTCGCTCACGGCAGCCACCTCGCTCATCGTCGTCGGCTGGACCGGTCACTCCCAGTCTCGGCCGGTCACTGAGCCGGCCGCAAAGCGGCGACGTCACCCGGCTGGGCCGACCGCGACGGGCAAGAGCGCACGGGAGTGGCGCCAGGTCCGCCTCCGCCCATGCTGCTCGACCCAAGACCGGGCCTCGCGCTCGAGGTCCCGTCGCTCCCAGAACAGCCACAAGACCCGGAACAGATGCGGCTGCGGCCCGGGGTCACGGGCCAGGTACCAGCGCACCGTGGCGCCCAGGTTGCCCGCCTCGGCCTCCAGCCTCTCCGGCCAGACGCCATAGCCGACACAGCGGCCGGTCCAGCAGGGCCCAAGCGTCAGAGACCGCCTCGTAGACGGTTAGCGCTTCGAAGCGCTGAGCGAGCTGGTAGGCAGACAGTCTTCAAGACGCTGCCTCTGGATTTTGGGCTTGGAGCACTCCGAGCCGCAACGCACCAAGCGTGATTGCTGAAATGCCCCGCACTCGAAGTCGGCAAAGCGTGCAACGTCGAGTCGGGCGGACTCCAATCCAATACGCCGGCAGCCACTGCCGCCGCCCTGGTAGCGGGACGATCTTCGCTACCGGGCGGTTGTCCTTGAGAACATGGCCCTGGTCAGCGGGACCGCTGGGTAACGATCTGCCGGTAGGTAAACGCTCGCCCTACGGGGCGGGATTTATCTTCTCCGCGGAAAGGACCAGCCATGAAGGTCATCGCCTACCTGCGAGTGTCCGCCGACAAGCAGGCTGAGCGTAGCTACGGACTTGAGGACCAGCGCAAAGACGTCCGTGCCGTAGCCAGGGCTATCGGCTACCGAATCGTCAGGACCGAGGTTGACCCTGGCCTCAGCGGCACGCTGCCAGATGAAGAGCGGCCCATACTGCTGGCCGCACTCAAGGCCATCCGTGATGACGAGGCCGACGGACTGCTCATCCCTGACCTGAGCCGTCTATCGCGGTACCTGCATGTGCAGGAAGCCATTCTGGCGAAGGTCTGGCAGATGGGCGGGAAGACGTTTTCCGCCAGGGACTATCACGGTGAAGTCCCTCGCGATGACCCAGATGACCCGAAGCGGACAGCCATCCGGCAGATGGCTGGCGTGTTAAACCAGCTTGACCGCGCCCTGATCATCAAGCGCATGCGGAACAGACATGCCACTAAGGCGGCTAAGGGCGGGTTCGCTTACGGCTCACCCGCCTACGGCCAGCGTTCCGAGAATCGGGAGCTGGTCCCAGATGAGGCTGAAGCTGCCGTAGTGGCCCGAATCCTGGCCAGGCATGACGAGCGTGCCAGCAGCCGCCAGATAGCCGCTGAGCTTAACGCTGAAGGCGTCCCTGCCAAGCGTGGCGGGAAGTGGCAAAGTGAGGTGCCCCGGGTCCGTTGGAGGCTACGATGCTTGCGCGTCCGGAATAATTGTAGCGTGACCGTGGCCCATTATCCAGGTATTCTCGTATTCTGACGGGGGAACATTCCCGCAGGCGGAATGGAG
>Ga0335075_10001496_pt1 | contig 38390 bp, 37 predicted proteins | sample Lox_Sample_24_FD_206723 | JGI IMG/M metagenome (GOLD analysis project Ga0335075, IMG submission 206723) | Soil microbial communities from Loxahatchee National Wildlife Refuge, Florida, United States - Lox_Sample_2.4 | ecosystem: Environmental > Terrestrial > Soil > Wetlands | place: USA... | reverse complement strand
CCGCTGCGGGTGCCCATCACCAGACCCTCCAACGGGGTCAGTCCCATCGATGTGTCGACCGGCCTGCCCGCCGCGATGGCCGATGCCGAGGCGCCGTTACCCAGGTGCAGCACAATCTGATTCAGATCCTCCAGCGGCCTACCCAGGAACGCCGCAGCCTGCTCACTGACATACCGGTGTGACGTGCCGTGAAACCCGTATCGGCGAATCCGCCACTTCTTCGCCAGGTCACGATCGATGGCGTAGGTCGCCGCGGCCGCAGGCAGGTCGTGAAAGAACGCGGTGTCGAACACCGCGACATGCGGCACACCCGGTAGCATCTTGCGCGCCACCTCGATACCTTGCACGGCAGGCGGATTGTGCAATGGAGCCAGCACCGAAGTCTGCTCAAGTTCACCAATCACCGCGTCGTCGACCAGAGTCGGCCGGTAAAATTTCGGCCCGCCGTGCACTACCCGGTGTCCAACCGCGGCGAGCCCGCAAGTTTTCAAATCGATACCGGCCGTAGACAACTGGTCGAACGCCATCCGCAGCGCCGCATCATGGTCGGCAACCGGCGAGGAGGGCTCGCCGATCCGTTCGACGATGCCGTCCGCCAGCGAGCTGCCCGAATCCGGCTCAATCAGCTGATATTTCAACGATGACGAGCCGGAGTTGATCACCAGAACCACGCAATCAGGGGTCATCGGCGCGCGATACCCTGAGCCTGGATCGCGGTGATGGCGACGGTATTGACGATGTCTTCGACCAGCGCGCCGCGGGACAGGTCATTGACAGGCTTGTTCAAACCTTGCAGCACCGGCCCGATGGCGATTGCGCCCGCGCTGCGCTGCACCGCCTTATAAGCGTTGTTGCCGGCATTGAGGTCAGGGAAGATCAGCACGGTGGCCCGGCCGGCGACCGGCGAGTCACGCATCTTGGTTGCGGCGACCGAGGGCTCGACCGCGGCATCGTACTGGATCGGGCCCTCAACCAGCAGCTGCGGCGCCCGGCTGCGCACCAATTTGGTTGCTTCCCTGACCTTGTCGACGTCGGCGCCAGTGCCCGATTCACCGGTGGAGTACGACAGCATGGCCACCCGCGGCTCGATGCCGAATTGCGCGGCGGTGCGCGCCGAGCTGATTGCGATATCGGCCAGCTGTTCGACCGTCGGGTCACGGACTATCGCGCAGTCGCCGTACGCCAGTACCTGATCCGGAAGACACATCAGGAAGATGCTGGACACTGTCGAAATACCCTGCGCGGTGCCGATAATCTCGAAAGCGGGACGAACAGTGTGCGCCGTGGTGTGCGCAGCGCCGGACACCATCCCGTCAACCATCCCGCAGCAGACCAGCATCGTTCCGAAATACGACACGTCGTGGATGATCTCCTGGGCCTGGTCGACGGTGACGCCCTTGTTGGCGCGCAGCTGGGCGTACTGCTCGGCGAATTGGTCGCACAACTCGCTGGTACGCGGATTGATCACCGTGGCGCCGTCCAGCTTGACGCTGAGCTCGGCCGCGCGAGCGCGGATCTGGCTCTCGTCGCCGAGGATGGTCAGGTCGGCGATATCACGTTGCAGGAGCCGGCCAGCGGACTTGAGAATTCGATCGTCGTCCCCCTCGGGCAGCACGATGTGCTTGCGGTCCGAGCGGGCCCGCTCGCGCAGCTGGTAGGTGAACATCTGCGGCGTGGTCACCTTCGGGATCGGAATTGCCAACTGCGCCAACAGGTCCCCGAGATCGACATACTGCTCCATCAGCTGTAGCGCGGTGTCGATCTTACGCTGTGAGGACGCCGTGACCCTGCCGCGCGTCGATGCCACCGCGCTGGCCGTGTCAAATGTGCCCAGGGTGGTGGCGATAATCGGCAGCCGCAGCCGCAGACCGGCTACCAGCGTCCCGATCGACCGATGCAACTCGAATCCGCCGTTGAGGATAATGCACGACAACGACGGAAACCCTTCTGCAGCATGGGCGCTGGCCACCGCCAGCACGACATCCGAGCGGTCCCCGGGCGTGACCACCGCGACGCCCTCACGTAGCCGCTCCAGCACATGCTCGGCCGTCATTCCGGCGACCACCACGCCCATCGCTTCACGGCTCATCAGTGCGGTGTCACCGCTGACCAGCTTCCCGCTCACCGCGAGTTGCAGGTCGGCCACCGATGGCGCCACCAGCAGCGGTTCGTCGGGCAGAACGTATGTCCTCGGGCCGAGTCGGCGCAGCGCCGCAGCGACTGCACTCAATTGTGTTGGCTCGCAGCGGTTGACCACCACGGCCGCGGTATGCGCGTGCTGGGCGGCCAGCTCGGCGAGACACACCTCGGCGACATGGGCGACCTCCTCGGGGGTTCGTCCCTTTGCCCGTACCGCCAGCAGCACCGGCGCACCGAGGTTGACCGCGATGCGGGCGTTGACGCCCAGCTCGGCGGGGCTGGCCACGTCGGTGTAGTCGCTGCCGAGGATGACGACCGCGTCGCACTCGGCGGCCATTGCGTGATAGCGCTCGACGATGTCGTCGATGGCGGCGTCACGATCAGCGTGCAGCTGCTTATAGGTCACCCCGATGCAACGCTCGTAGGGCAGGCCGGCTGTGGCCTGCGCCAGCAGCAGATCCAGGATGTAGTCGCGATCGCCGTCACCACCCCGCGTGATCGGCCGAAACACACCGATTTTGGCCACCGTCGCGGCCAGCCGATGCAGGATCCCCAGCGCGATCGCCGACTTGCCGGTGTCGCCCTCCGTCGCCGCGATGTAGATGCTGGAGGCAGCCACTGTAAGGCTCAGCCCAGCCGTCGCAACCGGGGTTCGAGGTCCTTCTGGAAGAGCTCCAGGAATCGACGCTGGTCGTGGCCCGGCGCGTGAAACACCAGGTGGTTGAGGCCCCAGGTGACGTATTGGCCGACCTTCTCGACGGCCTCGTCGGGATCCGATGCCACAATCCAGCGCTTGGCGACCTGCTCGATCGGCAGCTCGTCGGCGGCCTTCTCCATCTCGAGCGGGTCGTGGATGCCGGTTTTCTGTTCGGCGGTCAGCGACAGCGGCGCCCAGAATCGGGTATTTTCCAGCGCCAGCTCAGGGTCGGTGTCGTAGGAGATCTTGATCTCGATCATCCGGTCGATGTCGTCGGGATTCTTGCCCGCCGCCTCCGCGCCCTCCCGCATGGCCGGGATGAGCTTGTCCTTGTACAACTCCTCGCCCTTGCCAGACGTGCAGATGAACCCGTCGCCGGCGCGGCCTGCGTATTTGGCAACCTGCGGACCTCCCGCGGCGATGTAGATCGGAATGCCGCCCTCGGGCACGTCGTAGATGGAGGCACCCTTGGTGTGGTAGTACTCGCCCTCGAAGTCGACCCGGTCTCCTAGCCACAGCTCGCGCATCAGGCGCACCGATTCACGAAGCCGGGCGTAGCGCTCCTTGAACTCGGGCCAATCGCCCTCGTATCCGGTGGCGATCTCGTTGAGCGACTCCCCGGTGCCAACGCCGAGGAAGATGCGATCCGGGTAGAGACACCCCATCGTGGCAAACGCCTGCGCAATGACGGCGGGGTTGTACCGGAAGGTGGGGGTGAGCACCGAGGTCCCAAGCTGGAGCCGCTCGGTGCGTTCGCCCACCGCGGTCATCCAGGCGAGCGAGAACGGCGCGTGCCCGCCCTCGTGCCGCCACGGTTGGAAGTGGTCGCTGACCGTTGCGCTGTCCATGCCGTGCGCTTCGGCGGCAACCGCCAACTCGACGAGTTCGCGCGGTGCGAATTGCTCCGCCGACGCCTTATATCCAAGTTTGAGTTCAGCCACGCTGTTGTTTCTACTCCACGCGACGATTGCAAGTGCGGCGGAGCCGGGCTGCGATCGCTTCCCCCTCTCGCCGGGCGACCCGCCGCGCCCGGCTTCGCCGGGCTTGCGATCGCCCGGTGCCTAGACTCTCGGGCATGGCACCGGTGTTGACGGCCGTCACCGAGACCGTGCATCTGGCCCAGGGCGGAGCGGTGAACTGGACGCTGGTCACTGACGACACCGGGGTCATGCTGATCGACGCCGGATATCCCGGCGACCGCGACGACGTGCTGACCTCGTTACGGCAGCTCGGATACCAACCCAGCGACGTGCGCGCGATCCTGCTTACCCACGCCCACATCGATCACCTGGGCTCGGCGATCTGGTTCGCCCAAACCCACGACACCCCGGTGTATTGCCATCCCGATGAGGTCGGCCACACCAAGCGCGAATATCTCGAACAGGCCTCGCCGCTAGATGTCGCTGTGCGCATCTGGCGGCCCCGGTGGGCGCTGTGGGCCGCCCACGTCGTGACCAACGGTGGGCTGATCCGCGAGGGCATCCCGACCGCCGAGCCGCTGACCGCCGAGGTGGCGGCGGAGCTGCCAGGTCAGCCGATGCCGATTCCCACGCCCGGTCACACCGGCGGTCACTGTTCGTATCTGGTCGACGGCGTATTGGCCAGCGGCGACGCGCTGGTTACCGGGCATCCGCTGCTGGCGCACCCCGGGCCGCAACTGCTGCCGGCGGTGTTCAGCCACGACCAGGACGGCTGCATCCGCAGCCTGGCGGCGCTGGCGCTGCTCGATACCGAGGTTCTCGTGCCCGGACACGGCGACTTGTGGCGGGGCCCGATCCGGCAGGCCACCGACGCGGCAACCGCGTTGGCGCAATGAGCGCGCCCCTGAAGTAACAATTGGATCACGGTCGAGGTCACGATTAATTAAGGTTCGGGTGCGTTCTTTAAGGAATGTCGTTCTGTTCTGAGCAATTACTCAGCGAAACCGGGCAAGATTGAGACTCAGTTCACGTCAGTCGGCTGAAGTGCTTCTCTCGCACCGAGTCCCGGTGCTTGACGCAGGCGTATGTTGGGCGTCAGGTCTCGGCAACCTGTGACCATTCTGCGTCTCGACGGAAGCAAACAATGATGAATTTCAGTGGTAAGAGCATGCGCCGGCAGGCCGCCGGCTGCGGTCTCCTCGCCGGTCTGGCCGCCACGGTGATCGCGGCGCCGACGGCATCCGCGGCGCCCGATTGCAGTGCTGCCGGAGTGGCCAGCACGGTCAGCTCGGTGACGGGATCGGCCAACCAGTACCTCAGCAGTCACCCGGACGCTAATGCGGTCGTGACGGCGGCGAAGAACGAGCCGCGTCCGCAGGCGGAGACGGACCTGCGCGGCTACTTCACCGCACACCCGCAGCAGTACATCGAATTGCGGGGCATTCTGGCGCCCATCGGTGACACTCAGCGCCAGTGCAACACGACGGTGCTGTCGCCCGATCTGGAGTCGGCCTATAACGAATTCATGGCCGGCTAAGACGTCAGCCCGAGGTGCTCCCGCAGCGTGTGGCCGCTGTACTCGCTGCGGTAGGCGCGGCGCTCCTGCAGTAGCGGCACGACCTGGTCGACGAAGTCGTCCAGACCGTGCGGCGTCAGATGCGGCACCAGGATGAATCCGTCGCAGGCATCGGCCTGTACGTATCGGTCGATCTCGTCGGCGATGTGTGCGGCGGTCCCGACGAACTGCTCTCGGCTGGTGACGGCCATGACCAATTCGCGGATGGACAGGTTCTCGGCTTCGGCACGTTCGCGGAATTTGCGGGCCACTGCGATCGGGTCGCCATGCCGAACCCGGCCCTGGGTGATGCTGGTGTCTCCGGTGGGGTCGACATCGGGCAGCGGCCCGTCGGGGTCGTAGCCGGAAAGGTCACGGCCCCATACCTGTTCGAGCATGGCGATCGCCGTCGCGCCGCTGACCTGCTGATGCTGAATGTGCACCGCCTTGTCGGCAGCGTCCTCCGCGGTGTCAGCGAGTACAAACGTCGCAGCCGGAAATACCTTGAGCTGCTCAGGGTTTCGTCCATAGGAGGCCGCACGGCCCTTCACGTCGGCGTAATAGCGTTGACCGTCCTCCAGTGATCCGTGCAGGGTGAACAGCGCGTCGGCGTAGCGGGCGCCGAAGTTTCGACCGTCGTCGGAGTCACCAGCCTGCAAAAGCACCGGGTGCCCCTGCGGGCCGGCGGGCAGCGTCGCCACTCCGCGCACGTCGAACTGGGCTCCGTGATGCTCGACGGTCCCGACACGGCTGGGATCGATGTAGGTTCCGGCGTCCACGTCGGCCACCACCGCATCGGCCGCCCAACTGTCCCAGAATCCGCTTGCCACAGTGAGGAACTCCTCGGCGCGGCGGTAGCGATCGGCGTGGTCCAAGAAGCCACCGCGCCGAAAGTTCTCGCCGGTGAAGGCATCCGAGGAGGTGACGATGTTCCAGCCCGCCCGACCATCGGACAGGTGGTCCAACGTGGCAAATTGCCGTGCCACTTCGAAGGGTTCGTTGAAGGTGGTGTTGATGGTCCCGGTCAGGCCGAGCCAGTCGGTGACGGCGGCCAGCGCAGCCAACATGGTGAAAGTGTCCGGCCTGCCCACCACGTCCAGGTCGTAGATCCGGCCCCGGTGCTCGCGCAGCCGCAGCCCCTCGGCCAGGAAGAAGAAGTCGAACAGCCCACGCTCGGCGGTGCGCGCCAAGTGCACGAACGAGTCGAACTCGATCTGGCTGCCTGCGGCGGGATCAGTCCACACGGTGGTGTTGTTGACCCCCGGGAAGTGGGCAGCAAGGTGAATAGGCTTGCGGTGCTTACCTTCGCGGGTGTTCATTCGCCCAGCCCCCAACGCCGGGCGATCAGCTGGTGTGAGCGCAGCCGGTCTTCGTGGCGGTGCGTCACCGATGTGACGACCAGTTCGTCCGCACCGGTCAGACGTTGCAGCGCGGCCAGCCGCTCGGCGACCTCATCCGGATCGCCCACGAATTGCGTCTCGAGTCTGTCTTTGACCACGGGCAGTTGTTCGTCGGCGAGCGGATGACAATCCTCGGGAGCAGGGTAAGGCACGGCGCCCACCCCGGTTCGGATGGAATACACCCAATGTCCGTAGCCGGCGGCCAGCTTTCTTGCCCTGGCGCTGTCCTCGGCAACGACGATGTCGGCAGATACCACGACGTAGGGCCGCTGCAATGCGGCCGACGGGACGAACGTGTCCCGGTATGCGTCGATGGCCTCCAACGCGGTCGCCGGGGTGATGTGATAGCTGGCGACGAACGGCAGCCCGCGCGCACCGGCCACCCTGGCGCTTTGCCCCCTGGTGCTGCCGAAGACCCACGGTGTCAGTCCGGATCGCTCCCCGGGCACCGCGTGCACGTCGAAACCGTCGACTTCGTAGCTGCCGTCCAGCATCGCGATGATGTCGCCGAGTTGCTCGGCGAAGTCCGGTGACACAGCCTCAGGCTGTTGCAGGATTCCCATGGTGGCCTGCACCCGCTCCTTGTCGAGCAGCCCGCGCAGGTCGAACGGCAACGGGATCACCACACCGTCGACTTCGCGCCACTGTCGCGGCGGGCGGGTCTTGGCCGACGGCTGCTTCGGCTTGAACCCGGTGTCGCGTCGCTGTCCCCGTCCGACACCAAGGTCGATGCGGCCCGGGTAGAACGCCTCCAGCATGCCGAAACTTTCCACCACCGCAGCGGCAGTGGTGTGACTGAGCTGCACTGCAGCCGCACCCACTCGAATCGTGTTGGTAGCAGCCGCGATTTGGCCGATCAGCACAGCCGGTGCCGAGCTGGCAACGCCGACGAAATGGTGCTCGGCGATCCAGAACCGATGAAAACCCCACTGTTCGGCACGCCGGGCCAGATCGATGGTGTTGTGCAGGGCAGTCGCGGCGTCGCTGCCCGCACTGATCGGCGCCAGGTCCAAGACCGAGAGCGGGACGTTGTGCGGGGCGGTCACGGCGCCACCGCCGTGAAGCGGTTGGGCGCGGCTGACAGGCCGAGCCGTTGGCGCAATGTCTCATTTTGTCCGTAGCCGCTGCGAAATCGCCCGGCGCGCTGCAGCAACGGCACCACCTCGTCGACGATCACCGGAAGATCGGTGGCGTTGACGGCGGGCCGCAGCCGCGCACCGTCGATGCCTAGCCGCTGCCAATCGATGAGCAGGTCAACCACATCCTTTGCTTTGCCATCGAATATGCATGCATCAGAACCGAATTCCGAGTCACCACCGAACGTCACCACCACGTCGGCGAAGATTTTCAGATTCGCGCCCCCAGCCGCGCGGACTTCGTCGATGATGGCGCGCACCGCCGCATCATCGGTCGGTGTAATGAAGACGAGATCGGCACTGGCGGAGGCGAATTCATAGATGCGCGGCGCGTGGGCGAGGGCCGCCACCACCGGCTGGCCCTGCGGTGGACGCGGGGTGATCGATGGCCCCTTGACCGAGAAGTATTCCCCATGGAAGTCGATGTAGTGCAGTTTGTTCCGGTCGATATAGCGCCCGCTGGGCACGTCGCGGATCACCGCGTCGTCCTCCCAGCTGTCCCACAGCCGGCGTACCACCTCGACGGCGTCGGCGGCCTCGTCGAACAGTGCGTCGGCGGATGGCGATCCGTTGCGCCGGCCGAACAATGCCGCCTCGTGCAGGGTCGCGCTCACCCGCGGCTGCCAACCGGCCCGCCCGTGCGATACGTAGTCCAATGTCGCGATGGCCTTGGAGATGTGGAACGGCTCGGTGTGAGTGACGGTGGCGACCGGGATCAGCCCGACATGCCGGGTGACCGGCGCGATGCGCGCGCCGACCAAAACGGCGTCGGCGCGACCCGCCAGCCGCCTCGGCGAGATTTCCTCGCGGCGCCCGGGTTGCGGCATCAGGGTGTCGTCGATGGTCACGAAGTCCAACAGGCCGCGCTCCGCAGTGGCCGCCAGGTCGGCCCAATACCTCCCACTGAGCACCGATTCCGCGCCGGGATCGACGGCCAGCGTGGTGCGCCAGGCTTGCGGATGCCAGCCGTAGCCGTCGAGCGCGACGCCGAGATGCAACTGATCGGTCATGGCAGCCCCTTGGCGAAGGCGATCGGATGAAAGGGTCCCCACGACGGCAGAGACGGCGCGTCGATCTCGGTGTATCCGGTAGCGCGATACAGCGCTTCTGCCTCCGGTTGACGGTTGCCGGTGATGAGGTACACCCGCCGATAGCCACTCGCGGCGGCGGTGGCCTCGAGTTCGGCCAGCAGCGCCTTGGCGTAGCCGCGACGACGATATTCGCTGTCCGTCCAGATCCGTTTGAATTCCGCGGTGTCGGCGTCGAACCGCCGGAACGCGCCGCCGGTGACCGGGACGCCGTTCAGCAGGCCGATCACCAAGCCACCGTCGGGTGGCGCGAGCTCGGCAGACGGCACAGGCAACCAGCTCAGGTGCGTCTCCGGAGTGCCCCCGTAACGCTGGGAGTACTCGACCGCCAGCTCGGTCAGCAGCGGCCGGGCCAGCGGGTCGTCCGGCCCCACCGCCGAGAAACGCAGCTGGGCGGCGGCGGTTGACGGGCCGGGTCGCGGTATCACGTCAATGTCCAACGTCTCGTTATCGGCCGCATTCCGGGCTTGCTACGCCAACGTCGCGCTGACGTACCGGCCGGCGACGGGCGCTCCGCCGAGATCCTGACGACGCAGTCCGGGTAATCCGGTAGCGGTGAAGAGGTCCGCGAGGTGAGTCACAAAGGTTTTCCAGCCGAGCGCCGCCAACGACTCGGCGGCGTCGTGCTGCTCGTCCGGATAAGTGAGCTCGCTCATATCGCCGTCGAACCCGTAGGGTCGCCAGCGCGCAGCCAGCGCGTGCTCCTGGCTGACAAACGGCTCGCCCCGGTTCGGCAGATAATCGGCCGCCAGCCTGCTGCCGGGGGCGCTCAACCCGGTGACATTGTGCAGCAACCGGTCCTGGGTGACAGGTGCGAGGAACCCGATGAACAACCCCTCGGCAATCCACACCGTCGGCTTGCTGGCGTCGAAGCCGAGCCGCCGCAGCGCCTCCGGCCACTCCCGGCGAAGATCGATTCCCACCGCACGCCGGTCGGCTGTCGGGGTGGCCTGTAGGCCCCGCAGCGTCTGGGTTTTGAACTCGATCACCTGCGGCTGGTCGATCTCGTAGACAGTGGTGCGGGCCGGCCACCACAGCCGATAGGGCCGGGCATCCAGCCCCGACGCCACGATGACCGCCTGCCGAATGCCGGCCCGCCCGGCATCGGTGAGGAAGTTGTCGAAGAATCGGGTACGGACCGCGAAAAGGTCGGTCAGCAAGGCGAATCCGTTGTCGTCACCGAGCTCACTGAGGGCGCGCTCGCCGCAGGCAACCTGAGTGAAGAAGTCCACTCCCACAGCGCGCACCAGCGGCTCAGCGAACGGGTCGTTGATCAACCCGGCCCGGGTTGCCAGAGCCCGGGCAGTCGCCACCAATGTCGCGGTAGTTCCGACGCTGGTGGATGGATCCCAGGTGTCGTGATCTGTTCGCGGCATAGTCAGGCCGACCCTACGCCGAACCGCGCCGGCCACCGCGAATCACCATCCTCCGGTCCACCGAAAGCCGTGGTCAACGCGTCGCCTAGTTGGGCTTACGCGCACTTAAAACTAGCGCCGCCCGCCAGCCGAGCAGCAGCAACGCGGTCACCGTTGACGCCACGACCACGAAACTGGCGGCCACGCCGGCGGAAGTGGCCTTGCGCAGCAACATGCCGATCGCGACCGTGCATAACCACACCACGACACCGGTGGGGGCCACCGCCGTCGGGCGCCGCCACGCGCGAGCGGCCAGCCACCCCACGGCGGTCCCGCTCAGAAATGGCCATGCCGTCCGGGCGACGCCCACGACGCTGAGACCCTCATCGTGACTGCGCCGCCCGGCGGCGCAGAACACCAGCACACACGCAACATCGACGCCCAGCCACCCCAGGGCCTGCCGCGGACGCTCCATGCCCGCCGACACTACCCGGGTGGAGCTAACTCCCTGAAGTGGCTCGTCGCCCGGCCTGTTGTTTTCGCCTGATACATCGCAAGATCGGCGTCGCGCAGGATTTCGACGGCGCCGCGTTGCTCGTCGGCTCGGACAGTAACGACACCGATACTAGCGCTGATATGAGTGCAATCGGTTCTGACGCAGTCACTTTCGTCTTCGATGACTATCGGTTCTTCAAGCGCCGCGTGCAGCCGGTTGACCAAGCCGTCGACCTCGGTGGCCGCTATGGGCGCGGCGAGCAGCGCCACGAACTCGTCACCGCCGACGCGTCCGACGACGTCATCGAGGCGCAATCCGCGACGGAGACGTTGGGCGGCGATCTGAAGGACGGTGTCGCCGGCGTGATGTCCGAGCGCGTCGTTGATGCTCTTGAATTTGTCCATGTCGATGAAAAATACAGCGCCCAAACGATGTTCATCGGCGGTGATTGCGTCGGTGATCAGCGCGACGATGTGGGCACGGTTGGGCAGGCCGGTCACCAGGTCGTGCGTGGCCTGATAAGTGAGTCGCTGATGGGCGTTGTGCTGTTCGGTGATGTCGATGAATGACACCAGCACCGACGACCGGCCGGGATCGGCGGGATCGAGGAATGACCAGTTCGCGGACACCCAGATCCGCCGGCCGTCGCTGCGTCGGTCGACACCGTAGACGCGGCCCCGCCTCGGGCCTTTAGTCAAGGTTTCGAGGACTGGTCGCTGATCGGAGCTGAGCAGTCGGCCATTGGCGTCGTAGACCGGAACCGTGGCCACTTTCGCCAACTCGACGCCGTCGACTCCGGTCGTCGGCACACCCAGTATTCGTAGCGCCGCCGGGTTCACTGATTGCACTGCCCCGTCAGCGGCGATCACCAGGACCCCCTCTTCCAGAGAGGCGACGACGGTTTGGAAGTGTTGCTCGGCGCGCCGCAGGGCGGTCTGGTCAGCGCATAACACAACGTATCCGTCGTCCATGCGAGACGCCGACACGCGCACGTTCAGCGCGGAACCGTCGGCGCCGCGATGGGTAGCGTGCAGCACTCCCCCGTTGGCGATGATCGCTGCGGGATCCAGGGCAGCACCGACGGCTTCGCCAATCGGCAGCCCCAGCGCTGCGGCTGCCGGTCGCCCGTAGATGGCTTCGGCAGCCGGGTTCCAGCTGACAACTGCGCCCGCCAAGGTGGTCGCGATGATGGCATCACTGGCATGGATGACCAGCGCTGCCTGGAAGCGCAGGCTCGCCTCTGCGGCTTTTTGGGCAGTCAGGTCCCGGAAAATCACGTGGTGAGCGGGCTTGCCCTCCCACTGCGTCCAGGCTGCGAGTGCTTCCACCTCGCGGGTCGTGCCGTCGAACGGTAGGACGATCAGCTCCAAGGGCGGCAAGGTGTCCCGCTCGTGTTGCCGGGCAGCAACACGGGCCTGCACCGCGGCAAGCGAGTCCGGGTGCACGAAATCGGTGACTTGACGTCCGATGAACTCATCGGCCGATTGCGCCGCCATCTTCTGCACCAGGGTTTCGTTGACATAGACGTATCGACCGTCCACATGCACGCCGATGGCGACGGGACTGTGATCCATCAACCATCGGTAGCGCTGTTCGGCCGCGTCGACCTGCGACTGCTCAGCCGCAGTTACCGGATATCCGGTGCGGTCTACGGCAGGATCTTCGCTGATTTGATCATCCAAGCGCTCCACCAACCCAATCTAGGTGACATCGTCATTGGGAATAGTGCAACACAGGAGGGGCGCCCACGCGGAGTCTTGACCGCGCCGCTACCGCGGACGCCGCCATGCCGCTCATCTGTCGACCGGGGGGCTGTTGGTTATAGAGCCGTTCGGCCGGCGCCGGCCAAGCGGGCTAATTCTGCCGTGGTCGAACGCAATTGATCAGCAGAGTCCAGCCGTTTGAGGAAACCCACTCGCGCGTAGGCTATTCCGCGCGGAGTGTTCACCCGCATGTCCAGGCCGTAGCGATCGATACCGGTGCACACCGCGGTCTCGGTGTCGGGATAGCCGCCGAACGCCCGGACCATCGCCGCCAGGGCGTCGGCGTGATCGGCGTTGAGATGCGCGATAGCCCTGGCCGCAGCCGGGGCGACCGGATCTGGCTCCGCGGCGTCGTATTGCTCGCCGGAGGCGGAGTCCATCCGGCCGTAGCCACCCACCCAACGCACCCGCTGGACCTCCAGCACCCAAAAAGTGAAGTCGCTGAAGTCGGCGAAGACCCGGGCAGCAGGCACCGCGTCCACATATGCCGCCCGAGCCGCCTCGCGCTCGGTACCCGAGGGCTGGGAGACCAGCCCTGCCAGCGTTATTCTGCCGGAGGCCAACGGGTCGCTGTCGGTGCTCGCGGCCACAATCGAAAGGCTCGCACGCGGGTCGCCGGCGAGGTTGCGGCCATGCTCGGCCAGGTTCGACAGGCACAGCACCGGCATCCCACCCAATAGTCCATAAGCCACGAACGACGCCCACGGATCACCGCCGGTGGTCAAGGTGGCCAAGGTGGCGGCATTACTGGCCGCGGCAATCGTGCGTGCCTGCTCAGCCGCAGAGGGACGAGGAACGCCAGCCGGCGGCTGCAGTGGCCGCGGCGTCGAGGGTGCGTCGCCAGGGTCACCATGGTCGCGGATCATCACAGACGCGACGCTATCTAAGTTTCGGCAGTCGGCTGTCTGGTTCGCCAGGTAACCGCGGCTGACTAGGGTGAGCCCATGAGCACTGACAAACCTCCGGCTTTCAACCCGCAGGATCCGCTGGGCCTGGACGCGTCGCTGTCCAGCGACGAGATCGCGGTGCGCGACACGGTCCGGCAGTTCTGCGCCGAGAACGTCATCCCGCACGTCGCGGAGTGGTTCGAGATCGGTGACCTTCCGGTCCGCGAACTTGCCAAACACTTCGGCCAGCTCGGGCTGCTCGGCATGCATTTGGAAGGCTACGGCTGCGGCGGCGCGTCGGCCGTGCACTACGGGCTGGCCTGTACCGAGCTGGAGGCCGCCGACTCCGGTATCCGGTCGATGGTGTCGGTGCAGGGTTCGCTGGCGATGTTCGCGATCTGGCAGTTCGGCTCCGAAGAGCAGAAGAAACAGTGGCTGCCCGGCATGGCCGCGGGTGAACTGCTCGGCTGCTTTGGGCTGACCGAACCCGACGCCGGATCCGATCCGGCGGCGATGACAACTCGGGCTCAACGCGACGGGTCGGACTGGATCCTCAATGGCCGCAAGATGTGGATCACCAACGGATCGGTCGCCGACGTCGCGATCGTGTGGGCGGCCACCGATGACGGGATCCGCGGATTCATCGTGCCCACCGAGACGCAGGGCTTTTCCGCCAACACCATCCACCACAAGCTGTCGCTGCGGGCATCGATCACCAGCGAGCTGGTGCTCGACGACGTGCGGCTGCCCGACGACGCCCTGCTGCCCGAGGTCAAGGGTCTCAAGGGGCCGCTGTCATGCCTGTCGGAAGCACGCTACGGGATCATCTGGGGTTCGATGGGTGCCGCACGCTCGGCCTGGCAGGCCGCACTCGACTACGCCACCCAACGCAGCCAATTCGGTCGTCCGATCGCCGGCTTCCAGTTGACCCAGGCGAAACTCGTCGACATGGCCGTCGAGTTGCACAAAGGTCTGCTGCTCGCGCTCCACCTCGGGCGACTCAAGGACGGCGCAGGACTGCGTCCCGAGCAGGTCAGCTTCGGCAAGCTGAACAACACCCGTGAAGCGATCGAGATTTGCCGGACCGCACGAACCATATTGGGCGGCAACGGTATATCGCTGGAGTATCCGGTGATCCGACACATGGTCAATCTGGAGTCGGTGCTGACCTACGAGGGCACCCCGGAAATGCATCAGCTGATCCTCGGCCAGGCGATCACCGGCTTAGACGCCTTCCGCTGACAGGAGTATCCGATGAGTGCACGCCTGCAGTACACGCCCGAGCATCAGCAGTTCCGGGCAATGGTCCATGATTTCGTGCAGCAGACCGTCGTCCCGGCCCACGAACGCTGGGAGAACGCCGGTTGCCTGGACCGTTCCCTGTTCACCGAAGCGGGAAAGCTTGGACTGCTAGCATTTTCGGTGCCCGAGGAGTTCGGCGGCGCAGGCGTGGACGACTTTCGTTACAACGCGATCGTCGTCGAGGAACTGCAGCGGGCGGGTGCGGCAGCCGAGGCGGTCGCCATCTCCCTGCAAAACGACATCGTGCTGCCGTATCTCACCGATCTGACGACTGCCGAACAAAAGCGATGCTGGCTGCCCGGTGTGGTGACCGGCGAGACGATCATCGGCCTGGCGATGACCGAACCGGGCGCCGGCAGTGACTTGGCCGGTATCCGCACCACCGCGGTGCGCGACGGTGACCATTACGTCGTCAACGGCGCGAAAACCTTTATCTCCAATGGGCAGACCGGGGACCTGTTCGTCATCGCGGTACGCACCGCGCCCGACCGCCACAAGGGGCTATCTCTGCTGGTTGTCGACCCGGACACGCCGGGCTTTGCCCGTGGCCGAAACCTGGAGAAGATCGGCCTGCATGCGCAGGACACCAGCGAGCTGAGCTTTGCCGACATGCGGGTTCCTGTCGAAAACCTGCTCGGAGACGAGGGCAGGGGCTTCTATCAGCTGGTGAACAACCTTCCGCAAGAACGCCTTTCGCTGGCGGTAGGTGCGGTTGCTGCCGCTGAAGGGGTGCTGGCGGAAACCCTCGACTACGTCAAACAGCGAAATGCGTTCGGCTCCCCCATCTCTGGCCTGCAGAACACCCAGTTTGTGCTTGCCGAGCTGGCCACCGAACTCGACGTCGCACGCACCTATCTCGACGACTGCATCGCCGAGCACCTGACCGGTCAGCTCACCGCGGCCCGGGCGGCCAAGCTGAAGTGGTGGACCACCGAACTTCAGGTGCGCACCGCCGATCGCTGCTTGCAGCTGCACGGCGGCTACGGCTATATGCGTGAGTACCCGGTGTCACGCGCGTTCGTCGACGCCCGCATCCAGACGATCTACGGCGGCACCACCGAGATCATGAAGACCATCATCGCGAAGGATCTCGGCATCTAGGGCACCACATCGCGGCCCGCTCTACAGCCTCGGCGAATACATCCGGCTGCAGACGCGCCATGTGCCCAATTCGTTGATGCGCAAGGGGCTGATTTGCGGCCACGGCCGCTCGATCCCGCGCCCGACCGGCCTGGCTTATACTATACCCCGTAGGGTATATTCTGGAGCAGGTTCGCCGCGCCTTGGCACCGAAGGTCTCTCACCCGGGGCCAAATGGCCCTGGATAGCTCGGAGCGCAGGCGTGAAGCTACTAGCGACAAGGACGAGGCCACGAATGAGGACACCTCGATGTTGACCTTTCTCAACCGGGCTTGGTTACCGCTCGTCGTCGTGGTGGCGGTTGCCCTGGGCGGTGTGGCGGTCAGTCGGCTCCGCGCAGTTTTCGGCTCTGATGCGATCTTTACCGCGACCGGCAGCAGTGCCGAGCCACTGGAGCCCTCCCACGTCAAGCAGGTGACGTACGAGGTTTGGGGGCCCGGCGACACCACCGGAAGCGTCAGTTACTTGGGCAAGAACGCTCAGCCGGAACAGGCCAATTTCACCGCCCTGCCCTGGGCCTTGACGATCACGACGACAGTGCCGGCCGTGATCGCCGACCTGGTGGCCCAGGGTGATAGCGACAACCTCGGGTGCCGCATCACGGTCAACGGTGTGGTCAAAGACGAGCAATCCTCGGCCGGACACCACGCCCAAACCTCCTGCTTGGTGAAGGCAGCATGAACACCGATAGCGGCGATCACCGAGCCCGCCCGAAATTGATGCGGTTTGTCCGCAGGTTCGCCGTGCCGATACTCATTGCGTGGCTGCTGCTGACCGTGGCCTTGAACGTGCTTGTCCCGCCGATCGAGTCGGTCGCGCGAAACCACGCGGTCACAATGTCGCCGCAAGATGCGCCGGCGATGATCGCCGCGAAACGCATTGGCGCACTGTTCCACGAGTCGAACTCTGACAGCGTTGCGATGATCGTTCTGGAGAACGACCAACAACTCGGCGAGCAGGCGCATCGCTTCTACGACGGCTTGATTGAAAAACTGCAGGCCGACCCCAAGCACGTGCAGCACGTCCAGAACGTCTGGGGAGATCCACTCACTGCCGCCGGTGTCCAGAGCCGGGACGGCAAAGCCGCTTATGCCCAACTCAATCTGGCCGGCAACCAGGGCAGCACCTTGGGAAACGAATCCGTCAAAGCGGTACGGCAGATCGTCGACAAATCAGCGCCGCCCAAAGGGCTCAAGGTCTATGTCACCGGTCCGGCGGCACTCACCACCGACATGAACGAGGCCGCCGACAAAAGCATGTTCAAAATGATGGGGGTAACAGGCGTCGTCATCATGATCATGCTTTTCATCGCCTACCGATCCATCAGCACGGTTCTTCTCATTCTCGTCATGGTCGGCTTCGAAATGGGCACGGCCAGAGGGCTCGTCGCGCTGCTGGGGAACTACGGCTTACTGGGCTTTTCGACGTTCGTCGTCGCCATGCTGTCCTCGTTGGCAATCGCGGCGGGAACGGATTACGCGATCTTTCTCATCGGTCGCTACCAAGAGGCTCGCCAGGCAGGACAGGATCGAGAAACCGCCTATTACAAGATGTTTCGCGGCACCTTTCACATCATCTTGGGCTCGGGGCTGACCATCGCCGGAGCGACGTTCTGCCTGCACTTGGCGCGCTTGTCATATTTCAAGGCGTTGGGCATTCCGTCCGCCTTGGGGCTGCTCGTCGTCGTCGCGGGGGCATTGACCGCGGCGCCGGCCGTTGTCGCCGTGGCCACTCGGTTTGGCCTGCTCGATCCCAGACGGATGATCAAGACGCGGGGGTGGCGGCGGATCGGCACCGCCACCGTGCGCTGGCCCGGTCCGGTGTTCGCGGCCTCGCTGGTCATCGCCATCGTGGGCATCCTCATCATGCCGAGCATGAAAGTCAGCTACAACGACCGCTTTTACATACCCCGTAACCTGCCGTCGAATGTCGGATATGCCGCAGCAGAGCGTCATTTCAGCGCCGCCACAATGAATCCCGACATCCTCATGATCGAGAGTGATCACGACATGCGCAACAGCGGTGACATGATCATCCTCGACAGGATTGCCAAAGACGTCTTTCGTTCGCCGGGCATCGCCATGGTGCAAAGCATCACCCGGCCATTGGGCGGGCCGATCGAGCACACGTCAATTCCTTTCCAGATCAGCGCCCAATCGATTCCGATCCAGCAGAATCTTCGATTCATGAGGGACCGGACGGCCGACATGCTCAAGATGAGCGACGACCTTGGCGCCATGATTGGCTCGATGGAGCGGATGCAGGACTTGCTGGGGCAGATGAGCGACTCGACTCATCACCTGGTCGGCGACACGCACGATATGCAGTCCACGCTGGACGAGATGAGAGACCATCTGGCAGACTTCGACGACTTCGCGAGGCCCTTTCGCAGCTATTTGTACTGGGAGCAACACTGTTTCGACATCCCCGCCTGCTGGGCGGCCAGGTCCGTGTTCGAGGCGATCGATGGGGTGGACAAGTTCAGCGCGAACATGAGCACGCTGATCAAGGACATGACCAACGTCGACGCGATATTGCCGCAGATGCTCGCCCAGTTTCCGCCGATCATCGCCGTCGCAAAGTCCATGCAGGGAACCCTGCTCACCATGCACAGCAGCTTTTCGGGCCTGGTCACGCAAATGGCACAGATGACCGATACGGCGAGCGCGATGGGCCAGGCCTTCGACGCGTCCAGGAGCGGCGACTACTTCTACCTGCCGCCGGAAGCGTTCCAGAATCCGGACTTTCAACGCGGCCTGAATCTTTTCCTGTCGCCGGACGGCAAGGCCGCGCGGTTCATCATCACCCACGACGCGGACCCGGCCACTCCGGCAGGCATTTCCGCGGTCAAGCCTGAACTCAATGCCGCGCATCAAGCGGTCAAGGGAACCGCACTCACCGATGCCCGGTTCTACCTTGCCGGGACTGCGGCGATATACCGCGACATCCAGGCGGGCTCCAACTACGACTTGCTGATCGTGGGAACGGCCGCACTCACACTGATATTCGTGGTCATGCTGATCATCACCCGCGCGCTGGTGGCAGCACTGGTCATCGTCGGCACGGTGTTGCTCTCGCTGGGCGCCGCCTTCGGACTGTCGGTGCTGGTTTGGCAGCACATCTTCGGCCTGGATTTGAACTGGATCGCGCCGGTGTTCGGGTTGATCATCCTGCTGGCCGTCGGGTCTGACTACAACCTGCTGTTGGTCTCACGGTTCCAGGAGGAGATACCGGCGGGACTGAAGACCGGGATCATTCGTTCGATGGGCGAAACCGGCGGGGTTGTCACCGCGGCGGGCCTGGTGTTCGCCTTCACCATGATGTCCATGGTCGCCAGTGACTTACGCTCCATCGGCCAGGCCGGCAGCACGATCGGCCTCGGACTGCTGTTCGACACCCTGATAGTGCGCTCGCTGATGACGCCATCGATCGCCGCGCTGCTCGGACGCTGGTTCTGGTGGCCCCAGCGAGTGCGGCCACGCCCGGCCAGTTACCTGCTTCGGCCGTTCGGACCACGTCGGCTGGTGCGTTCGCTGTTGCTAGGTGAGGACGCCGACGCGGCAACGGCGAAGCTGCCGATATTGTCCGGTAACGGTTCAGGGTCGCGAGCTACTTCGCCTCAACCGTCTGGCCGAGCGCGCTGATGGCGGCTTTCAGTTTGGCGGTGGCCTGATCGGCGACGTCGCGCAGTCCCGGCTGGTCGACAACCCGCACCATGAGCTGCGGGTCCATTGCCTCCACCAGGACGGTGTCAGCCGGGGCATCGGGATCGGTGCGCACCACAACGTTGCACGGCAACAATTGCCCGATCTGACGATCCACATTCAGCGCGCGATGCGCCAGTGTTGGGTTGCAGGCCCCGAGGATCAGGTAATCCTCCATGTCCTCACCCAGCTTTTGTTTGAGTGTGGCTTTGACGTCGATCCGGGTCAGGACGCCGAAACCCTGCTCGGCCAGAGCCCGGGTAGCCTGCTCGACCGCGTCCTCGAACGCGATGTGCAACTCGGTGGTCAATCCGAATGTCATCGTTGTGTCTCCCTTTGAACGTCAGTGGAACCTAGGCCAGCGCCAGGAACAGCTTCTCCAGCTCGGCTTCGGTGAGCGGCGGTGCGCCGTTTGCGCCGCTACCGGCGATGCACTCCCGTAGACCCGACGCGACGATCTTGAACCCGGCTCGGTCGAGTGCGCGGGACACCGCCGCGAGTTGGGTCACGACGTCCTTGCAGTCGCGGCCCTGTTCGATCATCCCGATCACTCCGGCGAGTTGCCCCTGGGCGCGTCGCAGTCGGTTGAGCACCGCAGCGACGCTGTCCTCGTCACCAGTCATTTTTCCTCCATGTCTCGTATTAGCCATGTTACCCCCTGGGGTATATGGTAACTACTGGACTACTGGAATACCCCTGGGGGTATGGGTATTATATTAAGCATGAGCGAACACAGCCATCACCACGACGTACTGACCGACCTCAACCCCCAGCACCGCGCGCTGCGCCAGATGATCCCCGATGTCTACCGGGGTTTCGGTGAGATGAGCAAGGCGGCGCTGGCCCCCGGTGTGTTGGAGAGGAAAACCAAAGAGCTGATCGCGTTGGCGATCGGTGTCGTGGCAGGGTGCGACGGCTGCATCGCCTCACACGCCCAAGGGGCGGCTCGGGCGGGTGCCACCAAAGAGGAAGCGGCGGAAGCCATCGCCGTCACCTTCCTCATGCACGGCGGGCCGGCCACCATCTACGGTGCCCGTGCTTACGACGCGTTCTGCGAATTCGCCGACCAGGAAGCCGCCGCGGGGTCGGGATCGGCCTGAGCTGCCAGCTTCCCCATTGCCACCACAGTGAAAGGATGCCAACGATGTCCGTAAGAGAGCTCACCATGGCCGATTTCGAGTCGACGATCCTGCACAACCAGATCGTGCTGGTCGACTTATGGGCTCCCTGGTGTGGCCCGTGCCGAGCCTTCGCGCCGGTCTTCGAGAAGTCCGCCCAAGCCCACCCCGATGTGGTGCACGCCAAAGTCAATACACAAGCTGAGCAAAAGCTGGCTGCAACCGTCGGTATCCGATCGATTCCGACGATCATGGCGTTCCGCGACGGCGTGCTCGTCTACAGCCAGGCCGGAGCCACGCCCCCGGCGGTGCTCAACGATCTCATTCGCCAGATAAAGGCGCTCGACATGGCCGCGGTACACGCCCAGATCGCCGACCGAAAGGTCGCCGCCACGGCGTAACAGCCCAACGGTTTTCACCACCGTAGACGCATGACGCTTACGAGCGCGTCGGCCCGGTGACCGACGGCGCTATGCCCTCACGCAGGGCACGTTGCACTCTCCAATCGGGCCGCTAGGCAAAACCCTTGTGTTCTAAGTGAAGGGATGCGCGTCATCCTCGCAGCGCCCAGCTCAGCCAGCGCCGCGGACGAGCGAATGGGCGGAAGCACTGCCGGCATCGAATGCACGGACTGGTTCTTGTGCACCGAATCCGCGATCCGAGTCGCGAGCTGAGCAGCGTTACCGTCAGCTGTTCCGGCCTTCACGCGACGGACGTACACTGTTTGGTTTCTGGTCACCATGCGGCGTACTGGGTCTGCGAATCTTGATTCGACGAAAGGTCCGCCATGACAGAACACTTGCGCGCTTACAACAGTCTGTGGCAGGTCCGCAGCGACTCGTGGTGCCGTTTGGAGGAGACCGCCGATCGGCTGACCCGCCCGGACACCGCGGGAGCGTTGAAAGAAAAATGCGTAAGCACCTGCCAGGAGCTGCTGGCGCGCCTGAGCACATTGGAACCTTATTGGGCCTATCCCGGTTCACCGCAATTCGCCCGGCTTCAACGGCTTTTCGCCGGCGGCAGTTATGACAAGTTCGCACAAGCAATTGCGCGAATCAACCGGGCGTTGACCACCGAGTCGTACCGTTCAGGAGACGTCGAACACGCGGGCGCCGACGAGCTGGACATGTTTCCGTCCGACCCGCGTCAGCTGGAGCATCAGCCGGCAGCAGAGCGCGACCGCCCCTATTTCGAGGTGCTCGTCGTCGAGAAGATGACGGAGGCGCAAGAACGAGCGTTGCGCAACGAGGTACGCAAATGGCGACGCCCAGACGACGAATTCGTCTACGAACTTGTCGTGGTGGCTAGCGGAGACGAGGCTCTCATCGCGGCGCGGCTCAACGTCAACCTGCAGGCGGTGGTGATCCGGCGGCGCTTTTCGCATCAATCGACTCGGGACCTGTCGACCCTGGCGCAGTTCGTCGACACCGGGGTATCGCATGACCTGGCCGATCATTTTTCGCCCGAAGAACGCGCCCAGATCCTAGCTACATCCATCGCGAAGTTACGGCCAGAACTCGACCTCTATCTGATGACCGAGATCGAGGTGGAGGACATCGCCGGACGCCTGGGGCAGTACTTCCGCCGGGTGTTTCACGCCCGGGAAGGCATGCTCGAGCTTCACCTGTCGATTCTGCAGGGCGTGGCGGCGCGCTACCGCACGCCGTTTTTTAGCGCACTCAAGCAATACAGTCACCGGCCCACGGGCGTCTTTCACGCCCTCCCGATTTCGCAGGGCAAGTCGATCGTCAACTCGCACTGGATCAAGGACATGGTCGGCTTTTACGGACTGGAAGTATTCATGGCCGAGACCTCGGCGACGTGCGGCGGTCTTGACTCACTGTTGGAGCCCACCGGTCCGCTGCGTGAATCCCAACAGCTCGCGGCGGAAACCTACGGCTCGCGGCACACCTACTTCGTCACCAACGGAACGTCAACGGCCAACAAGATCGTCACCCAGGCATTAGTCGCCCCCGGCGACATCGTCCTGCTGGACCGCAACTGCCACCAGTCGCATCACTACGGCATGATGATGGCCGGCGCGAATGTCAGTTATCTGGAAGCCTATCCACTCAACGACTACTCGATGTACGGTGCGGTGCCACTGCGCGAGATCAAGTCGAAATTGTTGGCACTCAAGCGCGCCGGCAAGCTCGACCGCGTCAAGATGATGTCGCTGACGAACTGCACCTTCGACGGGATCGTCTACGACGTCGAGCGCGTGATGGAAGAATGCCTCGCGATCAAGCCCGATTTGGTGTTCTTGTGGGACGAGGCGTGGTTTGCGTTCGCCCGCTTTCACCCGGTTTATCGGACCCGTACCGCGATGGCGTCAGCAAAGGCGCTGCGCGAGCGGCTGCAAGACCCCGACTACCAGCAACGCTACGAGAAATACCTGGCTGACCAGGCCGCTGATGCACCGAGCGACGACGACCTGCTCGACCGTCGTTTGATGGCCGACCCAGCACGGGCGCGGGTGCGGGTCTATGCCAGTCAGTCGACCCACAAGACGCTGACCGCACTGCGGCAGGGATCGATGATTCACGTCTTCGATCAGGACTTCGACCAAAAGGTGGCCGTGCCGTTCCACGAGGCCTACATGGCGCACACGTCGACCTCACCGAACTACCAGATCCTGGCGTCGTTGGACCTGGGTCGTCGTCAGGTGGCGTTGGAAGGCGCCGAGATGGTGCAGCGGCAAATCGAAAACGCCATGCAGTTGCGCGATGCGATCGACAACCACCCGTTGCTCAGCAAGTACATGAATTGCCTTGGCACTGCGCATTTGATCCCGGATCGGTACCGTCCGACGGCCATCGACCAACCGCTGCGCTCGGGGCTGCGCAACATGATGGCCGCCTGGGACGAAGACGAGTTCGTTCTTGACCCGTCGAGAATCACCTTGTCCATCGGGCGCACCGGTTACGACGGCGATACGTTCAAACGCGAACAGCTGATGGACCGTTACGGCATTCAGATCAACAAGACGTCGCGCAACAGCGTGCTGTTCATGACGAATATCGGAACCACCCGCAGCTCGGTTGCCTTCCTGGTCGAAGTCTTAGTCAACATCGCCTCGGAGCTCGACCAGGCGATCGCCGAGATGAGTCTGGGTGAACACGAACATTTCGAGCAGGCGGTCTATCGGCTGACCGAGCGGCCGGTGCCGCTTCCTGATTTCAGCGGCTTTCACCCCGCGTTCCTGGATCACACCGGCAGCGAGCCAACACCCGAAGCCGATGTCCGTCGCGCGTTCTACCTGTCCTACGACGACAGCAACTGCGAATACCTTACCGGCAAGCAGATCGACGAACAGTTGGACGCGGGAGTCGACGTCGTGTCCGCGACCTACGTGACGCCCTATCCGCCGGGGTTCCCGGTCCTGGTGCCCGGTCAGGTGTTCAGCCGCGAAATCCTGCAGTTCATGCGCGATCTGGACACAAAGGAGATCCACGGTTACGAACCGAACTTCGGTTACCGGGTGTACACGGAGAAGGCGATCGAGATGGTGGCCGCATCGGTTGGGTCACCGTCCAACGGTCACCGCGCCGCCGCGGCCGCGATCTCTGCGCCAGTGGCCACGCCGGAGAAACCGCCGAAGAAAAAGTCGGCGAAGCGCGGTGGGAACGGTCACGACAACAACCTTCCCGAGGTCGGCCAGGACGAGCTGCTCGGCCGGCAGCAACCCGGCGACGCGGTGAAAGCGGAGACTGGCTCCTAGCGCCCATCCTCGCCGACAGCGGGTCAGCAGAACTCGGCCGTGCCTGTCGGCATCGCGACAACTGCATCCGCGCATGCCACTGTTGCCGGGGCCGGCATCCGCACCGCCGCGCCGGCCAGGATCAGCGCCGCGGCGGTTTTGGGATCAACCTCCCATTGCGATCCGCTGCTGTACTTGAGCAATTTGTCGCGGGATTCGATGTCCGCGATGAACAGAATCCAGACGGGATCCTTGCTGGTGTCCATGGTGATACCTCCGTGAATGTGGGATTGGGGACGTTGCTGAAGGCCGACCGTGCGCATGTCACGCGACCTCGGAATGGTTTGCGCCAGGCGGCTTCCCGTCAGCGATCGCGCTCCATTCGGGAAAAATGGCGGCGAGCCCCCCGCGCCGATGCTGGTCATGGATGATCAGCTCCGTCTCGGCGAGGATCTTGGCGACCTGAGCTGGTTCCGCGAAGTTAAAGAAATCGCGCCGGTTCAACCAAATCATCCTGGTTCGGTAGCGTTCGTCCGGATAGGGTGTCGCCGGAATGTCTGCGACCACTCCTCCAGAGGATCGCCAGCCGTTTAGGGCGAACATCGCCGCTGTGGCCATGCAGAATTGCGCATCAAGGATGACCAGCATATGGAGACCGCTGCGGGCTACGGCATCGGTGATCAAGCGGTTTCGACGCGGATCATCGGTCACCCAGCCCGATTTCATTTCCAGGACCCGGAACGGGATGCGGTCGGTGATCATGTTCCGGACGGCCCGCTGGCCGGGGTGCCCGGCCCATTCAACGACCGCATGCGAATCGTCGGCGAATCGCAACGGTCCCTTGGCCCGCAGCCCGCCCACCACCTCGCCGTCATCATCGACCACGGCGAAGAACATGATGGTGTCGGCTCCGCTGCGCAGCGCCTCCATGTCCAGCGCAGACTCCACACCATGCTTGCGGAAGCTGCGGTAGGCGCCCGCCGAATATGCGGACCACAAGCCGGGATCAGCTGACGGATGCGAAATCACCAGCGTGCAGTCGATGTCGGGATCGCGCCAGCTGAAGCCCTGCCCAAGCGACACCCCGTCGCGGGCTGCAGTGCGTAGCGAAACTGGATTCATCCGTTACCTTTCTGTCGAGTCCGTCCAGCGTCAAACTTCCGTTACATACTTCGCGCAGTTTTCATACGATTCGTATGGTTTCTCCATCGGACCGTACTAGGAACCTGCCGATGACACAATGAAAATCCAAATATTCAGTTTCATCGGCTATCTAAGGACAGTTGGTATGCACGACTGAAGCGCGCGGACGCGGTTCCCCGGCAGAGTTGACACCTGTAAAGTCCGTCGACATGGACAACATCAGGGGCAAGACCATCGTCATCACCGGCGCTGCCCGTGGCATCGGGTATGCGACCGCCAAAGCGCTGCTGGGGCGGGGTGCACGAGTGGTCATCGGCGACCGGGATGTCGACGTGCTCGAGAGTGCGGTTGCCGGCCTGAGCAGTCTCGGTTCGGTGTCGGGCCATCCGCTGGACGTCGCCGACCGCGAATCGTTCGCCGCCTTCCTCGACAAAGCCCGCGCCGACGGCGGCGGGCACATTGACGTGCTGATCAACAACGCCGGCGTCATGCCGGTCGGTCCATTCCTCGAGCAGACCGCGCAAGCGATCCGCTCATCGATCGAGGTGAACTTCTACGGTGTGCTGACCGGCTGCCAACTGGTGCTGCCGGAAATGGTGAAGCGCCGCAGCGGGCACATCATCAATATCGCGTCGCTGGCCGGCATGGTGGCAGTGCCGGGTCAAATTGTCTACGCCGGAACCAAATTCGCGGTGGTCGGCCTGTCCACTGCGATGGCGGACGAATTCGCTCCGCACGGCGTCAAGGTCACGGCGGTGCTGCCGACGTTCACCAATACCGAACTGATCTCGGGCACGTCGCCGTCGCCGGCGCAGAAGCCGGTGGAGCCCACTGATATCGCCGCGGCGATCGTCAAGGTGCTCGACAAGCCCAAGACCCAGGTGTCGGTGCCCGGTAACGGCCGGATCATCGCCATTGTGGCGCAGCTGCTATCGGACCGGGGCCGTCGCTGGCTCAACAAGAAGATGGGCAACGACACCGTCTTCCTCAATTTCGACACCACTGCCCGACGGGCATACGAAGACCGTGCGCAGCACGCGACGGGCGTCGTCGAGCACCAGGATTGATCACCACCCGCGGCCGATCTCGGACCTAACCGGCTGTCGAGGATGTCAACATTCTGATCGTCTGAGACTCGTTACCCCGGAAGGCCGTTCCATCGGGTCGCAGCAGGTCATGGAACCATACTTTGGGAACCGCGGCGTACGGGTGATCCCATGAATCCCACGGAAAGTAAGTTTGGGTTTTCCCGGCGACCAGACCCCAGTTGATTGCGCCAACGTTGTGCCGCTTAGCAATTGGCAGGATGCTCTCGACAGTGCTGCCCATCGGTCGCGCCATGTACTCGGTGCACAGGATCGGCCGTCCTTGCGGGACAAGCTCGGCGATTCGGGACTCGAAGGTCGCCGGTTCGGCGTAGGAGTGGAATGTGATCACGTCTGAGTTGGCGAGCTGGATGCCGGCGATTGCACTGCGGCTTCCGGGGTCTGCCCACTCGCCATCCCACACGCCGCTGGTCAACGGCTGGCGGGGATCGACGGAACGTGCCCAGGCGAATACTTGCGGAAGCAGTTCTGTGACGCGTTCCAACTTGTCCGACCGCTCGACATTGCGATACTGCTTAGCCGGATTGTCGGGTTCATTCCATAGGTCCCAGCCCAAAACCCGGTCGTCATTGCGGAATTGGGTCAGGACTGCGGTCACGTAGTCCTGCAGGGTGCGGGTATAGCGTCGGTCATCGATCCGCTCAGCGCCGGGGCTTTGCACCCATCCGGAGTTGTGCACTCCGGGTGTTGGCGCATGCTGGCGGCCGAGTCGGGGCATCGGATCCCAACAGGAGTCGAAAAACACAAACAGCGGCTTGATCCGATGACGCGAGGCGATGCCGACGAACTGTGCGAGACGTGTTTGGAAGCCACGCGGATCCTGCGCCCAAAGCTGATCGTGCAGGAAGACCCGCACCGTGTTGAGCCCGTGGAACCTGGCCCAACCCAGTTCGGTATCGATCCGCCGGGGGTCGTAGGTGCCGGGCTGAAACATCTCGATCTGGTTGATGGCGTTGGAGGTGATGTAGTTGGCGCCGACGGGCCAACCCTGCGCTTGATACCAACTGTTGGCGCGGTCAGGCGACCACCGGCTTGGTTCGGCAGAGGCGCGCGGCGGCGGCTCCGCGGAGGCCCGGGGTGCTTGGGCCAGAGCCGTGCCAGCCGCCAGCAGCAGCGGTAGCTTCAGAACCGTACGGCGGTACACAAAATGACGATAAGTTGCCTGGGGCGCCGTTCCCGGCATTCGTCTGGCGCGTCGCGCTACTTTGTTGTGGGAATTGTTATCTCGCCGTCACCAAGCGGCATCCAGAGACGCGCAGCGTGTTGCCAAGAGGTACAACCCGCGTTCTGTTACAGTCCGCGTTCAGGGGTTGTTTTGTGGGTCCGTCACCCGCTAACGGCAAGCATCCGCTCCAGCGTTAGCGCCTGAGCGCCAGCGAGTGCGGACGTCTGTCCAGACATGGCGATCATCGCCCAACGCCCGGGCACGACGGCGATCTCCTCACAAGGCTGTTCTGCCGTTGAGAATTTCGACGACAGCGATCGGATCCATTCCGCATTGGCCGTAGCCTCCGGGACCAGAACGCGGGTTGCAGCTCCTCCACCGACGGCGGGATAACGAGCCATGAACTCGCGCAGAAACAAGGCACCCGTGACTTTCGGATTGATGTCCTGGACGGCTCCTACGACGGCATCGCCGAACTTTCCGCCCAAGGTACCGATCGCAAAGTCGACGCCACAATGAAGCAGGCCCAGCCGCCGGCTCAGATCGCCCATCGTCCCCCGCAGCTTGGAATACAGGTCCTTTTCCAGTCCGAGGGCTTCCCAATCTGCCGCGCCCACAAAGATGTTGCCCTTCCACGCGGTGCCGCGCATGAACTGAAGGGTGAGTCCGTCCAACAACTTGCCTGACCGCACGTGGGCTGACGGCGTGGTCATAACTTGCTCGCCGCCAATGTGTCGCTCGAAGTAACTCACGTGAGCCTCGAGAACTTGATCGCCGCCCAAACTCCACGCCTTCGCTGCGAGCTCTTCCAGCCGACGGTTGGCATCGAGTTCGATGTTGACGACGATGCGGCCGCCGTTTCCGCCGTCGGATGGTTTCAGGCAACCGTGCGATAGTCCGTAGCGTTCCTTCAGCAGCGTGCTCGCACGCAGAAGATCACGACTGAAATCGCCGCGATTCTCCTGCCAGGGAACCGTATAGCCCGGGATCACCGGAATTGCTGTTCCCAGCGCCTGAAACGCCTCGCTCGCGCGATGCTCCTGGTCCAAGACGAGCGGCGCCGGTTGGTCGGATACCTGGCCGCTCAGCCGCATCGCAGAGTCGACCGTCGGGTGCAGCATGCGCTTCCCGTTCCATGCTGCCAGGCGGGAATCGTTGGCGTCCACGCGAATTCGTCCGAGGCCCGCAGCCCGCGCCAGCCAGACCACCAGTATTTGGAACTCGGGTTCGAAGTCGTAAGGAGACACCACGGCCGAAGGTCTTTCGCGCAGAAATTCGATGATCCGAGCCAACACGGGATCGCGGTCGCCGGCATCGACCGCCCGCCTCAGCAGTGCGTGAGACATGTAGTAGTGATCGGTATCCGGCAGCGCCAACCGCCGGACGCCTTCCTTGGCAACCGCGTGACGCCATGGGCGAGTTCGCCCGACGGCCAGGTCACCGCTGCGAGCAAGATATAGACCGCGAGTCTCCACGTATGTCGTAAGGTCCGACACCGGCCGTCCCTCAGCCATCGCGGTCAAGTCCGTCTCGAACCCGCGAGCCGATGGTGTGGTCGAATGCACGATCAGACGCGGTTGCCCGTCGCTCGGTGAGGCGAACTCAACGCACTCGAGCACCATGTCGAGTAGGTCACACAATTCGATTGACAGCAATTTGCGACAAGCGATGTCGATGTCCGTCTGATCGAGTCGAACCGGGCCGGCATAGCTCTGCCAGGAAATTTGGCGTCCGTCGACGTCAACGGCCCACTCGTGAAGTTCGCCGGTCAACGGATGAGGTGACGTCCGCCCGCGGCGATTGCACGAAATCACTCTGGTCTCTCCATATCTGGCCCAGCGCGCTTAGGCATGGTGATTCAGCCGGTACCGGTGCCGGCGCCTAATGTTGCCACACGGGCGTTCGGATCGGAATCAAGCACTTTAACCATCGCGCCCAAAGTTTTTAACCACTGAACCCGTTGCAAAAATCTGGAAACCACAAGGTGAATAACGTCGTAAGTGAACAGCCCCGTTACGCTAAACGCGTAGCGGCCAACAGATGAATATGCTGTGAGAATGCTGACAGGTTTCAGCGTAACGCCTGGTCGATATCGGCAATTAGATCGTCGGTGCCTTCCAGGCCGACTGAGATTCTAACTACGCCATCGCCCAAGCCGATCGCGGCGCGCCCCTCAGCACCCATTGCCCGGTGGGTGGTCGTCGCCGGGTGTGTGACAAGAGATTTCGAATCACCCAGATTGTTGGAAATGTCGATCACCTGAAGCTTGTCCAATACCTCGAAAGCCCGCTCTTTAGCCGCACTGTCGGGGACGTCAAGTTCAAAGGTGACGACGGTCCCGCCGCCTGACATCTGTCGCTTGGCCAGGTCATACTGCGGATGCGACGTCAGAAATGGGTAACGCACCCACCTGACCGCCGGATGTCCCTCCAGATATTCGGCGATCCGCTGCGCCGAAGAATTCTGGTAATCAACACGAACCGCCAGTGTTTCAAGGCCTTTGAGCATTACCCAGGCATTGAACGCGCTCATCGCGGGGCCGGTGTGCCGCATCAGTTTTTGCACCGGGCCGTCGATGTACTCCTTATCGCCGAGGATCGCTCCGCCCAGCACGCGGCCCTGCCCATCGATGTGTTTAGTGCCCGAGTAGACCACCACGTCGACGCCGAGCGGGAAACCCTGCTGCAGCAATGGGGTTGCAAAGACGTTGTCCAACACGACTTTTGCACCGGCGGCGTGGGCGAGTTCGGTGACCGCAACAATGTCCACCAGCGACTGCATCGGATTCGACGGCGTCTCGAAGAACACCGCCTGGGTCGGCACCGAAAGCGCCTTCTCCCACTGGGATAGGTCGTCGCCATCGACAAAGACGGTCTCGACACCCCAGCGCGGCAAGATCTCAGAACACACAACGAAACAGGAGCCAAACAAGCTGCGGGCGGCCACCAGTCGATCGCCGGCGCCCAGCAGCGCGCCCAGCGAGGTGAAAACCGCCGCCATCCCGCTCGCGGTGGCGAACGCCGCCGGCGCACCCTCGATCAACCGCAATCGCTCCTCGAACATACTGACCGTCGGGTTGCCGTAGCGGGAGTAGACATAGCGGTCGATATCGCCGGCAAAGGCCTGCTCCGCGGCTTCAGCCGAGTCGTAGACGTAGCCGGACGCCAAATAGATTGCTTCGGTGGTTTCTTCAAACTGCGACCGCAAGATGCCGCCGCGCACTCCGATAGTGGCCTGGCTGACGCCGTCGGGGAGCGGCTCCGGTGTGCGCACCGAGCGCGACTCAGTCATCTGCGCCGCTCCTCCTCATCGCTGCGCTCTGCATCGTCGCGACGCAAGTCATCTGCGCCGCTCCTCCTCATCGCTGCGCTCTGCATCGTCGCGACGCAAGTCATCTGCGCCGCTCCTCCTCATCGCTGCGCTCTGCATCGTCGCGACGCAAGTCATCTGCGCCGCTCCTCCTCATCGCTGCGCTCTGCATCGTCGCGACGCGAGTCATGTTTGCTTCCAAGGCAACCCGATCGCGCGCCACCCGGCCCCGCCGCGGTGACCGTCGCCGTCGAGATGTCCTTCGAAACCGTCTAGCACGTTGTAGGACGGGGTGATTCCCGCCGCGGTGGCGGCCTCGGCTGCGCCGATGGAGCGGTTGCCTGAACGACACAAGAAGATCACCGGCCGGTCCCCGGTGGCGGGCGGCAGTTGTTCAGCCAGCTCGGCCGCGAAATTGTCATTGCGGGTGCCGTCGAAACTGTTCCACTCGAGGTAGACGACCTCACGGCCCAGGGTGGACAAATCGGGCGCGCCGACGAAACGCCATTCGGCGTCGGTGCGCACGTCAACCAGCACCGCGTCGGGGTTCTCACCGAGCAGCTTCCACGCCTGCTCCGGTGTGATATCTCCTGCGTAGCTCACCCGCGTGAGTGTCGCATACCCGATTGGAAGCGCTGCTGGTGGGCGCCGGTGATTAAGGACTTCGCTGTCGACTACCAGAGCCTGCGCAGCGCCGCCGACACCTCCCGGGCGCGGCTGCGCGCGGTGCTCACGTCCGAGGCGGTGACCACGGCCACGCCCAACGGGCGGCGCCCTTCAGGCTCATGGCGACCGAACACCCGCGCGTCGCTCTCCGGCGCCCGCAGCGCATCGGCCAGCACACCGGCGGTAGCCGCGTTCTCGGCCGCCGCGCCGGAGCCATCGTGGCCGGCGTAGATCACCTCCGCGGCGCCCGGCGAAATCATGATGGCGTCGGTCGGCAGGCCCATGATCGCCCGGGCTTGCAGCTCGAATTCCGAGAGCCGCTGGGTACGCAGCGTGACCAGGCCGCTCTCGAAAGGCCGGGCGGTGACATCGCTGAAATACACCTCGTCGCCGCGGACCATCAGCTCCACTCCGAACACGCCGCGCCCACCCAGCGCCTTGACGACACGGGCGGCGATCGACTTGGCAGCGTCCAACGCGGCCGTGCTCAAGTCCTGCGGCTGCCACGATTCCTGCACGTCACCGATCGCCTCGCCATGTCCGATCGGGGCGCAGAACTCGATCGTCGGCCCAGTCGGCCCAACGCTACGCACCGTGAGCAGGGTGACGTGAACATCGATCTCGACGAGGGTCTCGGCCAACACCCGGTTGTGGGCCAGTCGGCCCCCGGCCGACACGGCACGCTGCCAGGCCGGCTCGACGTCGGCGGGCAGCAGAACCACCGACTGCCCCGCGCCGGCCGCGGACATCACCGTGGCCACCGGTTGCACCCGCAGCGGGTAGCCGGCGTGGTCGGCCACCGCCCGCAGCTCGTCGAGCGATCCCGCGAACCAGAATGGGGCAGTAGGCAGACCGAGCTCGTCGGCGGCCAGCCGCCGCAGTCCCTCCCGGTCGGCGGTCAGTCGAGCGCAGCGGGCGGTGGGAAAGACCTCGACGACACCGGTTTCGGCCGCGGCCGTCAACGCATCCGTGGCGACCGCGTCGGATGCCGTAACCACGAAATTCGGCTGAACGCGCCTGATCAACGTGCCCAACTCGTCGCTGTCGGCCATGTTGACCACCAGTGCCTGGTCGGCGACCCCGTGAGCGGGTGCATCGGCGTACCGCTCGACAGCGATCACCTCGGCGCCGAGCCGCTGAAAGGCGATCGCCAGCTCACGGCTGAACTCACCCGACCCCAGCAACATCACCTTGGTCCGGCCTGCCTCGCCGGGCACGGCATGCCCTTCCAGGCTCGACTGGTCGTACGTCACGCCCTCGGCCACCGGTTCACCTTCCCTGAAGTCACTGTGCTGCACGCTGCTCAAGGATAGGTCCGCGGCTCGGGCGAGGGTGAATCATGCAAATGGCTGCCTCGCTCACCACCGCCAGAACGTATCTCCTCGGTCATGCGGACGCGGAAGTCCAGCGCCTGCTCTTGCAGGCCATGATCACCGCATGGAGGCGGGTCTAGGGACCTAAGGCTGGCCTGGCAACAGCCGCACCATCAGCCCGTTGGCCTCGGCCAGCAGGGTGTCGCCGTCGAGCAGTTCGCCGAGGACGAACGCCTTGCGACCCTCGGTGGCCGCGACGTGCCCGCGGACCACCAGTGCGGTGTCAATCGGGGTGATCTTGCGGTAGTCGACGTGCAGGAAGCCAGTTCGGCTGATCGGCCGACCGGCGGCGTGCACCACCATCCCGAAGACATGGTCGAAGAGCAGCGGAAGCACACCGCCGTGCACCGCCCCGTTGCCGCCCACGTGGAACCGGCTGAAATGCCCCCGCATCTCCACACCGTCGGGATCGAATCTGCTCATCGTCCACGGCGGCAGCAGCAGGCTGCCCATTCCGGGCAACTGCGGCGATCGGCCGGCTGGCGCCTGGCCCTCGGCAGCCTGAAACGGCGCCAGCAGCGCCGATAGCGACTCAGCCCGGTCGGCGGCGTCCTCCCAGATATCGTCGCTGGGGTCTGCGGACACCGCCAGATCCTGCAGCTGTCGCATGGCGGTGACAAAACGGCCGAAACCCGGACCCGGGCTGGCGGCGCCGTATTCGGGAAAGCCGCCGTGATGGTCGTAGTCGGGGTCGAGTTGTTCTGGGCGCTCCGAGGCCTCGGTCACGGGCGAGCCACCAGGATGTCGCGGCGCACGATGGTCTGATCGCGGCCCGGTCCGACACCGATGCACGAGACCTGAGCTCCGGCAAGCTCTTCGAGTCGCAGCACATAGTCGCGCGCCTTGGCCGGCAGGTCGTCGAACGTCCGTGCATCGGAGATGTCTTCCCACCATCCGGGCAGCTCTTCGTAGATCGGTTCGGCGCGGGCCAGATCGCGCTGGGTCATGGGCATGTCGTGGGTGCGTTTGCCGTCGACTGTGTAGCCGACGCACACCGGAACGGTTTCCAGGCTGGACAACACGTCCAGCTTGGTCAGGAAGTAGTCGGTGATGCCGTTGACCCGGGTCGCGTAGCGGGCGATCACGGCGTCGAACCAGCCGCAGCGGCGACGGCGCCCGGTGGTCACGCCGAACTCACCACCGGTCTTCGACAGGTATTCACCGTTCTCGTCGAACAATTCGCTGGGGAACGGGCCGGAGCCGACCCGGGTGGTGTAGGCCTTGAGGATTCCCAGCACGGTGGTGATCCGGGTCGGGCCGATGCCAGAGCCGACGGCCGCGCCGCCGGCGGTCGGATTCGACGACGTCACATACGGGTACGTGCCGTGGTCAACGTCGAGCAAGGTGCCCTGCGAGCCTTCCAGCAAGACGGTTTCGCCAGCCTCCAGCGCGTTGTTCAGCAGCAGCCTGGTGTCGGCGATGCGGTGCTGGAAGCCTTCGGCTTGCTCGAGCAGGACCTCGACCATGTGCTCGGGATCGAGCGCCTTGCGGTTGTAGATCTTGACCAGAATCTGGTTTTTGAGCTCCAGCGCGGCTTCCACCTTGTGGGTGAGCACCTCCGGGTTGAGCACGTCGGCGACCCGGATCCCGATGCGGGCGATCTTGTCCTGGTAGCAGGGGCCGATGCCGCGGCCGGTGGTGCCGATTTTCTTGCTGCCCATGTAGCGCTCGGTCACCTTGTCGATAGCCACGTGGTAGGGCATCAGCAGATGCGCGTCGGCGGAGATCAGCAGCTTCGAGGTGTCGACGCCGCGGTCCTCGAGACCCTTCAGCTCGTCGAGCAGCACGCCGGGATCGACCACCACGCCGTTGCCGATGACGTTGGTGACGCCGCGCGTGAGGACGCCCGACGGGATGAGGTGCAGAGCAAAGTTCTCACCGGTGGGCAACACCACGGTGTGCCCGGCGTTGTTGCCGCCCTGGTAGCGCACTACCCACTGGGCGCGGCCGCCGAGCAGGTCGGTGGCCTTGCCTTTGCCCTCGTCGCCCCACTGGGCGCCGATCAGGACGATTGCCGGCATGGCGCTGGCTTTCTCCCATCCCACTGGTATCTGCCGCTTATTGTGGTCCAGCCGGTGACCCACATTAGCCGTGCGACGATGCGGGTTCCGTAGGACCCGCTCAGAAGCCGGGCAATCAGACCCTGCTCAGCTGTTTGCGAGAAGGCCCGCCCGGCGACGATGCACGCCGGAACGGCGTGAGGAGGAGGCGGGCAAATGGACACCCGCCCGGCGACGATGCACGCCGGAACGGCGTGAGGAGGAGGCGGGCAATGGAGACCGCGGTGTTGATTTTCGGCGACGCACGGGTGCCCCGCGCGTTGCGGGGGTTGCACGTCGTCGACGCCGAGGCAATCGATGCGGCGGCCCAAAACCACCGACGGCTGATCGTGGTCGGCTCGGATGCGGACTTGGGCGCAGTGCTCACCCAGCTGCTGCGAACCGACCGGCTCGACGTCGAAATCGGCTATGCGCCGCCGCAGCGCACTGCGGCCACCCGGGCTTACCGGGTCCCGGCGGGCCGCCGAGCGGCCTGGCGGGCGCGGCGCGGTTCGGCCCGGCGAGTGCCGCTGATCCGCGACGAGACCGGAACAGCAATCGTCGGAGCCGCACACTGGCGCCCACCCGCCGGCGCGCAGCTGCTGCACGGCGAGGCCGTCGTCGACGACGCCGTGCTCTTCGACGGCGACGTTGCCGGGGTGCGGATCGAGCCAACGGCGGCACTGCCGGGCCTACGGGCCCGGGTGTGGGGCAGGCAGTCACGCCGCTGGCTGGCCGGGCGAGCGGCGCAGCTGGGTACCACCGGTGTGGCGGTGATACGCGACGGCGTGCCGGCGCCTCGGGCGGCGCACCGATCGACCTTCTATCGGAACATCGAGGGGTGGTTAATGGTCCGGTGACGAACGCCGCGAGGGGCGAGGAGCCGGATCGTCGTCACAGTCGGTAGTTTCGTGACGTGAATATGCCGGTGCACCAGTCGGTGCGGCCCAGCCCAATCTTCCTGGCCATCGTCGCAGTGACGGCATTCGGCGGCGTGTTGGCGTGGTGGGACGGCGCCCAGCTCGGGGCACTGGCCCATGCCGCGGTGTTCGTCTTTGTCATCGCCGGCTGGGTGGTGTCGCTGTGCCTACACGAGTTCGGACACGCGTTCACCGCCTGGCGGTTCGGCGACCGTGACGTCGCCGTCCGGGGCTATCTGGACTTGGATCCACGCCGCTACAGCAACCCGTGGCTGTCGCTGGGCATACCAATCCTGATCACCGCGTTGGGCGGCATCGGTCTGCCCGGCGCCGCCGTCTATTTACGAACGTCGTCCATGACTCCCGCCCAGCGCACCATCGTCAGCGTGGCCGGGCCGTCGGCGAATCTGTTGTTGGCGGTGCTCCTGCTGGGACTGACGACGTCGTTCCTCGACCCGGCGCATCCAGTGTTCTGGGCCGGGGTGGCATTCTTGGGCTTCCTGCAGATCACCGCGCTGCTTCTGAACCTGTTGCCAATTCCTGGCCTCGACGGTTACAACGCACTGGAACCGCATCTAAGCCCGGAAACCCAGCGAGCCCTTGAACAGTTCAAGCCGTACGGCATCATCTTCCTGGTTTTCCTGCTCTTCGTGCCGGAGGTCGGCCGGTGGTTCTTCGGCATCGTCTACTGGTTCTTCGAGCTCTCCGGCGTGTCCGGTTACCTCGCGCAGCTAGGCGGCGGACTCACTCGGTTCTGGAGCGGCGCGTTGTGACCGGCCCGCGCCGAGATCGACGCCAGCGCCGAAAAACCGCCGAAGACGTGCACTCACGTCGATCTCGGCGCTGCCGGTAGCGCGTCCATCTTGAAATACATGCGTAAGTCCGCATATCTTTAGCCGGATGAGCGCCGGCCACGAGCACACCAACGTCGACACACCAGTGCCGAGAATGATTGCGGCAACAGCGCTGCTGGGCGGGTTCTTCGTCGTGGAGCTGACCACCGCCCTGCTGATCGGCTCGATGGCGCTGCTGGCCGACGCGGGCCACATCCTGACCGACGTGGCGGCCACATTCATGGGGCTGTGCGCTCTGGCGCTGGCCCAGCGCGGCAGCTCGTCCCCGGGCCGCACCTACGGCTGGCACCGCGCCGAGGTGTTTACCGCGGTGGCCAACGCCGTCCTGTTGGTCGGGGTGGCGACGATCATCCTGCGCGAAGCGATCGGCCGGATCGGGCACGCGCCGGAGGTACCGGGGATCCCGATGATCGTGGTGGCGCTGGCCGGGCTGGCCACTAATGCTGTGGTCGCGCTGCTGCTGCGCTCGCACTCGACGCAGAGCCTGGCCGTCAAGGGCGCCTACATGGAGGTCATCGCGGACACGGTCGGCAGCATCGGCGTGCTGATCGCCGGCCTGGTCACGATCACCACGCATTGGCCCTACGCCGACGTGCTGGTCGCCGTTCTCGTCGCGCTGTGGGTGCTGCCCCGGGCGTTGTCACTTGCCGCCGGCGCGCTGCGCATCCTGTCCGAGTCGTCGCCCAGCCACATCGACGTGGAAACCCTGCGTTCGGCGCTGGGCGCCCTCGAGGGCGTCACCGATGTACACGATCTGCACGTCTGGACGCTGGTACCCGGTAAGGACATGGTGACGGCGCACCTGGCCAGCTGTGGCGACTCGACCCGGGTACTCGGTGAGGCCCGCGCGATCCTTGCCGCGCACGGGCTGAGCCACGCCACCATCCAGGTGGAGCCGCCGGGCGGTATCGAGGATTGCTCAGCCGGGTATTGACCCGCTCAGCTGAGCCCGAGCGCGCCGCGGGCAGCCGGATCGCAATCGTCGAGCAGGTCCAGGCATCGGTTCTGCTCGTCGGTTTCGCCGATGGCGTCGGCCGCCCGGGCCAGCGCGGCCACGCACCGCAGGAAACCGCGATTGGGCTCGTGGGAATACGGCACGGGCCCGAACCCCTTCCAGCCGTTGCGGCGCAGCTGGTCCAGGCCGCGGTGGTAACCGGTGCGGGCGTATGCGTAGGCGGTAACCGCTTTGTCGTCGGCGAGCGCTTCTTCGGCCAGCGCCGCCCAGGCCACCGACGCGGAGGGGTGCGCGGCGGCGACGACGGCCGCGCTCTCGTTGGCCAGCAGTGCGGCTTCGGCGTCGGTGTCGCCAGGCAACAAGATCGGATCCGGTCCCAGAAGATCATGCATCGGCGTCATGGCGCTATTGTGCCGTGCGACGCCGCCTCACCAAACTCGTGGCGAGTCGCTAAGCTGCA
>Ga0335075_10001495_pt1 | contig 38446 bp, 37 predicted proteins | sample Lox_Sample_24_FD_206723 | JGI IMG/M metagenome (GOLD analysis project Ga0335075, IMG submission 206723) | Soil microbial communities from Loxahatchee National Wildlife Refuge, Florida, United States - Lox_Sample_2.4 | ecosystem: Environmental > Terrestrial > Soil > Wetlands | place: USA... | reverse complement strand
ATCTACCCCCTGATCATCGTCTACCTCGTCTACACGCTGCCCATCTCGACGTGGCTGCTGAAGAACTTCTTCCAGCAGATCCCCGCCGACCTGGAGGACGCGGCGCTGACCGACGGGGCGACCCGGCTGCAGGTGCTGCGCAAGGTGATCATCCCAGTCGCCGTCCCGGGCGTGTTCACCGCCGCCATCTTGTCCTTCATCCTGGCCTGGAACGACTTCGCGTTCGCGGTGTCGTTCCTGACCTCCACCAGTAACTTCACCGCGCCGCTGGCGATCACGACGTACGGCCAAAGCGGCTTCCAGGTCTACTACAACCTCATCGACGCGGCGGTCGTCATCATCTCGGTCCCGATCGCGCTGCTGGTCCTGGCGGCCCAGCGCCGCATCGTGGCCGGCCTGACCGCGGGCTCGTTCCGCTGATGCCTGCTGGCCCGGGCCGCGTCCCGGGCCAGCAGGCACCCCTGGCGCGTGCCGAACCGGGCTTTCAGTAGAGTAAGCGCCCATGATCGACGCCCACCACGTGATCAGGATTGCCCGGCCATCGCGGGACCTGGCCGCCGCTGAGCGGTTCTACGCCCAGGGACTCGGCCTGAGCGTGCTGTTCAGGAAGGCGGAGCGCACCGAGCTTGGTGGCTACGACCTGCTGATGATCGGCCCGGACGGGGGCCAGTGGCACCTGGAGCTCACGCGAGGAGCCGATGGGATCGGGCCGTCTCCCACCGCCGAGGACCTGCTGGTCGTCTACCTGGCGGGGGCGGACCCGGCGGAGCTGGTCGACCGGGCCGTCGCCCATGGCGGCACCCTCGTCCCGGCGCACAACCCCTACTGGGATGAGGGTGGCGTCACCATCGCCGACCCCGACGGCTACCGCGTCGTCCTCACCCAGCGCTCCTGGTGAGCCGCCCTCCCCGCGGGGGCGGGCGGGGGCCTCAGCCGACGTCGGCCGCCGCCGCCTGGCCGGCCGCGCGGCCGGAGAACAGGCAGCCGCCGAGGAAGGTGCCCTCCAGGGCGTTGTAGCCGTGCACCCCGCCGCCGCCGAACCCGGCCGCCTCCCCCGCCGCGTACAGGCCGGGTACCGGCTGCCCGTCCGCCGCGAGCGCGCGGGAGGCCAGGTCGGTCTGGATGCCGCCGAGCGTCTTGCGGGTAAGGACGTGCACCTTCACGCCGATCAGCGGCCCGGCGGCCGGGTCGAGGAGCCGGTGCGGCCTGGCGGTGCGGCTCAGCCGGTCGCCGAGGCACGCGCGGGAGTTGCGGATGCCCTGCACCTGGGCGTCCTTGCTGTAGCGATTGGCGACCTGGGCGTCACGCGCCTCCAGCTGAGCGCGCACCAGGGCCGGGTCAAGGAGGGGCTCCTTGGTCAGCGCGTTCATCCGCTCAGTGAGCTCCCCGACGGTGGCCGCCTCGGCGAAGTCCTGGCCATGGTGCCGGAACGCCTGCACCGGGCCTGGCACGCCGCCGGACAGCCGGGTGCGCAGCACCTGCCTCCTGCTGCCGCTGGTGATGTCGGGATTCTGCTCGGAGCCGGACAGGGCGAACTCCTTGGCCAGGATCCGCTCGGTGAGCACCAGCCATGAGTGGTCGTAGCGCTCGATGTCCGGGGTGGTCCGCAGGTAGCGCAGCGTGCTGATCGTGTCGTAGCCAGGGAAGCAGGGCGCGGGGAGCCTGCGGCCAAGGGCGTCGAGCCAGACCGACGACGGGCCGGGCAGGATCCGGATGCCGTGGCCGGGCCAGACTGGATCCCAGTTGTGCAGCCCCTCGGTGTAGTGCCACATCCGGTCGCGGTTGACCACGCGCGCGCCCGCTGCCGCGGCGATGTCGATGCCGCGCCCGTCGACGAAGGCGGGCACCCCGGTGACCATGTGGGCTGGCGGCGTGCCGAGGCTCGGTGGCCAGTGCCGGCGCACCAGGTCGTGGTCGCCGCCGATGCCGCCGGTCGTCACCACGACGGCCTGCGCCTCCAGGCTGAACTCGCCGACGGCGGCGCGGCTTGAGGCCACCCCCCGCGGTCCGGTGTCGGGGACCAGGACAGTACCGCGGACGCCGGCGACGGCGCCGGCGGCGAGGAGGATCTCGTCCACCCGGTGCCGGTGACGGAAGGTGAGCAGGCCCTCGTCGGCGGCGCGCCGCGCGCTGGCCACGAACGGCGCGACCACGCCCGTCCCTGTTCCCCAGGCGACGTGGAAGCGCGGCACCGAGTTGCCGTGCCCGCTGGCCCGCAGGTCTCCGCGCTCGGCCCAGCCGACCGCCGGGGTCAGCCCGATGCCGTGCCCGGCGAGGAAGGAGCGCTTCTCCGTGGCGGCGAACTCGACGTAGGCACGGGCCCAGCGCACGGCCCAGGAGTCCTGGTCGTCGAGGCGGTCGAACTGGGCGCTGCCCCGCCAGTCGCTCCAGGCCAGCTCGAAGGAGTCGCGGACCCGCAGCCGCCGCTGCTCGGGTGAGTCGACGAGGAACAGGCCGCCGAAGGACCACCAGGCCTGGCCGCCGAGGTTCGCCTCGCTCTCCTGCTCGACCAGCGTCACGCTACGCCCGCGTGAGGTCAGCTCATGCGCCGCGACCAGGCCCGCCAGCCCAGCCCCGACGACGATGACATCGCACTTGTCCACTCACGGCCTCCGGGGGAACCTACCGACGAGTAATCAGAGGGTACACCAAATGCCCGTTACCTCCGCTGCCTCGCGACGGCCACGGCCAGAGCGCGACCGGCTGGACGAGCACGCACCAGGAACGCCGTCAGCCGCAACGGTGGCACCCGGCCCGGTCAGCTGACGGCCACCGGCCGGGGCAAGCTAGCCGACGCGAGCCGGGACTCCGGCACGGGCAGTCCACCGGCCCTCGGCGTCACGTCGGACCTCGATGGGGTAATCGAACGCGGCCGAGACATGGCCGGTGGTGATGACGTCGCCAATCGGCCCGGCGGCGACCACCCGGCCGGCCGCGAGCAGCACGGCGTGCGTGGTGGTGGCCGGAAGCTCCTCCAGGTGGTGCGTCACCAGGACGGACGCGGTTCCCGGATGGGTCTGGCCCAGCAGGTCGATGGTCTCGAGCAACTGCTCGCGCGCGGCGAGGTCTAGCCCAGTCGCGGGCTCGTCAAGGAGCAGCAGCCGGGGGCCGCTGATGAGCGCCCGGGCGATCAGTGCCCGGCCCCGCTCCCCCTGCGACAGCGTGGGCCACCGCTCGTCCGCCTTCCCGGCCAGGCCCAGCGCCTTGATCAGCGCCTCGGCCCGGTCCAGCTCCTGCTCGCCCGGCGACCAGCGCGGTGGCAGCTCGATCGTCCCGGTGATGCCGGACAGGACGACCTGGCGGACTGCCAGCGGCGATCGCAGCGGGTGCCTGGGATTGACGTGGCCGATCATCCGCCGCAGCCGGGCCAGCTCGACCCGGCCGAGCTGCTCGCCGAGCACGCTGACGGTCCCTGACGTCGGGTGCGTGACGGCACCGCAGAAACCGAGGACCGTGCTCTTGCCCGCCCCATTCGGGCCGAGCAGCGCCCAGTGCTCGCCCTCCTGGACCCTGAACGAGACGCCGTGCAGGATCTCCTTACGCTCGCGCCGGTAGGTCACCTCGGAAAGCTCCAGAACCGCGCGCGAACCCGTCACCTATACCCCATCTAGCACCAGCAGTAAACACAAGCACACTAGCCACCAATCATAGCGTGGCTGCTGATGCCCAGGTCGATCAGGCCAGGCTGCGCCAGCAACTGGCGAGCCGGGGGCAGCGGAACGCCCCGGGCCAGTTCCGCGTAGCTGGCGTAGACCCCGGCCGGCAGCCAGCACTGGGCCGTGCCGAGCCGCTCGGCGACAACGACGTATCCGGCCGCGCCGCCGGCCCGGCCCGGCACCCAGAACGCGCACCCGGCCTGGCGGCCAACCAGCCGGGCGAGGTCAGCGACCTGGCCGCGGTCCGACTGCTCCCACAGCCACCTCTCGTCGAGCGAGCTGTCCGCCTCGAGGCCCGCCAGGACGGGTGGCCATCGCGCCGGGTCGCTGCCGGCCAGCGGCAGCGCGGCGATTCCCGGGACGGCGGCCGGATCCTCCCACGGCTCGGCGAGCCGGCCGTGGGCCAGCAGGACCGCCCGGACCTGCCCGCCGCTGACCCAGCCGAGCAGGACACCGTCACGCGGAACCGGGACGCTGGCCCGGATCAGCCGCAAGGCGTCGTCGCTGGCCGGCCCGCCCGGCCGGATCTCGACCCGCGGCCAGTCCCTGCGGTCCCACGGACGCAAGATGAAAAGGTCGTCCCGCTCCATGACGAGGACGCTGAACCAGGCGCCCTCGGCGCCCCGGCTCACCAGGACCATCGACCCGTAGCGGAACTCCGCGTAGTGCCGCCGCACCGCCAGCGGGCAGTCGCGGAAGAGCCGCTCGCACACCGCGAAGGCGGCATCGCCGGGGTGGACATCAGCCAGCACAGCCTGCTCCATGCAGATCCAAGCGATATGAAGACAGCACCCCGGCGATCCACATCATGGCACACGCCGTCCCCGGCGGATCGGTAAATAGCATGATTAGTGCGACTTGCCGTGGTGCGCACGCCCGCCGCCCCCGGGTAAATCAGCCTGACCGCGTCGGCCCAAGGACCTCGCTCCTGCTCAGCCGGCCGGGGCGGCCTGGATCCTGGCGAGCACGATCGTGATGTCGTCCTCACGGCTGTCCCCTGGTGCGGACGCGAGCTCCTCGCAGGTGGCCTCAAGATCGGGGCGGGGACGGGCCAGGGCGGACCGCAACGCGACGATGCCCTGGTCAAAGGGGCGGGTTCGGGTCTCCACCAGGCCGTCGGTGTAGAGGGCGAGGATGGTGCCCGGCCGGAGCCTGAGGTGGGCCTGCCCGTAATCGGCGGTGGCCACCCCGAGGGACTGGCCACCGGGCATGCCGACGACCCTGGTGCTACCGTCGGGCATCGCCAGGACCGGCGGCAGGTGGCCGGCGGCCGCGACGTCGCATGACTGCCCCGCTGGGTCGATCACGGCGTAGGCGCAGGTGACCAGGGTGTCCTGCGGCAACGCCAGGGCCGTCCGGTTGAGCTGCCGCATCACCTCCGACGGGGGAAGGTCCAGGTCCGCCAGCGCGTAGGCGGCCGCGCTCAGCCGGGTCATGACGGTCGCGGCCAGCGGACCGTGGCCCATCACGTCGCCGACGATCAGCCCCGTCCTGTCGCGTGGCAGCGGGATGATGTCGTACCAGTCGCCGCCGGCGTCGCAGCCGGTGGCGGGCAGGCACCGCCCGGCGATCTCGAGCCGGCCCCGTGGCGAGGCGACCGCTGGCCGGGGTGGTCGCAGCGCCTCGGCCACCGACCGGTGCCGCATCAGTGCCAGGGAGTCGGCGACCGCGGCACCGGCCCGCCCCGCCACGTCAATCGCGGCCTGCGTGTCGACCTCGCGGAACGGCGGCGTGCCCGGAGCGCGAGCCAGCACGAGCATGCCGACCACGGTTCCCCGGGTGATCAGCGGTGCGGCCAGGAACGACGTGTAGCGGCCCAGCATCGCCTTGGCCTCGGTGGACAGCCGCCGCAGCGAGCCGCTGTCAGGGCGGGCGAAGAGCACCGGGGTGCCATCGCGCAGGCAGCGGGCGAACGGCGAGCCCGCCGCGAGCGCCACCACCTCACCCGACGGGAACGGCGTCCGGACGTCAGGCTGGTCGGTGACCTCGGACCTGGTGGCCAGCCGGCGCAGCACGAGCCTGCCCCGGCCGGCCCGGGCCGCCTGGTGGGCGGGGGCACCATCGCTGAGCAGCTGCTCGAGAGCGTACATCCCGGCTCCGTCGGCGAAGCCGGGGATGAGGGCGTCCAGGATCCGTGCGGCCATCCGGGCCGGGTCGGCGGTGGCGTCGGGCGGCCTCAGTCGCGGTGGTAGCCGGTATCCCGCGCGGTCGCCACCACGGGTGGTCGTCATGCCCGCTTCGCTGCTCACCTGGCCGTCCGGCTCCCATCGAGTTCCCGGGTACCCGGTGCGCCGCGGGGACAATCCGGCAAGCCGGGCGAAACCCACTGTATTGGCATTGCCGGCGTATCGTCCACCATGGGGACTGCCGCCACTGGATTGCACTACGCTGGCAGCAGCGTTCAGCACCGGGAGACGGGAAGCGCGATGACAATGCAGCCGGGCTGGGTTCCGCCGGGCGTCGACACGGGGAAGGCCAACATCGCCCGGGTCTATGACTGGTGGCTGGGCGGGGACCACAACTTCCGCGCGGACCAGGACGCGGCCCGGGCGATGATCGCCGTCGAGCCCAACGCCAGGGCCATCGCCCGCGCGAACCGCGCGTTTCTCGGCCGGACGGTGCGGTTCCTGGCCGCGGAGGCGGGCATCAGGCAGTTCCTCGACATCGGCTCGGGCATCCCGACCCAGGACAACGTCCATCAGGTCGCGCAGGAAGCCGCCGCGGGCACCCGCGTGCTCTACGCCGACGTGGACGATGTCGTCGTCGCCCACAGCAGGCTCATCCTGGACGGCAACGACGATGCGGCGGTCATCCAGGCGGACTTGCGCGACCCGGCCAGCATCCTGGCCGACCCGGAAACCCAGCTGCTGATCGACTTCAGCCAGCCCGTCGCGGTGCTCCTGGTCGCGGTGCTGCACTGCATCAACGATGCCGATAACCCGGAGCAGATCGTCGGCACGCTGCGCGACGCGCTTCCCTCAGGCAGCTACCTCGTCGTCTCCCACGCCTGCAGCGACTCCATCCCTGACCTCGTGTCCGCGCTGGAGACCGCGTACAAGAGCAAGGTGGCCGCCCAGGGCCGCACGCGCAGCCGGGCGGAGATCACCCGCTTCTTCGACGGGTTCACGCTCATCGATCCCGGGCTCGTCTGGCTGCCGCAGTGGCGACCAGGCCGGCCGCAGGACGTTCCTGAGCACCCGGAGCAGTACTGGTTCCTGGCCGGAGTCGGGCGGCTGTAGCGGCCTACGCCAGCCGGACGGCGTCCACCGCGAGGACGGCGAGCGCTATCGCGGCGAACATGCCAGACATCTTCCCATGAAAGCTGGTCCGGTACGGTTTGCGTCATGACTTCATTCCCCGAGGTAAAGATCAGCTCCGATCGCCTGGACATCAGGGAGTTCGGCCCGCACGACGCGGCCCGGGTCGAGAGCGTCCTGGGCCTTGAGGCGCTAGCGCCCGGCGCGCCGTCGCGGCCTGAGGGCATCGCCGGATGGCTGGCCGACGGCGTCCACGCGCCTCGCCGCGCTGGCACCGGGGTTCACCTCATGATGCTGGACCGGGCAGCCGGCCGGATCGTCGGCTCCATTTCCCTGTTCCACGCGGACTGGGAGGTCCGCTCGGCCGAGATCGGCTACGGAGTTCGCGGCGACGTGCGCGGCAAGGGCTACGCGACCGAGGCGCTGACGGCCGTGAGCCGGTGGGCGCTGGCCTCCGGCGGCATCCAGCGGGCCTGGCTGACCGCCAACACCGACAACGTGGCCTCCGTCCGGGTCGCGCAGAAGGCTGGCTTCACCCGCGAGGGCACCTTGCGCCGCGCGAGCCTGGAGGACGACGGCCTGCACGACCTCGCGCTCTTCTCGCTGCTTAACGACGAGGCCTAGAGCCCGCACGCGGCGGCGGTCGCAAGTCCCGCTCCCGCGACCGCCGCCGCGTCCCCCACATGCTCAGTAGTCATCGCCTCAGCCAGGGCGTTACACCGGCCCGAGGCAGGCTCTCACTGCGCGATTTGTCGACTTATCGACTGGGCAGGTGGAGTGGACCGCTTCTTGCTGTTATCACTCAGGGCCGAGCCGATCGAGTTCCGGCGGGGGATTTGAGTAGCTGCCGGGCGTGCAGCGCGAGCAGCAGCCGGAAGCGGCTGTCCGGTGCGGCAAGCGCGTCGCCGAACAGGTCACCGACCTGCCGCAGCCGGTAGCGGATCGTCTGCGGGTGAACGTGCAGCCGGCGGGCCGCGGCGTTGGCGTCGTCAGCGCTCTCCAGCCAGGCCAGCAGCGTCTGCGCCAGCCGGTCCGCCTGCTCGGGACGCAGCTGCCGCAACGGCGCGAGCGCCTCCCGGCTGAGCGCGGCGGCCAGGTCGGCGTCGGCCAGCAGGATGAGCGTGGGCAGGTGATCCTCGCACCAGACGACGCCATCCCCGTTATCGAGCAGGCCCCGCCGGGCCAGGGCCAGCCCCTGGCTGGCCCAGCGCAGCGAACCGCTGGCGCCGGCCAGCGGGACGGCGGGGCCCACGGCGGCCAGCAGCACCGTGGCGGGTCGCGTAGCGGGAGGCAGCGCGGCGGCAGGCAGGGCCGTGCCCGGCTGCGCCGTAGCGGGCAGCGCGGCGGTCGCGGGGACGGCCGCCAGCCAGCCGCGAAGCGCGGCCGCCAGCTGCCTCCGCCGCCCCGGCCCGTCCGGATCGGGGATGAGCAGGCACGGGTCGCGGCGGCTCAGGCCGGCCAGCACGCCTGGCGGCAACGGCGCCGGGTTGCTCCCGGCCGGGCGGGCGAGCGCGACGGCCGCCACCCGCCCGGGCAGTGGCCAGCCCGCCGCCTGGGCCAGGCTGGCGATCACCGCGGCCGGCGGCGGCGGGCTTGAGGTGAGCATGTCGAGCAGCCGCCGCCGCAACTGGCTGGTCTCGCCGGCCAGCTCGGCCTTGGCCTCGGCGTACCCGGCGGAGCACGACGCGGCCAGCTCATCCATGTACCAGAACACCGTTTCCCCGATGCGGGCGAACGCCTCCGCGTTCCCGTTCCCCTGGCGGGCCTGCTCCTGCAGCCGCTGCCAGGTCACGCGGGCGCCCACCCGCAGCGCGGCGTGCAGCGCCTCGAGGCTGCGCCCCTCCGCCGCCAGCAGCCGGCCCAGGTCGTGGAACATGGCGGCCGCCGACGCGGTCCCCCGTCCCTGGGCGACCCGGTCGGCGAAGCCCGCGACCGCGTCCTGTGCGACCCGGCGCACCGCCCTGGCGGCCGGGTCGTCGCCTGACTGGGCATACTCCTCCACTTCGCCCGTGATCGCGGCGGTGATGTCATCGGCGAGCGAATCGAGCGCGGGCAGCAGCCAGGCCGTGCCTGCTCCCTGTCCGCTGGGGACGGCCGACCACCTGGCCAAAAGTACGTCAGCGTACTTTTCCACGCCTTAGACGTTACTCGCCGGTAACGCCTCTGTCACGACCTCGATTTGTCGGCGCGTGACAAACCCGCGGCCGTACTCGCTCACCGGCGTGAGCAGACACGCCTCCAGCCCGGATCTCTAATGAGTGGGCAATCACCCCTTTTCATTAGGAGGCGCCGATGCCTTCCCCGCACATCCCGCGCCGGCTCCGCCGCGTGCTCCCGGTGGCTGCCGCGATCTCCGCGGCGGCCCTCGCCCTCGCGTCGGCTCTCGCCACCCCCGCCCGCGCCAGCACGAAGCTGCCCGTCAACTACGACTTCATCGCGGGGGCGACCCTCACCGCCCTCGCTCCCGACACGCCGCCACCGGGCGCTAACAACTGGTCCTGCCAGCTGACGGCGGCCCACCCCTACCCCGTCGTCCTCGTCAACGGGACGTTCGCGAACATGGATGATAACTGGCAGGCGGCCGCACCGCTGCTGGCCGACAATGGCTACTGCGTCTACGCCTTCAACTACGGGGGCGCGTCAGCCACTGACCCGATCCAGGGCACCGGCGAGATCGCCGCGTCCGCAGCCCAGCTCGCGACGTTCGTCGCCACCGTGCTGGCCAGGACCGGGGCGTCCAAGGTTGACCTCGTCGGTCACTCCCAGGGCGGCATGATGCCCCGGTACTACATCAGCTTCCTCGGTGGCGCGGCCACGGTGAATGACCTCGTGGCCCTCGCGCCATCGAACTACGGCACCACCCTGGATGGCATTACCGAGCTCGCCAGCCTGCTTGGCGCCTCAAGCGCCATCAACGGGGCGCTGAGCTCGGCCTGCGAGGCCTGCGTGGAGCAGGAGCAAGGGTCCGCCTTCCTGGCCAGCCTCAACGCCGCCCCTACGGTCCCCGGAGTGCACTACACCGTGGTCGAGAGCAAGGACGACGAGGTCGTCACCCCGTACACCAACGCGTTCCTCCCGGCCGCGCCCAACGTCACCAACATCACCGTGCAGAGCCAGTGCGCCCTGGACGGCAGCGACCACCTGGAGATCGCCGCTGACCCGATCGCGCTGGCGGACATGCTCAACGCCCTTGACCCGTCGGCCCCGGTCAAGGTCCCGTGCCTGGTGGTACTGCCAGTCACCGGCCCCGTCGGCCCGGTGCCGCCCCTGTAGCCCGCTCCTCCTGGCCGCCCGGCCCCACCGGGCGGCCATTTCACTGTCGATCGCGGCGGCAGCGCCGGCCGCGAGTGCGGTGCTGCTGCTACCGGTGAGCCACTGCGCTGGCGGCGCCGAACCAGCGGGGCAGCTGGCTGAGCAGGTCCCGCTGATCGTCGCCGGCCCAGGCCACGTGGCCGTCCGGCCGCAGCAGCACCGCGGGCACGTCCAGTTCCTCGCTGACGTCGGTGACGTGGTCGACCCGGTCGGCCCAGCCCGCGACGGAAAGCCGGCCAGCCTGGTCGAGCAGCAGGCCACGGCCGCCACGCATGAGCTCATAGAGACGGCCACGCTTCAGCTCGACGTCCCGCAGCCGCAGGCCAGCCAGCGGATGCTCAACGCCGACGTCGTAGCGGACCCCAATCGCGGTGATCTTCTCGATCAGGTACCTGTTGACCTCCTCGAAGTCCATGAGCTCGGTGACCAGCCGCCGCACCGCCTGGGCACCCGGCTCGGTGGACATCAGCTCCATCTGGGCGCGGGCAGTGGCCAGGACGTCGCTCGCCACCGGGTGCCGTTCCGCGTGGTAGCTGTCGAGCAGTCCCTCCGGCGCCCAGCCGCTGACCTCGGCGGCGAGCTTCCAGCCGAGGTTGAACGCGTCCTGGAGGCCGAGATTGAGGCCCTGCCCGCCCACCGGCGGGTGGACGTGCGCCGCGTCGCCTGCCAGCAGCACCCGGCCGACCCGGTAGCGGTCGGCCAGCCGGGTGGCGTCACCGAAGCGGGACAGCCAGCGCGGGGAGTGCACGCCGAAGTCCGTGCCGGCGAAGGCCCGCAGTTGCTGCCTGATCTCCTCAAGGGCCGGCGGGCCCGAGCGCTCCCCGGCCACCCCCGCCGCCGGGACCACGACGCGGTACACCCCTGCGCCGAAGGGCGAGAGGCCGAAGCGCCTGTGGGTCTTGCGAACCTCAGCCACCACGGCGGTCACTGTTTCCGGCGATACGCCCACCTCCATCTCACCGAGAAGCGTCTCGACCCGGGCGGGCTGCCCGGGGAAGGCGATGCCGAGCAGCTTGCGCACCGTGCTGCGGCCACCGTCACAGCCAACGAGGAAGCGCGAGCGCAGCCGCGTTCCGTCGGCCAGCGTGGCGGTGACCCCGTGGTCATCCTGGTCCAGTCCGACCAGCTCGCGGCCGCGCTGGATGTCGGCGCCAAGCTCGGTCGCGCGCTCGGCCAGCAGGCGGTCAGTGACGGGCTGCGGGATGCCAAGGACGTAGGGATGCGCGGTCTCCAGCCGGGCGGGCGCGGCCTTGTCGATGCCGGCGAAGAAACCCCCGACCGGGTACTGACGGCCATGCGCGAGGAACCGCTCGAGCAGGCCGCGCTGGTCCATCACCTCGATGCTGCGCACATGCAAGCCGAGCGAGCGGACGTACGCCGCCGGCTCCGCCTCCTTCTCAAGGACGACCACCCGCACGTTGTGCAGCCGCAGCTCACTGGCCAGCATCAAGCCGGCTGGCCCGCCGCCTGCGATGATCACGTCAAGCATGAGCAGCCTCCTGGGTGAATTCCCGGCTTCCGCCGGCTCTGGGCCCGGCCCGAGATTCTGCCGCACGACCCGGGCCTTGCCGCAAGCCCCCCGCTGCGGTATACGTTAGAAGTGGCAAGGAGCAGTGGCTCCCTGCCTTTTCTTTTCCCTGCCTGGCCCCGCCGGCGTTGTCCACCCGCCGGGCCGGCCGGCACGCGATGGTAGAAATGCCTGGTGACTGAGCCTAGTTTCGCCCCACTTAACGTGCTCCGCGAGGACGTGGCGCTGCCCGCGTGCGTGCTGCGTTCCGGTGAGCTGGACCGGAACCTGACGCGATTCCAGCGGTTCTGCGACGAGGCCGGAGTGCTGCTGGCTCCGCACGCCAAGACGTCGATGACCCCAGCCCTGTTCAAGCGGCAGCTGGCGGCGGGCGCCTGGGGCCTTACCTTCGCGTCGATGGCCCAGGTCCGCGTCGCCCGCCAGCACGGCGTGGGGCGCGTCTTCTACGCGAACGAGCTGGTTGGCGCGGGCGACATCCGCTATGTGTGCGCTGAGCTTCGCGGTGATCCTGACTTCGACTTCTACTGCCTGGCCGACTCGGTCGCGGGGGTGGAACTGCTCGCCGAGCGGGTCGCGAGCGCCGATCCCGGCCGGAGGATCAATGTGCTCGTTGAGTGCGGGCTGCCCGGTGGCCGCTGCGGAGTACGCGACGTCGCTTCCGCGGTGGAGGTCGCCGAGGCCGTGCACGCGGCGAGCGCCCAGCTGGCGCTTGCTGGCGTCGAGGGCTTTGAGGGGCTAGTGCAGGCAAGTGAGGCCAACACGCACGAGGCCGAGGTACGGGAGTTCCTCGCGTTCCTGGTCGCGGCGGCAAGGGCAATCGACGGCCGGGACCTCTTCGACCGCCGTGACATCCTGCTTAGCGCGGGCGGCAGCGCCTACTTCGACCTTGTCATCGACGAGCTGAGGCCAGCCTCGCTTTCCCGGCCGCACCATGTCGTCTTGCGCAGCGGGTGCTACCTGATCCATGACCGGGGCAAGTACGAGCAGCTGCTGGCCGACCTGCACCAGCGCGCCCACCGCGATGAGCCTGTCCTTGAAGCCGCCCTCGAGGTGTGGGCGCAGGTCCTGTCCGCCCCGGAGCCCGGGCTGATCATCCTCTCCGCCGGACGACGCGACTTTGGCCATGACGCAGGGAACCCCGTCGCGGTGACCCATGTCGCGCGCGGCTCGCAGGCCCGCCGCTCGCTGCGCGACGCGGGCTGGGAGATGATCGGCCTCAGCGACCAGCACGCGCATATGGCCGTGCCACCCGGTCACGGCGTCAAGGTTGGTGATCTCGTGGCGCTCGGCCCGTCGCACCCATGCACGACGCTCGATAAGTGGCGCACGATCTACCTGGTCGATGACGATTACTACGTCACGGAAGCAGCCGAAACCTGCTTCTAGCCAGTGACAAGGTGCCGTTTAGCTGGACCAGACTCCCCACAAGCAACGCTACGGGCCATCAGCGGCACAGGGCGACAGGGGGCCGCCTCAGACTGCAGCGAATTTGGACAGCGCCGACCTTAGCTTGTCGGCGGCCTCTTGGTCGGTCCGCTTGCCTCCCCCGACGAAGGCCTCGATCTGCCTGCGACATCGGCCACCGTCCGACAGCGTCACGCCGGTCTTGCCAAAGACGAACTCCTTGAAGCTGATCGTGCCGTCGTACCCGGCGGCCCGCCAGTCCGGCGCCCCGATGCCGAAGACCGAGGGATGCATGACCTGGAAGATGTCGGACAGGCCGTGCATGACGAGGTGCATCCGGTCCTCGAGATTGCCGTCGATGACGGCCATGAAGAGCCGGAGCAGCTCAATGTCCTCATGGGGCACCCTCCGGCTGCGGCTCCGAAGCGCCCGGATCTGCCGACGCAGGGTGTACTTCGCCGTTTCCCTCCCCGCAGTCGATGCCTCCTGGCGCACCACGGACCACTGGCGGTCGACATCCGCCTGGTCAAGAGAGTCGAACATCATGCCGAACGGGGTAGTCATCATCCGCTGCCAGACGGACGCAGCGGCCAGTTGCGCTCCCTTCACCCCGTTCATCGGGCTGAGCAGGATGTTGTGCCGCCCAAGTAGTTCGCCGTGGAGCATGGTTATCAGTTCGAGGTCGAAGTCGCCCTCCACATACAGGACCCGGGTGCCGGCCAGGATGCCCGGCCCCGATTTCCCGAGGCGCTGGAGCAGTCCCGCGAGGCTGCCACCGGGCCGATCGACGGTGAAGCTGCCTGGACCGTCGAACAGGGCGAAGTCAGCATCACCGACGAACTGGGCGGCGAGGTCGAGGCTGTGCGTGACGATGACCGTCCGCCCGGCGTGACCGTGCTCGGAAAGGATCTCGCCGAGGTGCCGCGCCTCGCTGGCGAACAGGTGAACCTCCGGCTCATCCAGCGCTACCCAGGACCTCTGGCTTGCGAACGGGCGCGGCCCCCCCGGCGGGATGAGCGCGGAGTCCAGGATCCCGCGCAGGACTGGGGTGAGATCGGTGACTGAATCGGCGGCGGCGGCCTCCCGCGCATACTGGGCGAGCTCCTTGAGCGTCTCCCTGGCAGTAAGCGCCGCCCACCGGCTGATCGCCCGGCTCGCCCACTCCAGCGGGATCCAGCCATCGTCGGCCCTGACCTGCCAGCTGAATCGATCCGCAGGCAGGCAGCGCAGCGCCACGCTCAACCCGGTGAGCAACTCGAGTCGGGCCGCGGAGCGAGTCGCGACCTCCCGCGCGAACGCCGTACCCGCAGATAGCAGCGATTCGGACTGCTCGTCGTCCGCGACGGCGATCAGCGCGTTGGCGGAAATCCGGTACGTGCCGCCGCAGGCGGTGAGGACGTCGTTGGCCCACTCGCGGAATGCGCTCTCGGTGGCACTCGCCAGGGACGCAGGGCTGAGCTCGTCCGGCACCGTCCACCGCGGGAGCGTGGCCTTCACGTGGCGCGGCGCGGCCGGGATCACCACGGCAGGGGCGGCCAGCGGGCTGTCCGCGGGCACGGCCGCCAGCGTGGCAGGAGCGTCACTCCCTTCCCAGGTCACGACCCAGCGCAAGGTGGGCAGACCAAGTTCCGCGGCCCACCATTCGTGGTCGTCGTCCGAGGCCCTGGCCGCTTCTGCCGCGCCGAAGAGGGCGGAGATGTCCTCGGACCCAGCGGCCGGATCGCCGGCCAAGGTCCTGGCGCGGGCGATCGCGAGGTACGGAGCGAGACGCGGTGGCAGCCGGGAGTAAACCCGCGGCGTGCCCTGGTTAAGGAGGGCGTTGAGCAGCCGGGTCTTGCCATAGCCGTTCGCGCCGATCATGATCAGCGACCGCTGGCCGTACGGAACGAACACCGGGCCGTCAAACGGCCGTCCAGGGGCAGCTATCCAGCCTTCAAAGCCGCCAGGCACGGTGGCCATGGCTACTTCACCACCCGGGCGATGACGCGATCAATCACTGGCCCAACCTTGCCGTCCTTGACGAAGGCGAGCACGTCGCTGCGTGTCTCCTGGTCCTTGCTAAGGAGCACGGTAGGTCGCGTGGTCATCCCGGTGGGCGCGTCGTAGAGCACGTCTTCCGCGCGCAGCGCGCGGTACAGCCGCCGGACCACGAAGTCCCTGTCTCTCGGATCGATGCCGCCGATGAATGCGTTCCAGCTGATGGAGTTGTCAAGGATGGCATTGGGCTCGCCTGCCCACCCGTGAGTGAACCGGGTCAGCCGGGTCCGCAGGATTTCCGTCACCCAGGCACGGAAGTCGGCGCCGTCCTTCGTGATGGCCGTGTCCGTGTCGGCCGTGGCGGACCCGGACTCGGCCGCCGCTCGCCGCGCCGCCAGTTGCGGGCCGAAGAAGGCCTCCCCATCGATGACCACGCTGGAGACATCAGCGTCGGCAAACCCGGTGTCCGGCAACTGGCAGTCGCGGAAGTCGGTCCTGATCAGCATCGTTCGGCCGAACGACGCCCGGCTCAGATCACAGCGCTCGAAGTAGCACGCAGTCAGGTTGGCGCCAGCTAGGCTGCCATCAAAGTACACGTCGCGAAAGAAGGTATCCGACAGGTCCCGCCTGGCCATGTTGCGCCCGATCTCCGGCGGTATCCGCAGCTTCTCCCCCTCGGGCGGGGGCCGCAGCAGGCACATCCGCAAGAGGTTGCGCACCAGTTTGTCACTGCTGCTCGCGACGCGCCCGAAAAGCTTCATGCGGGTCATGTCGCCAAGCTTGAGATCGGCCGTCCGCAGCACTCCCTCGGGAAGGTCACGGTCGGCGATCGCGGCTAGCGCCTTCGGGTCGCCCTCCTTGAGCCGGTTCGCAAGCGCGCAGCCTTGGAAGTAGTCACGCCACACCTGATGGCGCATTGTGGCGACTGGGCGCTCCGCTTCGTCGTTGTCGGGCAACAGGAAGTAATGACTTGCCAGGCCGTTCCACAAAGTCGGCCAGGTCGGCTGAGCCTCCTCTTCTGGTGCCGCCTCAGCCGCGAAGATTTCGAGGTCCTCGCGCGGGTAGCCCGGAGTGTCCTCGGTGAGCAGGTCAAAGGCGATGAGCTCCAGGTACCGCTGCTGCTGCTCATCGGTGAAGTCGTAGTTCTGCCTGGCCCGCTCGCGCGCGAATGTCTGCGTGGTGAGGTACTCGAGGAAGCTGCCTGCCCGCCGTACATCGCTGGTTGACCACTGATCGTTCGCGATGAGCTTGACGAACTCGGCCAGGAAGATCGGGCTGCCGAGGATGTCCGGGTTCCACTGCTCGTTGATGACAGCCTGCGCGCGGCCGAGCGCGTTCGTCCGGTCCGGGCCGTCGCCGAGTCGCTTGGCGACATATTCCTTGGCCTGTCCCTGGCTGAACGGCTGCAGGTCGATGACCTCGACGTCGGCCTCCGACAGCAGCGGGTCGGCGATCTGACCGACCGCGTCCGTGGATGTCCGGTAGAAGGTGGACCTTGTGGTAAGAAGAATCCGGCTGCGCGGTCCGGCACTGCTCACGAAGTCGGCGATGTTCTGCGCCGCGCCATCTGGGTTGGTCTCCACCATCTCGTCGTAGCCGTCGAGTATGAACAGGACACGGCCGAGCGAGACCAGATAGCGGAACGCTTCGGCGGTCAGGTTCGCGACGCCGAATGCATCCACGAACCTGAGCACGAGGCCGTCAAAGTCGGAGGTTCCCCGGCGGAACTTGCCAAATGAGATCAGGATCGGCAGCGGCGGCCGTTTTCCGTACTGCGCGCTTCTGTAGGCAGCAGCGAGCCGCCGGGCGAGGATGTGCGTGATCTTGCTCTTGCCATGCCCGGCGGGGGCGACCACGATGCACAGCCGGGGCGTCTGACCGCGTGCCCACTTCTTATGCAGGTAAACCTGGGCATTCTCGATTAGGCCGAAGTCGGGCACGAGGGCGGTCTGCGGTACCCAGTCCTTCTCGTTCAGCAGCGCTGGCTCGAAGATCGGCGGCTCGTCGCGCCGCCTTGTCGCTGGGCGACTCGCCCGGTCGTCGTCGAATGCGAGTCCGCCCAGCGCGTAGCAGATGCTCTCCGGTCGCAGGAACCCGTCCAGGCACTCTGACAGTGGCTGCACTCTCCTGACAAGGTCACGCACCGCCGGGCGAAACTCGTTCACGTAGTCAGCCAGGTAGTCAGGAATGACCATCTCGGTTCTCGCGGGATCTACCCCCGTGCCGCGCAATAGGTCCGTCAGGTTGACGGCGGCCCCGCCAGGCGCTGGCTCGTAAGTGATATAGCAGTTGATTAGGTGACTGTCATCATCTGCCTGTAGCAGCATGATTCCGGGGGCCAGCTCACGCGGCTGGTACAGGTCCAGTCGCTGGGCGACCAGGAACCCGTAGAGCAGCTCAAATGTGGACTTCCCTCCCGCGAACGCTCCAGCCCCACTGCCATCTGTGTTTGCCACATTCCCTCCCCGGCCTAGAGCAGACTGTATGGAAGCCTAGACCAGTGCCCCCTTTAGTGCGACATGTAGATATTCGCGAGGGCGAGCCCGGGGGCCATTCGTGCCACGCCGTGCCGCTCCAGCGGACGGCGAATGCCCGTAAATGCCCGCGCCGGTCATTCGTCCGCAGCTCCCGTCGCCAGGCACAGATCGACCGCTCAAGGGGGACGGGCAGCGGCGGTTACTCGTCTTCTGCCTCGAGAAACTCCTCGGCGACCGCGGCCATCGTGATGTCCCCCGGCTGCAGCCCTTGCGCTACCCCGGGTGGGCTGCTCGGGTTGATCTTCACGAACTTGGGGACCTCGGGCTCCGTCCAGATGACTTTCCTGCGGCGATTGACCCAGCGCCTGATCCTGATCATGGCTGGGGCACTACCCGGAAAATCGCGAATCATCATCGCGATCTCGCCGGCGACGCAAGTTCCTGATGAGCGTCGGCGGCCGGCCAGCGAGCTGTTAGGATCTCGAGGCAGGAGCAGGCAGGGCTTGGCACCGGGAAGTGAGTCATCGCCGCGGACAGGGCCGACCTCATCGTCGTGGGGGCTGGGCTGACGGGCGCGGCCGCCGCCTGGGCCGCGACCTCTCGCGGACTTGACGTCATCGTCGTCGAGGCATTCGGGCCGGGGCACCGGAAGGGAAGCTCCCACGGCAGCGCCCGGATCTTCCGCCGCGCTTACCCTGACCCGTTGTACGTCCGGCTCACCGGACAGGCCGGACGGCTGTGGCGACAGCTGGAGGCCGAGGCGGGGCAGCCACTGCTCGCCCTGACGGGCGAGGTTGACTTCGGCACGCCCGAAGTCCTGGAGCAGATGGCATCGCTGCTGGCGGGGTGCGACGTCGAGGCGCAGGTGCTCCGGACCGGGGAAGCGGCCGAGCGCTGGCCAGGCATCGACTTCCACGGCGGCCCGGCGCTGTTCCACCCAGAGGCGGGCGTGCTCGACCCGGAGTCGGCCGTGACGGCGATGCTCCGCCTCGCGACCGGGCACGGTGCCCGCGTCCTGTTCGACACGCCAGCCGAGGGATTCACCGCCTCGGCCGACGGCACGTCTGCCCGCGTGCACACGCCAGCGGGCACGCTGACCGCCCCGGTGGTCGTCGTCGCGGCCGGCCCGTGGGCGGGCCCGCTGCTTGACGGCCTGCTCGAGCTGCCACCGCTGACAGTGACCAAGCAGCAGGTCTTCCACTACGCCCCGGCCGGGCCCGCGGCCCGGCCCTGGCCCGTGGTCATCCACCACGACCCGCACATCAGCTTCTACGGCCTGCCGGGCGGGCGGGACGGTGGCGCGCCGGGCGCCCTCAAGCTGGGCGAGCACGGCAACGGCACGGTGACAACCGCGGCGGGCCGGGACTTCTCCGTCGACCCGGCTGCCCGGCAGCGGGCGACGTCGTTCGTGGCCAGCCGGCTCCCCGGCCTTGCGCCCGTCCCGCTGAACGAGGCGACCTGCCTGTACACCTGGACACCGAGCGAGGACTTCATCCTGGACCGTCCCGGCGCGGGCCCATTCGTGGTCGCCTCGCCCTGCTCCGGGCACGGGGCCAAGTTCGCGCCGCTGACCGGGGACATCATCGCCGATCTCGCGATCGGAGGATCGTCAGCGGACTACCGCTTCTCGCTGGCCGCCCACCTGGCACGCTAGGAGCTGGCGTGCATCGCCCGGGAACCGTGCCGCGCGGCATTGCGCTCACCGGCCAGCGCGAGGCAGGGCTCACCCGGCTTCCCTGGATGCCGTCACCGCGGCCCGGCCGCGCACCGACCCGGTCGCGAGCAGGCAGCCGGCGATGATGAGCGCGAACGACGCGACCATGGTGGCGGTGAGCGGCTCGGCGAGCAGCGTGACGCCCGCGATGACCGCCACCACGGGGTTGACGTAGGTGAACACCATGGCCCGCGAGGTGCCAGCCTCCCGGATGAGCTCGAAGAACGTGATGAACGCGAAGGCAGTGCAGACGACGCCAAGCGCGGCCAGGGACGCGAGGACGCCGCCGCCCGGCACGTGGTGCGGCCAGTTGAGGATGGCCGCGGGCGCGTAGACGATCGCCGCGAGGACGAGGCAGGCCGCCGTGAGGACCAGGGACGGCACGTCCGCGAGCTTCCGCGCGACGATGATCGGGGCGGACGCGTAGCCGACGGCGACCAGCAGCATCTCGGCGATCGGCCAGCCACTGCCCCGGTTCAGGTCGGGGGCGGCCAGCACCGCGACCCCGGCCAGGCCGATGACCAGCCCGGCCCACCGAAGGCGGCTGAGCCGTTCGGTGCCGCCGGTGAGCTTGGCGACCACCACGCCGATGCTCGGCACGGCTGCCACCAGAAGTCCTGCCAGCGAGCTGGGCAATTGCCGTTCTGCCTGGGATAGCAGTCCCCATGGTCCCACCACCTCGAGCCCGGTGAAGGCGACCAGCCACGGCCAGTGCCTGCGCAGCGTGTCCCAGTGGCCTGAGCGGAGCGCCAGCGGAAGCAGGACGAGCGCGCCCAGCGCAGTCCGGGCGAACACCACCACCGGCACCGAGACGCCGCCCACCGCGACCTTGATCAGCAGGTAGGGAATGCCCCACACCACGCACATGACCCCGAACAGGATCCAGCCCTTCCGGCTCACCGGCACCCCGCATTCAGCAGACCTCAGCTACGAGACGAGCATCCGCCAGGCCGGCTCGCGGTGTCGCCGTCGCACCCGCACGCCCTCCACGCCACTGTCGCCGCACTCAGGATGCCAGAACCGGGCAATCGGTGCATCTCCTGGCCGGGCGGCTGATCCTGGTCGCGGTCGTGGTCGCGGCCGCGACGGCGACCACCACCGTGCCCGCCGGGTGAGGTGTTCCTGGCGGGCACGGTGGTGCCTACCGGGGACGGAAATGGGGGAGGCGGAAGGCGGCTGGCTTCAGGTCGGCCCGTCCGGGCAGGGCCTGAACGAACCGCTCGAAGGCGGCATACACCTGGCGGCCCTGCCTCCTGCGGGTCTCCAGGATGTAGTCCTCGCAGGCGTCATAGGTGCGAGCCATGAGGTTTCCCCGCAGGGAGGCGATCGTTGCCCGGCTGAGCACCCCTGACTCATACAGGTCGCACATGTACTCGTAGTAGTCGAGTATCTTCACCAGGTGGCGTTCGGTCGACTCATCCAGGGAGCGGTACAGCACTCGTTCCCCGTTGTTGATTAGCCTGGTGACCTGGTAGGTGGCTTCCGCGAGTGGCTCCGAGATCGACAGGTTCGCGATGACCTCGGCGGTCCGCGTCACCCTTTCCGACCGGCGCGCCTGCTGGTAGGTCACCCACCACGTCACCAGGGCGACCAGGACCGCGCACGAGGTCAGGATGTCGCCCACGTTCACCTGCATGCGCCCGCACGACCCTTCTCGCGAACACGATCGCCAGGCACGCCTCCGCATAGCTGCGCGCCAGCCCATCGTGTCACCGCCAGCGGCACTACGGGAAGAGCCTGCGCAGGCCCGGCGGCTCAGGGCCGGTGACCGTGCGGCGCACCCGAGCCGGGGCGCGGCGGCCGGCCGGCTTCGCGGAACAGCGGCGGAAGGCAGCGCAGCATGAGCACGGACCAGGTGACATGGGTGACGGCCGGGGCGAGGACTCCGCCGGAGGCGTCGCGCTGCCTGACGGCCAGCAGGTAGAACCGCGCGGAGCCTGCCCTGGCGCCGAACGATGCCCGCAGCAGTACCGTCGCCCCAAGCCAGGCGGCACCGAGCCAGGGGGCGCGGCGCCCCGTCACGAGCGGGCCCGGCGGGCCTCGCGCCGCTCGCGCAGGGCCGTGCGCACGGCATCGTCGTACGGCCTTGGCTGGATCGGGATCAGGTCCCTGAGCGACTGGTCCCGCACGATCACCTCATTGGTCATGGAGTCGACCAGGGCCCGGCCCGTTCCGGTGTCGATGTCGGTGACCAGGGTGAGCCATAGCGAGGACAGCCAGGGGGTGAGCAGCGGCACCGGCAGCAGGAGCAGCGGGCGCCTGCCGATGGTGGCCGCTCGCCGCAGCATCGTCGAGTACTGGAGAACCTCCGGGCCGCCGGCCTCATAGACCCGGCCTGAGGCTTCCGCCGGCTCCAGCACGCCGGCCAGGTACGTGACCACGTCGTCGACCGCCACGGGCTGGGTGCGAGTGCCGACCCAGCGCGGGGTGACCATGACGGGCAGGTGCTCGACGAGCTGGCGGGTCAGCTCCCACGATATCCCGCCGTGCCCGATGATGATCCCGGCCCGGATCACGGTGACCGGGACTCCCCCGGTGGCGAGCAGGCCCTCGACCTGACGGCGGCTGCGCAGGTGGGCGGACAGGTTGTCCGCCTCGTCGCCCAGGCCACCCAGGTAGACGATGCGGGACAGTCCGGCCCGGGCCGCGGCCTGGCCGAACGTGGCCGCCCCGGCGGCATCCTTGCGCTCGAAGTCCGCGTCATGCAAGGAGTGCACCAGGTAGTAGGCGGCCCGGCAGCCCGCCATCGCCCGCGCCAGCGAGCCCGGGTCCTGGACGTCGCCGCGCACCGGCGTGCCCGCCCCCAGGTACCTGGCCGGATTCCTGGTCATGGCGGCCACGTCGTGGCCCGCCTGGTCCAGGGCCACGCACAGCCGCCGGCCAACGAAGCCGGACGCCCCGGCCACCAGCACCTTCACCAGGCACCCCCGCGCCTCCCGTGGCCAGGCCCGCGCTTGCCGCCGGGCCGGCCGTCCCCTAGCCGGGACTTACCCGGTCCTGCCCGCGCGCCCGGGCGGGTACACCCGGGCGCACGGACGATCCGGGTGACCGGGTGCTAGGCGTCCCTGACGACCTGGTAGGCGAGGAAGACCAGGCCGTTGCCGATGGTCCGGCTGCTGGTGAGGCGCAACGGCCGGGTGCCGCTGGCCTGGCCGAACAGGCGCTCACCGTCCCCGACCACGACAGGAAAGATGAACAGGCGCAGCTCGTCCACGAGGTCGAGGTCGATCAGCGCGCGCCCGAGCTGATAGCTGGCATAGACGACGATGTCCCCGTCCACCTCCTGCTTGAGCCGCCTGACCTCAGCCGCCACGTCGCCTCTCAGGACCGTCACGTTGGTCCACCTAGGGTCTTGGAGGGTCGCGGACACGAGGTACTTAGGCAGCCGGTTGAGCCGGTCGGCCCACTCCCCCGGCCGGGACGCCCACCGCGCCGCGAACCACTCATCGGTGCGGCGGCCCAGCAGCAGGGCCGCGGCGGCCAGCGCCTCCGCGTGCTCGGCCTTGCCCCATTCCTCAAGGTCCTTGCCCCCATGCTGGGCGAACCAGCCACCACGGCCGAAGCCCTCCAGGCCGTCGGGGTCCTGGATCACTCCGTCGAGCGACATGTTCGTGCTGATGACGATCTTTCCCATCGCGGTCCTCCCTTTCGCCGCTGCCGTCAGCGGGCACCGCCAGGGGCCGCGCTCCCGCTGAGCGACGGCCCGGCGCCCGGATCGTCCGGCCGCCGATGATGGATACACCGTGGTGCCGGGAAACTGGGCGCCCGCGGACCGCCCAGTCTGGCCCGTGCGCGGTGTACATACATCGGAGGCGGGAAGCGCCGGGCAAGAGGGAGACGGTCATGAAGCTGGCAGTATCCGACCTGATCGCACGGGCACGGGCCGGGGATGGCGCGGCATTCCGTGACCTGACCGAGCCGTACCGGCGGGAACTGCAGGTGCACTGCTACCGGATGCTCGGATCACTCCAGGACGCCGAGGAAGCCGTGCAGGACACGCTGCTCGGCGCCTGGCAGGGCCTCGGCGGGTTCACCGAAGAGCGCGCCTCGCTGCGCACCTGGCTGTACAAGATCGCAACGAACAGGTGCCTGAACGCGTTGCGCTCGGCCCGGCGGCGGGCCGCCAAGGAGTGGGACGTGCCCAGCGTGGAACCGCCCGAGCCGACCCGGCTCGGCGAGGTTGTCTGGCTGCAGCCGTATCCCGACGGCCTGCTGGAGGGAACGGTCCGCGCGTCGCCCGGCCCGGAGGCTCGCTACGAGCAGGCCGAGGCCATCTCGCTTGCCTTCATCACCGCGTTGCAGGTGTTGCCACCGCGCCAGGTCGCCGTGCTGATCTTGCGCGACGTCCTGGGATTCCATGCCAGCGAGGTGGCAAGCATGCTGGACGTGACCGTCGAATCGGTCACCAGTGCCCTCAAGCGGGCCCGTGCCGGGCTGCAGCGCCGCCTGCCGCCGGGCGACGGCCGCCAGCAGCCGCCCGCCGGATCCCCAGCCGAAGAGGCGATCGTGGCCAGGTTCGTGACCGCGTGGGAATCCGCCGACCTCGACGCGCTGGTGGCCCTGCTGACCGACGACGTGTTCGTCTCGATGCCGCCGATGCCCTTCGAGTACGCGGGCCGGGACGCCGTGGCAGGGTTCTGCGGAATCCTGCTCGGCGGGGGCCGCAGGTTCGACCTCGTTCCGGCGCGCGCTAACGGCCAGCCGGCGTTCGGCGCCTACGTGCGCGCCCCTGACGGCATGCGCCACGGGACCGGCCTTTACGTGCTGACCCTGGCCGGCGACCGGATCCGGGCCATGGTCCGGTTCGAGGCCAGCCTGCTGCCGTGGTTCGGGCTGCCACGAGCGCTTCCCAGCTGACCGGCCGCGAGAACAAGCCCCAGGAACAGCGGCCCGCCGCGATCGCTGGCGTCAGCTGGCGGCCGGCCCGGTGGTCACGGCGGCGGCTCGCTGGCTGGCCCGCGCTCGATGATCGCGTGCGCCGGGCAGTCAAGCAGCGCCCGCCTGGCCGGCTGCTCCAGTTCCCGCGGCAGGTCGGCCTCGGCGGTCAGGCCGCGTTCCAGCGACGCGTAGCCCCACTCGTCCAGCGAGAACACGGCCGGCGCGTGCGCGGCGCACTTGCCGAAGCCGTCGCAGATGGTCCGGTCGAGCTTGATCTTCACGGTGCCCTCCTCACAGTGCCCGCTTTACGGTGCCCGCTTCACCGGGCCGCCAGGGGTGGCGTGATCGAGTCGGGGCTGAGGGCCAGCGGGCCGGCGGTGGCCGCGAAGTCCGTGGCGGCACAGGCCGGGCAGGCGTCCCGCTGGTGAGCGTCCACCTCGGCCGGGAACTCCCGCAGCAGCGTGGCGGCGACGGCCGCGGCTGCGTCGAGGGTGCCGCAGGCGCCCCGGCCGGGCAGGAAGCCGGACCAGTGCGCCAGCCGGGCGATCTCGGCTGGCCCGGCCTCGCCATTCGCCAGGGCGGCGGCGACGCCGGCCATCGCCGCGGTGCCGTTGAAGCACGATCCGCACTGGCCGGCGTTCTCCCGGCCGAAGTAGGCCAGCAGGGCAGCGGCCAGGCCAACCGGGCAGTCTCGGGCGCCGAGGACGACGATGGCGCCGCAGCCCAGCCCGCTGCCCCGCGCCCGCAGCGCGTCGTAGTCGAGCGGCAGGCCGTGTCCGCGCGCGTTCAGCAGGCCCGCGAAGTAGCCGCCCATCAGGTACCCGCGGGCCGGCCCGGCCAGCCCGCCGAGGACCTCGGTGGCCTCGCCGAGCGGAATCCCGAACGGCACCTCGTAAAGGCCCGGCCGCGGCACCGCGCCGCTGAGGGTCATCAGGAACGAGGGGACCTGCCCCGCCGCCCCGCCGGCGATGGCGGGCAGGCTGGCGATGGTCTCGGCGTTGCCGACCAGGGTGGGCAGGCGGGCGACGCCCTCCTCGAAGGGGCGCGGCGGCTTCTCCGACGGCTTGGCCGGGCGGCCGTTGATCGCGTTCACGGCCGCGGTCTCCTCGCCCGCCACGTAAGACGGCCGCACCCGATGGACGCGCAACTCGGCCGGGGCTCCGTCCAGCTCGGCCAGGGCCGCCTTCAGGCTGAGCGCGGCGGCGGTGTCGCTGACGTAGAAGTAGACGGTGCCCGCGCCAACGGCCCGCGCCGCCCGCAGCGCGCCGTCGATCACCAGGTGCGGCCGGGACCGCAGCAGCCAGCGGTCCTTGACCGACGCAGGCTCGCCCTCCTCGCCGTTGACGATCACGACCTTCTCCCCTCGCCGGCCGGCGACGGCGGCCAGCTTCCTGGCGGCGGGGAAGGCGGCGCCGCCCCGGCCGCGCAGGCCGCTCGCGGCGACCGCGTCGATCAGGCCCGGTCCGGCCAGGCCAGGCAGGTATCCCCCGGCCGCCTCGTAGGCAGCACGGTCCTCCCAGTCGGCCTGGCGGCGCAGCAGGCGTGGCCGCACCGCCGGATGGGCACCGGTTGTCAGAGCTGGCACGACGGGCCGAGCCCCCTTTCTCCTGACGTGAGCCCCGCGCATCAGGCGTAGACGATGCGGACCTCGGCGTTGAGCGCCGCCTCCAGCGCGGTGTGCAGCCGGCTTTCCGGCACCCGCCGCGCGTCGGCCCGCGGGATCGTGACGGTGACGATCTCCTCGTCGTTGCTCCAGGCACGCTCGACCCTCGCGGTGAGCCCGAAGGCAGTGACCACGCCGAGCACGTCCTCGTCCGTGCCCCGGCTAAGGAAGGTCGCGGCCCCGGCGACCGGCCCCGGCCCGCCGAGTGCCTCGGCGCACCGGTCCCGCGCCCACGCCGACAGCGCCGCGATGTCCGCGCCCGGCACCAGCAGCTCGATCTCCCTGGCGTGCGCGGGGACCTTCTCGAAGTCGGGCGCGATCACCTCAAGGCCGCTGTCCCGCAGCGCTTGGACGGCGGCGGCCAGGCGGGTAGGCGCCAGGTCACCCGCCGGGTTCAGGTTGACCCGGATGACCGCGGTCCTCACCCGCGCCGTGCCTTCATGTGCTGGTGCCTTCCTGGGCTTCCTGGCCTGCCTAAGCCGTGATGATGACCTTGTGGTCGAGCACCTTCACCGGGTAGGTCCGGATGCTCCACTCGGGCTTGACCGCCGTGGTTCCGGTGGCCAGCTCGAAGCCCCACTGGTGCCAGGGGCAGTAGACGAACTCCCCGTCCCTGATGACCCAGGCCCCGCCGGGAGCGTCGTCGCTGACAACGCTGCGGCCGTGGACGCGCCCGCCGCACAGCGGCCCGCCCTCATGCGGGCAGTAGTTGGCGATCGCGTAGAACGCGCCGCTGACGTTGTAGACGCCGACGCCGTGCCTGCCGATCGGGAACACCTTGTGCGTTCCTGGCGGTATCTCGTCCGCCCCGCACACCACGTGCTCCCGGCCCTGGGGCAGGGAGCACGGCGGGCCCGGTTGCGCACTAGTAGACAAAGGCCTTGCCGTCCAGGGCGGTGACGTGGGTCGGCACGGTGGCGTAGGTCTCGATGCCGTTGAGGTGCATCACCGCGTCGCGCATGCCCTCGGGCAGGTGCTTGACCAGCCAGCGCGGGTCATCGAACGTCCAGTGCGGGTAGTCGGAGGAGAACATCAGGATCTTGTCCGCCTCCATCCACTCGAACGCCCTGGTCAGCTCGAGCTTGTCCGCGGGATAGTCCAGCGGCTGTGTGGTGAACTTGATGTGGTCCTTGATGTACTCCGACGGCTTGCGCCTGATCTCAGGGATGTCGCTCCTGCGCGCGTCGTAGATGGCGTCAAGCCGCCACATCAGCGGCAGGATCCAGGAGAACGCGTGCTCGACGAGGACGATCCTCAGCGTGGGGAAGCGCTCGAAGAGGCCGTCGAAGACCATGCTCATGACCTGGTTAGCCGCCAGCAGCGAGTAGGTCACCATGAAGTCGTGGTTGTAGCTGGGGAACCCGACCGGGGGCATCGGCAGTTCCTCGTGGTAGCCGCGGGACAGGTGGCAGCTGACCGGCAGGTCGTGCCTGACCGCGGCGGCCCAGACCGGATCGTACTTCGGGTCGCCCCAGGCCGGGCGGGGCTCGGCGTTGATGAGCACCTGCGCCATGTACGGGTGGCCAGCCCACTGCTCGATCTCCGCCGCCGCGCCCGCCGGGTCCTCGATGCCCGCGCAGATCGAGCCGCGCCACCGCTCGTGCCAGTTGGTCGCGCTGTCGAGCCAGTGCTTGTCCTGCCAGACGTTCATGGCGTGCTTGTAGGCGCTGGTCACCTCGGGGATGAAGTGGCTGCGCCCGCCAGGCTCGAGAATGCCGATGTCTGAGCCCGCCTCGATGATGAGCTGCCGGAACGCCAGCTCGGGATCCGATCCGGGGAAGCCGCCATCGGGCGTGAACGCGTCCACCCGCATCGCCTTGGCGTGGGCGTAGTCCGGCGCGTCGTAGTTGATCGTGTCGCCGTACGGGTGCGACAACAGGTACCTGGACCGGATCGGCTCCGGCACGTACTGCGCGATGACCCCCGGCTTCGGCACCGGGTGGACGTCAGAGTCCACCACGCGCACCGGCACCTTCCTGGGGGCGGGCACCCGGGGGCGGGATTCCAGCGTGGTCATGGATGTCCCCTTTCGCGGAACGACCTGAGCGGGGATGCGTCAGGCGGGCAGCATGGCTGACTCGAGGCGGTAGAGCCTGGCGGCGTTGCGGAACAAGACCTTGTCCCGCTGCTCATCGGTCCAGGCCGACGGCAGGTCCGCATGGTCGCCGAAGTGCCAGTGCGGGTAGCTGGAGCCGTACATGACCATGTCTTCCTTGCCGGTCATCCGCAGCCACTGCGAGGCCATCTCCGCGTGCCCAGGGCCATCGACCTTGCCGTGCACGAAGTGCACGTGGCCGGGCAGGTAGGCACTGGGCATCGCAGGCGCCCACGGGGTCTGCTCCAGGTGCGGGCGGCCGAAGGTGTCCATTCGCCACATGAACGGGGTGAGCAGGTCCCCGCCTCCGTCGGCGAACACGAGCTTCAGGTCAGGAAAGGACTCGAAGACACCCTCGGCGATCATGTTCATCAGGTGATAGATGTAGTTCAGCCCCATGAAGCTGAAGTACTGGGCGTAGGTGCGGGGCGGCCCGGACGGGGTCGGCGCGTGGTCGATGCCGGTCCCCGCCTCGATGTGCACCGCGACCGGCAGCCCGGCCTCGGCCACCGCCTGCCACAGCGGCCAGAACTGCGGCTTGCCGTAGAGCGTGTGCGACTGCAGCGGGACGCCGACCTGGACCACCCGGGGGTGATCCTTCCATCGCCTGAGCTCCTTGAGCGCCCCGTCGATGTCGTCCGGGCAGACCCTGATGGTGCCGCGGAACCGCTCGCCATAGGTGTGGTGCTCCAGCCAGCGGTGGACCAGCATCTCGTTGGTCGCGGCGGCGATCGCGCTCGCCAGGTGCCGGTCCGGCAGGCAGCCGCGGGTCATCGGGTGCAAGATCGCCAGGTCGATCCCGCGCTCCTCAAGCAGCTGGCGGCCGGCGAAGGCGGGATCGGAGCCAGGGTACGTGCCTGGCCGCCGCGCCCAGGGCACGTACTCACCGCCCGGGGCGCCATACCAGTCCTTCTCGTAGTCCGGGATTCCCCGGCTGGAGTACGGCTCGCGCAGGTGGGCGCGCAGGTCGCTGTTGTCCTTGAAGAACACGTGCACGCTGGCGTCGATGATGCGGCTCATGTTGCCCCTGATGCCGTCGGCCCCTCAGTGCCGGGGACCAATGATACCTAACATTTGTTCTCACGAACGTAACACCGGGAACCCGGGCGGGCAAGGCCTGGCCAGCGCTAAGGGCCTGGCCAGCGCTAAGGGCCTGGCCAGCGCTAAGGGCCTGGCCAGCGCTAAGGGCCTGGCCAGCGCTAAGGGCCTGGCCAGCTAGCGGGCGGCGCCGGCCAGGATGGCCCGCCTGATGAACTCGCGAACCGGGGCCGCCCCGACGGTGGCGAGGCCGCGCATCGGGGCCCACATGATCTCCCTGACGCACGAGGCGACGAGCGCGGGCTCGGCGGCCAGCCGCAACTCCCCGGTCGCGGCACCCCGCTCGATGAGGCCGACCAGCATCGCGTACCTTGCCAGCGCGCCGTCCCTGTAGTGGCTCGCGGCCTCAAGGGACAGCACCCTGCCATTGCCCTTGAGCATGTCGATCTCCCGGCTGAAGTGCCGTCCGGCCTGATCAAGCAGCCAGCAGATGGCCTCGATCGACTCCGCCACGCCTGCGCCGGCCGCGAGTACCTCGGTGTAGGCGGCGAGCAGCCGGTCGGAGAACTCCGAGAGGATTGCCCGGACCATGGCGTCCTTGGACTCGAAGTACCGGTACAGGTTGCCCGGCGACAGGCCCGCGGCGTCGGCGATGTCGCGCACCGTGGTGGCCTCGAACCCGCGCTGGGCGAACTCGGCCCGGGCCACGTCCAGGATCAGGCCCGCCCGTTCCCGCTGGCGCTCCTCCGCCTCGGCGGCCCACCGCGCGCGGGCCTCGGTAACGGCGCGGATGGCCATGGACCTCCCGCCCCGCTCGGCCGAGGCCGGACGCCGGCTCGCGGTGTCCTCCGGTGCGGCAAGGCCGTCGAAGATGACCGAGGCGACGCAGTCAGCGAAGGCCGCCGGCCCTCCGTCCGGTGCTCCCCGCTCCCACACCATGACCCCGGCCATCGGCATGGTCTCCCGCAGCACGTGCCGCAGGATGCGCGGGTCGACCTGCTCGTCGATCGCCCCGGCGGCAGCCGCCGCGCCGATCAGGTCCCGCCAGCGGCCGTCCAGGCTGGCGGGCTGAGCGCGCACCACGGCCTTCAGTGCCGCGCTTGCCGTCGTCGGCGCGTCGTACATGCTGATCTGCAGCGCCGCCCGGTTCCTGCCGGACAGCTCGGCGATGACCCGGGCGAAGGCCCGCAGCGCGGCCACCGGGCCCGCCTGGCCCGGCCGGAACTCTCCCGCCGCCCGGGCCAGGTCCGCGTGGTACTCCTCGACCAGCTCGACCGCGATCGCTTCCTTGGACGGGAAGTGATGGTAGAGGCTGCCCGCCAGGATTCCGGCCGCGGCCGCCACCTCCCGCATCGACGTGCTGCGGTACCCCTCAGCGGCGAATAGCCCCGCCGCGGCCGCCAGTATCTCATCGCGGCGGCGCGGCCGGACGGCCGGGGATGAGGCGGTCACCCCGCCATTCTGGCATCCCAGCCGCGGGCTCACGCATATCTTGCGCGGCTGAAAGGTGCTCATGAGCGGATCGCGCGTCATGACGCCTGACCATTTACCGAATTAGCCCAGGGAGCGCAGCACCGCTAGTTTCTTGGCTGCGGGCCGGAAGGAGCGAGGAGGCGCGCTGGGTGAGGCCGCTACGACAGCTCGCGCTTGAGGATCTTGCCGGTCGCGGTCATGGGGAGGCTGTCGACGATCACCACGGTCCGCGGGTACTTATAGGCCGCCATGTTCTCCTTCGACCAGGCGACGATCTCCTCCGGCGTGGTCGTCGCGCCTGGCCGCAAGATCACGTACGCCTTGACCTCCTCGCCATGGGACTCATCGGGCACGCCGATGACGGCGGCGAGCGAGACCGCCGGGTGGACCATGAGGACTTCCTCGATCTCCCGCGGGTAGACGTTGAAGCCGCCCCTGATGATCATGTCCTTGGTCCGGTCGACGATGTAGTACCAGCCGTCCGCGTCGCGCTTTCCCAGGTCACCGGAGCGGAACCAGCCGTCCGGGCTGATCACGGCGGCCGTTGCCTCCGGGCGCTTGTAGTAGCCCTTCATGATGTTGGCGCCGCGGATCGCGATCTCCCCGATGGCGTCTGGTGTCCACTCAGCCGGCTGCCAGCTATCGGGGTCGATGAGCTCCATCTCGACGCCAGGGATCGGCACCCCGATCGAGCCGGGCCTGGCCGGCTCGCCTAGCTTGCTGAACGACGCGACGGGAGCCGTCTCCGACAGCCCGTAGCCCTCAAGGATGGTGACACCGAACCTGGCCTCGAACGCCTTGTGGATCTCCACCGGCAGCGCCGACCCGCCGCAGGAGGCGATCCGCAGGTTCGCGCGCAGGCTCACCAGGTCGACGGTGTCATCCAGCGCGCCAAGCAGGCCCCAGTACATCGTGGGGACGCCCGCGAAGAACGTGATCTTCTCCCGCTCCATCAGCTCGAGCGCCGCGCGGGCCTCGAACCGGGGCAGCATGACGATCGTCCCGCCGTAGCACAGCGCCGTGTTCTGCACGCAGGTCTGGCCGAACGCGTGGAACAGCGGCAGCACCGCCAGGTACCTGTCGGGCCTGTCGCTGCTCGCGCCGAACAGCTGCGCGCCGACGAGGACGTTGTCGCGCAGGTTCCTGTGGCGAAGCTCGGCCCCCTTGGGCTGGCCGGTCGTGCCGGAGGTGTAAAGGATGACCGCGGTGTCGTCCTCGCTGGTCGCGACGGTGTCGAACGCCTGCGGCACCGCGGCGATCGCCTGGAAGATCGTCTCCGTTCCCTCGATGGGGGACGGCGCCGTCATGTCCACCGGGATGACGAGGAAGTGCTCGCAGCCGTCGGCCGCCTGGAAGCCCGCGTGCCCCTCGGTGCCGATCGGCAGCTCAGGCGTGCCCTCGAAGCAGATGTAGGCCCTGGCGTCGGAGTCATTGAGGTGGTAGGCGACCTCGCGCGCCTTCAGCAGCACGTTGAGCGGCACGACGGTCGCGCCTGCCTTGAGGATGCCGAAGTAGGCGACGGTGAAGTGCGGCGTGTTCGGGCAGCTGAGCGCGACCTTGTCGCCCGGCTTGATGCCCCGGCCCGCGAGCATGCCGGCGACCTGGCTGGCCAGCGCGTTGACCAGGCCATAGCTGAGCCGGATGTCGCCGAGCACGATGGCGTCCCGGTCGGGATGCGCCGCCGCCCCGGCCTCGAGGAACGACGACAAGTTGTACGTAGCCATAGTGCGACCCTGCCTTCCGCTAGCACACCCGAGCGCTCGCGGAGATCATACGCGCATGGTCCGCGCCTGGGCCGTACGCAGCGCGCCCAGCAACGGGATCGCCGCGATCTTCTCGTCGGTCAGGTCGGCCCACTCGATGCCCGCCGCCGGGCGGGCCGCGGCACGCTCGCGGCAGTCGATCACGCGCTCCGGCGTGACGATCAAGTCGACCGGGACGTCGTGGCTGGTCACCGGGATCTCCCCGGCCGGCCGCAGCTGGATCTCGTGGATCGTGGCGACGATGACCGTCCGCGACCCCCGAGGCCCCCGGTAGCCCCTATTCACCGCCTCGCCGCTCATTGACACCCGAAAAGTTAGCGTTCACAATCAGGGCAATTCCCGGGCGGGCAAGCAGTCGGCCTCGGCGTTCTGCCATGGACAAAGAAAGTTCTGTGATCGCTAACAAAGCTAGAGGGAAAGGACAGGTCAACGGTGACAGTTGAAACGAGATCGCGGCGCGCGAGGAAGGCGGTGCTGATCCTCCTCGCGGCGTCGGCGCTAGCGCTTGCCGGGCTACTGGCCAGCGGCGGTGCCGCCAGCACGGCGCGGGCGGCCACTCAGGGACCGTGCGACATCTACGCGTCCGGCGGCACCCCGTGCGTGGCGGCGCACTCCACCACCCGGGCGCTCTACGCGGCCTACGACGGGCCGCTGTACCAGGTCAGGCGAGCCTCGGACTCGGCCACGGCCAACATCTCCCCGGTGAGCGCGGGCGGGGTCGCCAACGCCGCGGCGCAGAACTCGTTCTGCGCCGGGACCAGCTGCGTCATCACGGAGATCTTCGACCAGTCCGGCAACGGCAACAACCTCGCCGACGCGCCGGCCGGGGGCGCGGCCGGCGGCCCCGACGCCCTCGCCAGCGCCACCGCGGCGCCGGTCACCGTGGCCGGCCAGCCAGCCTACGGCGTCTACATCGCGGCGGGTGACGGCTACAGGGACGACTCCACCAGGAACATCGCGACCGGCAACAACTCCGAGGGCGAGTACGACGTCCTGGACGGCACGCACTCCAACAACGGCTGCTGCTTCGACTACGGCAACGCCGAGACCAACAACGACGACGACGGCGCCGGCGCGATGGAGGCCATCTACTTCGGCACCGAGAGGTCCTGGGGCACCGGCTCAGGCAACGGCCCGTGGATCATGGCCGACATGGAGAACGGCCTGTTCTCCGGGCAGGGCGCGGGCCTCAACTCGGCCGACCCGACCACTGACTTCCGGTTCACCACCGCGATGATCGATGGCGGCAACAACCAGTGGGAGATCCTGGGCGGCAACGCGCAGTCCGGCGGCCTGGCCACCGACTTCAACGGGGCCCGCCCGGCCGGCTACAACCCGATGAAGAAGCAGGGCGCCATCATCTTGGGCATCGGCGGCGACAACAGCAAGAGCAGCGCGGGCACGTTCTACGAGGGCGCCATGACCTCGGGCGAGCCGTCGGCAGCGACCTCGGCCGCCGTGCAGGCCAACATCGTCGCCGCGGGTTACTCTGCTTCCGGTGGCGGAACGACCGGGGCGACTGGAGTCATCAAGTCCGGGGTCAACAGCTCGGACTGTGTCGATAACAACAACGCCAGCGGCACCAACGGCAACAAGGTGCAGATCTGGACCTGCGACGGCAACACTGGCGCGCAGAACTGGACGCTGAACAGCAACGGCACCGTCACCATCGACGGTGGCTGCATGGACATCACCGGAGCCAACTACTCCAACGGCACCCTCGTCGAATGGTGGACGTGCAACGGGGGCGCCAACCAGCAGTGGACGGCGGAGTCCAACGGGACGATCGTCAACCCGGCCTCGGGCAAGTGCCTGGACGACCCCGGCTTCAACGTCACGAACGGGACCCAGCTCGACCTGTGGGCCTGCAACGGCGGCACTAACCAGAACTGGACGGTGCCCTGACGTCCTGAGACCGGGCCGGCGGCCGGGCCCGTCCGCCCGTGGGCGGGCCCGGCCACGGTCAGCCGCGACGGGCCACCACCGTCACTGCCGCGGCTGATGACGCGGCTCCGCCTCCTCGAAGATGAGGACGGTCTGGGTCGCGCGGACCTCGCTGATGTCCTGCAGCCGGGTCAGCACGACGTCGCGCAGGTCGACGGCGTCGCGGGCGCGAACGCGCAGCAGGATGTCGTGCTCCCCCGACACCAGCGCCACGTGGTCGACTTCCGGAATGGCCAGCAACTGGCCGCGCACCGACTTCCAGGACCGCTGGGCGATGTCGAGGTAGACGTAGGCCGACAGGGCGTACCCCGATCGCACCGGGTCGACCAGCGCCGCGTACCCGGTGATGACGCCGTCGCGCTCAAGCCGCGATACCCGGGCGTAGGCACTGGCCCGCGAGATGTGCAGCCGCTCGGCGAGCGCCCGCATGGACAGCCGGCCATCGGCCCGCAGCGCCTCGACGATCTGCCGGTCGGTGTCGTCCATGGGCGCCATATGTCCAGCCGGGCCCCCGGCTGACGGGTCAGTGTTAGCCACATGGCCACACTAGCCGCACGAGCCGAGCAATATTTCTGGAGTTTGCCCGGATATATGGAAGAAAGTCCACCAGGCCGGCCATCATCCAAGAAAGAACACTGGAAAGGAGGCGCCATGACCCTCCTCGCCCAAGCCAACGACGGCACTGGCAGCGGCACCACGAGTGCCCGCCCGCAAGCCGCCGCCCTGCTGCCTAGCGAGACACCCCTGCAGCTCATCGACGCCGATGGCCAGCCAGGCGCCAACCCGGGCGACCTGGAGCTTCCTGGCCCCGAGGTACTGAGCGAACTGCACCGCCGGATGGTCCTCGGCCGACGCTTCGACACCGACTCCACCGCGCTGGCCCGGCAGGGCCGCCTCGCGGTCTACCCGTCATCCCGGGGCCAGGACGCCTGCCAGGTGGGGGCCGTGCTCGCCCTGCGCGACCAGGACTGGCTGTTTCCCACCTACCGCGACAGCGTCGCCATCATCACCCGCGGGGTGAGCCCGGCCGAGACCCTGACCCTGCTGCGCGGTGACTGGCACTGCGGCTACGACCCCTACGACCGCAACGTGGCACCGCAGTGCACCCCGCTGGCCACGCACGCCCTGCACGCGGCCGGGCTGGCGCACGCGGCCACGCTCCGCCATGTCGACCAGGTGGCACTGGCGCTGCTCGGCGACGGCGCGACGAGCGAGGGCGACACCCACGAGGCGCTCAACTTCGCGGCGGTCTGGAAGGCCCCGGTGGTCTTCCTCGTGCAGAACAACGGCTACGCCATCTCCGTCCCGCTGGCCAAGCAGACCGCCGCGCCATCAATCGCGGCCAAGGGCGCAGGCTATGGCGTCCCCGGCGTGCTCATCGACGGCAACGACGCGGCCGCTGTCTACGCGGCGGTGCGCGCCGCTACCGCCAGGGCGGCCAGCGGCGGCGGGCCAACCCTCATCGAGGCGATCACCTACCGCGTCGAGGCGCACACCACCGCCGACGACGCCACCAGGTACCGGGATTCGCAGGAGGTCCGCGGCTGGCTCGCCCGCGACCCGATCAGCCGCCTCGACGCTTACCTCAGGGCGCGCGGCCTGCTCGACGACGCGGCGGCCGCCCGGCTTGAGGCCGAGGCGGAGCGAATGGCGGCCGGCGTCCGCGACTGGGCGGGCCAGGAAGCCACGGCTGACCCCAATGACCTGTTCGACCACGTGTACGCCAGCCCGACCAGGGACCTGGAGCGGCAGCGCGCCAGCGTCCTCGGGGGCAGTGCCCCGGGAGCAACCCAATGACCGTCGACACGTCCCAGCCCGCCGCGGCCCGGGCCCCCAGGGCGCAGCCCGCCGTGGCGCTGCCCGCGCCCGGCGCCCAGCCTGCCACCACCACGATGGCGTCGGCGCTCAACCGCGCCCTCGCCGACAGCCTCGCCGCCGATGACCGGGTGGTCGTCTTCGGCGAGGACGTGGCCACGCTGGGCGGGGTGTTCCGGGTCACCGACGGGCTGAGCGCCCGCTTCGGCGATCATCGTGTCTTCGACACGCCCCTGGCCGAGTCGGGCATCGTCGGCGCCGCGATAGGCATGGCGATGAACGGCCTGGTGCCGGTGGTCGAGATGCAGTTCGATGCCTTCGCCTACCCGGCCTTCGAGCAGGTAACGAGCCACCTGGCCAAGATGCGCAACCGGACCAGGGGCCACGTCTGCCTGCCCGTGGTGATCCGGGTGCCTTACGGTGGCGGGATCGGCGGCGTGGAGCATCACTGCGACTCCTCGGAGTCGTACTACGTTCACACGCCCGGGCTGCGAGTCGTCGCCCCCGGCACTCCTGCGGACGCCTACCGCCTGCTGCGCCAGGCGATCGACTGCCCCGATCCCGTCGTGTTCCTGGAGCCCAAGAGCCGGTACTGGGCCAAGGAGACGACCATCCTCAGCACGGACGGAGCCCGGATCGACCAGGCCATCGTCCGCCGTCCCGGCTCGAACGTCACCCTCATCGCCTACGGCGCGATGGTGGCCACCGCCCTGGAGGCCGCCGAGGCGGCGGTCGACGAGGGCTGGGACGTGGAGGTCATCGACGTGCGCTCGCTGTCACCGCTGGACACCGAGACGCTCGCCGCATCGGTGCGGCGCACCGGGCGGGCCGTGGTGGTGCATGAGGCGGCGGGCTTCGGCGGGTACGGCGGCGAGGTGGCGGCCCGGCTGACCGAGCAGTGCTTCTACTACCTGGAGGCACCCGTCGCCCGGGTCACCGGCCTCGATGTCCCCTACCCGCCACCCCACCTGGAGCACCTGCACCTGCCGAGCGCGGACCGGATCCTCGATGCCATCGCCCAGCTTGAGTGGGACAGCCCGCGCTGAGCCGCCCGCGGGGACCTGAGTCCCCGCGCGGCGGGCTACCCGACGACCGCTTCCTCCACCTCGCCGGCGAACATGGCGACGGAGCCGACCGTGAAGGCCTGGACGTCGGCCGCCGCCGCGGCCCCCTCGGGCGAGCCGAGCCCGGCGTTCAGCGCGTCGGCGTCGTCGAACCACAGCTCGGCGATGAGGTACGGCGCGGCGGCGCCCAGGCCGCGCGGCTTGCTCAGGGTGAACCGCCGCAGGCCGGGAATCTTCGCCGCCAGCGGCACGTGCACCTCCCGGTAGTGGGCGTCGAAGGTGGCGGGGTCGGCCGGGTCCGTGTACTGAACCGTGAGCTTGTGCATGCGTTCCTCGCTTCGCGCCATTGCCCTGTCACTGCCGCGGTCATAGTATTACAGAACAATCGGTCAGTAAATAGTGGGCCGACCAGCGAGCTTCGCCTTCACGGCCCGACCAGGGCAGGCAGGACTGAGCAATCAGGAGGAAAGCATGTCCGGTGTGACCGTCGAGCGGGACGGGGCCGTCGCGACCATCACGCTGCCGAGCCCGGCGCTGAGCCGTGAGCTGAAGCGGGGGCTGCGGCAGGCGGCGCAGGCCGTCGCCGATGACGGCGACGTGCGCGCCGTCGTGCTGACCGGGACGGGCAAGGCGTTCTGCGTCGGCCAGGACCTCGCCGAGCACGCGACCGCACTCGCGGCGGACCGGGCGGCGGCACTGGACACGGTCGACCTGGACTACAACCCGATCGTCACCGCCCTGGCCACCATGCCCAAGCCGGTCGTCGCGGCGGTCAACGGCACCTGCGTGGGGGCCGGGCTCGGCTTCGTGCTGGCCTGCGACATGGTGGTGATGGCGTCCAGCGCGATGCTCGGTACCGCCTTCCTCGGCATCGGCCTGACCTGCGACTCGGGAATGTCAGTCACGCTCCAGCGGTGCTTCGGCCTGTCCCGGGCGCGCGCCCTGCTGCTGCAGCCGCGAACGTTCACGGCGCAGGAGGCGGCATCGTGGGGCCTGGCGGCCAGCCTGGTCCCCGCCGATGAGGTGCGCACCGCCGCCGCGACGCTGGCGGCCACGCTGGCCGCCGGGCCCACGGCGGCCTACGCGCAGACCAAGCGACTGCTGTGGGACGGCCTTTCCCGGCCGCTGCCGGACACGCTGGCGGCCGAGAGCCAGGCGCAGCACCTGCTCAGCCAGACCGCCGATCACGCCGGCGCGGTCAGCGCGTTCCTGGCCAAGCAGAAGCCGACGTTCCAGGGCGCCTAGCCAAGCCAGGGACTAGCCTCGGGCTTTCGTCTCGTGTGAGCATCAGCCGTTCGGTTGCACGAAAAAAGTGCCTTTGACCTGGAAGGATAGGGCTTGTCTAAGGTCCTTATCCGGTGCGAGTCGAAGGCACTTTCAAGGTGAAC